>FTIH01002821.1_pt1 | contig 16825 bp, 14 predicted proteins | sample 1658451 | NCBI WGS metagenome assembly FTIH01 (sample SAMEA3914826, study PRJEB12502) | metagenome | biome: forest; material: soil | place: Canada | collected 2011-07-03 | depth 0.3 m
GCCGCCACCCAGCGACGAGCTTCGGGAGGCGATATTCTGGCACGAGGCCTGGGCGGCGGCGATCCTGCTGCCCGGACTGGCGCTGGCTGTGACCTTGCGGCCCATTCCCTGGCTGGTGGCTGGCGCCCTCCTCTCGGGCGCCGCGCCGGGCCTGGGCGCCCTGTTGCTCCGTCGCAACGACACGCCACGCCTTCGGGCCCTGCTCCTGGCGCTCTGGGCCGGCTGCGGCGCCCTGGCGTGCATGCTGGCCGGCGGCGTCTCGGGACCCCTCGCCGCCTGGTGCCTGGCGCCCGCCGCCGCCGCCGCGGTGTTCGGCGGACCGCGCCTTTTGTCAGAGGGCGTGGCCCTGGCGGTGGTGGCCACGGCCACGGCGGCCCTGGTCGGGCTGGCGGGTCTGACGCCGGCCCCCCCGCCGGAACCCTTCGCATTCTGGTTGGGCTTCATCGGCCTGTTGACCACGAGCTTCGGCCTGGGGGCCGGCCTTCTATTGTCGAGCCGCCGGACGGCGCGCCGCGCGACCCTGCGCCGGGCGACTGAAACCGATCTTGAGCGCATGCTCTCCGGCCAACCCCACCTGATCCTGACCCTGGACCCGGAAGGCCGGGTGGCCTCCGCCTTCGGCTATGCGCCGGAAGGGATCGACACGACGGACCTGCCGGGTCGAACCTTCGTCGACCTGGCCGTGGACGGCGACCGCCCCAAGCTCGAAATCGCGATCGCCTCCGGGACCGGCGAATGCGCGTTCTCCCCGCTCCTGGCGCCTGACCGCGCCTGCGTCATCGCCCTGCGCAAAGGCGCCGACGGGCGGCTGGTGGCGGTGCTGCGGGACGCCACCGTCGAGCAGGCGCGCCAGGCGGCGCTGCAGGCGGCGCGCGAGGAAGCCGAGGCCCTGAACGCCGGAAAGTCCCGCTTCCTCGCCAACATGAGCCATGAGCTGCGCACGCCGCTGAACGCCATCATGGGGTTTTCGGACGTGATGCGGACCAAGCTGTTCGGCGAACTGCAGCCCAAGTACGCCGACTACGCCGACATGATCCACGACGCGGGCGGGCATCTGCTCGACCTGATCAACGACGTGCTCGACATCTCAAAGATCGAGGCGGCGCGCTATGAGCTCAGCCGCGAGTCATTCGACGCCCGCGAAGCGATCTCGGGCGCCCTGCGGCTGACCCGCCTGCAGGCCGACGAGGCGGGCATTTCGCTGCGGGGCCTGCTGCCGCCTGAGACGCTCGACGTGAACGCCGACCATCGGGCGATCAAGCAGATTGTCCTGAACCTCGTCTCCAACGCCATCAAGTTCACGCCCCGCGGCGGTTCGGTGACCGTCTCGGCCCGGGGATACGTACAGGAACTGGAGATCGTCGTCTCCGATTCGGGCGTGGGCATCGCCCAGGCCGACCTGGAACGAATAGGCCGCCCTTATGAACAGGCGGGTGACGCCGCCCAGAAGACCCGCGGCACGGGCCTCGGCCTGTCGCTGGTGCGGGCCCTGGCCGAACTGCACGGCGGGGGCATGTCAATCGAAAGCCGCCTGGGGGAAGGCACCTCGGTGGCGGTTCGCCTGCCCGTGCTGTTGCCCCCACGTCGTAGCGGCGAGACCGCGCCGCAGGCCGGCGGCGCCAAGATCATCGCCTTCACCGGCGGCAAGGGCTGACCTCACCAGCTGGCGGCAGCGGGCCTGGCCTCGCGTGACGACCCGGCGGGGGCCACCAGATTCTTAGCGCGCGCCGAGGTTCAGGAAAGCTTCGCCGGCGGCGAAATCCCCGACTTCCACATAGGCCAGACGGGCGACGTCGCCGGACCGGCCGGCGAAGAGGAATTCGAGCGTCACCGCTTCGCGCGGGTCCAGCGCCGCGAGGGCGTCGGCGGCCGCGGCCGGGAAACGAAAGCTGGTGGACGACGTCTGGCCGGGCGCCAGCAGCCGCGGATCGGTCGCATCGCGGGCGTCGGCGGGGAACACCCGCGTGGCGCTGCGCGGCGCCGTGCGGGCCTCCAGCGGGATGCGCGCGGTCGCGCTGACGCGGATCACATCCAGATAGGGCTCGGGCGCGCGGGCCTGGTCGCGCACGATCAGCCGCGCCGCATAGGGCTGGGGTCCCGCGCCGAAGTCGATGGCGGCCGACAGCCGGGGCGCCTCGCCCCGCCGGCCGGCCAGGCCGAAGGTCAGGGGGGTCCCCGCTAGGGAGGTGGCCTGGGTGAGCCGCCAGGTGGGGCCCGTGGCCGAGGTGGCGCGATCGGCCCGCCAGAAGGAGGCGTCGCCCGGCAGGTTCAGGCGCAGCATGTGGCTGTAACCGTCGAAGGCCGCGCGCACGCGGCCGGCCGCCGTCTGCAAGTCGGCGGAAGCGCAGGCGATGGACCGCCCCTTGGCCGCCGCCTGCGCCTGGACCTTGGCCAGGTCCGAGCCGGCCACACCCGCACGCAGGGCGGCGCCGCGGGCCTGGGCCCGGGACGCATTCAGCGCCGCGGCGATGTCGGTGGAGAACAGGCGACAGCGCTCGTCCGCCGCGCTCATCACCGTACGCTCGTAGAAGAGATCAGAAGCCGATGCCGCCTGGGCCGCGAGGGGCGCCCCCGCGAGCGCCAGACCCAGGATCACGGCGATGCGGCGTGTCGCGCCGTCGCGCGTGCTGGTCATGGCGATGTTTTCCCGGTTGGCGGTAGGATGCGGCCAGCATACCTGTGGGCCATTGCCGTGCGGTTAGGGGAACTGCTTAATTGATCCTTTCCACCGACACCTGGGTCGGCGCGCTGATCCGCCGGGCGGAGCTTGGCGGCGCGTTCGCGACGGTGGCCCGCAAGGGGGACCCGCGCGCCGGCGCGGTGCTGGTCAAGGTGATCGACCGCCTGTCCGGGACCACCCGCCTCTATTCGGAGGCTGTGCGCGCCGACGGCGAGCGGATCTGGATGCATCCGGCGCCCAGCGAGAACGAACAGGACCTGGATCACTATGTGGAGCGCGCCGTGCGCGTCGATCCTGACCTGTGGCTGGTCGAGATCGAGGACCGGCAGGGACGCCACTTCCTCACCGAACAGGTGGACGAGCGGTGAGGACAGGCTCCCGAGGTTCGATAATCCGCCAGATCAGCAACAGACGGCGGCGCCGCCTCGCTTTCCCGGGAGGCCTGGACTACCTAGGGGGCGTCGAGGCGATGGACTCGCCCCGCGCCATGTCCCTTCCTGAGTTGGTATGATGACAACGCCGGAGTCTTTGCATCCGAACACAGGGGCCATGGTCGCCGCCGCTGATCTCTCCGGGCAGTACGATCTCGCCATCCGCTTCTCCAAGGACAAGAAGCCCGACGAAGCGTTCGCGTTGCTCGAACAGTTGACGCGCCCAGACGCCGGTACGCCCAAGAAGCTTCGGCGGCACGCGCACGAGCAGGCGATGTGGTGCCTTGCGGCCAGCAACAGATGGATCGAGCTGGAGGCTTTCGCCAGGCTCTCGACCCACAGGTATCCGAAGCACGCCTGGGCCTATCGCTATCTGGGAGAAGCCTTCTTTCGTCAGGGGCGGGTCAAGAAGGCCGCCCGGACGCTCGAGATGGCGATCGAAATGGACCCAGCCCAGACCGACGCCCGGGTCCTGCTGGAGATTCTGCGGCGCAGATCGACCGGGGCGCGCCGGCGGGTTCACGGTTGGCCGGCCCGGCAAAGGGACTTCGCCAACGCGCGCAAGGTCATCGAGCAATACATCCTGCGCGGCGAGCGGCGGGCCCCCTTCATCGAAGCGGGCACGGTGTTCATGACCTTTGGCTCCTGTTTCGCCACCAACCTCGGCCGCCGGCTCCGAACGGCCGGCTTCCAGGTCAATTCCGAGACGATCGGCGAAGAGGTCAACAGCACCTTCGCCAACAGGTACCTGTTGGAGTGGATCGAGCGCGGCCCTGTCGATGGACCGACGTCCATGATGGATCGTGTGTATGGGGAGGCCATGCGGCAGCGCTTCCTCACCGCGATCAAGGGCAGTGATGTCGTGGTCATGACGCTGGGGGTCGCGCCCTGTTTCTTTGACGGAAGATCTGGCGAATTCGTCTTCTATCCGTCCAGGTCAAAGACCGGCCAGGAGCACTTGAGCGCCAATCATGTCATGCGCACCACCACGGTCGCGGAAAACGTCCGCAATCTCGTCGCCATCCTCGATGGGCTCCAACGCATAGCGGGAAAAGCCGTGAAGGTGGTGCTGACGGTTTCGCCGGTGCCCCTGACCGGCACGACCGAATTCGGGTCGGCCGTGATCGCGGACTGCATATCGAAGTCGACCCTCAGGGTCGCGTGCCACGAAGTCCTGCTGACCCAGCAGGCCCACGACCTCGTCTACTGGCCAAGCTTCGAGATCGTGCGCTGGCTGGGCGCTCATTTCGGCCCGGATCACCCCTCCGTCTTCGGCGCCGAGGATGGCAATACCCGCCACGTCTCGGAGTGGATCGTGAGCCTGATCATCGACCTGTTCCTGGAACACAACACCGCGTCACCTGAAGCCGCCCCAAGTCAGATCGGGGCCTGACCGCCTGTCTTGCGCTTGGGAAATCATCGGGCCTGGCTGGCAAGGACGGTCCGAGGTCGCTAGAAGCGCTGTGGTGCGAACTCGGTCGGTGAAGGCTTAGTCGATGGCGAAGAACACCCGAGTCACCACCGAGGGCGCCCTGAAGGTGATCCGCGATCTGGGTTGGCGCCCAGGCTCCATCATCGACATCGGCGTGGCGATGGGCACCAAGGGCCTCTATCCGATCTGGCCGGACGCTCACATCTGCCTGATCGAACCCTCGCCCGACGGCATGGTCTACATGCAGCAAATCGCCGAAAAATACCCGAACGTCCACATCTACAACGTCGGGGCGAGCAACAGGAACGGCAAGTTCCGCGCCTCGAGTCGCGACAAGCTGCTCAATGTTGTGATGGCCAAGGCCAAGCCGGGCTGGACCGAGACCGTTCTGCCTGTCCTCACCTGCGATCACATCGTCAAGGACGCAGGCCTGCCCCCACCCTACCTCTACAAGCTGGACACCGATTCCCACGAGTGCGAGGTGCTGGAGGGATCATCCGAGACGCTCAAGCACACGGACCTCTGCATCGTGGAAGTGAACGTCTTCAACATGTTCCGCAACCGCTTCACGCCGAACGACATGTGGAGCGCCCTGCAGCGGCACGGCTTCACCCTGATGGATATCGCCGGGTGCGGTTACAACGAACAAGGCCTGCTGCGCACCGCCGATCTTATGTTCGTGCACGAGGACAGCGAGCTGTTTCGCATCGCATTCGAAGGCTCCGCCAAGGGAAAAGGCCTGCTGGACCGGCGAATCCAGCAGCAGGTCGATTCCATGATCGAGAACAAGTTCATCTGAGCGCGACCTTGCCCCCCCTGTATGAAACCGACTTCGCTGTGTGGTACCGGTTGAGTTCAGATCGAACAGGCGTTTGTCCGGTCGAGGACGCGTCAAGAACGGGACAGGAGCGTTTGTCCAGGCGCCGAAAGGCCGCCGCCGGTGATCCGGCCGGTTGTCACGGTCCGTCGTGAACGGGCCGGCCGCGAGGAGCGGCGACCTCATCCTGCCTTGGATCGAGGCCAAGCGCCTGAAGGCGAATAATCCCGCCGCACGATGGCGCGACATCGCCGATCAGTTCGAATCCGACGTGTGGCCGCAGATCACACCTGGCTTCAAGATCCGCCCCGGCCAGACTGTGTTCACCATCGGCAGCTGTTTCGCCCGCAACATCGAACGCCAGCTGGCCCTGCTGGGATGTCGGGTGCCGATGCTCGACTTCGTGCTGCCCGCCGACGAATGGGACGGACAACCCAATTCCGCACTGAACAAGTTCCACCCGCCGAGTTTCCGCCAGAGCCTGGACTGGGCGTCGGCGATCCTGAAACGCGGGGACGGGGTCCGGTGGTCCGACTGCGAGCCCGTGGCGTTCCGGGTCGACGACGATCGGTTTCTGGACCTGGATATCGCAAGCATCCGGCCCGTCGACCGCGCCCGGTTCCTGGAACGGCGGCGGCAGATCTACGAGGTCTTTGTCACGGCCTTCACGGCCGATTGCGTGATGATGACGCCGGGCCTGATCGAGGCCTGGCGCGACCGGACCACCGGCATGTTCATCCACGGCGCGCCGAGCCACAAGGCGATGATCGCGGATCGAGGGCGATGGGAGCTGGCGATCCTCTCCTACCAGACCTGCCTGGACGACATGCTTGCGGCCATCGACCTGGTGCGCGCCCACAATCCTGACACCAAGGTGCTGGTGACGACCTCGCCGGTGCCGATGGCCGTGACGTTCAGCGGCCAGGACATCCGCGTCGCCAACGCCCAGTCCAAGGCGGTCCTGCGCGCGGTGTGCGGCGCCGCCGCGATGATGCGCCCGATGGTGGACTACTTCCCAAGCTATGAGAGCGTCACGCTGTCGCCGCCCGCCGGCGTCTGGAAATCGGACCGCATCCACGTCTCCCAGGGCTTCGTCGGGAAGATCGTGGCGCACATGCTCGACCACTATCTGGAGGGCGTCGAAGAGGCGGCCCGTCGCCATCAGGAAGCCGTCGCACAGATCGCCAACGGCGACTACGTGGGCGCGGAATCCGCGGCGCGCGCGGCTCTGGAGGTTCGGCCTGATCATGTCGAGGCCAGGGCCGCCCTGGCGGAGGCGCTGAGGCGACAGGGCCGGTGGGCGCAGGCCGAGGCCGAACTCGGCGACCTGGTGGCGAGGGATCCCGATCGCCTCGACTTGAAGATCATGCTGGCGCGCGCCATCGGCGCGGATCCCACCCGTCTGCAGGAGGCGCTCGCGCTGTTGGAGACGACGGTCGCCCGTCCCGACGTCACCCTGTTCGACCTTCTGGCGATTTTCGGCTTCATAAGGCGCTACGCCCAGCGTGAAGCGGCCGCCGAACGCGTCCTGAGGCGGGCGATCGAACTCTATCCCTTGAATCTGCAGGTCCGCCAGCCTCTGGCCGACCTGCTGGTCGCCCAGGACCGGACGCAGGAGGCGATCGAAGCCCTCCAGCAGGCGATCGCGATCTCCAAGCCGGAGCCGGACCTTTGTCGGCAGATCGCGGAACTGTTCGCCGGCCTGGGGCAGCTTGGCGAAGCCATGGAGTATGCCAGGTTGGCGCTGCAGCAGGACCCACGGGACAAGCCCGCGGCTCTGCTCCTCACCCGGCTCGAAAAGGCCGGGGAAAAGGCCCGCAAAGCGGCGCGCCGAGCGGCCCAACCCCCCGCGCTGACGCTCACCGCGACGGATTTGTCGTAATCAACCGCCCTGGGGCGTGCGGCCGACCCAGTCGTACGCATTGAACATAGCGCCGGACCGCGTCGCGGCCCAGAGCTTGTCGCCATCGGGGACCGCGCCGGACGTCGTCGGAACCTCGACGGCCCACGGACAATCGGCGACGTCGAACCGGCCTTTCTTCACGAACGCGACCTTGTTGCGGAAGGGGAGCGCGCCGAAGGCGGCGAGGTGCGCCGGGGCGAATCCCTCACGATCGCAGGCCTTGAAATACAGAGCGTCATCGTCGACCGGCAGCCGCGCGGCCCGGGCGGACCACTTGCGCAAGGCCTCGTCCTGACCCTGGTAGTGCATGAACTGGATCTCGACCTCGCCCCCCAGAACCCCGACGGGGTAGCTGCGGGGACCTAGGCGCGATCCCTCGCGGAACGAAACCTGTTGAGACATCAGGGCCCGGAAGTTCTGCAACAACATCACGTAGTCATCGGGGTACAGGAACAGGCCTACGAACGGCGTGTTGTATCGCAGCCTCCGCTCCTGATAGAGGCCGGCGCCCCAGCAATTGTTGGACACGATGGCCCAATTGGGCGGCGTTGACATCCCGCCCAAGGCAGGAGAGCCCTCTACATTGGCCGGATCGTGCGACAATGTGCCTTGCTTCCTTCGCTCTATTGAAACCCGCGGCCTATCCCGGTGATCGTCGCGTCTCGCCTCAGCCGGATCGCTTGCGGCCGATCGCCCACACGGCCCGCGGTTTGGCGCCCCCGTGCGGGCGCCATGCTTCTATATCCACGCCCTCGCGCGCGAGCAGTTCCGCCAGGGTTTCGCGCCCGATATAGACCCCGCCCCAGGTGGTCTGACGGTGTTCACGGTAGGGCGCCGATTGCCCTGAGCGATAGTGCAGCGAACGGGTCTCGAAGTTCTCGGTCCGCCCCGGAGCCTCGCCCTCGCCGACGTTGAAGTCCTCGCAGGCGACGTGCGCCGCCAAAAGGCCGCCGGGTTTGAGAAGCCGGCACATCTCTGCGACGGCGGCGGCGTAGGCGGTCAGGGTCGAATTGTGCTGCAGCACCGCGTGGGAGAACACCACGTTGGCGCAGGCGTCCGGCATCGGCTCGCTGAGGGCGAAGCTCAGCGCCTCGGGCACCAGGCGCCGGCAATGGTCGATCATGGTCGGGGCGATGTCGACGCCCCCGCAACGGTAGCCGGCGTCGACCAGGGCCTTGAGGATGCGGCCGGCGCCGCAGCCGTATTCCACCACGAACGGGTCATCCAGGCCCGCGAGAAGGCCGGCGATGTGCTTGCGGTACAGCACCGCGCCGCGCGCGAACAAGGCCTCGACCTGCCCAGGAACGAATTCGCCGGCGGGGGCGTCCATCCAGTCGATCTCGGCCTGGATGGCGAAGAACGGATTCTCGCGCGCCTTGGCTTCCCAGTCGTTCTGCGTCCAATGCTCCAGGCCCTGCGGGAGCGTGGACCGGTCATAGGGCTTGGGCTGGCTCATGCGGATCATCTATTCGCAAACCCATGTCGGGGCCAAGCCCGCGCTCGACAGCCCGGGGTGGGGACCACGTTGAGGCGCGGGCCTGTGCTGGTATAGCGTATCCCTGACCGGCGCCCGCCGCCGGACGTTCGAACCGAGGACCCCCGGATGGCGCGTGCTGACGACACTTTCCGCGCGGACCTGAGCTGGGAGGAAAAGGCCCAGCTCAATCCTCTCTACGCGGTGATGGCGGTCTCGCCGTTCAAGGACCTGAGCGCGGATCCGGCCGACTGGAGCGAGGAGGACCTGAAGGCCTTCTTCGACAAGGGCCAGGTCCTCTACGATATCAACATCCGTCCGGTCTTGAGGCGCATGAACGCTCCGAAGGCCGGGGGCCTGGTGGTCGAGTACGGTTCGGGCATGGGACGGCTGCTCAAGGCGCTGGTGACGGACGGATATGCCTGCGCCGGCATCGACATCTCGCCGACCATGCTCGCGCTCAGCGCGCGGCTCGTGCCGGAAGCGCGGCGGCTGTACGGCCTCAATGAGGACGGCCAATCCGACCTGCCGTCGGCCTGCGCCGACTTCGTTTTTTCCTATGCGGTGATCCAGCACATCGACAGCCTGAGCGGGGTCCGCGCGGCCCTGGGGGAAATCTGCCGGCTGTGCAAGCCCGGCGGCCGCATCCGCTTCCAGATTGTCTCGCGCGAACTGCCCTTCGCTGTCCCGGGACGCTCCACCGAGGTCCGGGTCGAGAACCGCGAGCTGGACTCGGTGGTCACCACGACCGTGCCGCCGACGGCGAACGACGAGGCGGCGTCGACGGGCAGCAAGACCGTCACGCACACCCGCTGGCACGGCGTACCCCTGTCGATCGTGACGATGGGCTCTATCCTCATGGATCATGGCGTTCTGGTCACCGGCGTCGCCGAGGACGCCCGTTCGCCGCGGGTCTACTGGATCGACGGCCGGCGGCCTTGTCCCGGCGACGCCTGGTCAGCCTAGAGCACGATGCGATCAGACGGAATCGTCTGATCGTTGAATCGTGCTCTAGATTCAAAAGTTTGCGCGCGTTCTTACCGCAAAACCGGGTTCCACTTTTGCGGAACGCGCTCTAAGCCGAACGCCCGGCGGCGCTTCTCGATCAGGGCCTGGCGCTGCACGGGCGTCTTGTAGGCCGCGACGGTGCGCAGCGGGCTGGCCTCGGGGCAGAAGACAAGGTCAATCTCGGTGATCGCGTCGTCCGTCTGGCGGCGGACGATCTGGCCTATGTCGTAGAGCACGAAGCCCTGCTGCCCGAGCCAAGCCATCAGGTCCAGGATCCTCGGCAGTCCGCCCTGCTTGCGGTCGGACCAGAGCGACGCCTCGACGATCACCGCCTCGGTCCGCCTGAGGGTCTGCTCCGCACCCGTCAACACCGCCAGCTCGAAACCCTGCACGTCGAGCTTGAGCACATAGGGTCCCTCCAGGGCGTGATCCCTGACCACCCCGTCGATGGTCACCATCGGCACGCGCCGCGTGGAACGTTGCTTGGGGTTCAGCATGAAGGAGGAGCCGCTGAGCCCTTCGTCCACGACGAACAGACCTTCGCCCTCGGTGTGGCCGGCCGCGGCGTTGATCGCGATGGCGCCCGGATGCTCTTCGACGATCCGCTGCATCGCCGGGAGGGATTCGGCCAAAGGCTCGATCAGCACAAGGCGGACGCCGGGGAATATCCCGTAGATCGCAGGTGTTCCTGTGGCCACGCCCACGTCGAAGAGCGTCCCCGGGGCGATCCCAAGGTCGCGCATGCGCGTCAGGCTGCGCCGCTTGGACAATTCCTTGACCTGTGGCGCCGGTTCGGCCGCCGGCGCGTTCAGCTGGGCCTTGAGCTGGCGGTTGCGCGCACGCGTGACGTCCAGCTTCGCCCGCAGACGCGCCGACGCCTGGTCGGCGGCTTCCGACCCGGACTGGAGCCGGGCTCGCAGGGCCGCTGCGTCCGCCCGCGCCGCCTCAAGCGAACGCCGCAGCGCCTTGTTGTCACGAGCCAGGGCGTCGCGGTCCGCCGCAATCGTCAGCACGCTGGCCTTCAGGGCGCGGCGAATGATGCGTTCGGCTTCGATCTTGCGCGTCAGACCGTCCGCCTGGGCGGCCGCGCGCGCCCGCACCCCGGCGATCTTGTCCCCCAGGCTGGCGATCACATCCTTGCGCAGGGCGCGGGCGCGGACGACCGCCCGCTCCAGGTGCGCGCGCTCCTGGCGTTCGGCCTCGCGTTCATCGTTGCGGACCAGGGCGTACCCGAGCCGGTCGAGCCCCCTGGCGACCAGGTGTCCGAACTTCATGATCATCTCGGCGCCGGACTGGCCAGGCGCAGTAAAACCGTCTCAATCAAAACCCGGTCCCCGCAAAATACAACCGGTGAAACGAGCTTTCGCGGCGAGCAGGAGGTCAGAGATCCAGGAATTCAACGCCTCGGGTCGTCACCAGCGCGGTCCGGTGGTGATGAGCACGGCGTGGCGACGTCCGTGACGGACGTTGCCGCCGCGGTGGATGGATTCCGGGTCGAAAAGGTTGAGCTGGCCGCGGGGTCCCACGGCCACGTCCTCCTGGGCCAGCAGGGCCTGCGCCTCGGGCGAACCGGGGATCATGTCGCCGCCGAACTCGGCCTTCACCTGCATCTCCTTGGGCAGGGAGATGAACATCCGCCGCTTCTTGGCCGACCGGATGACCAGGTCGGACTTGTCGAAGGCCCGGCGGTATATCCGCTCCTGGCCGCCCTGGTTCCAGCGGTGGCTGCCGGGGATCATGCCGAACGGGCCCTGCTCGGGGCCGACATCGTTCAGGTAGAGCACCGCCTTCACAAAGCACTTGCCGTTGGAGTCGATGTGGACCCCCGCCGTGGGCGGCGCCTCGACATCCAGGTCGCGATAGAGGCGGTTGGCCCAGTCCTGGTCGGGCTGGTTGACCAGGATACCCGCGGACTTCATCCGGGCGGCGGGCGCGCCGAAGAAGGCGGCCGTCATGTCGTAGACTCCCGCCGCCAACATGGCCTGATCGATGGCGGCCCACAGATCGGGTTGACTGGCGGCGCCAACACCCTGGTGGGCAGTCAGGTACTTGACCGGCAGGCCCGCGGCGCGGGTCTCGTCTAGCCGGCGCTCGATCTGCGAGACCAATGGCCGGGCGGCGGCGTCGATCCGGTCGATCATCGCCGGGGCGAGCTGGATCTTGGCGACGCCTTTGTCCGCCAGCGCCTCGCCCATGGCGTCCGCGTGACCGTAGCGATAGCCGAACCGCGCGGCCCGCTCGTGCTCGAGCGCCGTCATCTCCTCGATGAGGGGCGTCAGCACCTCGAGCGCGCGCCGTCCATAGGCGGGGTGCGGCTGCAACATGCCGCCGTACGCCGGGTGCGTCTCATAATCGATCTGCGGGAGAGCTTCTCCCATCGTCCGCCCCCTGGAAAACCTCTGTCAGTACTGCGCGGTCAAGGTCAGCTGCACCACGCACCGCTCACCCTCGCGGACATTGCCGCCGCGATGGATCGCCTCCGGATCGAACAGGCTGAGCAGGCCCCGCGGTCCGACCGCCGTCACCTCGCGCGCGACCAGCGCGTCGGCCTCGGCCGAGCCGGGAATCATATCGCCGCCGAACTCCGCCTTCACCTGCATCTCACTGGGCAGGGACATGAACAGGCGGCGCTCGTCCGCGGCGCGGGCCAGGAGCTTGGAACGGTCGAAGGCGCGGCGGTAGATCCGGTCCATGCCCTCCTGCCCCCAGCGATGGCTTTCAAGCACCACGCCCGTCGGCCCCTGCCCAGGGCCGACGTCGTTGAGGTAGAGGATGCCCTTGATGTAGCACTTGCCGTTGGAGTCGATGTGGAACCCGGCGGTCGACGGCGGCGGCGCGTCAACGTCGCGGAAGATGCTGGCCGCCCACTCCTGGTTGGCGGGATTGGCGAACAGGGCCAGCGAATTGATGCGCGCGGAGGGGGCGTCATAGAAGGCCGCGACCATGTCGAGGATACCCATCTCGAGGAGGAAGCGGTTGACCGCTTTCCACAAACTGCCGTGCGCCTCGGGGTTCAGGGGTTCGTTGACGGTCTTGAAGCGGATCGGCTTCCCGGCCTCGCGCGCCTGACGGATCCGCTCGCGGATCGTCGCGAGCACGGGCTGAGCCTTGGCGTGGACCGGATCGAACAGCTCAGGCGGCAGGCGCAGCTGGGTCAGGCCCTTCGCGACCAGCTCCTCGCCCTCGCGGCTGCGATAGCCGTACCGATAGCCGAACCGCTGGACCCGGTCGGTCTCGACGCGGGTCATCTCGTCCACGAGCGGCTGGAGCATGTCCAGGGCCGACGCGCGCAGCGCCATGTCCGGCTTGAACATGCCGCCGTAGGCAGGATGGCTGGCGTAGTCGATCGAAGGAAGGGGCTGGCTCATGGTGTCACTCGCGGTCGCCTTCGCCTCCAGTCGGGGCCAAGGCGTGGTCGCCACATTGACCCATCGCAAATTACTTGATTAGACCCCGGCCAGGCGCCGTTGGCCCCAGCCTGTTCGTTCGTCGCCAGACAAGCATTTGGCTATCATCCTGCCCCCTGGGATGCAAGTTTGAGGCGTGCGCTCGCCACGACGCTTGGTCGAGATGGACATTTGTATTCGACCTCACGAGTACAGATGCGTTTATTGCTTGAGATGTGACTTTTCCGCCTGCCGCACCGATTGAAGAGCGAGGGATGCAGAAAGTTCTGACGGTGTTCGGCACGCGTCCGGAAGCGATCAAGATGGCGCCTCTGGTGCACGCCCTGCAGGCGTCGCCGGATTTCGAGTCGGTGGTCTGCGTCACGGGCCAGCATCGCCAGATCCTCGACCAGATGCTGGACTTCTTTGGGATCAGGGCCGACCTCGATCTGGACGTCATGCGTCCCGACCAGTCCCTCACCGGTCTGAACGCCCTGGCGCTGCAGGCCCTGCAACCGGTGCTGGAATCGGTGCGACCGGACTGGGTGGTGATGCAGGGCGACACCACCACGGCCATGGCCGCGGCCGTCGCCGCCTTCTACGCCAAGATCAAGGTCGCCCACGTGGAGGCCGGCCTGCGCACCCGCGACAAGTACGCGCCCTTTCCCGAGGAGGTGAACCGCCGGATCATCGGGGTCATCGCCGACCTGCACTTCGCCCCCACCGAGACGGCCCGGGCGGCCCTGCTGGCCGAGGCTGAAGATCCCGCTTCGATCGTGGTCACGGGCAACACCGGTATCGACGCCCTGCACTGGACCCTGGAACGGATCCGGGCCGGGGCGCTGGAGGCCCCCCCCGGCATGGAAGCGGCGCTCAAGGGCCGTCGTCTGGTGCTGGTGACCGCCCACCGGCGCGAGAACTTCGATGGGGGACTGAAGGAGATCTGCCTGGCGCTGCGGACCCTCGTCGAGCGGTTCGAGGACGTCGTCGCGGTGCTGCCCGTGCATCCCAATCCCAATGTGAAGGGGCCGATCGAGGCCCTGCTGACCGGGGTCGAGCGCATCCACTTGATCGCGCCGGTCGACTATGGCCCCTTCGTCTGGCTGCTCAACCGCGCGGACGTGATCCTGACCGATTCCGGCGGCATCCAGGAGGAGGCCACGGCGCTGGGAAAGCCGACATTGATCATGCGCGAGGTGACCGAGCGGCCCGAGGCGGTGGCGGCGGGCGGGGCGCTGCTGGTCGGCGCCCACAGCGGCCCCATCATCGAGCACGCGTCAGCCCTCCTGACCGATCCCGCCCTCTACGGCCGCATGTCGCAAAGGTCGGACGTGTTCGGCGACGGGCGCGCGGCCGAGCGGATCGTCGCCGCCCTCAAGGCCTGGCCCGAATGACCACCGCCGGGCGACGTGTGATCTGGGCCTACGACCGGGAGCACCTGCTGCATCCCTTCATCGTGATGGGCCTGAACACCCTCGCAGACGCGGGCTATGAGGTGACGTCCGTGAGCGCGGACAAGGCCGGAGAAGGGGCGGGCTACCGGTCCTTCGACGACTTCTCGTTCGAGACCCGCCAGCGCAATTTCCGCCGCCTGGTGTTCGATGTTCGCGGACGCCTCGAGCAGACCGCCATCCGCTATGAGCACGCGCGCCAGAAGGCGCAGAAGCAGCTGGACCGCGGGGCGAGCCGGCTCAGCCGCCGCGAACGGGCGGCGTTGCGGCTCCTGGCCTGGCGGCTGAAACGCGGCAACGATGCGATCATGCTGTGGCGTGAGGCGCTGAAGGCGTTCGGCGCCTGGCGGCGGCTCTCCATCGACACCTGGCTGGTCTATGCGCGCGGCTTCCTGAGGCTGATCCGGCTGGACGCCGACGTCATGATCGCCAGCCGGCCGGAGGCCGCCGCCTGGGCCTGCCTGGCCGCCAGGCTGCGCGGGATGCGGTTCGTCTATTTCCCCTTCGAGCTGTACGGCGAGCAGATCGTCAGACCCAATCCGGTGGTGGCGGCGGTGGAGCGGTTCATGCTCCGCCACTGCGTGGACGCCGTCCTGACCCAGAACGACTGCCGCGCCCGCGTCCTGCAGCAGGAGCGCGGATCGCGGGTGACGCCCCTGATCGTGCACAATTACAAGCCGATCCACGTCGAACGGCGCGAAGGCGGCCGGCTGCGAGCCAGGCACGCCATCGCCGGCGACAGGCGTATCGTCCTTTACGAAGGGGTCATCGTCGACGGCCGCTGGCTGGAGTACGTGGCCCAGGCCGTGCTGCACCTGCCCGAGGACGTGGTCATGGTGATGATGGGCCAGGAGAAGCTGAAGTGGCGCACGGTCCACGCCGCCGAGATCAAGGCGGCCCTGGCCACCGGCCGGCTGATCCTCGCCCCGCCCGTGCCGCACGATGAGCTGCTCGATTACGTGGCCGACGCCGACGTGGGGGTGATCATCTATGACGACTCCGTACGCAACAATGTCTTCTGCGAGCCGGGCAAGCTGAGCGACTACATCTCGGTAGGCGTGCCGGTGGCGGCGCCGAATTTCCCCACCATCGGTCCGGTGGTGCGCGGCTACGACATCGGCCTGTGCTTCGACGGCCATTCGCCCGAGGCTATCGCCGCCACGCTGGAGGCCGTGCTGGAGCGCCCCAAGGCGCAGTGGCGGCCGGCCCTGGACCGAGCCTGCAGGGACCTGACCTGGGAGACCCAGGCGCCGAATCTGCTGGCCGCGGTGACCGGCGCGCCCCAAAGCGAGCACCGAACCGATCCTCCGGTTGTGGATCGCCCGCTTGAGGGTCTTGGCGGCGCGTCCGCCGTGACCTACGAACGCTGATCCTGTTGAGAAGAACCAGCTGATGGCCAAAGGCGCGCGCCCACGCATCTGTCTTGCGACGACCATGGGTGGCTACGACCACGCCACCGTGCTCGACCGCGTGCTCGCCCAGGCGCTGGATCTGCGGGACGCCGAAGTCGAGATCCTGCTCTGCAACAAGGGCGTGCCCACCTGCCAGATGATCAAGCTGGGTCCCACCCGCGCCCTGCCCGAAGACCTGGCCATCCAGAAGCCCATGTCCTATTGCGACTTCTGCGTCGATCGCGGCCAGAAGGCCTTCGGCGAGCTGGGCTATCCAGTGCACGGCATCGGCGATTACCTGACGCCGACGGACGTCGAGATGGCCAAACGGACGGCCGAATCCGTGCCGCTCGAGGAAATCCGCAGCTTTCAATGGTACGGCCTGCCCGTGGGCGACCACGCCTACGCTGGGGCCCTGCGCTATTTCGCCCGCGGCGACCTGGACGGCGAGCCCTATGGCGAGCAGGTGTTGCGGGTCTATCTTGAGGCCGGCCTGCGCTCCATCGCATCGGTCCGCCGGCTGATCAGCGAACGCCAGTACGACATCGTGGTGGTGAACCACGGCATCTACATCCCCCAGGGGATGATCGTGGAGGTGGCCCGCTCCATGGGCGTCAGGGTCGTCACCTACAACCCGGCCTACCGCAAACACTCCTTCGTCTTCTCGCATAACGAGAGCTACCACTTCACCATGCTGGACGAGCCCGTCCAGAACTGGACCTCGCTGGAGATGACCCCTCGCCTGATCGAGGACACGCGGGCCTATCTGACCAGTCGCCGGTTCGGGACCAATGACTGGATCTGGTTCCATGACGCGCCCAAGGAGGACATCGCGCCGGTGCTGCGCGAGGT
>FTIH01353216.1_pt1 | contig 16746 bp, 15 predicted proteins | sample 1658451 | NCBI WGS metagenome assembly FTIH01 (sample SAMEA3914826, study PRJEB12502) | metagenome | biome: forest; material: soil | place: Canada | collected 2011-07-03 | depth 0.3 m
TACCTGGAAGAGGTCACCGCCGCCCTCGTCGTCTTCCGGCGCGGCGGTGACCTCTTCCAGGTATTGCGGCTCGCCCTGCTTGCGCAGGAACGCGGCCACCGCCTCGACTTCGCCGTCGGACACGAAGGGCCCGTGCAGGCGGGTCACCCGCCCGCCGCCGGCCATGTAGAGCATGTCGCCCTGGCCCAGCAGCTGCTCGGCGCCCTGCTCGCCCAGGATGGTGCGCGCGTCGATCTTGGAGGTGACCTGGAAGCTGATCCGGGTCGGGAAGTTGGCCTTGATGGTGCCGGTGATGACGTCCACGGATGGGCGCTGAGTGGCCATGATCAGGTGGATGCCCGCGGCCCGGGCCATCTGCGCCAGGCGCTGGACCGCGCCTTCGATGTCCTTGCCGGCGACCATCATAAGGTCGGCGACCTCGTCGATCACCACCACCAGATACGGCATGGGCTGGGGATCCAGCCGCTCTTCCTCGTAGGTCGCGCGGCCGGTCTCATCGAAGCCGGTCTGGACGGTCCGTACGAAGTGTTCGCCCTTGGCGGCCAGCTCGCGGGCCCGCTCGTTGTAGCCCGCGATATTGCGCACCCCGATCTTGGACATCAGGCGGTAGCGGTCCTCCATCTCGCGCACAGTCCATTTCAGGGCGACGATAGCCTTCTTGGGATCGGTGACGACGGGGGCAAGCAGGTGCGGGATGCCGTCATAGACCGACAGCTCCAGCATCTTGGGATCGATCATGATCAGCCGGCACTGCTCGGGGCTCAGCCGATAGAGGATCGACAGGATCATGGCGTTGACGCCGACGGACTTGCCCGAACCGGTGGTGCCGGCGATCAGCAGGTGGGGCATGCGGGCGAGGTCGGCCACATACGGCTCGCCATTGATGGTCTCGCCGAGCGCCAGGGGCAGCACCTGGCTGGACCGTTCGTAGTCGGCGGCGGACAAGAGGTCCCGCAAATAGACCGTCTCGCGCTTCTGGTTCGGCAGTTCGATGCCGATGGCGTTGCGGCCCGGCGCCACCGAGACGCGGCAGGAGACCACGCTCATGGAACGGGCGATGTCGTCGGCCAGGGCCACCACGCGGGCGGTCTTCACCCCAGGGGCGGGAACAAGCTCATAGAGCGTGACCACGGGGCCGGGCCGGATCTGGTCGATACGGCCATTGACGCTGAACTCCGCCAGCACGCTCTCCAGGAGCCGGGCGTTCTGCAGCAGCGCCCCCTCGTCCACGGCGGATGCGCGCGGCTTTGGCTTGGCCAGCATGCTCAGTTCGGGCAGGCGGAAACCGGGCGTGGCCACAAAGGAGAAAGCCCCCTGCACCTCGCGTTCCTCGCGGCGGGACGACTTGGCCGTGGGTTTCTGCGGGTTGAGCACCTGCGGCGGCGGCCCCCCGGCGGGCGCCCCCACGTCGGGGCCGACGTCGGCCAGGACATCGTCATCATCGTCGCCCGGAAGCTTCAATGCGACCTCGGGCTCGCGGCGAACCCTGGACCGGCGCACGGTGGTCCTGGCCGGCGCGCTTGGCGCGCCAGAGCGGCGCAAGGCGCCGATCCAGCCGAAGCTCTCCGTGAGATCCGCGCCCTTCAGGCCCAGCATGAACACCAGGGCGGTCAGCGCGGCGACGGCGAGGATGCCCGCGGCGATCCACTTTGCGTGCGGCAGGCCCGCGAGGTCGAACAATCGTCCCAGCAGACCCAGCAGCGCGTCGCCCCAGAAGCCGCCGAGACCCTTGACCAGAGGCCAGGCCGCCGGGGGCAGGGGCGCAGCCAGGACGCCGGCCAGGGCGAGGAGGGCCGCCAGGGCGATCCACGGATTGATCTGCAAGCGGCCAGGACGCCCGTCGCGCCGGGGACCGGATGCGCGCACCCCGCCGGCGAGGAGCAGCACGACCGCCACCAGCCAGGCCGCCACGCCCAGGGACTGCATGAAGAGGTCGGCGACCGTGGCGCCCAGACGTCCCATCAGGTTCGACGGCTGGCCCGAAGAGGAGGCGTTCCAGCTCGGGTCGGCGGCGTTGTACGTCGCCAGGGCGGCGGCGAGGAACAGGCCCAAACAGATGATCGCCCAGCCGCGGGCCCGCGCGCAGAAGGGGTGGCGCCAGATCTGGACCAGCATGTCCCCCACGCCCGGGGCCTGCCTTGCCGCCGCCCTCGCCATCGCCGTTCTCCGCCCGTGTCCTGGAGGAGAGTCCTGGGCCAAGAGGGTTAAGAGGCGTTTACGACCGGCTGGACAGGCGCGGGGCCGCGGCGGCATATCGCATCCATGGCGCGGACCCTGACCTGTGACGTGATCATCTCGGGCGCCGGCATGGCGGGGGCGACCCTCGCCCTGGCGCTGAAGTCCGGCGGGCTCGAGCCCATCCTGGTCGACCCGCTTGTCTTCGAGGCCCAGATCGCGCCCGCGTTCGATGGGCGGGCCTCGGCGATCGCCTTTTCCTGTTTCCGCCAGTGGCGCGCGATCGGCGCCGGGGCTCTGATCGAGCCGCACGCCCAGCGGATCGAGCAGATCCTGGTGACGGACGGTCGCTCGCCGGGCGCCGCCCCGGGCCTGGGGACGCCGGCGTTCCTGCGCTTCGACGCAGCAGAGATCGCCGATCGGGTGGCCGGTGAGCCGCTGGGCTACATGGTGGAGAACCGCCATATCCGGGCGGGCCTGGCCCAGGCGGTCCAGGCCGCGGGCATCCAGGTCCTGGCCCCGGCGCGCGTCGTGACGGTCGAAACCGAAGCAGGCGGCGCGCGCGCCATCCTGGACGATGGCGGCGTCATCGAAGCGCCTCTGATCGTCGGCGCGGACGGCCGCGGATCCACGGTGCGCCGGCAGGCCGGGATCGGCGTGGTGGGCTGGCCCTACGGTGATGTCGGCGTGGTCGCCACGGTGGAGTTCGACCGACCGCATCAGGGCGTGGCCCACGAACATTTCCTGCCGTCCGGACCCTTCGCGATCCTGCCGCTGACCGGCATGCGCGCGAGCCTGGTGTGGACCGAGAAGGCCGCGCGCGGTCAGGCGCTCGGCGCGGCCCGGCAGGAGGTGTTCGAAGCCCACCTGCGCAGGCGGTTCGGCCCGTTCCTGGGCGAGGCGCGGGTGGCCGGTCCGCGGTTCGTCTATCCCCTGGCGCTGGAGATGGCGGAGGCGATGACCGCCCATCGCATCGCCCTCCTGGGCGACTCCGCGCACGGCATCCACCCGATCGCGGGCCAGGGCCTGAATCTCGGCCTGAAGGACTGCGCCGCCCTGGCGGAGGCCCTCGTTGACGCGGCGAGGATCGGCGAAGACATCGGCTCGCAGGTGGTGCTCGAGCGCTACGCCCGCTGGCGCCGGTTCGACAACCTCGGCCAGGCCGTCACCACAGACCTGTTCAACCGGCTGTTCTCCAACGACCTGGCGCCCGTGCGGCTGGCGCGGGACGCCGGCATGGCGCTCGTCAACCGTATCGGTCCCGTCCGCCGCTTCCTCATGCGCGAGGCCGGGGGTGCGGTCGGGGACCTGCCGAGGCTCCTGCGGGGCGAGCCGCTCAGTCCATAGACGGCCCGCCGGCGGCCACCTTGCGGGACAGGGGCAGTCGGATGGCGCAGCGCAGGCCTTCGGGATGGAAGTCGAGGCCCACCTCGGCGCCCAGTTCCCAGGTCAGCCCCTGCTCGATCAGGCGCGAGCCGAAGCCCCTCGAGCCGGGCGGCGCGACCGGAGGTCCGCCGGATTCGATCCAGCTGAGCATCACCGCCGCCGGATCGGCGGCCCGGTCGATCGTCCAGGTCACCGCCAGGCGGCCGTCCTTGACCGACAGCGCGCCATATTTGCAGGCGTTGGTCGCCAGTTCGTGGAAGGCCATATGGAGGGTGATCGCCGCATTGGCGCTGAGCCGGACTACCGGTCCGCCAAGCGTGAGCCGCGGGGTTTCCGCTGTCCCGGCGGCGCGGTGAGGGGCCAGGGTCCGGGTGACCAGGTCGCCAAGGGAGGCGCCGTCCCAGGACACCTGGGTCAACAGGTCGTGGGCGCCGGCCAGGGCCAGCAGGCGCGCCTGGAACGCCTCTTCGAAATCGCCGAGACTTTCGGCGTTTCGCCGGGTCTGCATCGCGATCGACTGGACAGTCGCGATGGTGTTCTTCACGCGGTGATTCAGTTCGTCGAGCAGCAGCTGTTGCCGCGCTTCTCCCAGCTTGCGGGGCGTCACGTCCCAGTAGACGGCGGTGACCGCGCGGGGGACGCCGGCTTCGTCGCGGGTGAATGCGCCGCGTCCGGCCAGCCAACGGACCGTTCCGTCCGGCCAGAGGACCCGGTGTTCGATCTCGAAGAGCGCCCCCGTGCCGAACTGCACCTCTTCGCGATAGGCGTCGATCCGGGCCCGATCTTCGGGGTGATAGCCCGCCCGGATATCCTCGACCGACATCTTCTTGTCCGCGGGATGGCCGAACAGGGCGGCGAAGCCGCGAGTATGCGAGACGGCGCCGGTCATGTGGTGGAACGTCAGTTCGCCCATCTCGGCGGCGTCCAGGGCCCGGTGAAGATTGGCCTGCCGACCGGCGGCCTCCAGCAACTCGTCGCGGGTCGCCACGTCCCGCTTCAGTCCGGAGGAGCGGATGGCGGCCTCGACCCGCGCCAGCAGCTCACGCGCGCCGAACGGCTTGACGATGTAGTCGTCGGCCCCCGCCGCGAAGCCTTCCGCCCGTGCATCCGCCCCGCCATTGGCGGAGAGGAGCATCACCGGCACGCCCTTCTGGACGGGGTCGGCGCGAAGGGCGTGGAGCAGACCGACGCCGTCAAGCGCGCCGGTCATTTCAACGTCGGTCAGCACCAGGTCGAAGCGCTGCTGCGCGGCCATGGCCAGGGCGTCGGCGCCGTCGTCGACGCAGGCGACTTCGAAGCCTTCAGTCTCCAGGATCAGCCGCAGGTGCTCGGCCTGTGTCCGGGCGTCCTCCGCGACGAGAATCCGTCTCATGGAAAACCTTTCCACGCCGGCGCAGCCGGCCGGCCTCGCCCTCAAGCGGGCGCCCGAGCTTCACTTTACGACGATTTGCGGGGGAGTTGATCATCTGCCGTGCGCATTTCGGCGCCCCCCGCAGGGGCGCCCGCCTTGCCTAGGCTCCGAGACCGTCCCGCGAGAGGCCCTGGCGATCGAGATCGCCCAGGTATTTGTCCCACAGCCGGGCCTGGTCGCGGCCAAGACCGAAAAGGGCGTCCCAGCTGTAGAGACCTGTGTCGTGGCCGTCGTCGAACCTGATCCTCACGGCATAGCGGCCGATCGGGGTGATTTCGGCCAGGCCGACCGCGCGCTTGCCGGCGACCGGCGGCCGATCGCCGGCGCCATGTCCCCGGTCCAGGGCCGAGCCCGTCATCACCCGCAGGTATTCGGCGGGCAGGACGAAGGTCTCTCCCGTGTCGAAAGCGATAGACAGGGTCCGGTCACCACGCCGGGCGCGCAGCTCCAGGGGCCAGGGGCGGCTCATTCGCCGTCGTCCAGCGCGCGCGCCTCTTCCGGCAGCATCACCGGCACGCCGTCGCGCACTGGATAGGCCAGGCGCGCGGCGCGGCTGATCAACTCGCCTGCCTTGCGGTCATAGGTGAGGGCGCCCTGGGTGAGGGGGCAGACCAGGATCTCCAACAGCCTGGGATCCACTTCCGGGGAGATGTCGCTCATGCGGGCCCTGACCTACTGCATCGATCGCGGCTGGTCTTCGTCCAGGGCTTCTCGCGAATCAATCTCCATCAGAGCCACCAGGGTCTCGCGCCGAGTGGCGACGCTGGCCGCCTCGAGCAACGCCTGCTTCTCGGCGAGGTCGAAGGGAAGGGCCATCGAGAGGCTGTTGACGAGCGCCGCCGCTGGCGCCGCCTTGGCGGTTTCCCAGTCGACGTCCATGGAGCGGCATTCAAGATAGCTGCGCAGGGCGCTGAGCAGCCGCAGGCGGTCGAAGCCTTCGTCGTCTTCCAGGGCGGCCGGGTCCAGGTCGGCCTCATAGGCCATGAAATCGGCGCGCACCTGGCGATAGGGCGTGGTCACGGCCAACTCGCCCTGGATCGTGAAGCGGCTGAGGCCGGTGAGCGTGATCCGGTAGTGGCCGTCGGGCGTTTCAGAAAAGGCCGTGATCTTGCCCGCGCAGCCGACCGGCTGGAGGCGCGGCCGCTCAGGGTCTCCCCCCGGCTGTGTCTGGACCATGCCGATGATGCGCTCGGCGGCCATGGCGTCATCCACCATGGCGACATAACGCGGCTCGAAGATGTTCAGAGGCAGGCCCGCGTGCGGCAGCAGAAGCGCCCCGTCCAGCGGGAACACCGGAATCGCCTGGGGCAAGTCCTGAGCCTTCTTGAAAGGACTCGCGACCATGATCGCCTCCATTCAGGAGAAGAGGATCGATGAAAGCCGGCGGCGGCCGCTCTTGGCGGCTTCGGATCCGAAGCCGGCCGCCTCGAACACGGTGAGGAGCTGCGCGCGCGCCGCGCCGTCATTCCAGTCGCGGTCGCGCTCGATGATCTTGAGCAGATGATCCACCGCCTCGTCGAACCGACCGTGACCGGCCATGGCCTTGGCCAGCTCCAGGCGGGCCGCGTGATCGTCGGCGTCCTGCGCCAGCCGGCGTTCGAAGGGAGCGATGTCCGACGGTGCGGCGGCGGCGAGGGCCAGGGCGGCCCGCAGGCTGTCGAGTTCCGGGTCCTTGGCGGCGGCGGGCGCCAGGGCGAGGACCTCCCCGGCCCGCTCGGCGTCGCCGCCGGTCAGGTAGCAGCGCGACAGGCCGGTGATGGCCTTGATGTTGTCAGGTGCGATCTGCAGGGCCTGGGCGAAGGCCTGGGCCGCCCCGCCCAGATCGCCCAGCGACAGGGATTCAGCCGCCATGGCGAGGATCTCGTCCAGGTCGGTCGGCGCCGGCGGTCCGGCGAGCCGGTCGATGAACGCCTTGAGCTGGCTGTCGGGCACCGCGCCCTGGAAGCCGTCCACCGGCTGGCCATCGACGAAGGCATAGACCGTCGGAATCGACTGGATGCGAAGCTGCGAGGAAATGCGCGGGTTCTTGTCGACGTCGATCTTGACCAGCTTCACCGCGCCCTTGGCTGCGAGGACGGCCTTCTCCAACGCCGGGCCGAGCTGCTTGCAGGGGCCGCACCACGTCGCCCAGAAATCGACGATCACCGGCTGGAGGCGGGAGGCTTCGATCACGTCGGCCAGGAAGGCCGCGTCCGTGCTGTCCTTGATCAGGTCTGGCGGCGCGGCCGTCGCAGCGCCCGTCTCGCCCAGCATGGTCCCTCCACTGGATCGCGTCTGCCGAAGTGGTCAGCGCCTTAGATGGTCATGCGCCCGTTGGATCGCAATCTGCAAGAGCAGTTCAGCCGCCGGTCGTCACCGCAAAATCCACGACGATGGGCTCAACGCCCAGGGCGCCCAGGAAGTCGAGCATGCCCCGGCTGGAGATCGCCGTCGTGGCCGTGTTGGCCAGGGGGTGGAAATTGACGATCTCGTGGGCCGTCAAGGCCTTGTCCAGCACGAACCGCACGCGATGGCCGGGGTCGTTGATCAGGGCGAATAGGGTGACCGAGCCGGGGCGCACGCCCAGGGCTTCAAGAAGCAGGTCTTCCCGGCCGAAGGACAGCCGCGCCGAGCCGATGACAGCGGGCAGGGCCTTCAGGTCGATCCGCGTCTCGCCGAGCGCCGAGATCAGCCACAGCTGGTCCTTGGCGTCCTTCAGGAACAGGTTCTTGGTGTGGCCGCCCGGCAGGGCCGCCTTGATCTCTTCGCCCTCCCCGACCCGGAACACCGGCGGATGCTCCAGCGTGCGGTGGGCGATCCCCTGGCGATCCAGGAAGGCGTAAAGGTCTTCGGGCGTCGCGGGATTGGGCATCGGGCCGACTTAACCGCTGGGGCGGACATGGGCTAGGCTGGACGTCGCCCAGCTCCGGCCGCTAGAGCAGACGATCATGACCGACACACCGCCCGTACCCGCCCCACGCCTCGAACTGGAATGCTACGCCACCCAGGCCAGGCCGCCCGAGATCGTGCCCGGTCGACCTCAGCGGGCGTGGATGGACACCTTCACCGACCGGCACGCCTACCGATGCCTGCCGCTGAACATGGCGAATTCCACAGGCTGGGAAATCCTGTGCCCGGTGGGGTTCACCGCCGAGTGGAACGGCGGGATCCACCAGCAGGACATCCAGCTGCGCCCCGACCACACCCACGCCGACTTCCATGAGTTCGCCAAGTCGCACTTCTCCCATGGCATCGTGACCTTCCACACGGGCTATCTGTTCCGTACCCCCCCGGGCTGGTCCATGTGGGTGATGGGGCCCCCAAACCATTTCAAGGACGGGATCCAGCCCCTGACAGGCCTGGTGGAGACCGACTGGCTGCCGTTCCCCTTCACGATGAACTGGAAATTCACCCGCCCCGGCCGCATCCGCTTCGAAAAGGGCGAGCCGTTCTGTTTCATCACCCTGGCTCAGGACAAGGTGCTGGAGAGTGTGGAGGTCACCCGCCGGGTTCTGGAGTCCGAGGACGAGCTGCGCGACCAGTACACCGCCTGGCACCGTCACCGCGAGGAGTTCAACACCAAGTTGGCCAAGCGTGATCCGGAGACGGTCAAGGAGGCGTGGCAGCGCTTCTATTTCAAGGGCCAGGCGCCCGAAGACGTCGGGGTCGCACCCAAGGCCCATGTCAACAAGCGCCGGCTGAACGCCCCGAAACTGGCGCGATAGAGCCCGTACCCGCCGCCGCTTGCCAAGCCGGAGACGCTCTGCGATAAGCCGCCCCCTGAACGGAGCGCGGGCGTAGCTCAGGGGTAGAGCACAACCTTGCCAAGGTTGGGGTCGTGAGTTCGAATCTCATCGCCCGCTCCAGTTTTGAAATCCATTCCAGCCATGACAAGGCCCCGCCTGGGGCCCCGGAATCCCTTGCGCCCGGCTCGGCGATCGACGCCTAGGAGGCGAGTGGGATTGCAACCCCCCTCCCCCGACGTGTAGCAAGGTTAATGGCCAGGGCGTCCGCCATCCAGGACGGCGTTGGATGGTCGTCGCTGGGGTTCAACTTGAAAATCAGATCCGTACTGGCGGGCGTCGCGCTCGCCGTGGCCGCCGTTTCGTCCGCTTCGGCGGCCGACACCGCCATCTTCGGCTTCACCCCCGCGGGTGTTCAGACCATGAACATCAACGGGCTCAACAGCAATATCAATGCCTTCACTCACGGCTGGTTCATTCAGACCGGCGAGCATGACGCAAACAACAACAACTATGCCGTCGGCGATTTCGGCGGCAACACCTACCGGAACTACTTCTATTTCGACTCCCTGACGGGCGTGACGTCTGCCGAGTTCGACATCGGCGCCGACCCGTCCGGGTTCCTGTTCGGCGGCCATTCGTCCGTAACCTGGACGCTCTATGACCTGAACGCCGCCATCAACACCAACCAGGATTACATGGACACCAGCATCTTCGACGACCTCGGCACGGGCGTGGTTTATGGTTCAGTGACCCTGACGGCGCCGACCAGCAACGTGGTCGTGGACCTGAACAGCGCCGGCATCGCCGCCCTCAACGCGGCGGGCTTGACCGGTTCCGAGTTCGGTTTCGGAGGCGTCCTGACGTTCAGCGGCGGCGTGCCTGAACCGGCCACCTGGGCCATGGGCATGCTGGGCTTTGGTTTGCTGGGCTCCGCCCTGCGCCGGCGCCGTCAAGGCGCGCTCACGACGGCCTGAATATCTGACGACCCGTGACGGTGGGCCCCGTGCAGCTATCTGCGCGGGGCCTTCCCGTATCCGCCATCCGGACCGCGACGGCGACGCGTCCCCTCGTTTTCGACGGACAAGCTCTAGCATCCCTGGAGTCAAAGCGGGTAGGGGAGGCGGCGTAGCCCAGCCCGGAGAGGACCAGTCTTGTCACCCCCTTGCGTCCTCGTCACCGGCGGCGCCGGCTATATCGGCAGTCACGCCGTCCTGGCCCTGCAGGACGCCGGCTATGCGGCCGTCGTCATCGACGACCTGTCCACCGGCGCCCGCAGCGCCGTGCCCCAAGGGGTCCCCTTCCATCACGGCGACATCGCCGACCGCGCCCTGGTGCCGCGCCTTCTGTCCGACCACGCGGTGGAGGCGGTGATGCACTTCGCGGGCAGCATCGCGGTGGGCGAGTCGGTGCAGGCGCCGCTCACCTACTATCGCAACAACGTCGCCGGTTCCCTGGCGCTGATCGAATCCTGCATCGAAGCCGGCGTGGGTCGCTTCATCTTCTCGTCCTCCGCGGCCGTCTATGGGGTTCCAGCGGTCTTGCCGGTGGACGAAGACGCCCTCATCGCGCCGATCAATCCCTACGGCGCCACCAAGGCCATGACCGAGCGCATGCTGGCGGACGCCGCTGTCGCGCTTCCCGCCTTCCGGCCGGTCTGCCTCAGGTACTTCAATGTCGCGGGCGCCGATCCTCAGGGCCGCGCGGGCCAGCAGGGGCCCCAGTCGACCCACCTGATCCGGGCGGCGGTCGAGGCGGCCCTCGGCCATCGCGAGCACCTTGAGATCTACGGCCGGGACTATGACACCCGGGACGGAACCTGCGAGCGCGACTATCTGCACGTGACCGACCTGGCTGAGGCCCACGTGGCGGCGCTGCGTTACCTGGAGGGCGGCGGCGCGGCGTCCGCCCTCAACTGCGGCTATGGCCAGGGCTTCACGGTGCTGGAGGTGATTGCGGCGGTCGAGGCGGTGATCGGCCGACCGCTGCCCGTGCGAGCGTCGCCGCGGCGGCCGGGAGATCCGCCCCGACTGGTGGCCAGCGGGGACAAGATCAGACAGGTCCTCGGCTGGACGCCCGCGCATTCCAATCTGCACGACATGATCCAGAGCGCCCTGGCCTGGCAGGCCAAGATCGGCGGCTGACGCCGGGTCTGTAATCGATGTCTACGCAACGCCGCCTTCACTTGGGCAATTGCGGTCTTAAACATTTGTAATTCAGGCGGTGCTGGTGATCCGGCTTTCCAGTTCCTACGTAAACCTCACATTCAGTCCGTTGTCGTAAGCTCCACACTAGGAACCCGTTGTTCAAGGGGAGCGTTCGTCAGGGGCCAGTAGAGCCCCGCCCCTTTTGGGTCGACAGGGTGATGGAGAGCGGTGATGAACTGGTGGGTAATGATTTCCGGCGGAAGCGCCGGCGCGGCCTTCGCCATGATGGTGGCGGCGAGCTTGCTCAAGGGTAAGAACTGACCGGCGTCAGACCGCCGAGAGACCCAATTCCTGCCTTATGGTGTGCCCGGCGGGCAGGACCCCATGGTCCGCTTCGCGGGGCCGCGCGTGTTCCAATAGGGCGCAGACCTGTTCCCAGACCCCGTTGACCTCGCGGGCGGCGTAGCCGTCCGGCTCATATTCCTCGACCGACAGGCCCTCCGCCGCCGATGCCGGGAAGCTGGCGCGCAGCCTCAGCCCCATCTGGGCCAGGGGCACGCCCGAGAGGCGCAGTGCGCGAACCGCCTTCATGACCGACTCGGGTTCCAGGCCCATGCGCCGCGACGGCGCCTGATTGAGGACGATCAGCCCCGGCTTGTCGAACTGGCGCAGGAGCTCGATGGACCGCGCCAAGGCGGAAACGTCGAAATAGTTGGGCCGGCTCACCAGCAGGCAGAGGTCCGCCAGGCGCAGCGCCTGCAAGGTTTCCGGTTCGGCGCTGGCGGGGGTGTCGAGCACCATCAGCTCGCAGCCCGAATTCGCGGCGGCGGACCACAGGGGAAACAGCTTGCCCGCGGTGGTTTCCAGGACCGCCGGGCCGGGCCGTTTGCGCGCCTTGGCCCAGGCCATGGCCGAGCGCTGGGCGTCCAGGTCCGCCACCACGGTGCGAAGACCGCCCTGATAGGCCGCGACAGCCAGATTCACTGAGAGCGTGGTCTTGCCCACGCCGCCCTTTCGGGAAATCACCGCGAGGGTGCGCATGGCCCCCTCCGGACGGCATTCGCGGCCATGGGCCTTCGCTCCACCGTCGACGCCAAACTCAGAACGCGATCCACACCAGACACCGTCGCAACTCCGACTTGGTCTTATGACGCCATATTATGGCGCCTTCCGCCATCCTCATGCAGGATTCTCGCCAAAAATAACCTCTCAGGGCCGCGCAGGCGAAAACCTCGACCACGATCTGCGCCGCCCGTGGGCGCACGGCGGGTTGCGCCGGACAGGCGAGGAGCGTTGCCAGGCTGGCCTGTCCGACCGCGTCTCGATCGGTGACCTCGCGCGCGGCCCGGGACGACGCCCAACGTCCCGAAACAGGATTCCGTCGCCGCCGCCCTGCGCAACGCAAAACGGGCGGACCGTCTCCGGCCCGCCCGCTTCGACTCTCAGTAGCTGGACCCAGGCCTATTCGGCCGGTTCCTCCGTGCGCTCGCGGCGCGGGCCGCGGCTGCGGGAGCGACCGCCCCGGTCGCCGCCGCGATCACCTCGATCGCTGCGCTCGGAACGCTCTTCACGCTCTTCGCGAGGCTCGCCGCCGGCGGCGATGCGGGCGGCTTCACGCTCGGCGCGCTCGGCCTCGTACTTCGCCGAGAGGTCTTCGCCGGTCTCCTGGTCGACGACCTTCATGGACAGCTTGGTCTTGCCGCGATCGTCGAAGCCCACCAGCTTGACCTTGACGGCCTGGCCTTCCTGGACCACGTCGGTGACCTTGGCGACCTTCTCCCGGGACAGCTGGGAGATGTGCACCAGGCCGTCCTTGGCGCCGAAGAAGTTCACGAAGGCGCCGAAATCCACCACCTTGACGACCCTGCCGTCGTAGATGGCGCCGACCTCGGGGTCGGACGCGATCGACCGGATCCAGTCGATGGCGGCCTTGATCTTGGCGCCGTCCGAGGCGGAGACCTTGATCACGCCGTCGTCGTTGATGTCGACCTTGGCGCCGGTCTTCTCGACGATCTCGCGGATCACCTTGCCGCCGGTGCCGATCACTTCGCGGATCTTGTCGGTGGCGATCGAGATGGTCTCGATCTTGGGGGCGTATTCGCCGATCTCGTCGCGGGAGTGATCCAGCGCCTTGTTCATCTCGCCGAGGATGTGCAGGCGGCCGGCCTGCGCCTGGGCGAGGGCCTGACGCATGATCTCCTCGGTGATGCCGGGGATCTTGATGTCCATCTGCAGCGAGGTGATGCCGTCTTCGGTGCCGGCGACCTTGAAGTCCATGTCGCCCAGGTGATCCTCGTCGCCGAGGATGTCGGACAGCACGGCGAAGCCGTCCTTTTCCAGGATCAGGCCCATGGCGATGCCGGAGACCGGCTTCTTCAGGGGCACGCCCGCATCCATCAGCGCCAGGGACGAGCCGCAGACGCTGGCCATGGACGAGGAGCCGTTGGACTCCAGGATCTCGGAGACCAGGCGGATGGTGTAGGGGAATTCCTCCGCGCTCGGGAGCATCGGATGGATCGCCCGCCACGCCAGCTTGCCGTGGCCCACTTCGCGGCGGCCGGGCGCGCCCATGCGGCCGGTCTCGCCCACGGAGAAGGGCGGGAAGTTGTAGTGGAGCAGGAACTTCGCGTAGGACTTGCCTTCCAGGGCGTCGATGAGCTGTTCGTCATCACCGGTGCCGAGGGTGGCGACCACCAGGGCCTGGGTCTCGCCGCGGGTGAACAGCGCCGAGCCGTGGGCCCGGGACAGCACGCCCACTTCCGAGACGATCGGGCGGACCTGATCGACCTTGCGGCCGTCGACCCGGCGGCCGTTCTCGATGATGTCGCGGCGCAGGATCTCGGCTTCCGCTTCCTTGAAGGCGCCGCCGAGCTTCAGCGGATCGACCCCCTCGGGGTTGGCGTCCGACTTGGCCAGCGCCTCGACGGCCTTGGCCTTGGCGGCCTCGATGCCGGCGTGGCGGGCGGCCTTTTCCTTGATGCCGTAGGCGGCGCGCAGGTCCGGACCGATGATGTCGCGGACCGATTGCACCAGGCCCTTGTCGTCGTCCGCCTGGAAGTCGAAGGGCTCCTTCGCCGAGTGTTCGGCCAGCTCGATGATGGCGTTGATCACCGGCTGCATGCCGGCGTGGGCGAACATCACGCCCTTCAGGACCTCGTCTTCCGACAGCTCCTGGATCTCGGACTCCACCATCATCACCGCGTCTTCGGTCCCGGCCACCACCAGGTCCATGCGGCTTTCCTTCAGCTGGTCCAGCGTCGGGTTCAGCACGTATTCGCCGTCGATGAAGCCGACGCGGGCGCCCGCGATGGGGCCCATGAAGGGCGCGCCCGAAATCACCAGGGCGGCGGAGGCCGCGACCATGGCCAGGATGTCGGGATCGTTCTCCAGATCGTGGGCGAGCACCGTCGTCACCACCTGGACCTCATGCTTGAAGCCCTTGACGAACAGCGGACGGATCGGACGGTCGATCAGGCGCGAGGTCAGCGTCTCCTTCTGGGAGGGCGCGCCCTCGCGGCGCGGGAAGCTGCCCGGGATCTTGCCGGCGGCGTAGAACTTCTCCTGGTAGTTCACGGTCAGGGGGAAGAAGTCCTGCCCGGGCTTGGGCTGCTTGGCGTAGACGACCGTGGCCAGCACCATGGTCTCGCCATAGGTGGCGAGCACGGCCCCGTCGGCCTGGCGGGCCATGCGGCCCGTTTCCAGGGTCAGTTTGCGGCCGGCCCAGTCGATTGATTTTCTTTTGATATCGAACATTTGAGTCTTTCTCTCATCCCAAGGGCCCATTCCCATCGGGGGCGAAAAGGTGCGGAACGGCTTTTTTCAGCGGGACCGAAATCCTCTCCAGTTGCGTAAGCCCGGAGCCGCCACAGGCGTGGGTCCGGGGACAGGCTCTTCGAGGATTTCGATTGAACCCTCAGCGTATGGACGGGGTCCACATGACCCCTCCCGCGGCGCGCCTCGAGCCTGTCTGGAAGGCGGCGGCGGTTCAGTACTGGTCCGCTCTTCCCCGCCGAAGCGGGGATCCATCCAGTCCGCGCGAGCCGATCTGGCGGCGCGAACCGATGGCCCCCCGCTTTCGCGGGGGTGAGCGGTCGGGCCTACCTGCGCAGGCCCAGGGTCTCGATCAGGGCCTGATAGCGGCCGACGTCGGATTCCTTGAGGTGATCCAGCAGCCGGCGGCGCTGGGACACCATCTGCAGCAGCCCACGTCGGGAATGGTTGTCCTTCTTGTGGGTCTTGAAGTGCTCGGTGAGGTTGGCGATCCGTTCCGACAGGATGGCCACCTGGACCTCCGCCGAACCGGTGTCGCCCTGCGAGCGGGCGTGGGACTTAATCAGTTCGGCCTTGCGTTCGACCGTGATCGACATCGGGGTCTCCTTCGAGATGAAACAAACGGACAGGCGACAGCCGCCCGGCCCGCATCTCGCAGAGCGCCAGCGCTCGACCGTCCTCGGTCGCCAAAACAGTGCGGGACGCGTCCTTGTCGCCGACAGTGCGGGGTTTCAGACGCGCGCGCAGGATTTCGACCTGTCGAGGAAGCAGAACGACTGCTCGCCCTTGCGAGAGCCTGAAGGCGTCTTCGGTGGTCATGGCCAGCGCCGGGATGTCGTCCAGCGCGGTCTCAACCGGAAGCAGGGCCTTCGAGCCGGCGCCGCTATGGCAGAATTCCTCCAGCTTTTCCAGACAAATCGCCTCGACGTCCCGGAAGGTCCCCACTCGGGTGCGCCGCAGGTCCGACACGTGCCCGCAGGCCCCAAGCGCGGCGGCGAGGTCGCGGACGATGGCGCGCACATAGGTGCCCTTGCCGCAGACGATCTCGATCTGGACATGGTCCACGTCCGGCGCGGCGCTGACGCGGGCCGCGTGGATGACCACCGTGCGGGGCTGCAGCTCCAGTTCGATCCCCTGGCGGGCCAGGTCGTAGGCGCGCTCGCCGTCCACCTTCACCGCCGAGAAATCCGGCGGGATCTGCTGGATCTCGCCGACGAACGCCCCTAGCGCCACGGCCACGGCCTCGGGCGTCGGGCGCGCGTCGGAGCGGGCGATGACCTCGCCCTCCTGGTCGAGGGTCGCCGTCGTCGTCCCCCAGGCGATGGTGAAGCGGTATTCCTTGTCGGAATCCATCAGGTAGGGGACGGTCTTGGTGGCCTCGCCGAGCGCGATGGGCAGCACCCCCGTCGCCAGGGGATCCAGCGTCCCGGCGTGTCCGGCTTTCTGGGCGTCGAACAGGCGGCGCACCTTGGAGACCGCCTGGGTCGAGGTCATGTCGAAGGGCTTGTCGAGGGCGATCCAGCCCGACACCGCCCGCCCCTTGCGTCGACGGCTCAAGTGGGGTCCCCGTCCTCGGACGTCGTGGTCTCGGTCGGCGTGGGCGACGCCGCAAGGTCCCGCCGGACATCGGGCCGATTGAACAGGGCGGCCATGCGCGCCGCCTCGTCGAAGCTCGCGTCGTGCAGGAACTTCAGATCCGGGGTGACCCTCAGATCGATGCGCCGGCCCAGCCGGCCGCGAATGAACTTGGCGTGGCGGTTCAGGGCCGCCACCACCTCGCCGGCGTGCTCGCCGCCGAGGGGCTGCACGAAACAGACCGCGTGATTGAAGTCCGGCGACAGGCGCACCTCGGTGACGGTGACCGAGGTCTTCGCCAAGGCCTCGTCGTGCAGGTCGCCCTCGCGCAGGATCTCCACCAGGGCGTGGCGGACCAGCTCGCCCGCGCGCAGCTGCCGCTGCGACGGCCCCGCGGCGGCGCCCTTGGCGCTTTTCGAATGTCGTTTCATGGAAGAGGCCTCATTGCGCGCCGGCGGCTCGGACGCCGGTCGTGCGGGAAGCGGCGGCTTCTAGAACGGCCGCCGGGGCGAGTCCAGGCCGGGCCGGCGGGCGGCGTCGTCGCGGCCCGGCCTGGACT
>FTIH01000117.1_pt3 | contig 16540 bp, 14 predicted proteins | sample 1658451 | NCBI WGS metagenome assembly FTIH01 (sample SAMEA3914826, study PRJEB12502) | metagenome | biome: forest; material: soil | place: Canada | collected 2011-07-03 | depth 0.3 m
CGCCGGCGTCAGCCTGACCGAGGCCGGCGTCCAGATTCACGATCAGGTCCTGACCATGGAACGCTCGGCGGCCGCGATCGAGCGCATGGTGCTCGGCAAGGACCGTCGTGAAGAAGGCCGGATCGGACTCGCCGCGCCGGACGGGATCGGGGGCCTGGTGCTGGCGCCCGCCCTGCCGGCCTTCCTGCGCGCCAACCCGAAGATCTCGATCAGCCTGGATTGCGGTTACTGGTCGGACCGGCCGCCCGCCGGCCCCACAGACCTGTTCGTGCAGTACGACAACGGCGGCGGCGACCCGGACATCATCTCCACGCCCCTGGCCCACATCCACTACGCCATGTTCGCTGCGCCGGAGTACCTGGAGCTCTACGGCGCGCCGAAGTCACTGCAGGAGGTGGCCTCGCACCGCCTGGTGCACCATTCCGCCATGACCCGGCAACGGGAGAACTGGGCGGCCAAGACCGACGCCTTCCATCAGGTGGCGGAATATTCGCTCCTGACCAATTCCAGCACCGCCATGGTGGAGGCGGTGCGGGCGGGCGGCGGGATCTCGTCCCTGCCGACCTATGTGCTGACCTTCGCGCCCGAGCTGGTGATGCTGGACATCCCGCCCATGGCGCGCCTGCAGCTGTGGGTCTGCCACCATCGCGACCTCGCCCGCAGCGCCCGCGTCAAGCTGGCGGTGGCATGGCTGCAGGAGCTGTTCGATCCGCGCACCCAACCGTGGTATCGCGCGGAATTCATTCACCCGGACGCGTTCGACCAGTCGAGCCGCCGTCGGGCCTGAGGCCGAACATGACCGACGTCGCGACCCCGACCCGAGCCCGAGCCGACCTGCCCCAGCCCGAGCCCGGCCTGACGCCCGAGATGCTGATCGAGCGCGCCGCCGCCATGCGGCCGCTGCTGCGCGAGCAGCAGGAGGCCAACGATCACCGGGGCCACTATTCGGACGAGGTGCACAAGGCGTTCGCGGACGCCGGCTTCTACCGCATCCTGCAGCCGAAGATGTTCGGCGGCTACGCCTTCGATCCCGCCGTTTTCCTGAAGGTGGTGATGGAGATCTCGCGGGGGCATCCGGCCACCGGATGGTGCTTCGCGCTCGCCGGCTCCCACGCCTATTTCCTGGGCGCGCATTGGTCAGAGGCGGTCCAGCGCGAGCTGTTCGGGGACCACGGCGAGTTCCGCGCCGCCCACGTGGTCGGGCCGTTCGGAACCATGACCCGGGCGGACGGTGGCTACCTTGTGGATGGCGTCTGGCCCTTCTCCTCGGGCATTCCGGTCTCGACCCACTTCATCGGCGGCAGCCTGGCGCCGCAGCCTGACGGGTCGATGAAGCACGTCTTCTTCGTGGTCCCCAAGAACCAGATCACCATCCTGCCCGACTGGGGCGAGGGCCGGTTCATGGGCATGCAGGGCTCAGGCTCCAACAGCGTGCGCCTGGACAAGCTGTTCGTGGCCGACCGCTTCGTCATCGACGCCAACATGATGCTGTCGTCCGAGGCCATGCCGGACCTGACGCCCGGGGTGCATCTGCACGGCGACCCCATGTACCTGGCGGTGGTGATCGGCTGGTTCCACTGCGAGTTCGGGGCGATCACCTCCGGGACGGCGCGGGCGGCGCTGGACGAGTTCGGCGAGCTGGCGCGCACCAAGTCCATCATGACCAATCCGCAGTTGAAGCGGATCCACGACCCCTTCGTCCAGAACCTCTACGCCCGCGCCCTCGGCCTGGCGGACTCGGCTGAGGCCCTGACCCTGGCGGCGGTGGAGCTCTACACCGAGCAATGCCGCCGGACCGTGCGCGACCGGACGCCCCTGCGGGCGACCGAGACCTTCAAGGTCTGGGGCATAGCCCGCAACGCCTGCGTCATGGCGTGCGAGGCCGTGGACATCCTGTTCCATGCGGCGGGCGCCTCCACCGGCCGGCGCGACCAGCGCCTGCAGCGCTACTACCGCGACATCGAGATGTACCGCCTGCACATCCAGTCCCAGCCGACGCTGCCGACCATGAGGGGCCGGGTGGAATTCGGCCTGCCGCCGGAGATCTTCGGGTAGGTCCCAGCAGATGACGGCGGGGATTATTGGTTCCGACTGAACTCCAAACGCCCTACCCCGCCTTCTCCGGGCACACCTCGATTGTCAGGTGTGACACCGACCTGAACGGCGCCAGGCGCGCACGGTAGAAGTCGGCGTCGCGGGGCTCGCAGGTGCGCACGGCGACGATGGCGCCGAGGTGGCCGGGGCCGAGGCGCCAAAGATGCAGGTCGGCGACCTGATCGCCATCGACTTCAAGGGCCTCGCGCATCCGCCGGGTCAGGCGATGGTCGGGATTGACGTCGAGCAGGATGGCGCCGGTGTCGCGGATCAGGCCGAAGGACCAGCTGGCGATCACGAAGGCGCCGACGATCCCCGCCAGGGGGTCCATCCACAGCCAGCCGAACAGGCGCGCCAGCACCAGGCCGATGATCACCAGCACCGAGACGGCGGCGTCGGCCAGGACGTGGACGATGGCGGCCCGCATGTTGTTGTCGTGGTGGTGGGCGCCGTGTTCGTGCTCCTCGAAGACCGCCGAAGCGGAGGGCGCGTCGGCCTGAAGGCCCAGCCGGACCTCGGCGGTGAAGGCGTGGGGCTCGGGGATTTCGTGCAGGCTTTCCAGATAGCCGTCCCGCGCCGCCATGAGGAAGGTCTGGCGCGACCCGTCGGGCCGGCGCGTCTCGATCACCGCGTCCGCCGGCAGGTCCCAGCCGTCGGCGAATAGCCGGAAGCGCGGCGGGACGCCGTCCTCGAAGACCTCGAGCCGGAGGGCCTGGCCGGCGATCTGGAGAAGCTGCTGTTCCTCGCCGTGGTCATGGGCGTGGCCATGGCCGTGATGATGGTGGTCGTGGCCGCCGCCAAGCAGCCAGGCGCTGGCGAGGTTCACCGCCAGGCCCAGGCAGGCGATGGGGATGGCTTCTGAGAAGTGGATCTGGACCGGCGAGAACAGCCGCGTGACGGCCTCATAGGCGATCAAGAGGGCGATCATGGCCAGGACCACGGCGCTGGTGAAGCCGGCGAGGTCGCCGAGCTTGCCGGTGCCGAAGCTGAAACGCGGGTCGGAGGCGTAGCGGCGGGCGAAGGTGTAGGCCAGGGCCGCCAGCAGGAGGGCGCCGGCGTGGGTCGACATGTGCAGGCCGTCGGCCACCAGGGCGATGGAGCCGAACGCCAGGCCCCCGACGATCTCGATCAGCATCATGGCGGTGCAAAGCGCGATGACGAACCAGGCGCGGCGCTCGTTGCGCTCATGCGCCTGGCCCAGGAAGACGTGGGTGTGCTCGGGGCTCATGACGCTCTCACTTCAGATAGGTGCGCAGGACGTCCACCAGCTGCTCCACGGCGTCGGCCTGCAGGGCGCCCGGATGGGTCTCGGCGTCGACGAGGTGGGAGCGGACATGGTCTTCCACCACCTCCACCATCAGCCCGGCCATGGCGCCCCTGGCGGCGGCGATGAGGTGCATGACCTGGTCGCAGTCGGCCTCGGTTTCCAGCGCGCGCTCGAGCGCGGCGACCTGGCCCTGGATGCGCCGGACGCGGCCGAGCAGCTTCTGTTTCTGGCGGATCGTATGCATGTTATAGGGTACCCCCCTATACTAAATGGCAGCCGCCGGCAAGACCGCGGCGCGCTGGAAATGGATCGCCAGCACGCCGCCATGACCGAGCCGCACAAGCCCGCCAGCGCCCAGCAACAGCGCGTCGCCAGGCTGGAGCGCGCCCACCACCGTGCCCTCGGCGGCGGTGACGGCGAAGAGAAGACAGTCCCCGGCGCCGGCGGCGACTTCGGCGCCAGCGGCCATCGGCGCGATCGTGGCGGTGACCACGCCCCGGCGGGTCATGATATTCAGGTCACGGACGGGGCCGCCGGTCAGGGCCGCATGGGTCGCGGCCTCCCCCGGGAAGACCGCGGGCGGCGACAGCGGCGTCAGGTCCAGGGGCTGCCGGCCGTCGACGACCAGGCGCAAAGCGCCGTCCAGCACCACAAGCTGCCGGTCGATCCCCTCGAAGCGCGAGAAGGGTCCGTCGGCGGCGACCACCGCGGTGCTGACGCGCCAGTCGAACGCGTCCAGCGCCGCGCCGCCGGGCGAGATGGCGATCTCGGCGGTGACGCCGCCGCCGTTCTTCCAGGGGACCTGCCGCCGGTCCGCCGCGCGCAGGACCCGCACCACCCCCGCCTCAGGCGAGGATCGAGGGCAGGTCAAGGCCGTGCTGGCGGGCGGCGTCCAGGGCCGGCTCGTACCCCGCGTCCGCGTGGCGCATGACGCCGCTGGCCGGGTCGTTCCAGAGCACGCGCTCCAGCCGCCGCGCCGCCGCCTCGGTGCCGTCGGCCACGATCACCATGCCGGCGTGCTGGGAGTAGCCCATGCCCACCCCGCCGCCGTGGTGGATGGACACCCAGGTGGCGCCCGAGGCGCAGTTGAGCAGGGCGTTCAGGAGCGGCCAGTCCGACACCGCGTCCGAGCCGTCCCGCATGGCCTCGGTCTCCCGGTTGGGCGAGGCGACGGAGCCGGAGTCCAGGTGATCGCGGCCGATGACGATGGGGGCCTTCAGCTCCCCATTGGCGACCATCTCGTTGAAGGCGAGGCCGAGGCGATGGCGATCGCCGAGGCCGACCCAGCAGATCCTCGCCGGCAGGCCCTGGAACCTGATCTTGTCGCGCGCCATGTCGAGCCAGTGGTGCAGGTGGGCGTCGTCCGGCATCAGCTCCTTCACCTTGGCGTCGGTCCTGAAGATGTCTTCGGGATCGCCGGAGAGGGCCGCCCAGCGGAAGGGCCCCACCCCGCGGCAGAACAGCGGGCGGATGTAGGCGGGCACGAAGCCCGGGATGTCGAAGGCGTCGGCGACGCCCTCGTCCTTGGCCATCTGGCGGATGTTGTTGCCATAGTCGACGGTGGGCACGCCCATGTGGTGGAAGTCGAGCATGGCGCGCACGTGCACGGCCATGGACGCCTTGGCCGCCTTCTGAACGCCTTGGGGATCGCTGGTGCGCGCCGCCTCCCACTGGGCTACGGTCCAACCCTTGGGCAGGTAGCCATTGATCGGGTCGTGGGCGGAGGTCTGGTCGGTGACCGCGTCGGGGCGCACGCCGCGGCGCACGAGTTCCGGCAGGACGTCGGCGGCGTTGCCCAGCAGGCCCACCGAGCGGGGCTTGCCGGCGGCGCAGGCGTCGCGGATCAGGGCCAGGGCCTCGTCCAGGTCCGTGGCCATGACATCCAGGTAGCCGGTGCGCAGGCGCATATCGATGCGGGACGCCTGGCACTCGACGGCCAGGCAGGACGCCCCGGCCATGACCGCCGCCAGGGGCTGGGCCCCGCCCATGCCGCCGAGGCCCGCCGTCAGGATCCAGCGATGGGAGAGGTCCCCGCCATAGTGCTGGCGGCCCATCTCCACGAAGGTCTCGTAGGTGCCCTGAACGATGCCCTGGGCCCCGATGTAGATCCAGGAGCCGGCGGTCATCTGGCCGTACATCATCAGCCCGCGGCGATCGAGTTCGTTGAAGTGCTCCCAGTCGGCCCAGTGCGGCACGAGGTTGGAATTGGCGATCAGCACGCGCGGGGCGTCCGCGTGGGTGCGGAACACCCCCACCGGCTTGCCGGACTGGACCAGGAGGGTCTCGTCGTCGCCCAGGCGCTTCAGGGTCGCGACGATGCGGTCGAAGCTCTCCCAGTCGCGGGCGGCGCGGCCGATGCCGCCATAGACCACCAGTTCCTCGGGCTTCTCGGCCACGTCGGGGTCGAGGTTGTTCATCAGCATGCGCAGCGGCGCTTCGGTGAGCCAGCTTCGTGCGTTGAGCTCAGGCCCCCGGGGGGCGCGGATGAGGCGGGAGTTGTCCAGCCGGGTGGTGGTTCGAGAGGTCATGCGGCAGCTTTCGCAAAGTCGATACAGGCGTTGAGGATGTCGGTGAGGGCGGCGCGCATGGGCGCGGCGCGGCCCTCGTCGTAGGCGCTGGGCCACTGGGCCAGGTCGGTGGGTTCGTCCATGTAGCCGCGGCAGGCCAGCTCCATCTGGACGGCGTGGACGCCGTCCTCCGGCCGCCCATAGCGGCGGGTGATCCAGCCGCCCTTGAAGCGGCCGTTCAGAACCCGGCTGAATTCGGACCGCGCGCAGGCGGCCTCGACGGCGGCGGCGAGGGCGACATCGCAGCTCTCGCCCGAATTTGTCCCGATGTTGAAGTTAGGCAGGTCGCCCTCGAACAGGCGGGGAATCCGGGAGCGGATGGAGTGGGCGTCGTAGAGGACGACAGCGGAAGACGTCGCCCGCAGCCGCGCGAGCTCGCCCGCGATGGCGGCGTGATAGGGCTCGAACCAGCATCGCCGGCGATCGGCGATCTCGTCCGGGTCCGGCGCCTGGCCGTCGGCATAGAGAGGCTCGCCGTCGAAGGTCACGTCCGGACAAAGGCCCGTGGTCGCCTGGCCCGGATAGAGCGACGCGCCGGAGGGGTCGCGGTTCACGTCGATCACGGTGCGGCTGATCGCGGTGCGGATGATGGTGGCGTCCAGGCCCTCGGCGAAGGCGTAGAGCCGGTCGACCCACCAGTCGGCGTCCCGGCGCGCCAGGGCGCCGGAGAGCAGGCGCTGTTCGATCGCGCCTGGAATGACGGTCCCGGCGTGGGGAATGCTGACGATCAGGGGCGCCGAGCCGCGCTGGATGGTGAGCCAGTCAGGCTGCATCGACCGCTCCAGGCAGGCGCAAAGGTCCCACGGCCTGCGCCGCCGCGCCGCTGCGCACCAGGTCGATGGCCGCATCCAGGTCCGGGCGGAGGTGACGGTCCTCCCGGAGGGCTGGAACCTTGGATCGCACGAGACCGCGGACCGCCTCCAGCGCGGGGCTCGAGGTCAGGGGCGCGTGGAAGTCGCAGCCCTGGGCGGCGGTGAGCAGTTCGATGGCGACGACGGCGGTCGCGTTGTCGACCATGGAGAGCAGGCGGCGCGCGCCGTGGGCGGCCATGGAGACGTGGTCTTCCTGGTTGGCCGAGGTCGGGATGGAGTCGACGCTGGCCGGATAGGCCTTCTGCTTGTTCTCGGAGACGAGGGCGGCGGCGGTCACCTGGGCCATCATGAAGCCGGAGTTCAGGCCCGGCTCCGGGGTCAGGAAGGCGGGCAGGCCCGACAGCGCCGGATCCACCAGCATGGCCACGCGCCGCTCGGCCAGGGACCCGATCTCGCAGACCGCCAGCGCGATGATGTCGGCGGCGAAGGCTACCGGCTCGGCGTGGAAGTTGCCGCCCGACAGGGCCGCGTCCTCGGCCCCGTCGGCGCCCGGAAAGATCAGGGGATTGTCGGTGACGCCGTTGGCCTCGGCCTCGAGCGTCGCGGCGCAGCCCCGCAGGATGTCCAGGGCCGCGCCCATCACCTGGGGCTGGCAGCGGAGGCAGTAGGGGTCCTGGACGCGGGAGTCGCCCTCCAGGTGCGAGGCGCGGATGGCCGAGCCATGCATGAGGACGCGCAGGGCATCGGCAGTCTGCATCTGGCCCCGGTGGCGACGCAGGGCGTGGATGCGGGGATCGAAGGGGGCGTCCGAGCCCTTGGCCGCCTCGGTGGCGAGGGCGCCGGAGACCAGGGCGGACTGGAACAGCACGTCCGCCTCGAACAGGGCCGCCAGGGCGTAGGCGGTGGAGAACTGGGTCCCGTTGAGCAGCGCGAGGCCCTCCTTGGGTCCGAGGACCAGCGGCTCAAGCCCCGCATCGGCCAGGGCCCTGGCGGCCGGAACGACCGTGCCGCCCACCTCGATATCGCCCACGCCGATCATGGCCGCGGCCATATGGGCCAGGGGGGCGAGGTCGCCCGAGGCGCCGACGGAGCCCTGGGCCGGGATCACCGGCGTCAGGCCCCGCTCCAGCATGGCGTCCAGCAAATCGACGGTCTCGGGCCGAACGCCCGACGCCCCCTGCCCCAGGCTGGCCAGCTTCAGCGCCATCATCAGCCGCGCGACAGCAACGGGCATGGCGTCGCCGACACCGGCCGCGTGCGACAGCACGATGTTGCGCTGGAGGCGCTCAAGGTCATCCGGCGCGATACGGATGCTGGCGAGCTTTCCGAAGCCGGTGTTGACCCCGTAGACGGGGGCGCCGCGGGCCACGATCCGCTCCACCGCGGCGGCGGCGGCGGCGACGGCCGGGGCCGCGGCGGGGTCCAGACGGGGCGAGGCGCCGCGATAGACGGCGCGCCAGTCCGCCAGGGAAACCGCGCCGGGACGAAGCATCAAGGTGGTCATCGGCCCCTCCAGACGCGGGCATGCAAGGGATTGGCCCCGATGGCGGCGACCAGCTCGGCCGGGGTCTCGACGTTCCAGATCGCCAGGTCGCAGCGCTTGCCGGCCTCCAGCGTGCCGATCTCGTGCAGCTTGCCGAGCGCCCGCGCCGCCTCGCGCGTGACGCCCGCCAGGCACTCCGGCACGGTCATGCGAAAGAGGGTGGCGGCCATGTTCATGACCAGCAGGATCGAGGTCATGGGCGAGGTCCCGGGATTGCAGTCGGTGGCGAGCGCGATGGGCACGTTGTGGGCGCGCAGGGCGTCGACAGGCGGGATCCGGGTCTCGCGGGTGAAATAGAAGGCGCCGGGCAGCAGGGTCGCGACCACGCCCGCGCGCGCCAGCGCGGCGACCCCGTCGGTGTCCAGATATTCAAGGTGGTCGGCCGACAGGGCGCCGAACTCGGCCGCCAGGGCCGCGCCGTGCAGATTGGACAGCTGTTCGGCGTGCAGCTTGACCGGCAGGCCACAGGCCTGCGCCGCCTCGAACACACGCCGCACCTGGACGGGGGTGAAGCCGATCCCCTCGCAGAAGGCGTCCACCGCATCGGCCAGGCCGGCGGCGGCGACGGCGGGGATCATCACGCGGCAGACGAGGTCGATGTAGCCGTCCGGGTCGCCGGCGAACTCCGGCGGCGGGGCGTGGGCGCCCAGGAAGGTCGCGGCGACTTCGATATCGCGCCGGCCGGCGAGAGCGCGGGCTGCGGTCAGCATCATGAGCTCCGACTCCAGCGACAGGCCATAGCCGGACTTGATCTCGATGGTGGTGAGGCCCTCGGCGATCAGGGCGTCCAGGCGCGGGAGGGACTGCTCGATCAGGTCCGCGGCGCCGGCGGCGCGGGTGGCGCGCACGGTGGAGAGGATGCCGCCGCCGGCGCGGGCGATCTGCTCATAGCTCGCACCCTCGAGCCGCTGCTCGAACTCGTCGGCGCGGTTTCCGGCATGGACCAGGTGGGTGTGGGGGTCGATCAGACCCGGGGTGATCCAGCGCCCCTCGCAGTCGTCGGCCCGATCCGGCCTGAAGTGCGGTGCGTCTGCCGCCGGACCGGCGTAGAGGATCGCGCCGTCGCTTGCCGCCACGACCCCGTCCAGCACCTCGCCGAGTCCCGGCCGGCCGGCGGCGAAGGTCGCCAGGCGGGCTCCGCGCCAAAGGCGGTCACAGTGCATGGTTGGCGTCCGAAGGGCTCATCAGGGTCTATTCTTGGAAGCGCTGATCTATTTGTCTAGTCATAATAGCGACTCGGTCCACCAGGAAAGGGATCAGACATGGCCGGCCTCTGGTTTCGCGCCGCCCGCCTGCCCGAGGGCTGGGCGCACGACGTCCGCATCGAGACGGCGGATGGAGTGATCTGCGCGGTGCAGGCCGGCGCTGCGCCGCGGCCCGGCGACGAGCGGCACGGCCTGGGCCTGACCGGCCTGGCGAACCTGCACAGCCACGCCTTCCAGCGGGCCATGGCCGGAACGGCGGAGCTTCGGGGCCAGGACGGCGACAACTTCTGGACCTGGCGCACGCGGATGTACCGGCTGGCCGAGCGGCTCAGGCCCGATGACCTGGAGGCCGTCGCAGCGCTCGCGTTCGCGGAAATGCTGGAGTCCGGCTTCGTGCGGGTGGGTGAGTTCCATTATCTGCACCACGACCTCGACGGTTCGGCCTTCGCCGATCCGGCGGAAATGTCGAAGGCCCTGGCGGCGGCGGCGCAGGTCACGGGAATCGGACTGACCCTCCTGCCCGTATTCTACGCCCATTCGGGGTTCGGCGGACTCGCGCCGACGCCCGGCCAGCGCCGGTTCGTCTGCAGCCTGGACGGCTACGCCCGCCTGCTGGAGGCCTGCCGCTCGGCCGTGGGGCCGATCGAGGACGCGGTGGTCGGGGTCGCGCCGCACAGCCTGAGGGCGGTGACGCTGGCGGAGCTGGACGCCGTCGCGGCGCTGGGGGGCTCGGGGCCCATCCACATCCACGTGGCGGAACAGACCATGGAGGTGGAGGACTGCATCGCCTGGTCGGGGCAGCGGCCGGTGGAATGGCTGCTCTCCCACGCGGAGGTGGACGCGCGCTGGTGCGCGGTGCACGCCACCCATGTCAGCGGCGCGGAGCTCGCGGGCCTGGCCGGCAGCGGGGCGGTGACGGGCCTATGTCCGATCACGGAGGCCAATCTCGGTGATGGAATCTTCCCGGCCTGGGACCTGATGGCCCGGTCCGGCCGGTTCGGGATCGGCTCGGACTCCAACGTCCTGATCGACGCGGCCGAGGAGCTGCGGCTGCTGGACTACGCCCAGCGTCTGACGCGGCTGGAGCGCAACGCCCTGGCCGCGCCGGGCGGGGCGACGGCCGACCGCATCTATGACGCCGCCCAGGCGGGCGGGCGCCAGGCGCTGGGCGCCCCGGAGGAGGCCCTGCGGCCGGGAGCGGCGGCCACCTTCATCAGCCTGGACGAGGAGCACCCCTCCGTGGGGGACTGTCCGCCCGAGGAGGCCCTGTCCCGCTGGATCTTCGCCAGCCGCGGCGGGGCGGTGGATTGCGTCTGGCGCCGCGGCCGCAAGGTCGTCTCCGGCGGCCGCCACGTGGACCGCGACCAGATCCTGTTCAGATATCGGGCGGCGATGGGGCGGTTACGGGCTTAGGTCGCCGGAGCTTACCGCGACGGCTCGAACCGTCCCGTGAGGCGATGCTGGGCGCCGGCGTGCCAGAGGCGGGCCTGGGTGACGGGGATTTCGCCGTTCCAGGTCTTGCGTTCGACCAGCAGGCATGCCGATCCCACGGGGACCTGCAACAGGGTGGCCGCGGCGCGGTCGGCCTCGCAGGCGGAGATGGCGTGCTCGGCCTGCGACCACGGGACGTGGGCCACGAGCCAGGGGCCGGGCGCCTCCTCCCGGAACGCCGCGCACGCAGCGCCTGGCGCGGCGCCCGAGTTGATCAGCCGTTCTTCCAGCTGGAAGGGACGGTCGTCGGCGAGGTGCAGGCAGCGGATGGAGAGAACCGGCGTTGTCGGGCCGACACCGAGGCGCGCGCGCTGCTCGGCGTCTTCGCCCAGCAAGGCGCAGTCCAGCAGGCGGTAGCCATAGGCGGCGCCGGTGCGGGCGACGAGGGCGGCGGTGTCCCAGATCTCGAAGACAGGGCGTTCCTGCGGGCGCTCGGCCACCACCGTGCCGACCTTGCGGCGGCGCTGCACCAGGCCTTCGGCCGCCAGGCTCTGGACGGCGCGCGAGACCGTCATCCGGGCGGTGTGGAAGTGCCGGGTCAGATCCAGTTCGCCGGGGATGCGGTCGCCGGGCCGCCATTCGCCGCTCAGGATGGGATCGGCGATGGCTCGGCGGATCTGCAGCCAGATGGGCCCCTGGCCGTCGAGCTTCAGCCGCTCGAGGCGGGCGGCAGCATCGGTATCGCTCGCCAGTCCGGAGTCATTCACCTGGCCAATCTATCGGCGATCGGAAGTGGGGCAAAGGGAGGCTAGGCGCGTCGAGGTCGCCCGGCCGTCGCCTGCGCTCCGGCGTTCGGCCCGGCGATCGACAAGCAATTGTCGATCGCATAGGCGGCGCGAACGCGCCGCCTCGGGCCTCACCCCCACCGAATATGTTCTGGCCCCGGCGCGGCGGCGCCGAACGGGTCCCCGGTCCTGGACATGGCCAGGGCCGCCTTCACGGCCGGGCGGGCGGCGACGCGTTGCAGCCAGGCCATGGTCCGGGGCGCCTTGTCCGCACTGACCAGGTCCGGCGTCACCCTGGGCAGGTAGTTGACGTAGGCGAACATGGCGATGTCGCCCAGCGAGAAGGCCGGGCCGGCCAGCCAGTCGGCGGCGGCGAGCTCGGCTTCCAGCAGGGCGACGGTGGTCTCGATCCGGCCGCGGTCCTTGGCCAGCTGCTCGTCGCCGTAGCCCTGGATGGCGAGCCGCCAGACGTCCTGGCGCGGCCGCGAGGGGATGCGCGCCACGGCGGCCTCCACCGAGGCCCGGTCGCGGCTGTTCAGCGCCTTGGAGCCCAGGGCGTACCAGGCGAGCGTGCCGACGGCGGCGGCCAGGTGGTCGTCCACGTACTTCTGCCAGGTGCGGGCCTTCCAGCGGTCGTAGGGCGCCTTGGGCATGAGCGGCGCGCCCGGGAAGGCCTCGTCGACGTACTCGCAGATGAAACTGGATTCGGTGAAGGCCTCGCCGCCCTGCACCAGGACCGGCGTCTGGCCGGTCTCGTTCAGCTCAAGGAACGCTGGCGCGTGCTGCTCGAAGTCCAGCAGGTCGACATAGCGGCTCTGGAAGTCGACGCCCTTTTCCGTCAGGGCGATCATCACCCGGGCGCAGGCGGCGTTGGGCTCCCAATGATAGAGTTCAAGCATCGTCTGGGTCCCCTACGCGCGGGCTGGCTGCGTCGCCGGCGCCTGGGCGGCGGGCGGGCGGGTGAAGTTGCGATTGGTCTTGGCGCGCATCGCCTGGACCGCGGGGCGCTCGCCGACCTTGGCCTGCCAGGCCATGGTGGCGGGGGTGTCCTTGTCGTTCACCAGCTCCGGCATCCAGGCCGACATGAAGCCGCAGAAGTTCATCAGGTCGATGTCGGCGAGGGAGTAGCTGGAGCCAGCGACCCAGGCGTGCCGGCGCAGGTGCGCCTCGACCTTGGTCGCGCCCTCCTCGGCCCGGCGCCGGGATTCGGCGATGTGCTCTGGCGGGGTGGTCTGCTTGTAGGCGGCGAGCCAGGAGCGGCGCCGATCCGGGTCGGGCACGGTCTGGAGGATCTTCTCCACCTCCTCCAGGGAGCGGTCGCCCACGAACGTCGGCACGATGCGGTTCCAGTTGATCATCATCAGGCAGCGGCCGAGGTCGGTGTCGGCGTAGCGGCACCAGACCCGCATCCGCCAGCGCTCGACGGGATCGGACGGGCGCAGGGACGGGCCCTCGAAGGCCTCGTCGATGTATTCGTTGATGTTCATGCCTTCGGTGAGCACCCGGCCGTCGTGCACCAGGCAGGGCACCTGGCCCTTGGGATTGACCGCCAGGTAGGCCGGCTTCAGGTGCTCGAATTCCGTGCCCTTCAGCTCGCGCTCGACGAAGTCCACGCCCTTTTCCAGGAGGGTCAGATAGACCCGGCCCGAATTGGTGCCCAGGGGCTGGAAGAAGTAGAGTTCGACCGCCATCGACCTGTCTCCCGTGGCATTTCCATCGGCGCGCCCGGCGTCCGGGCCGCGTCCCTTTTTATCAGCATCCCTGATAATCCATCGCCCGGCGACCGCGCAAGCGCGCCGTCCCGCGACGCCGCTGTCACGCCGAGGTGTGCGCCTTGAGGAAGGCGTCGATGCGGGCGTTGGCGTCCTTGGCGACAGCCAGGGGGAACATGTTGAATGCGTGCGTGGCGCCCGGATAGACGGCCAGCTCCGCCACATTGCCCGCCGAAATCCAGTGGGCGTAGAGGAACATGGAGTCGTCCAGGAACGGGTCCAGCGTGCCGACGCTGAACAGGGCCGCGGGCATGTCCGAGACGTCGGCGTAGAGGGCCGACATGTCCGGATCGCGGCGGCTGGAAGCGTCCGGCGCATAGAAGTCCGCGCATTGCTGGATATCGGCGGTCCGCAGCAGATAGCCCAGCTGGCCAATGCGAGACTGGCTGGGCGTCATGGCGGTGTCGTAGTTGCCGTAGCTGAGGTTCGCCGCCTTGAAGCCGGTGAAGCCGTGCCTGTCGCGTAGCCGCACCAGGGTCGGGACCGCCAGCGTGGCGCCAGCCGATTCCCCGCCGATGGCCAGGGCGTCGCCGCCGAACTCGGCCTTGACGTTGTTCGCCAGCCAAAGGGCCGCCGCCTCGCAATCGTCCCACGCGGCGGGATAGGGGTGCTGCGGCGCGAGGCGATACTCCACGCTGACGCAGGCCAGGCCGGTGTTGTCGGCGATGCGCTCCAGCATGGCGTCATCCTGGTCGGCCGAGCCCATCACCAGGCCCCCGCCGTGGATCGCCAGATAGGCGCCCCTGGGATTGTCGGGCGCGACGATCCGGAGCTCCACCTTGCGGCCGCCCGGCGCGTCGATGGCGATCACCCGGGCGCGAGGGGATTTCGGCGGGACGGCGAACACCGGCGGGGCTGCGACGCCGTCCGGCGGCGGGCTGCCCAGCGGCGGCCGCGACGCGGTCTGCTGGCGCAGGTTTTCGGCGAAGGCCAGGGTTTCAGGCGCGGCGGCACCGGGCCTGAAGAGGGCTGGATCGAACGGGTTGGACGCGGCCATGGACCTACTCCGCGGCCAGGGCCATGGGCGGATTGATGGTCTCGGGCGCCGCCTGCCAGCTCTGCATCTCCCTCAGGCAATGCCGGGCGAAGATGTTGATGCTGCGCATGCAGTCCTCGTGCGGCATGCCGCCGGTGTAGAGGTGCGGGATCATCCCCTGCGGGTCGCGAGTCTTCTTCACCTCGGCCAGCTTCTCCAGGATCATCTGGGGATCGCCGTGGATCGAGCCCTCGATCACCCCTTCGATCGCCTTGTCGACGTCGCCCTCATCCATGACCAGGCCCTTGTAGTTCTCATAGCCCTTGATCGAGCCGTGATGCTGGGAGGTCAGTTCGTAGTTCTTGATCGCGGCCCTGAAGGTCTGGACCGCGTAGACGCGCGCCAGTTCGAAGGCCCGGTCGGGGCTTTCGTCGATGAACACCAGGTTGGACACGAAGGGCGACGGCGGGGTCTCATCCGGATGCACCTTCAGCCAGGTGTCGAGCCAGGCGTCCTCGGGCGCGACTTCTTCGGGGGCGCGGGCGGCGTCGGCGGCGGTCTGGGGCTGGAAGGCGGGCTTCTTCTGGCCGCCCACCATCGGCTGGCCGAGATAGAGGCGTCCGAGCCCGAGCTTGGCCGCAGAGACCATCGACGCGGGCGTGCCGGCAGCGCAGAAGGCGCGACCGCGCAGGGAGCGGATCGGCTTGGGACGGATCTCCCGGCGGGGCTGCTTGAAGTGCTCGCCGCCCTCGATGTAGCCGGTCTCCATGGCGTTCATGACCATGGGCACGATCTCGTCGAACAGCTCGCGGGCCTTGTTCTGGTCGACCCTCAGGCCTTCGTATTCCATGCGCGCCAGGCCCCGGCCGAAGCCGATGATGGCGCGGCCGCCCGACAGATGGTCGAGCACGGCGATCTCCTCGGCCAGGCGCACGGGGTCATGCCACGGCACGACGATCACCTGGGTGCCCAGGCGGACGTGCTTGGTCTTGGCGGCCAGCCAGGTCAGGTACTGCACGGGGCTCGGCGAGATCGAGTAGTCGCTGAAATGGTGCTCGGTCATCCACAGCGAGTCGAACCCGAGTTCCTCGGCCAGGAGCAGCTGGGTCATCTCTTCACGGATGAACCGCGCGTCGTCGACCTTGCTGTGGTTCGCGAAGCCGGTGGACAAGCCGACGTGCATATTCAATTCCTCCCGTTGCGGACTCGCCGGCGGGCCGGGAGCTACCATTTGACCTCGTCAACGCGCCAATAGCCTAAGCACGGCGGGCTGGCGGTCGCAATCGCGACTGTTGCTTAACACGCCAAGTTCACGCCCGCGACGGCCGGACGTGGGGCGGGTCTTGCCATCCGGGGACGAACGCGCCTTGGTGACGCTTCGTGTTGGGCCAGGCGATCCATTCCCTGAAGGCGGCGCTGGCGACGCCAGACCCGGCTCCGGTCTCCCGGACCTGGATGGCGATCGCCTGTCTGCTGGGCGCGGGCTTCGTGCTCTGCCTGGCGCTCAACCTGCCGGGCCATCTGTCCTACGATTCGATCATCCAGCTCTGGGAGGGCCGGACCGGCGTCTACAACACCTGGCATCCGCCGGTCATGGCCTGGATGCTGGGCCTGGCGGACTCCATGGTCCCGGGCGCGGCCCTGTTCGTGATCTTCGACGCCGTGCTGCTCTACGGCGCCTTCCTGGCCATCCTGGCGCTACGGCCGACCCCCCACTGGCGGGCGGCGCTGGTGGCGCTGGTGTGGCTGGCCACGCCGCAGGGACTGATCTACCCCGGCATCGTCTGGAAGGACGTGCTGTTCGCGGCGGCGACCGCCGCGGCCTTCGCGGCCCTGGCCTGGGCGGAAATCACCTGGCCGGACCCAAGGCGCCGCGCCCTGGGCCTGGCCGGGGCCGCGGCGATGGCGGCCCTGGCTGCGCTCGCGCGCCAGAACGGCGTGGTGGTCCTGGTCGGCGCCGCGGGGGCCACCGCCTGGATCGCCGGCCGGAACGGCGGCCAGCGGCCCGCGCGGGCCGCCCTGGCCTACGGCGCGGGCTTCCTCGCGGCGGCGGGACTGGCCGTGGCCCTCTCCAACGCCGCCCTGGCG
>FTIH01000023.1_pt1 | contig 16465 bp, 11 predicted proteins | sample 1658451 | NCBI WGS metagenome assembly FTIH01 (sample SAMEA3914826, study PRJEB12502) | metagenome | biome: forest; material: soil | place: Canada | collected 2011-07-03 | depth 0.3 m
CGGCGCCGACGATGACGATGGCGGACCTCGTGACATCTGATGCTTCCGCCCCGACCTCGGGCCCCGCCGCCCCGCCCGCGACCGCTCCGGCGCCGATCTCGAATGGTCCGGCGTCCGCGGCCCCAGCCAAGCCGGCGTCCCCGGCCGTTCACGGGGCCCTCGGCGGTCCGTCCATCGTCTCCGTGACGGGCCGGTCGACTCCGACGTTTCCCGCCGCCATGAGCGCCGCCGTCGTTGTGCAGCTGCAATCCGCCGCCAGCGACCCGCAGCCGGCGCCGGACGCGTCATCCACGCGCGCCCAGGATCCCGCGAGCCCGTCGCCGGCGGCGACGCCCGTCCAATCCGCTCCGCCGCAGAGCGAGACGCCGCCGTCTGCGGCGGCGACGTTCGTGGCGACACCTATCGCGCCCTTGATCCCGCTCACGCCCATCGCGCCGCCCGCGCCTGAGGCCGCCGTCGCCACGACGGCGCCCCAGGACTCCTCCGCCGGCGAGGCGTCACGAGCGTCCGCGGCCTCGCCGGTCTCGGTGCTGGCGGCGCAATACGCCCCGGCGCCGGGCGCGGCGGCGTCACAGCCCTTGTCCGCCCCGGCCGCGTCGCCGGCCCCGATCCCGGCGCCGACCGTCCCGGCCGCGAGCGCAATGCCGGCTATGGACAGCATGTCCGGCGCCCCGACCCCGCCATACGGTACGGTCAAGTCGGCTCTGGCCCCTCTGGCGTCGCCGCCTCAACTGGCGGAGGACGCGCCGACGCCGAACACGCCGCCGGCCACGAGCCAGGCGGCTCCGCCGCCGGCCCAACCGATCGGGCAGTTGGTCCAGGCATCGCCGCTGACGACCGTCACCGCGGATCCCGCCCCCTCGCTCACCGCGACGCCCCAGCCCTCCATGGCGGGTCCGCAACCCGCGACCACCCCGTCCGCCGCGCCGCCGCCGCCCTCGCTGGCGCAGGCCGTGCTGGACCAGGGCGGTCAGGCCCCCCTGGTGAGCCTCGCCGCCACGGCGCAGGCGGCGCCTATTGTGTCCGCCGCTGCGACCGCCCTCAGCCAGGGCGCGCGAGGATCCGCCCGGCTCGCAGTGGCCGCGCCCGCCCAGGAGCCGGCGTCCATCGCCGACATCGTCCAGGGCCGTCAGTTCGAAACCGCTCTCGCCACGCCCCCCGCGCCTGGGTCGACTTCGGGCGGAGGCGGAGGCGGAGGCGGAGGCGGCGACGGCCAGAGGGCCCAGACCGGCCGCGATGGCGCCGCCGCGTCCACGCCCGACACCGCCGCCCAGGCCGCCTCGCTGACCCCCGCGGGCCTCGCCGCGGCGACAGCCGTGGCCGGCGCCCCTGTGCAGGCCGCCGCCGTCCGGGTTACGCCCCAGACGCTGACCAGTCTGTCCGCCGAGATCGCCCGGCGCGCCGCGGCGAAGTCCACCAGTTTCGACGTCGCGCTGGATCCGGCCGGCCTGGGGCGGGTGGATGTGAAAGTCCACATCGCCGCCGACGGTTCGCTCACGGCCTCGCTCAAGTTCGATAACGCCTACGCCGCCGAGGCTCTGAAGGCGCGGGCCGGCGAACTGCGCACGGCGCTCCAGCAGGCGGGGTTCGAGCTTTCCGGCTCGGGGCTCAGCTTCACCAACGGCGGCCAGGGCGGCCAAGGGGGCCCGGAGAGCGGTCCCGACAACCGCGCGCGCTCGCCGTCCCGCTTCACCAATCTGGCCGACGCCAACACGCCGATTTCCCAGATCATCGCCGCCAGAAACGCCCAGTCGGGCGCGGGCGGCCTCGACATCCGCATCTGACGGTCAAACCCTCATGAGCAGCACCCTTCCAGTCACCAACACGCCGTCCACGGTCGCCAGCGTCAGCGGCGCCCAGACGTCGCTCGCCGGAGATCAGACGACCTTCATCAAGCTTCTGACAGCCCAGCTGCAGAACCAGGACCCGCTGAACCCGACGGACCCCACCCAGTTCACCCAGCAATTGGTGGCGATGACGGGCGTGCAGCAGCAGATCATGACCAATCAGCTGCTGCAGCAGATGGTCCAGACCAAGAGCGGGTTCGCCGATCCGGTCAGCCTCATCGGCAAGACGGTCACCGTCGCGGACGACTCCGCCGCGCTGAAGGGGGGGCAGGCCAACTGGTTCTATTCCCTGAACGGCGCCGCGGCCGGCGCCAACCTGCAGGTGATCGACAGCAAGGGCAACGTGGTCGCCCAGACCACCCTCGGGACCCAGACTCCCGGCGAACACAGCTTCTCATGGAACGGCAAGGACTTCGGCGGCGGCCAGCTGCCCGACGGCGGCGTCTACAGCCTGAAGCTGGTCGCCAAGGATTCCTCAGGCGGGGCGGTGACCTCCCAGGTCTACCAGCGCGGGCCCGCCACGTCCGTCCTTCAGGACAACGGCACGCCCAAGGTCACCGTCAACGGGACCCCGCTGCCGCTCTCCGAAGTCACCCTGGTGGCCGCGTCTTGAACGGCCCCAGACTCCATACGGCGATCGAAAGACGCCCTCGCGGCCGCGTGGCCGCGCCCGCATCACGCGGTCCATCATCCTCTTCACGGAAAGGGTCCAACCCATGAGTATCTCGAGCGCCCTGCTCGCCGGCGTCACCGGACTGGTCTCCAACTCCTCGGCGCTGGCGGCCATTTCGGACAACATCTCGAACGCCAACACCGTGGGCTACAAGCGGGTCGGGACCGACTTCCGCTCGCTGGTCAACACCGGGTCAGCGGCCGACTACGCCGCCGGGGGCGTCACCACCAACACCCAGCAGTTCGTGTCGACCCAGGGGACCCTGCAGTCCTCGCCGTCTCCGACCGACCTGGCCATCTCCGGCAACGGCTTCTTCGTCACCACCACCAAGGGGGCGGGGCTGTCGCCGTTCGATCCGCGCTACTTCACCCGCGCCGGGGCCTTCACGGTCGACCAGGCCGGATACCTGAAGAACGCCGCGGGTCTCTACCTGCAGGGCTGGCCCGCCGACGTGAAGGGCGTGGTCACCCCGGACAGCGCCAATCTGGCGAGCATGGTGCCGATCAACATCGAGCAGGTGGCCAACATCGCCGAGCCGACCACCACCGGCGCGGTCCAGGGCAACCTGAACTCCGACCAGCTCGTCAACGCCAACATCGCCAACTACAACGCGGACCTCGATCCGGGCGCGCCTGCGGGCAAGGTGAACATGGCCCAGTACGCGCTGGATCCCACCACCGGGATCAAGCCGGACTTCTCCATCACCCTGCCGGTGTCCGACTCCAAGGGCGGCCAGCGCAACCTGGTGATCGACTACCTGAAGTCCAGCACGCCGAACCAGTGGTATGCGGAACTTCGCGCCGACCCGCCCAATGACGTCGATGTCGATCCGCTGCTCACCCCGGGCCTGATCGCCAGCGGCATCGTCGCCTTCAATCCGGACGGCACGCTCGACACCACCGCCACCACCACCTTCCCGTCGAGCCTCACCCTGGGCGCTTCGAGCAGCACCTTGCCGGTGTCGGGCTCGGGCGAAGCCGGCGTGCAGTGGGGCACGGCCCTGGGCGTCAAGGGCCAGAGCCTGACCCTCAGCCTGAGCGGCATCAGCCAGTTCTCGTCGACCTCCGCGGTCACCAATGTCACCACCGACGGCACGGCCTTCGGCAGCCTCGCGGGCGTCTCGATCAACAACAGCGGCGACGTGACGGCGGTCTACGCCAACGGCACCACCCGCAAGATCGCCCAGATCGCCATCGCGACCTTCCCGAACGCCGATGGGCTGAGGTCGGTCAACGGCGACGCCTATCAGGTCTCGCTGGAGAGCGGCGCCTTCACCCTGAAGCCGCCGGGCGCGGCCGGGGCGGGGACCGTCGCCCCCAACAGCCTGGAGGCCTCTACGGTCGACCTGTCTACGGAATTCACGGGCTTGATCATCACACAGCGAGCTTATTCGGCATCTTCCAAGATCATCACGACCGCGGATCAGATGTTGCAAGAGCTGCTGACAATCAAGCAGTAACAATAGTTGACAGTTTAGAATCTCAAGTGCGGTGATTCAGGGCTCATTAACACTGCTGGTAAGAAATCCAGAGGTTAGGAGTATCTTTACTATCGCGATTAAGTAGCTGTTATTCGCCGGGTGCTACGTTCCCCATCGAGAGTGATTGGTGGGAAAGGCTTCAAGCGATGTTGCAACTCCAGCAGCGGGTCAACAGCAGAGGGGAGAAATACGTGATCGGACCGACCGGCGCGCCCTTGACGCTGGCAGACTTGCCGCCGACGGACACCCAACGCTGGGTGATCCGCCGTAAGGCGGAAGTGGTCGCTGCAGTGCGCGGCGGCCTGCTGACGCTCGACGAAGCTTGTGAGCGCTACAAGCTGACAAATGAAGAGTTCCTGGCCTGGCAGCAGTCGATCGATCGACACGGCATGCCCGGACTGAGGACCACACGTATCCAACAGTATCGCTGATCGGTGCTCCCTCCCCGATCGGCTCGACGGCCGCGCCTCCCCAAGGCGCGGCCGTTTTCTTTTGTGCTCAAGATCGATGCGTTGGAGCGAGACGCCCGCCGAAACCGCCTACGCTTTCGGCTATCGCGCCTTGCGCCCTCTGATCAGGCTTCCCTGACCTGACGCCGCCACAGCGCCGCATATTCCCCATCCTTGGCCAGCAAGGCCGCATGGGCGCCGCGCTCGACGATCCGGCCGGCCCGGATCACCAGGATCTCATCCGCGTCCGACACCGTGGACAGCCGGTGGGCCACCACCAGGGTGGTGCGGCCTTTTCGCGCGCGCCGCAGGGTGGCCTGGATAGCCGCCTCGGTCTTGCCGTCCAGCGCGCTGGTCGCCTCATCCAGGATCAGCACCCGCGGGTCCGCCAGCAGGGCGCGCGCCAGGCCCACCCGCTGCCGCTCGCCGCCGGAGAGTTTGAGGCCGCGCTCGCCGACCTTGGTCTCCATGCCCTCCGGGAGGGCCCGGATGAAGGCGCCCAGTTCCGCCGATTCAGCCGCGGCCCAGATCTCCTCCTCGGAGGAGTCGGGCCGGGCGAAGGCGATGTTGAGCTTCAGGGTGTCGTTGAACAGGGCGACCTCCTGCGGCACGAGCGCGACCGCGTGTCGCAGGGACGCCTGGCGGACGTGACGCAGGTCGCAGCCGTCGATGGACACCTTGCCGCTCTGCGGGTCCAACAGCCGCAGCGCCAGACGCACCGCAGTGGTCTTCCCGGCGCCTGACGGGCCCACCAGCGCCACGGTCTGGCCAGGCGCCGCGCGAAAACTCACGTCCCTGAGCCCGTCGGTCCGCGCCGAATGGCGGAAGGTGACGTTGTCGAACACCAGTTCTCCGCCCACGCCATGCGGCGATGGGGGCAGGTCGGCGGCGTCCGCCGCCTCCGCCACGTCCGGCTTCTCGCGCGACAGGGCGAGCATGGCCTCCATGTCGATGAACGACTGGCGGATTTCGCGGTAGGCGAAGCCGAGCATGTTCAGGGGCGTATAGACCTGGATAAGGATCATGATCGCCGCGGTGACGTCGCCCGGGCCCATCCGGCCGGTCGCCGCCTCGAAGCCCGCCAGCACGGCCATGACGGCCAGGCCAAGGTTCATGATCGCGGCCTGGACGAGGTTCAGCAGCACGAGCGAGGTGTTGGCCTTCACCGCGGCCTTGGCGTAGACGCCCAGCGCCTCGTCGTAGCTCTGCACGGCCCGCGTCTCGGCGCCGAAGCTCTTGACGGTCTCGTAATTCAGCAGCGCGTCCACCGCCCGGCCGGCGGCCTCGGAGTCGGCGATGGTCAGCTCGCGCCGGTGCTGGATGCGCCAGTCCGACATGACGAAGGTCAGGGCGGTGTAGATCACCACCGTCACGATGGCGGTCATGGCGAAGCGCAGATCGTACTTGCTGGCCAGGACCACCGCGGCCATCACCAGCTGCAGCACCGTGGGCACGATGTTGAAGACCAGGATCCGCATCAGATAATCGACCGCCCGCGCGCCGCGGTCGATGGTGCGGGCCAAGGACCCCGTGCGCTTGGTCTGGTGGAAGTCCAGCGACAGCGACAGGGCGTGGGCGAAGGATTCAGCCGCCGCCCGGCGGATCGCCGCCTGGCCCACAGACGTGAAGATCGCATCCCTCAGGTTCGGCGCCGCCGCGGAGATGAATCGGATCAGGGCGAAGCCGAGAGCCAGGGCGCCGAAGGCGAGGCTGACCTGGACCGCCGCCCCGTGGCCCTTCGACAGGGTGTTCACCGCCGCCCCGAGATAGAGGGGGGCGATCACGCCGGTGACTGAGCCCAGGGTCATGAAGGCGATAGCCGCGATCAGCCGCACCCACAGACCATTGGCCCGTGCGCGGATGACCAGGCGGAACAGGTCCACCAGGGCTGTCCAGGTGTCGACCTTGGTTTCCCTCGGCGCGACCTCACGGTCGGCGGGGCGCATGTGGACGGGTCCCCTCAAGAGGCGGCCTCCGCGGGGTCAAAGATGATGGTGGTCTGCACGCCCCCGCCGGGAGTCATCCAGTCGATCCGCCAGGCCCCGTTGGACCTGGCGGCCTTGAAGGGCGGCTTCGGCAGCGGCCCGGCGGGCGCGGCCGTGAACGCCGCGCTGGTCTGGCCCCGCGGCGAGATGACGGTGAGCGTATGGGCGCCTGGGTAGACGGTCTGGGTAAGGGGCGCCCTGAACACCCCACGGGCATTGGTCTGGCCGGCGCCCGCGTCCACGCCGTCCAGCTGCACCCTGACCGGGTCGCCGGGTCTGGCCGTGCCCGCGGCGACGCTGGCGCCGCTGCGATCGAAGTCCATGGCCGACAGCCTCAGCACGCCGTCCCGGCCTGAGAGGGGCTCGGCGGCGGTCCCGGGCCGCAGGACCACCGCGGGGGCGGCGGGCGAGGGGCCCGTCGCGACATAGCCGCGGGCGCGCAGCGTCCGGCCCGACACGTCCTGGGACAGGGAATATAGGCGCACGTCGCCGGCGGCCGGGGCCGACAGGGTCCAGACGCCTTCGGGGGACACCGCCGTGGTCTGGGCCGACCGATCGGGCGACGCCAGCCGGACCTTGGCGTCGGCCTTGCCGGTTCCGGAGAGGGTGATCGCACCGGTGCTGTCGCGTACCGCCCCGGTCAGTTCGGGCGGCGCGGCATAGTCCGTCTGCAGCGGCGCCGCCTCCGGCGCGGCGGCCCGTGGCGCGGGCCGGGCGCAGCCGACCGCCAGCGCTGCAATCGCCAGGAGCGCCCTGATAACGGTTCGATTGACTTGCACCCGGGCGGTCCTCACGCGTCCTGATATATGGGGTTGGCGCGCTGACGATAGGGTGCAGGAGGATCAGGCCGCGTTCAACCCGGCCGCGACGACCTTCAGACCGGCGATGCCGGTCTCGCTCTGGGCGGTGAAGCGCGTGTGCTGCACGCGCCCGTCGGCCTCCTCCATGAGGACGAGACGCGGAACTGCCCCCGGCCTGGGCCGTTGCGCGACCGGGGACGAGGCGACCGACGGCAGGACCGACCGCCATCGCGAGATTTCCGTCGGACCACCGCGCGGGATGCCTCCGCGCTGAAAGGAAGAGGCCATGACCGCGGTCGACGCCCAGCGGACGCTCCAGCCGGACGGCAAGCCCCGGCCGGCCGGCGAAATCGATCTGCTCGCCATCAACACGATCCGGACCTTGGCCATTGACGCGGTCGAGGCGGCCCAGTCCGGCCACGCCGGCGCGCCCATGGGGATGGCGCCGGTCGCCTACACCTTGTGGACCCGGTTTCTCCGCTACGACCCCGCCGATCCGACCTGGCCCAATCGTGATCGCTTCGTGCTCTCCGCGGGTCATGCGTCGATGCTGCTGTACGCCCTGCTGCACCTGTCAGGGGTGGAAGCGATGGACGCGGAAGGCCGCCCCCTCAACCGTCCGGCGGTGAGCCTCGAGGACATCAAGCAGTTCCGCCAGCTTGGCGGGGTCTGCCCGGGCCACCCCGAGCACGGTCTGACCGCGGGTGTCGAGACCTCCACGGGCCCGCTTGGCCAGGGCGCCGCCAACAGTGTCGGGATGGCGATGGCCGAACGCTGGCTGGAACAGCGGTTCAACCGCCCCGGGCGGACCCTGTTCGACTATCGCGTCTACGCCCTGTGCAGCGACGGCGACATGATGGAGGGCGTCACGGGCGAGGCGGCCTCGCTCGCGGGACACCTGAAGCTCTCGAACCTCTGCTGGATCTATGACGACAACACCGTCACCATCGAGGGCCATACCGACCTGGCGTTCAGCGAAGACGTGGCGCGGCGCTTCCAGGCCTATGGCTGGGCGACGCTGAGGGTCGAGGACGCCAACGACTGCGAGGCTTTCGCCCAGGCCGTCGAAACGGCCCAGAGCACCGACGATCGGCCGACCCTGATCCTGGTGCGAAGTGTCATCGGCTACGGTTCGCCTCACAAACAGGGGACCTCCAAGATCCATAGCGATCCCCTCGGCGCAGAAGAGGTCAGGCTCACCAAACGCGCCTACGGCTGGCCCGAGGACGCCAAGTTCCTGGTTCCGGAGGGCGTGCGCGATCGGTTCGACGCCAGCCTCGGCGCCCGCGGGCGCATGCTCCACCGCGACTGGACGCAGACTGTGCGCGGACTGTTGCAGGTCGATCCGGCCCTGGCGGCGGAGTTGTCGCACATGCGCGAGGGCCGTATGCCCGCGGGCTGGGACCGCGATGTTCCGACCTTTCCGCCGGACGCCAAGGGAATGGCGACCCGCGAGGCCTCGGGCAAGGTCCTGAACGCGGTCGCACCCTACCTGCCCTGGCTGCTCGGCGGATCGGCGGACCTGGCGCCCTCGACCAAGACGATGCTGGACTTCGACGGCGCAGGCGTCTTCGAGGCCAGCAGCTACGGCGGCCGCAATCTGCATTTCGGGGTGCGCGAACACGCCATGGGGGCGGCAGCCAACGGCCTGGCCCTGTCGAAGCTGCGCCCCTACACCGGCACCTTCCTGATCTTCAGCGACTATATGCGTCCGCCGATCCGGCTCGCCGCCCTTATGGAGCTGCCGGTCGTCTTCGTATTCAGCCATGACTCCATCGGGCTGGGGCAGGACGGTCCCACTCACCAGCCGATCGAGCAGCTGGCGGCCCTCAGGGCCATTCCCGGCCTGATCACCCTGCGTCCCTGCGACGCCAACGAGACGGCCGAAGCCTGGCGGGTCATCCTCGGTCAGGCCAGCAGGCCCGCCTGTCTGGTCCTGTCGCGCCAGGCGCTGCCGACCCTGGACCGGTCCAGCTACGCCCCCGCCGAGGGCGTGGCGCGGGGCGCCTATGTCCTGGCAGACAGCCCCGGCGGTCCGCCGGACGTGATTCTGATCGGGACGGGCAGCGAGGTGACGCTGTGCGTCGCCGCCTTCGAGCAGCTGGCCGCCGAGGGCGTCCGCGCGCGGGTGGTCTCCATGCCCTCCTGGGACCTGTTCGAGACCCAGGACGAGTCCTACCGCAGATTCGTGCTGCCGCCCGGGGTCACGGCGCGGGTCGCGGTGGAGGCGGCCTCGGCGCTCGGGTGGGACCGATACGCGGGTCCGCAGGGCGAGGTGATCGCCATGCACACCTTCGGAGCGTCAGCGCCGATCAAGGCGCTGGAGGCGAGGTTCGGCTTCACCCCGGAGCGCGTGCTCGAAGCGGCCCGCCGTCAGATCCAGAAGGCCAGGGTCCGGGAGATCGCCACATGACCAACCCCCTCAGGCAGCTTGAGGCGGCCGGCCAGTCCGTCTGGCTCGACTATCTGCATCGCCGGATCCTGGAGGATGGCGAGCTGCTGCGTCTCATCGACCGGGACGGCCTGAAAGGCATGACGTCCAACCCCTCGATCTTCGAGAGGGCGATCGCGGAGGGCGAAGACTACGACGACCGGCTGATGGCGGCCCTGGAGGGCGGCGACCTCGAGCCCGCCGACCTCTACGAGCGGCTGGCGATCGCGGACATCCAGGCCGCGGCCGACCTGTTCAGACCGGTCTATGACCGTCTGAACGGCGCAGACGGTTTTGTCAGCCTGGAGGTATCGCCCTACCTGGCCATGGACACCGTGGCGACCATCGCCGAGGCCCGGCGTCTCTGGCGCGCCGTCGGCCGCCCTAATGTGATGATCAAGGTTCCTGGCACGCCCGCGGGCGTTCCCGCCATCCGCCAGCTGATCGGCGAGGGCGTGAACATCAACGTGACCCTGCTGTTCGGCCTGGACGCCTGCCAGGCCGTCGCCGAGGCGCATCTGGACGGTCTGGAGGCCCTGAAGGTCTCCGGCGGCGATCTCAGCCGGGTCCATGGCGTGGCCAGCGTCTTCGTCAGCCGGATCGACACCCAGATCGACGCGGAAATCGACCGGCGCATCGAGGCGGGCGACCGCTCTGGTGCGGAGCTTGCAGCCTTGCAGGACCTGCGCGGCAAGGTCGCGATCGCCAACGCCAAGATCGCCTACCAGCGCTATCAGGAGATGATCGCGTCCCCGCGCTGGCGAGCCCTGGCCGAGGCCGGCGCCGCCCCGCAGCGACTGCTCTGGGCCTCAACGGGAACCAAGGACCCAGCCTATTCCGACGTCCTCTATGTCGACTCGCTGATCGGTCCCGATACCGTCAACACCATGCCGGTGAAGACGCTCGACGCCTTCCGCGACCACGGCCGGGTGCGCCCGACCCTGACGGAAGGGCTGGACGACGCGCGGCGCATCCTGGCCGAGGCCGAGCGCGCGGGCCTGGATCTGGACGGCGTGACGACGCGCCTGATCGATGACGGCGTCGGGGCGTTCGCCAAGTCCTTCGATCAACTCCTGGGCGCCGTCGCCGCCAAGCGGGCCGGACAGCTGGGCGACCGGCTGAACCCGCAGAAGCTCATCATGGGCGCCGACCTCCAGGCCGAGGTCGACGAGGCGCTCGAACGCGCCCGCGCCGGTGGATGGGTCCGGCGCCTGTGGGGCCGCGACGCGTCACTCTGGACGGGCCATGACGAGGCCGGCTGGCTGGGCTGGCTCGACGCCGGCAGGGGCGAGGCGATCGACCTTGAGGCCCTGGAAGCCTTCCAGGCCGAGGTGAAGGCCGCCGGATTCGCCAACGCCGTCCTGCTCGGCATGGGCGGGTCGAGCCTCGGACCGGAAGTGCTGGCCGAAACCTTCGGCGCCCAGCCCGGCTTTCCGCGGCTACTGATCCTGGACTCCACCGACCCCGCGCAGATCCGCCGGATCGAGCGCCAGATCGATCCCGCGAGCACCCTGTTCATCGTGTCCAGCAAGTCGGGATCGACCCTGGAGCCGGACATTCTGCATCGCCACTTCTTCGACCTGGCCCTGCGGACCCTCGGGGAAGACCGAGCCTTCGCCCACTTCATCGCGATCACCGATCCCGGCTCGAAGCTGGAAGAGACCGCGCGACAGCAGCGCTTCCGCCGGATCTTCCACGGCGACCCGCAGATCGGCGGGCGCTACTCGGTGCTGTCGAACTTCGGCATGGTCCCCGCCGCCATCCTTGGCCTGGACCTCAAGGCCTTCCTCGACTCGACTCGGATGATGACCAGGGCCTGCAGCGCGAGCGCGCCCCCGGCGGCCAATCCCGCGGTCGCCCTGGGCGTCCTGCTCGGCGTGGCCGCCAAGGCGGGCCGGGACAAGGTCTCCATCCTGGCCTCGCGCGGCCTGGCGGATCTCGGCGCGTGGCTGGAGCAACTGCTGGCGGAATCCACCGGCAAGGACGGCAAGGGTCTCATCCCCGTGGACGCCGAACCCCTGGGCGCGCCGGAGGCTTACGGCGACGACAGGCTGTTCGTCCGGCTGCGGCTCGCGGGCCATGACGAGCCCGAGCTGGACGCCGCCGCCGAGGCCTTGAAGGCTCGCGGCCATCCGCTGGTCTGGATCTCCCTCGCCAGCCGCGACAGCATCGGTCAGGAATTCTTCCGCTGGGAGATGGCGACCGCCATCGCCGGGGCGGTGCTCGGCCTCAACCCCTTCAATCAACCCGACGTCGAAGCCAGCAAGTCCAGGACCCGCGCCATCACTGACGGGTTCGACCAGACCGGCCGCATGGCCGTAGAGGAGCCTATCCTCAGCAGCGACGGTCTCGCCCTGTTCGCGGATCCCCGCAACGCCGCAGCGCTGGACCAGGCGGCGGGCGCGAAGACAGTCGAAGCCTATCTCGACGCGCATTTCCGGCGCGCCCACGAAGGCGACTATATCGGCCTGCTGGCCTACCTGGATCGCAGCGACGCCCATACCGAGGCCCTGCAGGAAGTGCGGACCTTCATCCGGGATCGCCGGCGGGTCGCCACGGTCCTCAGCTTCGGACCCAGGTACCTCCACTCGACGGGGCAGGCCTACAAGGGCGGCCCCAACTCCGGCGTCTTCCTCCAGATCACCGCCGCGACCGCGGATGACATCCCCGTGCCGCAGAGTCGCTATGGCTTTGGCGTGGTCGAGGCGGCGCAGGCCCAGGGCGACCTCGATGTGCTGGCCGAGCGCGGTCGGCGCGTGTTGCGGGTCGATCTCGGGCGAGATGTCGAAGGCGGCCTGAAACGGCTGGCCCGGGCGGTTGAACGGTCGTTGGGCTGACATTCGGGGAACGGACATGCAGTTGGGCGTCATCGGACTTGGCCGCATGGGCGGCAACATCACGCGTCGCCTGGCGCGGGGCGGGCACAGCTGCGTGGTCTATGACCGCGACCCCGCGGCCGTCTCCGGACTCGCCGGGGTTGGGGCGGCCGGCGCCTCGAGCCTTGAAGACCTGGTGCGCCAGCTGCAGGCGCCGCGGCATGTCTGGGTCATGCTTCCCGAGGGCGGGCCCACCGAGGAGACGATCACGGCGCTCGCCGCCCTGCTGGCGCGGGGGGACACGATCATCGACGGCGGCAACAGCTTCTACCGGGACGACATCCGCCGCGCGGGTGAGCTGGACGCCAAAGGCCTGGGCTATATCGATGTCGGCACCTCGGGCGGCGTCTGGGGGCTGGAACGCGGCTTCTGCATGATGGTCGGCGGTTCACCGGCGGCGGTCCAGGCGATCGATCCCATTCTCAAGACCCTGGCCCCCGGCGAGGGCCAGATCCCGCGCACCCGCCGGGCGGCAGGCGCCGATCCGCGAGTGGAGCAGGGCTACATGCACACCGGGCCGGTGGGCTCGGGCCACTTCGTCAAGATGATCCACAACGGTATCGAGTACGGCCTCATGCAGGCCTATGCCGAAGGCTTCGACATCCTCGCCAACAAGGCCTCCGGCGCCCTGCCAGAGGCCGAGCGGTTCGAGCTCAACGTTCCGGATATCGCCGAGGTCTGGCGCAGGGGCAGCGTGATCACCTCCTGGCTGCTGGACCTCAGCGCCCAGGCGCTGGCGGGGGACGCCAAGCTGGACGCCTTCACCGGTGACGTGGCCGACAGCGGCGAGGGCCGCTGGACCATCGAAGCGGCGCTGGAAGAGGCGGCGCCGGTCCCCGTGCTGGCGGCGGCGGTCTTCGCCCGTTTCCGCTCGCGGGAGTCCCACACCTTCGGCGAGAAGCTGCTGTCGGCCATGCGTTTCGGCTTTGGCGGCCACGTCGAACCGGCGGCGAAGGCTTGATGGCGTCCGCCCGGGCGGTCCCGGCGACGAAACCCGCGTGCGCGCCGCCATGCGTGATGGTGATCTTCGGCGCCGCCGGCGACCTGGCCAAGCGGCTGCTGGTCCCCTCTCTCTACAACCTCGCACGGGACGGGCTGCTGGACGACGGCTTTTCCGTGCTGGGCGTCGATCACAATGACCGCGACGATGCGGTGTTCCGCGACGGGCTCGGCGATTTCATCCGGGGCCTGGCGTCCAGCAAGGATAGCGAGTTCGGCAAGAGCAAGCTGGAGGAGGGCGCCTGGTCGTGGCTGAGCCGTCGACTGCATTACCTGACCGCCGACTTCGAGGACGATGACGGCTACCGCCGGCTCGCTGCGCGGATCGACGAGCTTGGCGGGGAGGGCGGGGCCAGCGTCCTGTTCTATCTGGCCGTATCGCCGCGCTTCTTCGGGGATATCGTGGCGCGCCTGGCCAAGGCCGGTCTGACGCGCGAACCGGACGGGCGCTTCCGGCGGGTGGTGATCGAAAAGCCCTTCGGCCACGACCTGGAGTCGGCCCGCGCGCTGAACCGCCTCATCCTGAAGAGCCTGACCGAGCCACAGATCTATCGGATCGATCACTTCCTGGGGAAGGAGACGGTCCGCAACATCATGGTCACCCGCTTCGCCAACGGCGTGTTCGAACCCTTGTGGAACCGGCTGCACATCGACCACGTCCAGATCACCGCCGCCGAGACGGTGGGGGTGGAGGGCCGCGGATCCTACTACGACAAGACCGGCGCGCTGAGAGACATGACGCCGAACCACCTGTTCCAGCTCTTGGCCATGACCACCATGGAAGCGCCGAACTCCTTCGACGCGGAGGCCGTGCGCGCGGAGAAGACGCGTGTGATCGAAGCGGTGTGCGTGCAGACCCGCGCAGAGGCCATCGCCAACAGCGTCTTCGGCCAGTACCGGCCCGGCGCGGTCGGCGCCCACAAGATCGGGGACTACCGGCATGAGCCGGCCGTGGCTCGCGGCAGCCGCACCGAAACCTACGTCGCCATGAAGCTGACGATCGATAACTGGCGCTGGGCGGGCGTGCCCTTCTACCTGCGCACCGGCAAGGCGTTGCAGGCCCGGGACACCGAGATCGCCATCCAGTTCAAGCAGGCCCCCGTGCGCCTGTTCGACGCCGCCGCGGCCAGGGCGCCGGACGCCAACTGCCTGGTGCTGCAGATCCAGCCTGACGAGGGCGTGTCGCTGCACTTCGAAGCCAAGCAGCCGGGTCCCAACGTTGCGCTGCAGCCCGTGCGCATGGACTTCCGCTATGTGGACTACTTCAAGGCCGCGCCCTCGACCGGGTACGAGACGCTGATCTACGACTGCCTGATCGGCGACCAGACCCTGTTCAAACGGGCCGACGACATCGAGTTCGCCTGGGCCGCGGTCAGGCCGTTCCTCGACGTCGGCCACGAGCCGGGAGAGCTGCACGGCTACGCCGCGGGTGTGGAGGGACCGCCCCAGTCCGCGCGATTGCTGGACCGCGACGGCCGGCGCTGGCGGCCGATCGGCTCATGACATTCCCCATGCCCAGCACCGGCGGCGGGTCCGCCCAGGCGCCGCAATGACCGTCGAGATCGCGGTCGGCCCGCCGCGCCTGGCGATCAATCAGGGCCACAGCATCCTCATCACCGAGCAGGACGGCCAGATCGGATGGCCGACGGACAAAGGGCTGTACGCCGCGGACACCCGCGTGATTTCCAGCTGGCAGCTCTACGCCAACGGAGAAGAGTGGGACCTGCTGAACAGCGGCAACATCGCCTACTACGCGGCGAAGATCTTCCTCATCAACCGGGCCTTCGTCACGGAGACCGGCGCCGTTCCCGCAGGCAGCCTCGGCCTGGTGGTCGGCCGCACCCTGGGCGAGGGCCTGCACGAGGACTTCGAGCTGGTGAACCACGGCGATCAGGTGGTGCGGTTCAATCTGGAGGTCGCCATTCGCAGCGACTTCGCCGACCTGTTCGAAGTGAAGTCCGATACCATCGTGCGCCGGGGCCGGATCAACACCGAATGGTCCCAGAAGGCCTCTCGACTGCGCACGTCCTATGTCAACGGCGACTTCGAACGCGAGGTCACGGTGCGGGCGCGCCGGGTGCGGCCCGCGCCGATCTACGCCAACGGCCGGATCAGCTTCGACGTGAAGCTCGCGCCCGGCCAGGCCTGGCGCGCCTGCCTTCTGTATGAGTTCGGCGACGGCAAGACGACCCGGCGCGCGCCGCGCGAATGCATCGACCACTGCCTGGAAACCGCTCTCGCCAGGCGACTGCAGGACTGGCGGCGCAGGTCGCTGAAAATCGAGACGGCCAATGAAGAGGTCTACCGCTTCTTCCACCAGGCGGTGGAGGACATGGCGGCGCTGCGCCTGCCGCTCGAGGGCACCGACCACCTGGAATTCGTCCCGGCCGCCGGGGTGCCCTGGTTCGTCGGCCTGTTCGGCCGCGACAGCCTCATCGTCTCCCTGCAGAACGCCATCGTCTATCCGGATTTCGCCAATGGCGCGCTGGACGTTCTGGGCCGCTATCAGGCGACCCGCCGCGACGACTACCGTGACGCCGAGCCCGGCAAGATCATGCACGAGTTGCGCACCGGCGAGCTGGCCCACTTCAAGCTGATCCCGCACACCCCCTATTACGGCACGGCCGACGCGACGCCGCTCTATCTGATCGTGCTGCACAACGCCTGGCGGTGCACCGGGGACCGGAGCCTGTTGGAGCGGCACATGCCGACGGCCGAGAAATGCCTGGCCTGGATCGACAGGTACGGCGACCGGGACGGCGATGGCTTCCAGGAATACGCGACCCGCTCGCCCGTGGGCTACGAGAACCAGGGCTGGAAGGATTCCGGTGAGGCCGTGGTCTATCCGGACGGCTCCCTGGTGAAGGGACCCAAGGCGCTTTGCGAACTGCAGGGCTATGTCTACGACGCCTGGCTGCGCATGGC
>FTIH01000042.1_pt2 | contig 16322 bp, 13 predicted proteins | sample 1658451 | NCBI WGS metagenome assembly FTIH01 (sample SAMEA3914826, study PRJEB12502) | metagenome | biome: forest; material: soil | place: Canada | collected 2011-07-03 | depth 0.3 m
GACGCCTTCATCGTCTACAAGCCGCACCCCGACGTCGAAGCGGGATTGAGACCGGGGCGAATCGAACGCGACGACGCCCTGCACCTCGCCGACGCGGTCGCCGCGCGGGTGTCGATCGCCCACATTCTGGAGGAGGTGGACGAGGTCCACACCCTGACGTCGCTCTGCGGATTCGAAGCCCTATTGAAAGGACTGCAGGTGACAACCTATGGTTTGCCGTTCTATGCCGGTTGGGGATTAACGGAGGACCTGGAGACGTGCGGCCGACGGACGCGGCGGCTAAGTCTCGATGAACTAACTGCGGCCACGCTCATTGTATATCCGCGCTACGTGTGTCGGCCCTCTGGCTGGCCGTGCACGGCCGCGGATGTTGTCCGTTTCATATCGTTTTCGCTTCGCCGGTCGGACCCGGAGAGGCTATTGAGAAAGAGTCGAGTCCGCGTATTGGTCAGGCACTGGCTGGGGGGGGGATGAACGCTTCTCGAAAGGTCTGGCGGTTGTATCCATGTCCGACGACGGGTGATATGCGACCAGACGGAGAGCGACGATTCGAACATGGGATTCCGTCCTCATGACGTGGCGTAATGGGGTCGAGGGGATAATCGTATGACCTCCGTGTTCCACGGCGTCTCGACTGACCGGGAAACCGCGAGCCTGCCTTTACCCAGGAGGCAGCCTGCAGTTGTCCGTGACGGACTGCGTCGTTCTGGAGCGCGCGAGCGCCACTTCCTGTTCCTGCGCGGTCCGTTCGGTCCGTTCTTCGCGGAAGTCGCCCAGTCCTTGAGCACGAGCGGCTTCAAAGTAAGCAAGGTCGTTTTCGACGGCGGCGATCTTTCGGACTGGGGATATTTCCGCCCGCACACCGCCTACCGCGCCGCCGAAGAGGCATGGCCCGACTGGATCGACCGCTTCTACACCGACCATGAAGTCACCGATCTCGTGGTCTTCAACGACTGCATCGAAGTGCACATGGCCGCGATCGCGGCCGCGAAACGCCGCGGCCTCAGGATTCATGTTTTCGAGGAAGGCTATTTCCGGCCCAAGTGGATCACCCTTGAGGCCGAGGGCGTGAACGCCTATTCGCCCTGCCCGCGGGACCCGAGCTTCTATCGCACCCACGGCAAGCCGCTGGCCAAGCTGACCAACGGGGACCTGGACGTGGGGTGGCCGACCACCTGGTTGATCTACCGGGCGATCGGGCACTACGTGAACAAGGTTTTCCTCGCCCCGGCCTATCCCCGGCGACGCAACCCCTTCGCCCTGCCCGTCTTCGACCAGATCCTGGGCTCGATCCTCAGGTATACGAAGAACCAGATCACCAAGCGCACCGTGGCCGCGCGGGCGGACAGCCTGCTGCAGTCCGACCGGCCGTTCTTCCTGGCCCTGCTGCAGCGGGCGGGCGACAGCCAGTTGTGGCGCCACTCCAACTACACCAACGAGACCTTCACCGCCGAGGTGATCGAAAGCTTCTCCCTGCACGCCTCGTCCGACAGCCGGCTGGTGTTCAAGCTGCACCCGCTCGACCCCGGCCTGGTGGACTACGAGCGCGTGGTGGAACGCCTCGCCGCCGAGCATGAGATCTCCGATCGGGTGATGTTCCTGGACGGCGGCAATCTCAATTCTCTCGCCCGCCGCTCGCGCGGCGCGGTCACCATCAACTCCACCGCGGGCCTCGCCACGGTAGGGTTCGGCTGCCCGACCAAGGTGCTCGGCCGCGCCGTCTACGACATCGAGGGGCTGACGGACCGCAAGCCCCTGAACCGCTTCTGGAACGAGCCCAAGGCGCCCGACGCCGACCTGTTTCTGCGCTTCCGCTACGTGATGATGGAGCGGACCCAGATCAACGGCGCGTTCTACACCCCGGTCGGGATGCAGATGGCGGTCGTCGCGGCCGCCGAGAGGCTGGGCGCGTCCCTCTAAGAACGCCATGCCGGTCGATCCCGACGCCCGCTCGACAGGCCAGGAGACCGGGCCGGCGCCCGGCGCCGCGAACCGCTCGTCAGGCATGACCGACTCGCCGCTGCTGCAACCGGACGCCTATTGGCGCAAGGCGCGCGCGGGACGCGTCAGCCTGCTGGTCGACAGCGCGGCCTATTTCGCGGCCGCCATGTCCGTTATGCGCCAGGCCCAGCGGTCGATCCTGCTCTTGGGCTGGAGCTTCGATCCGCGCACCCGACTGCATCCCCGTCCCGAGGATTCCGAGGACGCCCCCGACGAGATCGGCAATGTCCTGAAGGCCCTGGCCCGTCGCCAGCGGGACCTGGACGTCAAGGTGCTGATCTGGAAGTCCGCCCTGCCGATCAGCGCCACCCAGCAGTTTTTCCCCCACCGGGCGCAGGCCTGGTTCCACGGCAGCCCCGTGCGGTTCCGCCTGGACGCCAGCGTGCCCTATGGGGCCTGCCACCATCAGAAGGTGCTGGTGGTCGACGACAAGGTCGCCTTCTGCGGCGGCGACGACTTCAGCATCGATCGTTGGGACACCCCCGCCCACCTGGACCAGGACCCGCGGCGGATCATGCCGGGCGGCGAACACCACCCGCCCCGCCACGAGACCATGATGATGGTCGATGGCGACGCGGCCCGCGCCCTGGGCGACCTGGCGCGGCAGCGCTGGCGGCGCTGCACCGGCAATGGCGTCCCGCCGCCGCCGCCGCTTGAAGGATACGATCCCTGGCCGCAGTGGCTTCCTCCGGACATGGAGGACGTGGACGTCGCCATCGCCCGCACCGAGCCGAAGTGGCGCCGCCACCCCGAGGTCAATGAAGTCGAGATCATGCACCTCGGTTCGATACGGAAGGCGCGCACCTCGATCTATCTAGAGAACCAGTACTTCGCGTCGCCCGTTCTCGCCGAGGCCCTGGCGGAGCGCCTCTCGGAGCGCGACGGCCCGCAAGTCGTGCTGGTCTCGGCCGAACGCAGCCCCAGCTACTTCGACCAGATGACCATGGACCGGACCCGGGTGAACCTGCTGCGCCGGCTGCGCGAGGCGGACGTGCACGGCCGCTTCCGCGCCTATTGCCCAAGGACCTCCGAGGGGCGGGCCATCATCATCCACTCCAAGGTCGCGATCATCGACGACCGTCTGGTGCGCATCGGATCGGCGAATATCAACAACCGCTCCAGCGGCTTCGACACCGAGTGCGACGTCGCCATCGAGGCGTCCGAGGCGGCCGAACAGGCCGCCATCGCCCAGTTCCGGGCCCGCCTGATTGGTCACTTCGCCGGCGTCTCGCCGGGCGATGTGCAGGTGCTGGTGGAAGAGCGCGGCCTCGTCGGCGCCCTGGACGTCCTGGCGGGCCCTCGCCTCGTCCCTCTGGACCCCGGAGGCCTGGGGCCCCTGGCCGCCTTCGTCGCCGCCTATCACATCGGCGATCCGCTGGATCCCAGCGACGCCTGGCGGCCGTTCAAGCGCCGGCGCCGCATCGCGCGGGAGGTCGATGGCGTCGCCGCCGCTGCGCGCGGCTCAGTGGCGCTGGTCGATGCGGAAGTCGACCACTAGCGGCAGGTGGTCCGACGCCGTGCGCGCCAGGAGGCCGGCGGGAGCGTGCACCCCGGTCACGGTGATCGAGCGGCTCACGAAGACGTGGTCGATCCTGAGCATGGGCAGGCGGGCGGGAAAGGTCGCCTGACGCCGACGGAGCTGCTTCTGGGCGTCGCGCAGGCGGCCGGCGATCCGGCGGTAGGCGGCGTGGCGCGGCGTGGCGTTCAGGTCGCCCAGCAGGATGGCGGGGTCCGTGCACTCCACATGCCCCATCCAGTCGTGGCCGAGGAGCGCCGCGGCCTGCGCCCGCTGTTCGTGGGGCACCAGGCCGAAGTGGGTGTTCACGACGTCCAGCTCGGCGCCGCCGATCCTGATCTTCACCCAGAGCGCGCCGCGGGGCTCCAGACCCCGGACGGCATGTGAGCCAGGCAGGGGCCCGGCCTTCACCACCTTGATCGAAGCGGCGGACAGGATGGCGTCGCCGTAGCGCTCTTCCTCCACCTTCAGCGCGGCGTGGAAGTGGAAGCTCATCCCCAGCAGCTCGGCGATGGCGTGGGCCTGGTCGACGCCGCCGGTGCGGGCGCGGCCGACGTCAAGTTCCTGCAGGGCGACGATGTCGGGCCGGCACTGGGCGATCACCCGGGCGACGCGCGCGACGTCCAGCCGGCCGTCCGTGCCGACGCAGCGATGGACGTTGTAGGTCAGGATGCGGGGCATGGCGGCCCTCCTGATCAGACCCGCGTGCGGAAGCCGTCCGCGGGGAAGACTCCCAGCAACTCGAAGCGTTCACAGAAGAAGCTGAGTTCCTCGATCGCCAGCGCAAGGCCACGATCTTCCGGTCGTCCCTCGACCTCGGCGAAGAACATGGTCGCGGAGAAGGCGCCGTTCTCCATGTAGCTCTCGATCTTGGTCATGTTGACGCCATTGGTCGCGAAGCCGCCCAGCGCCTTGTAGAGGGCGGCCGGGACGTTGCGGACGCGGAACACGAAGCTGGTGATGCACTGCTCGGTGAACGGCGGCCGTGGCGGATTGGCGTCCGCCGTCATGACCAGAAAGCGCGTGGTGTTGTGTCGCTCGTCCTCCACATCCCGCATCAGGATGTCGAGGCCATAGATCTCGGCCGCCAGGGCTGGCGCGATGGCCGCACGGGTCATGTCCGGCTTGTCCGCCAGCATCCTCGCCGCGCCCGCGGTGTCGTAGACCGGTTGGGCCTCCAGACCGAGGCGCTTGATCACCTTGCGGCACTGGGCCAGGGCGACGGCGTGGCTGGAGACGATCCGCAGGTTCTCGAGCCAGGCGCCCTTGTTGGCCATCAGCTGGGAGCTGATCGGCAGGAAGCGTTCGCCGATGATCTTGAGGCCCGAGTTGGGCAGCAGGTGGTGCACGTCCCCCACCCGGCCGGCGAGGGAGTTCTCCACCGGGATCATCGCCAGGGCGCAGGCGCCGGTCTTCACCGCCTCGAAGGCGTCGTCGAAGGTGGCGCAGGGAACGGGCTCATAGTCCGGGAAATAGGTGCGGCAGGCCTGATGGCTGTTGGCGCCCAGTTCCCCCTGGAAGGCGATCTTCAAAGTCCCGCTCATGAGCTCCCCGCAGCGGCGCGCGCCGCTTCAAGATCCGCCGGCGTGTCCACCGATATGGGGGCCTTATCGACGATCGACGCCCAGATCGACAAGCCGAGTTCCAACGCCCTGAGCTGTTCAAGCTTCTCGCGGCGTTCCAGAGGCGAAGGCGGCGCGGCGTTGAACCGCTCCAGCGCCGCGCGCCGATAGCCGTAGATGCCGATGTGCCTCAAGACCGGCGCCTCGCCGTAGAGGGTCGAGCGGGTGAAATACAGCGCCCGTCCGGCGCGGGCGCCCGGCGCCAGGGCGAGGACCGCCTTGACCACGTCGGGGTTGGCGCGGTCGCCGATCGAGGCCTCCGGCGCGACCACCGTGGCGATGTCGCAGGCGGCTTCGGCCACAAGCAGGCTGGCGCAGGCCGAAAGTATCTCCGGTTCGACGAAGGGCATGTCGCCCTGCAGGTTGATCACCGCGTCGTGGCGGCGCCCGGGGTCCAGCTCGGCCAGGGCGGCCAGGATCCGGTCCGAGCCGGACGGCAGGGCTGGGTCGGTGAGGACCGCAAGCCCCCCCGCGGCGGTGACCGCTTCGACGATCTCCGGGTCGCCCGCGGCCACGGCCACCGGACCCACGCCGGCGGCCAGCGCCTGGCGCCAGACCCTGAGGATCATCGGTTGGCCGCCGATGTCGGCCAGGGGCTTGCCCGGCAGGCGGGTGGCGGACATGCGCGCTGGGATGACGACGATGGGGGTCATGCTGGCCTCGCCAGATCGATGAGGGCCGGGGATGGGCCGGTCAATACCGGAACGGGGCGTGGGCGAAGCGCAGCAGATTGGCGGCGCCGGGCGCGCCGAAGGGCATGCCTGCGGCGATCAGGATGCGGCCGCCGGGCTTGGCCATGCCGAGGGACACGGCGAACCCCACCGCGTCGTCGGTCATCTCCTCCATGCTGCTCGGGTCGCGCGCCACCCGCGGCTCCAGGCCCCAGACCAGGGTGAGGCGGTGCGCCGTGCGCACGTTCGGGGTCAGGGCCAGCACCGGCTGCAGCGGCCGCTCGCGCGCCAGGCGCCGGGCCGTCGCGCCCGTGGCGGTGAAGGCGACCAGGCAGGCGGTGGAGGTGGCGTCGGCGGCGCGCCGGGCGGCGGCCACCAGGGCGTCGGTGTCGGCGTCCTCCATGTCGCCCTTCTGGGCGTCCAGCAGCTGCGGCCAGGCCGGATCGCGCTCCACCCGCTGGATGATGCGGTCCATCATGGCGGCGGATTCCACCGGATAGTCGCCCGCCGCGGTCTCGCCCGAGAGCATCAGGGCGTCAGCGCCCTCATAGACGGCGTTGGCGACGTCGGAGACCTCCGCCCGCGTCGGGCTCGGCGAATGGGTCATGGAGTCCAGCATCTGGGTCGCCACCACCACCGGGGTCCCCCGCCCGCGGGCCGCCCGCACGATGGCGCGCTGAACGATGGGCACCTCCTCGGGCGGCAGCTCCACGCCGAGGTCGCCGCGCGCCACCATCAGCCCGTCCGACAGGTCGAGGATCTCGTCCAGGTGGTCCAGCGCCGAGGGCTTCTCGATCTTGGCCATGACCGCCGCGCGGCCGTCCACCAGCCGGCGCAGCTCGGCCATGTCCTGGGGGTGCTGCACGAAGGACAGGGCGATCCAGTCGACCCCGAGCCTGAGGGCGAAGGCCAGGTCCTGGCGGTCCTTTTCGGTCAGGGCGGGCATGCCGATGCGCACGCCTGGCACGCCCAGGCCCTTGGCGTTGGAGAGCTCGTCGCCGGCCTCGACGACCGTCACCGCCGACTTGCCGTCGGCCTCCTCGACCCTGAGCCGCACCTTGCCGTCGTCCACCAGGACCAGGGTCCCAGGCTTCAGGGCCGCCAGGATCTCCGGATGGGGCACGCAGACCCGCGTGACGTCGCCCGGCGTGGGATCGAGATCCAGCCGCAGCACCATGCCGGCTTCAATCCTGATGGCGCCCTCCGCGAACTTGCCGAGGCGGAACTTGGGGCCCTGCAGGTCGGCCAGGATTCCCAGGGGGCGCTCGATCGCCGCCTCGGCCGCACGGACGGCCGCGAAGGCCGTCTCGTGGTCGGCGTGGGAGCCGTGGCTGAAGTTCAGGCGGAACACGTCTGCCCCAGCCCGGGCCAGGGCCTCGATGACGGGCCCCCTGCTGGCGGGGCCCAGGGTGCAGAGCATGCGCGTACGGCGCGTCCGGATCATGAGGCGCTCTGCAGGATCATGGCTTCTGGAAGGTGGCGACCAGCTCGCCGCTGGCCAGGACGTGGCCCTTGAGGGCCTGGGCCAGCTGGGCGCGTTCGGCGCCGTCCGGCAGGTCCGGGGCGGTGTCCAGGGCGAAGACCTGGAAGTGATAGTGGTGCGGGGCGCCGGGCGGCGGCCGGGGGCCCATGTAGCCCACCGTGCCCACGAACATCAGCTTGCCCTGGCGCATGCCGTCCAGCTTGCCGCCCTCGGGCAGGCCGCCGGCGGAAAGGTTCCAGGCCATCCAGTGGATGAAGGGCGTCGGCAGGGGCGCGTCCGGGTCCTCGACGATCAGGGCGTAGCTGCGCGTCCCGTAGGGGCCGTTGCTCCAGTGGAGCGGCGGCGCGACGCCCTTGCCGTAGGCGGAATAGACCTCGGGGATGACGCCGCCCGAGGCGATCTTCGGGGAGGTCACGGTCAGGGTCTTGGCGGCCTTCAGGCCGGGATCATTGATGGCCAGATCAGCGACGGACGCCGCCCGCGCGGACGGCGTCAGGGCCGCGCCGAGGGCCAAGGCGGTCAGGATGGCGGCGAGCTTCATCTGGATCCTCCCCGGGCGCACGGCAGCGACGAATCCCGGGATGCGACCATCGGCCGTGCGGCGCGCCGGCACAAGCCGAACCGGGCGGAATCCCGTCGCAAACAGGCGTCGCTTGTCGTTATAAGCCGCCGGCATGAGACGTCTGTTCCTGGTCCTCGCCCTGGCCGGCGCGTCCGGCGCCGCGCGGGCCGCGGACACGACCGTCTCGCAGCTGGAGGTGGTGGCGACCGCCCCGCTGCCCGGGTCGGAAACGCCCCTCGCCCTGACCCCCGCCCACGTCCAGACGCTGCGCGCCGGCGACCTGGAGCGGGGGTCGCCGCCCGGGGTGCTCGGGGTCATGGGCGCGCGCCTCACCGGGGTCTCGCTGAGCGACGCCCAGGCCAATCCCTTCCAGCCCAACCTGGTCTATCGCGGGTTCCAGTCCTCGCCGCTCGGCGGCGACGCCCAGGGCCTGGCGGTCTACGTCGACGGCGCGCGCTTCAACCAGCCCTTCGGCGACACCGTGGACTGGGACCTGATCCCCGATGGGGCGGTGTCGTCGGTCACTCTGCAGGGCGCCAATCCCGCCTTCGGCCTCAACGCCCTGGGCGGGGCGGTGACCCTGAAGCTGAAGACCGGCTTCGACGACCAGGACCGCGAACTCTCGGTCTCCGGCGGCGCCTTCGGAGGCTGGCAGGTGGAGGCCCAGGCGGGCGGCAAAAGCGGGGACGTCTCGGCGTTCCTGGCCTTCGCCGCCACCCACGACGACGGATGGCGGACCCACTCGCCGTCGGACCTGCGCCAGGTCTACGCCGACCTCGGCTGGCGGACGGGGCCGGCCGAGACCCACCTGAAGCTGCTGGCGGCGGACAACGTCCTGACCGGCGACGGCGCGGCGCCGGTGGAGCTGCTGAAGGCCGACCGGCGGGCGGTCTTCACCTATCCGGACGAGACCGCCAACCGCTTCGGGCGGGCCAGCCTGGCGACCGCCGTGACCCTGGGCGACGGCTGGGCGCTGGACGCCCTGGCCTATGCCGGGCGGCTCAGCCAGCGGACGAGCAACGGCGACTCCACCGACATCGGCCCCTGCGACGACGGCTCGGGGCGGCTGTGCCTGGACGGCGCGGCGGTGACGGATACGGCGGCCAGGCCCCTGGCGGACGTCCTGCACGGGGGGCCGTACGCCCTCCTGAACCGGACGGCGACGCGGGGCGACGGCTACGGCGCCTCGGTGCAGCTGTCGGCGACAAGGCCGGTCGGGGCCTGGACCAGCCGGCTGGTGATGGGGGCCAGCGTCGACGCCGGCCGCACCCGCTTTTCCGCCAGCTCCGAACTCGGGGCCCTCACCGCCGAGCGCGGGGTGGAGGGCCTGGGCGCCATCGTCGCGCAGGCCGACGGCTCCATCGCCCCGGTGCTGGTCAGGGCCACGAGCCAGTACATCGGCCTCTACGCCCTGGAGACCTTCAGCCTGTCGGACGCCTTCGCGCTACAGGGATCGGCCCGCCTGAACCTGGCGCGGCTTCACCTGCGCGATGGGCTGGGGACGGCCCTGTCGGGGGACCACAGCTACAGCCGGCTGGACCCGGCGGTCGGAGCCGTCGCGCGGCTGATCCCCGGGGTGAGCGCCTACGCCCGCTACGCCGAGGCGAACCGGGCCCCGACCCCGGCGGAGCTGTCCTGCGCGGGGCCCCAAGCGCCCTGCAGCCTGACCAATTTCTTCGTGGGGGATCCGGACCTGAAGCAGGTCACCGCCCGCACGGTCGAGGCGGGCCTGAGGGGCTCAGGCCAGACGCCGGGCGGCGTGACCATCCGCTGGTCGGCCGACGCCTACGAGACCAAAAGCCAGAACGACATCATGTTCACCGCCGCCGCCGTCCGAGGGCGGGCCTATTTCCAGAACGTCGGCGCCACCCGCCGGCGGGGGGTGGAGCTGGACCTGGACGTCCGCGGCCACGGCCTGGAGGCCTACGCCAGCTATACTCACACCGAGGCGACGTTCCGCTCGGGCTTCAGCCTCAGCAGCCCGGACAACCCGGCCGCGAACGCCGACGGCGCCATCCAGGTCAGGCCCGGCGACCGGCTGCCCGGCATCCCCTCGGACCGCCTGAAGCTCGGCGTGCAAGTCCAGCTGGCGCAGGGGTTGCAGCTCGGCGTCACGTCCGATTTCTCGGCCAGTCAGGGGCTATTTGGCGACGAGGCGAACCTGACCCCCCGGATGCCGGGCTATGCGGTGTTCGGCGCGCAGGCCTCCTATGACTTCAACCATAGATTGCAAGTCTTCGGGTCGATCTCGAACCTGCTGGACGCGCGCTACGAGACCTTCGGGACCTTCTGCCCGACGGCGTCGGTTCCGATCAGGGAGGCGCCCGGGGCCTCGGACCCGCGCTGCTTCAGCCCCGCCGCGCCAAGGGCGGCGCGGATCGGGCTGAAGGCCAGCTTCTAGCGCCGGAAGGTCACGCCGAAGCGCACGATGCGGGGGGCGTCGTAGCTGATGACGCCGTCGGCGGTGCGGCCGGTCTGGATGGCGGTGTCGAAGATGTTGTCCGCCGCCAGGTAGAGGCCGGCGCCGCTCCCTAGCCGCCAGTCCAGCCGGGCGTCGACGCCGACGGAGGCCTTGATCGGTCGGGTGTTCTGGTCGTCGTCGTAGCGGGTGCTCTCATAGCGGAGGTCCCCGTGCAGGGCGAAGGGCCCCGCGAAGCGCCAGTCGGCGCCCGCCGTCGCCGTCAGGCGGGGCGTCTGCGCCGGACGCAGGCCCGTCAGCTGCGGCGCGACCAGGCCGCCGTCGACCCGGGCGTGGGTGTAGTCCGCCGCGGCGCGGAGCGTCAGGGTCTCGGCCATGGCGTAGGCGGCGTCGACCTCAACGCCCTCGGCGCGGATCTCGCCGGCGTTCTGGCGCTGGCGCAGGGTGCCGCCGGCCGGGATGAAGCCCGCCGCCGGATAGCCCGGGATGTTCCCCGGCCCGACGCCGACGGTGACGTTGGTGACCGGGTCCTCGATGTGGTTGATGAAGGCGGTCGCGCCCCAGGTGAAGCCGCCCATGCCGCCGCCCAGCCCGGCCTCGCCGCCGTACAGCCGCTCGGGCTTCAGGCTGGAATTGGCCTCGGTCACGTCGTTGCCGACGCGGAAGGGACGGTAGAGCTCGTTCAAGGTCGGGGCGCGGAACCCGGAGTAGGCGGCCGCGCGCCCGAAGATCCCCGGGGCGAGGTCGCGCTTGATGGCGAAGCGGGCGCTGGGCAGGGTCCCGGACGCATCGGGGTTCAGGGCCTGGAAGGTCACCGCGCCGGTCGAAGTGTTGGTCTCCAGCCGGTGGCCGTTGGTTGAGGACCAGTGGTCCACCCGCACATTGGCGGTGACCAGCCACGGCCCCTCAGACAGGCTGCCCTCGGCGTAGCCGCCGGCCACCAGGGTCTGGCCGCCGACGACCCGCAGGCGCGTGAAGGCGGGGGACTGGTAGCGGAAGAATTCGTGCTCCTCGCCGTCGGCGGCGCGGACGTCGACCCCGACCTCCCAGACCGCCGGACCCTTGTCGCCGCGCAGGGCGCCGTTGACGCCCCAGCCGGTGGTGGGGGTGGAGAACTCGTTGCTGGCCGGCGTCGTCGACACCCGGCCGGCCACGACCGCCGCCGATGAATTGGCCAAGTCGCTGTGGTGCACCCACCCCTGCAGCCGCCAGCCCAGCTGCCCCGGCCCCGGCTGGGCCGCGAAGGTCACGCTGGCGATCTGGCCCTTGGCGGTGGACTGAGCCCCCACCAGGCCCGCGTCGCGGTCTTCCTGGTAGGCGGAGACCCGCACGGCGGCAAGCGCCGGCCCGACGGGAACCTGCAGGCGGGCGGCGCCGCTCCAGTCCTTCAGCGAGAGATTGTCGTCGGCCGCGCCCCGCTGCGGCGGGCGGACCGGGATCCAGCCGTCGGTCTCTTCGCCCGAGGCGCTGACGAACAGCTCGGCCGCGCCGATGGACTGGGACGTGGCGGCGGCGCCGCGACGGCCGCCGTGGTCGGCCACCGAGGCGTCGGCGTTGATCGCGCCGGGCCGGGACAGCTCATCCAGCGCCACCACGCCGGTCAGGGCGCCGGCGCCGTAGGGGCCCGCGCCCGCGCCGCGGACGATGCGCGCGCCCTCGATCGATTCAGAGGGCAGGCCGGTCCAGATCACCCAGCCGCCGAAGGGATCGTTCTGGGGCACCCCGTCCAGGGTCACCAGGGCGCGCCCGGCGCCGGACCCGGCGATCGACCGCAAGGACAGGCCCTGGGTGGTGGGGTTGGCGGCGGCGCTGGAGGTGCGGCGGAACAGCGACACGCCCGGCACGCCGCTGAGCGCCTCGTCGAGCCTCGGCTGGTCGCCGATGGCCTGGGCGTCGAGCCGGATGATGGAAAAGGCCGCGTCGCCCGGCGAGGGCGGCAGGCGGGCGGCGGTGACCACGACGGTCTGGACGGCGGCGGGCGGCTGGACGGCGGGCGGTGGTGTCACGGCAGATCCCCTTCCCCTTTGCGGGTTTGGGCAAGCCTTTAACCCCGCCGCGCCCGCCGGCAAAGCGCTGGTTGCAAAGCTTGGGCCTTCAGCCCGCCTTGGGGCCGCGCCGATCCTCCAGGCGCGCGGCGAGGCTCGAGGTGTCCCAGCGCCGCCCGCCCATGGCCTGGACCTCCGAATAGAACTGGTCGACCAGGGCGGTCAGGGCCAGATGCGCGCCGTTGGAGCGCGCCTCGTCCAGCACCAGCCCCAGGTCCTTGCGCATCCAGTCGACCGCGAAGCCGAAGTCGTACTTGCCGTCGACCATGGTCGCCCAGCGGTTCTCCATCTGCCACGACTGGGCCGCGCCCTTGGAGATGGCCTCGAACACCGCCTGGGCGTCGATGTCCGCGCTCTTGGCGAAATGGATGGCCTCGGCCAGGCCCTGCACCGTCCCGGCGATGCAGATCTGGTTGACCATCTTGGCCAGCTGGCCGGCGCCCGGGCCGCCGATGCGGCGGATGGCCTTGGCGTAGGCGTCGATCACGGGCGTCGCCCGCTCCACCGCCTCCACGTCGCCGCCGACCATGATGGTCAGCTGGCCGGCCTCGGCGCCGGCCTGGCCGCCCGACACCGGAGCGTCCACGAACCAGCGCCCCAGCTCCCGCGCCTGGGCCGCCGCCTCGCGCGCCAGGCTGGCGGAGGCGGTGGTGTGGTCCACCACGATCCCGCCCTGCGCCATCGCCGGCAGGGCCTGGGCGAGCACCTCGCGCACATCGTCGTCATTGCCGACGCACAGGGCCACGATCTCGCAACCCGCGACCGCCTCGGCCACGGTGGCGCCGGCCCGTCCGCCGTGGACCTCGACCCATCGCCGCGCCTTGTCCGGCGAACGGTTGAACACCGAGACCTCATGGCCCGCGGCCTTGAGATGTCCGGCCATGGGAGCCCCCATGACGCCCAGTCCGACGAACGCGACCTTCATGTGTCCTCCTGCAACCGCATCTTAACGGGGCCGGGTCAGATTGCGGACTTCGATTAGGGTTACCGCATGGCTCTCCACGACCAGCCGATCATAATCAAGAAGATCAAGAAGATCTCCGGCGGGGGGCACCACGGCGGCGCGTGGAAGGTCGCCTACGCCGACTTCGTCACGGCCATGATGGCCTTCTTCCTTCTGATGTGGCTGATCAACACCACCAGTCCCGAGCAGAAGAAGGGCATCGCCGACTATTTCGCCCCCGCCAGCGTGTCGGAGACCACGTCGGGCGCCGGCGGCATCCTGAACGGCACGGCGCTCGGCAAGGAGGGCGCCAAGAGCGCCGGCAGCGAGAGCATCATCGAGCAGACCGCCCCGCCCGCCCCCAACACCCACGACACCGGCTCGACCACCCAGCAGAACGCCGCGACGCCGCAGCCCACCCAGGCCGCCGACCACAAGGACGACACGGCCTTCCAGAGCGCCTCGGACTCCCTGAAGCAGGCGCTGCAGAACCTGCCGGAGCTGGCGGAGCTGTCCAAGCAGATCGTGGTGGACCAGACCCCCGAGGGCCTGCGCATCCAGCTGATCGACCAGGAAGGCCGCTCCATGTTCGTGGAGAACTCGGCCAAGCCCAACGACCGCGCGCGCATCCTCCTGCGGGCGGTGTCCAAGGTGATCGGCCAGCTGCCCAACCGCATCTCGATCGCGGGCCACACCAGCGCCAGCGCCGGCGACAAGAACCCCGCCGACTGGCAGCTGTCCTCCCAGCGGGCGGACGCCTCGCGCCAGATCCTGCAGCAATCCGGGGTCGATTCCGACCGCATCTACCAGGTGGCCGGCAAGGCGGCGTCCGATCCGCTCTATCCGGACGATCCCACCCTGCCCGGCAACCGGCGCATCACCATCGTGCTGCTGCGCGAGAAGCCGGTCCTGCCCACCAACTCAGGTCCGTAAGGCCGCTTGCCGGAATGGCTGCGTTGCGCCTTAATCGGGTCGATCAGTCCCGGGACGGCGCGTGACCCAGCACTTTCGAACCCGCCAGCTGCGCTTCTTCCTCACCGCGCCCTCGCCGTGCCCCTATCTGCCGGGCCGCGAGGAGCGGAAGGTGTTCGCGCACCTGCCCCTGACGGACGGGGCGGCCATCAACGACGCCCTGACCCAGGCGGGGTTCCGCCGCTCCCAGAACATCGCCTACCGGCCGGCGTGCGAGGCCTGCGAGTCCTGCATCTCGGCGCGCATCCCGGCGGTGGACTATCCGTTTTCGCGCTCGGAGCGCCGGGTGCTCGAGCGCAACGACGACCTCGTGCGCCACATGGTCGAGGCCGAGGCCACCATGGAGCAGTTCGAGCTGCTGCGCCGGTATCTCTTGGCCCGCCACGCCGAGGGCGGCATGGCCGACATGACCTGGCCGGACTATCTGGCCATGGTGGAAGATACCGCGGTGCGCACCCACCTGATCGAGTACCGCCTGCCCTCCACCGACCGCGGCCCGGGCCAGCTGGTCGCCTGCGCCCTGGTGGACGCGCTCTCGGACGGCCTGTCGCTGGTCTACAGCTTCTATGAGCCGAACATGGCGCGCCGGAGCCTGGGCTCCTTCATCATCCTGGACCACGTCGTCCAGGCCAGCCTGCACGGCATCCCCTTCGTCTACCTGGGCTACTGGGTCCCCGGCAGCCCCAAGATGGACTACAAGGCCCGCTTCCGCCCGATCGAGGTGTTGAAGGGGCAGGTCTGGGGTCCGCTGAAGGATTAGGGGGCGGCGTAGCTCATCCCAGCGAACGCGGGGACCCACGCGTTTTTGTTGCGGCGCCGCCCGATGAAGATAACCGCGGAGATCGCGGAGAAGACGCAGAGCGCGCAGAGGGGCGAGGGTTTCCGCGCCCTCCGCGCCTCCTCAGCGACCTCCGCGGTTAGATACGGCTTCGCCCATTGAAACTAAAAGCCTGGGTCCCCGCGTTCGCGGGGATGAGCGGGTGTGGGGTGGATGACGGCGACGGGGGCGGCGGGGTGTGCTATCATCGCTTCGCCTTCGGGCACGAGCGCCCGGGTCCAGCTTCGCGTCGCGCGGCGCCCCGGCCGGGAGCAATCCATGAGCATCATGACCTGGCTTCGCAGCCAGATGCCGCCTGCCACGAACCTGCGCATGGAGATCTTCACCCTGGGCGGCCGCCACGGCGGCGACGCCCTGAAAGGCGCCCAGGAGGAACTGAAGGCGCCGGGGGTGACGGTGGAGCGCACACGCGTGCTGCAGGCGGTGGTGCGGCGGCTGAAGCGGGCGTAGGGGCCCCCACGCCCAAGCGGAACCCCTGCTTTTTCAATCCTGTTGGCGAAGCCCTATTTTACCGCGGAGGTCGCGGAGGAGGCGCGGAGGACGCGGAGACCCGCGCCCGCCTCTGCGCGCCCTGCGTCATCTCTGCGATCTCCGCGGTTAGACCTTGATGTCGGCGCCGAAACCGAATGCAAAACGGGCCCGGCGTGGTTGCGCCGGGCCCGTCGTGTTCAGGCGTTGGTGGACGTGGACTAGAAGTCCATGTCGCCCATGCCGCCGCCGCCCATTTGGGGCGCCGGGGCGCCCTTCTTGGGGGCGTCGGCGACGGCGGCTTCGGTGGTGATCAAGAGGCCCGCCACGGAGGCGGCGTCCTGCAGCGCGGTGCGCACGACCTTGGTGGGGTCGATGACGCCGGCCTTGACCATGTCGACGTACTCTTCCGTCTGGGCGTTGAAGCCGAAGGTGGCGGAGGAATTCTCCAGCACCCTGCCGACCACGATCGAGCCTTCGACGCCGGCGTTTTCGGCGATCTGACGGATCGGGGCCTGCAGCGCGCGCCGCACGATGGCGATGCCAGCGTCCTGGTCGGCGTTGAGGCCCTTCAGGTTGTCCAGGGCCTTGGAGGCCTTGAGCAGGGCGACGCCGCCGCCGGGGACGATGCCTTCTTCGACCGCAGCGCGGGTGGCGTTCAGGGCGTCATCGACGCGGTCCTTGCGCTCCTTCACTTCCACTTCGGTGGAGCCGCCGACCTTGATCACGGCCACGCCGCCGGACAGCTTGGCCAGCCGTTCCTGCAGCTTTTCCTTGTCGTA
>FTIH01353207.1_pt1 | contig 15468 bp, 13 predicted proteins | sample 1658451 | NCBI WGS metagenome assembly FTIH01 (sample SAMEA3914826, study PRJEB12502) | metagenome | biome: forest; material: soil | place: Canada | collected 2011-07-03 | depth 0.3 m
ATCACGGCATTGCCGGATTTCAGGCACAGCGCACCCGCATCGGCGGTCACGTTGGGACGGCTTTCGTAGATGATGCCGATCACGCCCAGCGGCACACGGACGCGCTGAATGCGCAGCCCATTGGGGCGATCCCAGTCCGCCACGGTGGTTCCGATCGGATCGGGAAGGGCCACGACTTCCTCGATGCTGCGTGCGATACCCTCCACGCGCCGCTCATCGAGCTGCAACCTATCGAGAAGCGCGCCACTCAACTTCGCCGCGCGCGCGGCCGACATGTCGCGCTCATTGGCGGCGAGGATCTCGCCTCGCCGGGCGCGAACCGCCGCCGCGGCCACGGACAGTGCGGTGTTTTTCCTCTCGCTGTTGGCCAGAGCCAACACCCCTGCCGCCTCTACCGCGGCCTTGCCAAGCCCCTCCATGAGCTCGCCGATCTTGGAGTCCAGATGAGCGTTCATTGTGTGGCTTGCTCGGATTCGTGCACAGGTGGCGCGTCGTGACGGACGAGCACTAGATTGTCCCGGTGGATCATCTCGTGGCGGCCTCTGAAACCGAGAATACCTTCGATCTCCGAAGACTTCCGCCCCATGATCTTGACCGCATCGAGATCCGAGTAGGCAATGATCCCACGGGCAATCTCGGTACCATCAGCTCGCAGGATGCTCACGGTATCGCCGCGCTCGAATCGCCCACGCGTCTCGACGACACCCGCGGGCAGGAGACTTTTGCCCTCGAGAAGCGCACGCAGTGCGCCAGCGTCAATCGAGACCGAACCGGCCGGACGCAGTGTTCCCGCTATCCACTGTTTTCGGGCAGCAACCGGTGAGGCAGTCGGCACAAACCACGTGCAGCGAGCCCCTGCCTCGATCCGGCCAACAGGATGCGCCTGGTGCCCCGACGCGATGCACATGTGGCAGCCCGCCGAGATCGCGATTTTTGCGGCAAGGATTTTCGTCGTCATGCCCCCCGAGCCGACATCCGAAGCGGAACGCCCCGCCATGGATTCGATCTCGGGGGTAATCTGCCGCACCTCGCGGATGAATTGCGCGTTGGGATCCCTGTTCGGATCGGCCGTGAACAATCCCTCGACGTCGGACAGCAGGATTAAACAATCCGCTCCCGCCATCTGCGCAACCCGGGCCGCGAGGCGATCATTGTCGCCGTAGCGGATCTCCGCGGTGGCCACCGTGTCGTTCTCATTAATGACCGGAAGCGCACCCAGGGCGAGAAGGGACTCGAGCGTGGCGCGCGCGTTGAGGTAACGACGGCGCCGCTCGCTGTCCTCGAGGGTGAGCAACACCTGCGCCACCGTCACTTCGCGACTTTCCAGCAACTCCTTATAGGCGTGTGCCAGGCGAATCTGCCCGACAGCGGCGGCGGCCTGGCTCTCTTCGAGTCGCAACGGCCCCTTCGCCAACTTGAGCTCCCGGCGCCCGAGCGCGATGGCGCCCGAGGACACCAGGATGACCTGCTGATTCCGCTTGCGGAGGCGCAGGAGGTCCTCGATCAAAGTCTCGAGCCAGGCACGGTTGATCCGCCCCGTCTCGGCATCGACGAGGAGCGCGGAACCGACTTTCACGACAATGCGCCGGGCCTGCTGCAGGGGTGAGGCGCTTTCGGGAACTTGGGCGTTCATGGTGCGAAAACTATACTCAATCGGGCCTGGTACTGCCCCGGAACGTGGCGACGAATATGCAAACTACGCATGCGCAGGCGTCATGGACCCCTGAACATCAGGGGGAAACCGAAGCGCGGCCGCAAGGCGGCGGCGCGTTTACCGCGCGGCCACCACCCCGACGCACTCGTTGCCCCAGCCGACCGCAGCCCCTAAACTTACCGCCGCCAAAAATTTGATGACTTCGAGGAAGCGAGCGGTGAGCAGAGATTACGAGCCGGTTCCGGGCCAATGGTACGAGAACCTGGAAGAAGAAGAGTCGTTCCGCGTGCTGTCCGTCGATGAGGACTCGGAGCTGGTCGAGATTGAATATCTCGATGGCGACATCGAGGAAATCGACATCGAAGCGTGGCACGAAATGGATCTCGAGCACACGGACGAGCCCGAGGGCTGGTCGGAGCCCGAAGAGGACGAGGAAGACGACGAGGACGACGAAGACTTCGACGAGGATGACGAAGACGACGATGAGGATGATGACGATTTCGATGACGACGAGGATGAGGCAGAAGAGGAGCGTTGATTCCGACATGCGGCCGCCGATTGGCGCCCGGCGTGTCGGATGACGACGCTCGCTAGGCAAACACTCGTCGATATAGTCGGCCCCGACGGCATTCTCACCGATGCCGCCGACATCGCTCCCTACCTGACCGATCACCGCAAACTCTACCAGGGGCGCGCCCTGGCGGTGATCGTGCCGCGCTCGGTCGAGCAGATCTCGCGCCTCCTCCGGTTCTGCAACGAGAACCGGATCGGCGTGGTCCCCCACGGAGGCAACACGGGCTACTGTGGTGGCGCCACGCCCGACGAGTCCGGAAACCAGGTCGTGGTCTCGATGCGGAGAATGAACCGCATTCGCGGCGTCGACGCCCTCAACTATTCGCTCGTCGCCGAAGCGGGTTGCATCCTGGCAGACGTGCAACGTGCGGCCGACGGGGCCGAGCGCTTCTTTCCTCTCAGTCTCGGCTCCGAAGGCACCTGCCAGATCGGCGGTAACCTCTCGACCAACGCCGGCGGCCTGAGCGTGCTTCGTTATGGAATGATGCGCGAGCTCGTGTTGGGACTGGAAGTGGTGCTCGCTGATGGTCGCGTGCTGTCTTCCCTGGGCGCACTCCGCAAGGACAACACCGGCTATGACATCAAGTCGCTGTTCCTCGGTGCGGAGGGCACGCTGGGCATCATCACCGCCGCGAGCGTGAAGCTATTTCCCAAAATACGCTCGTCCGCGACCGCGCTCGTGGCGGTGCCGAAAGTACGCGCAGCAGTGGATCTTCTCGCCCGTCTGCGGGAAGCGAGCGGCGACCGCATCAGCTCGTTCGAGCTCATCCCCCGTATCGGGATCGAGCTCACGACGCAACACATCCCGGGTGTGATCGATCCCCTACAACAGCCTTACTCGTGGTACGTACTCTGCGAGCTCACTTCCGCACGCGCCGCGGATCCTCTCGATACGATCATGGAGGAGGCACTCGGAGCGGCGTTGGAGGATGGTCTCGTACTCGACGCCGCCCTGGCACGCAACGAGCGTGAGCGCGCAGCACTGTGGAAGCTGCGCGAAACGATACCCGAGGCCCAGCGCATCGACGGCGCGAGTCTGAAGCACGACATTTCGGTCACCATCACGGCGCTCCCCGACTTCGTGGAGCGCGCTTCTCGCTGGGTGGAAGATAACGTTCCGGATGGCAGGCTCGTCATCTACGGTCACGTCGGCGATGGCAACCTCCACTTCAATCTCAACCAGGCGCCGGGCTCCGATCGCAACATCTTTCTGGCGCGCGAGCCCGCGATCAAACGCGCCATCCACGACCTGGTGAGCGAATTCGGCGGCAGCTTCAGCGCCGAGCATGGCATCGGCCGGCTGAAAGTCGGGGAACTCGAGCACTACGCCGCGCCGGTGGAGATCGATCTCATGCGTGCCGTCAAAAAAGCGCTGGACCCGAACGGCGTTCTCAATCCGGGCAAAGTCCTGCGCTAGGCCAAAACTGTTGCGGTTATGATGCGCCCCAAACCGCTGCAAGGGTAAGGCTGCCTCATGAGTCACTGTCGGATTGCGATCTGCGCGTTGCTCGCTGTGCTGAGCGTAACGGCATGCAACAAGGCGACGGCTCCGTCGCCAACCGCCGACAAAACCACGTTATCCCTCGGTGAGCCCGCGCACGTCGACGGCCTGCCGCAACTCGCCCTGACTCCCGACAGCGTCCACATCGACTATCGCGTCTGGGGAACTGGGGAGCCCGCCATCGTCCTCATCCACGGTTGGGCGGGCAACGCCAGCTACTGGAGCGCGCAGATCGAGGCCCTGAAACCCAAGTACACCGTCGTGGCCGTGAACCTCGCCGGGCACGGTGCCTCCGAGAGAAATCGGACCGACTGGTCGATGGGTAACTATGGCGAGGATGTCGCAACAGTGGTGCGCCAGTTGAAGAACCGTCAGATCGTACTCGTCGGCCACTCGATGGGCGCCGATGTGGCGCTGGAAGCTTCGCGCCGCATTGGTGATCGGGTCATCGGCATCATCGCGGTCGATTCACTCAAGTCGATCGGACTGCCGCCGATGCGCCCGCAGGAAATCAACCGCCAGCTCGCGCCGTTCCGTGACCACTTCATCGAGGCGACGCGCGACTATGTGATCAATGCGATGTTCGAGAAGGGCGCGAACCCGGCCTTCGTGCAGAAGGTCGCTTACGACATGTCACGCGAGCCGCCGCAGATCGGCATTCCTTCCATGCAGTCGCTGCTCGCCATGGATTTTGCAACACTGCTCCCCGACATCCATGTGCCGGTGCTGGCTATCAACTCCGACCTCGGTCCCACCGACGAGGTGCGCATCCGTAAGTACCTGCCGGGGTTCAAGGCCGCGGTGCTCGATCACACCGGCCACTTCCTGATGATGGAAGTGCCGGAGCGCTTCAACCCGGTGCTGCTGCAGGATATCGACGCTTTGGTGCAGAAGGCGCAGCACTGACACCCAGCTCTTCCGGATCGGGCGCGGCAGGCCCGCAGCGGATCCGCAGCCAACTCAGAGTCAGAGAGATTTCCTCCGCATCGATGGAGGACCAGGCCGTCGCAAACGGTATTTCCGCGCCCTGGTCCCGCACCACGAGAATCAGTGCGTCGCGCTCGACGGCAAACGGCCAGTCATCACTGTGTAGTGTGATCTCGAGCTTGCGGCCGTCCGGGGTCACAAACCGCCCGCGGCCGCCCTGGTCCTGCACATCGAGTCGCAACAGGGGTCGCAGATCCTGCGGCCGTCCGCTCGAGGTCCAGTCGATCCGGCACGTGTAGAGCTGTGTCGTGTTGAGTTCGAACCAGTTGAAGCCGATGACCTCCTCCTGCACCTCGCCGTCGATTTTGCGCAGCAGCCGGCGGCGGTACCAGTAGAGCTCCTGGCCAATGAGCAACTGATACTCGACATAACGGCTCGTCTGCGCGCGTATGTCCAGACAGCGGTGACCGATGGTGCTGCCGCGAAACTGGTCGCCCTCGCGGGTGAACATGAGATCACACGTGGAGGTCGTCGCAATATCGTCGCTCATGAGAGTGGCGAGCCGGCTCGGCCGCAGCTGCAGATGAATCCAGGCGCGCGGTCTGACAAAAGTGAACAGGCGGGCGCGCACGCCGCGTGCCGGCGGCTCGGCTGGCTCCAGCTTTACCAACAGCTGCCGGCGCAGATTATCCGGATCGTCGTGGAGAAATTCTTCGAAGTACAGCACGTGCGCACCGAGCCACGGCACCGCCACCGGCGCGACCGCGGCGCGCACCCGCCGCTCGCTGCTCTCGGGCCAGGAGTTGATTCCATTGTCATTGCTGACAACGACCTGCTCACTGGTATCGCGTGTTCCGGACCAGAGTTGTTGGAGTGCGTCGACGTCCGCGCCGGCTGTCGTTCCCGCCGCCAAAGCAAACGCTATGGCAAGGAGGGCCATTCTCCTAAGGAGCCTGGGCTTTCTTGATGCGGACGAGCCCTTCCTGCGCGGTGCTCGCGACCAGGCGGCCATCGAGCGCGAACAGGCCCGCGCGCGCGAAGCCGCGTGCACCCGAAGCACTGGGGCTCTCCACCGCATATAACAGCCATTCGTCGACCCGCAGCGGGCGATGGAACCACATCGCGTGATCGATGCTGGCCATGATCAGGGAACTGTGCGGGAAGGAGCCGCCGTGCGGCAGCGTCGCGGTATCGAGTAGAAAATAATCTGACACATAGGCCAACAGGCAGCGATGCAGCTTCTCGTCATCCGGCACGCGGCCGACCGCGCGGAACCAGACCTGCCGGGCCGGCTCGGCCCGCCGCGGACTGATGTAGTCGATCGGCTGCACCGAGCGGAATTCGAACGGCCGCGGGTGCTCGAAGAACCGCCGCATGCGCTCGGGCAGGCGCTCCAGGACTTCGAATGGCGGCACGCTGGTATCGGCCAGGTCCTCCGGCCGCGGCACCCGCGGCATATCCACCTGGTGCTCGAAGCCATCCTCCGGCACCTGGAAGGAGGCGGTCATGTTGAATATCTGCTTGCCGTGTTGAATCGCGACGACCCGGCGGTTCGCGAAACTCTGGCCGTCCAGGCTGCGATCGACCTGGTAGACGATCGGGGCGTTGAAGTCGCCCCGTCGCAGGAAGTAGGCGTGCAGTGAGTGGACGATGCGACCCTCCACCGTCGCCGAAGCGGCGGCGAGGGCCTGCCCGAGCACCTGCCCGCCGAACACCTGCGGGCTGCCGATATCGCGGCTCTCGCCGCGGAATAGATTGACTTCCAACTGCTCGAGCTCGAGCAGCGTCAACAGGTCGGCGATGCGTTGGTCCACTGTCGTGAGCGCCTGCGGCTTTTCTCAGCCGAACTTGAACTTGCCGCGCATCAGCGCGTTGTGACCGGGGAAGGTGCACAGGTACGAGTAGTCGCCGCCAGCCTTGAGGGTGGCGGTCGAGAACGTAATCGTGTCCGACTGACCCCCGCCCACGACCTTCGTGTGCGCCAGGACGCGCTTGTCATCCGCGGCGACGTAGTTGCTCGCAAGCCCCGCGCCCATGCCGGCATTGGCGACCGCCGTCAAATCCGGTGTGCTGACCAACACCCAGTTGTGGCCCATCGCGGCCGCGGGCAGCTGTCCACCGTGGTGGATCGTCAGGGAGACCTGCTTGCAGGTCGCGGGAACAGCCAGCTCCTTCTTGTCATACTGCATCTGGTCATTGCCGGTGATCTCGAGTTTGCACGCATCGTCGGCCGCCGCCGCCGGGGCGGACAGCAGCAGTGCCTGCACTGCAACGAGGGCCACCGCGGCCAGTGTATTTCGCATCAGCTTCATCATCGTCTCCTCACGGTAAATTGTGACACCTGGATTGAATCACGGGGCCCTCGCAGGCGTTGCGCGCGGGAACCCCTTTATTCGCGCTCCCGGATCCGCTGCTCCTAATCAGGGACACCCAGCCTCTGGTGCATGATCGGGCTGGTGGTCGTGTACTGCAGGAACTGTTTCTTCTGCGGGTACAGATGGTGCTGGATCGCGAACGCCGCGAGCGCGGCTTCATGAAAGCCCGACAGGATCAGCTTCTTCTTGCCCGGATAGGTGTTGATATCGCCGACGGCGAACACGCCCGGCAAATTCGTCTGAAACTTCTCGGTGTCCACCTTGAGAGCTTTCTTCTCGAGCTCCAGCCCCCACTCGGCGATTGCGCCCAGCTTCGGATGCAACCCGAAGAACACCAGCAGCTGGTCGGCATTCAAAGCGTGACTGGCACCGTCGCGTGCCTTGATGTTGACTCCACGCAGGCTGCCGTTGTCGACGATGAACGAGTGGGGCAATGCCTCGAACACCCGCATGCGCCCCGCGGCCACGTGCTCCTGCATCTTCGCGACCGAAGCCGGCGCCGCGCGATAGTCGGGACGCCGGTGGACGAGCGTCAGGCTGCGCGCTTTGGGGAGGAGTTCCAGGGTCCAGTCGAGCGCCGAATCACCACCGCCGAAAATGACGAGATCCTGCCCGTGGAGGCTGCTGGAATTCTTCACCCGGTAATGCAGCGCCGACCCCTCGAAAGCCTCCGAGCCTTCGATGCCGATACGACGGGGCTGAAACGAGCCCACGCCAGCCGCAATGACCACGGTACCCGCGTCGAACGTCGTGCCGGTGGCCGTGCGGATATGAAAACGACCGCTCTCCTGGCGCGCGAACTCCAGGACTTCCTGCCCGAGGTGGAAGGTGGGGTGAAACGGCGCGATCTGCTGCATCAGGCGATCGACGAGCTCCTGGGCGCCACAGACCGGAAGCGCCGGGATGTCGTAAATCGGTTTTTCCGGGTACAGCTCGGCGCACTGCCCGCCGGGGTGCTGCAGGGAGTCCACCACATGGGCGGCGATCCCGAGCAGCCCCAGCTCGAACACCTGAAACAGACCACAGGGGCCGGCCCCGATGATGACCACTTCGGTGGTGATCGCCTGCCCGGGGACAGGGGAAGGAATTTCGCTCAAAACAGTCACTTCCACGGCAACGGAGGGCCGCCATTGTAGAGGGTCCGGCGCTCCCTCGCACCCCGCCGCCCGCAGGCCTGAGCCCTACCGGGGCGAATTCGCATAGAATGCCGTACGTTTCGCCACCCGCGCCGGAGAATCCATCTTGACGTCGAATGCCGATCTGCATGAGCGCCGGAAAAATGCCATTCCGCGCGGGGTCTCGAACTCCCTGGCCGTCTACGCGGACCGCGCTTCCAACGCGGAGCTCTGGGACGTGGAAGGCAAGCGCTACATCGACTTCGCGAGCGGCATCGCCGTTCTCAACACCGGCCATGTGCACCCGCGGGTGAAGGAAGCGATCGCGCGCCAGCTCGACAGGTTCATCCACACCTGCTTCCAGGTAACGCCCTACGAAAGCTACGTTGCGCTCGCGGAGCAACTCAACGAACTGGCGCCGGGCAAGACCCCGAAGAAAACGATTTTCCTCAGCACTGGCGCCGAAGCAATCGAGAACGCGATCAAGATCGCGCGCTTCCACACCAAGCGATCCGCCGTAATCGCCTTCTCCGGCGGCTTTCACGGGCGCACTCTCGCCTGCATCAGCCTCACCGGGAAAGTGCAGCCCTACAAGGCAGGCTTCGGACCGATGCTGCCCGAGGTCTATCACGTGCCCTTCCCGATGGCCTACCACGGGACCACGATCGAACAGTCTCTGCAGGCGATCGAGCAACTCTTCAAGGCGGATGTAGACCCGGCTCGCGTCGCGGCCATCATTATCGAGCCCGTGCTCGGCGAAGGCGGCTTCTACGTTGCCCCCACCGAGTTACTGCGCAAGCTGCGCGCCCTGTGCGACCAACACGGCATCCTGCTCATCGTGGACGAGATCCAGACGGGTTTCGCCCGCACGGGTCGTATGTTCGCGATCGAGCACTCCGGAGTTGAGCCCGATCTCATGACGATCGCCAAGAGCATCGCCGGCGGCGTGCCACTGTCAGCGGTGATCGGCAAGGCGGACATCATGGATTCGCCCGGCCCGGGCGGACTCGGCGGCACCTACGGCGGCTCGCCGCTCGCCTGCGCGGCCGGTTTGACGGTGTTGGAAGTCATCCGCGAGGAGCAGCTGCTGAACCGCGCGCAGCACATCGGCCACTTCATGACATCACGTCTGAAGGGACTGCAGGTGCGCTTTCCCGCGGTGGGCGACGTGCGTGCGCTCGGCGCGATGGTGGCCATCGAGTTGGTGAAGAATTGCAGCGCCGAGCAACCGGATGCGGAGCTCACCAAGGCCCTGGTGCAGGCGGCCGGCCGACGCGGCCTCATCCTGTTGTCGTGCGGAGTCGACGGCAACGTGATCCGTTTCCTCGCGCCACTGACGATTCCCGACGCCCTGTTGAAAGAAGGTTTCAACATCTTCGAGCAGGCGCTTGATGAGGTATCGCGGACCGCGGCAGTACCCGCCTAGCCCCTACGCCCGGCCGGCGTTTGCGTCGGTCGGCGTGTGGAAATACTCGCTCTCGGAAGCGAGTTGCTCCATCAATCGTTTCAGCTCCGCCATGCGTCCTTCAGCGGTGCTGATGGGCATGCAATCCTGGCAGCGCGGATCGCCGCAAGGTTGGCGCGAATACAACCAGTACTGCAGCGCGCCCGCCAGTAACCCGTCCGCGATGTCCCAGAGGTCGGCGTCCTTATCCTTGTCCGCGAGCCGATTGCCCAGATCGACGGCTTTGGTGAAGGCCGAGTCAAAAGTGTCGGCGATCTCGCTCATGAGGTCCTAAGGCTGTCGGTCATACCCCTAGTATAAGGCAAACAACGGGGCTAGCGGGGTCCCAGGGGCCTCCAGCCTCGGCCCAGCTGAAATACTGCCGCGCTTTATGCGATCCTCGCCACGGAAGTCGCCCACCCCACAGGGCATGATGCCGGTGGGAAAAAGGCCGCCAGAGCGGGACACGGAAGTCTCCAGTCGCGGCTTATGTCATATGCAGCACACTCCCCCCGAGACGCATGTTTCTGAGCCGCTCGCCCTGCCCGCCCCTGTAGCGGCGCGCCGTCGTGGCTGGCGACCGCGTATTGGGATCGGCAGCCGCCTGGCTCTGGGTCTGGCGGCGGTGGCGGCCGTGATTCTCATGGGCCATGAACTGGCAAGGCGGACCACCAGCCAGGCCACCGAAGCGGTTCGGACGATGCAGAGCGAAAGCGAGCCGCTGGCCCGTCGCGCGAGCGCGGTCCTCGAAAGGCTGGTCGCCTTCGATCGCTCGGTAAGCGAATATCTCCAGGCGGGGCGCTCCTCGGACTTCAGCACCATCACCGCAGCCGGTGACGCGTTGCAAAGCGCACTGACGGCGTACTACGACAGCACGCCCGCTCCCTCGATTACGCCGCCGGCCGCCCAACTTCGCACGCGACTGTCCAACCACATCGCGAGCGGCCAACAGCTTGCGAAAAGCGCCGCCCAACGCGCTCAGTGGGTGGATGAGCGCAACGCGGCCCTCGATCGCGTCTATCACTATGTCGCCTCCGCGGGTGGTGCCGGGATGGCCATCAACGGTACCCAGGTCATCGCGCAGCGCTCACTCTCCGAGCTCGAAGTTGCCATAGCGACCATCCGCGGCAATTTTTCTGTCGGCGCGGCGATGGCGCGCCGCGAACAGGACTTCGCCGCGGTCCTGAGCGCTCACTCGGCGGAACTGCAGAAGTCGCCCGGCAAGGCATGGCTGGATCTCGTCCATGAAGACTTCGCGACCGCCACACGCCTCCGAGTTGCAATAGAGCACTTCGACGCGGCGAACGGTCCCGCGCGGCGTGATCTGTTGGAAGATAGCGCCGCCCTCACCGCGGTGGTGGAGGAACAACTCCAAGACCCGGCGCGGCTCGGGCTTCTGCAAGCGGCGGAACACGCCGCCTCGTCGGCGCAGATCGCGGAGCACACGCTGACAATGACGGGAGCCGCCGTGCTCGGCCTGGTGCTCATCGTCTCGGTTGCGCTGGCTCTGAGTATCAGCCTGCCGGTGCGCCGGCTAACCGTTGCCATCCGATCGATGGCCAGCGGCAACCGCGATGCGCGCGCTCCGCGCGGCGGATCCGCTGAAATCGATGAGTTGGCGGAATCGTTCAACACGATGGCCGACCACATTTCCAGCGCCGAGGCGAAACTACGCGCGCACCAGGTCGAGCTCGAGCGACACGTTGCCGAGCGGACACGGCAGCTGCATCACCTCGCTCACCACGATCCGCTCACACAGCTTCCCAACCGTCGGCAGTTGTCGGCGCGCCTCGCCAACGCTCTGATGCGCGCGAAGGCGAGCAACCAACGTATCGCGCTGCTGTTCGTGGACGTGGATAACTTCAAGTCGATCAACGACACCCTCGGCCACAACTTTGGCGACCGCGTCCTGCAAGGCATCGCCAGACGGCTGCAAGGGGCCGCGGGTGGCGGCGGTGGCCTGCTCGCGCGACTGGGTGGCGACGAATTCACTGTTCTGATCGAGGATGTCAAATCGGTCGAGGAAGTGGAGAGTCGTGCGGCAGCGATCGTTACGACGTTGCAACACCCTCTCACCATCGACGGGCGTGCGCTCTCGACGAGCGCCAGTGTTGGTGCAAGCCTCTATCCCGATCATGCCGAAGATGCTGAAGGGCTGCTCCGGGCCGCGGACGTTGCGCTGTTCCGTGCCAAGGAGTTGGGACGGAATCGTTTCGCCCTGTACAAGGCTGCGCTTTACGACGCCGCGGCACAGCGCTTCCGTCTCGAGCAGTCGCTGCGCAAAGCCGTTGAAGCGGGCGATCTGATGCTGATGTTTCAGCCGCAAGTGGCGCTGAATACCTTCGAGGTCACCGGCCTCGAGGCGCTGCTACGTTGGCGCAAACCGGACGGTCGCATTGCCACCGCCACCGAGTTCATTCACATCGCGGAAAAGACCGGTCTCATCCACGAGCTCACGGACTGGGTGCTGCGTTCGGCAACATCCACGGTCGCGGCCTGGCGCGCGCAGGGGTGGCACCGGGCGTGCGTGGCGATCAATGTTTCGCCACCGCAGTTCCTCGAGAGTGACTTCGTCGGACACGTCGCCCGCGCCCTCGAAGTCACCGGTCTGCCGGCCAGCGCCCTGGAGTTGGAGTTGACCGAGACCGTGTTCCAGACCGGAGCGACCACGATCGATTCACTGCGTCGCCTGCGTGAGCTGGGGGTATCGATTGCGCTCGATGATTTCGGAATCGGCTATTCGTCGCTCACTTCGCTCGAGCAGTTGCCGATCACGCGCGTTAAGCTCGACCGCATGCTGATCGAGGGTATCGATACGAACCCCCGTTCGGCAGCGATCGTTCGCTCCATAGTTGCACTTTGTCACGGACTGGGGTTGCAGGTTGTCGCCGAGGGCGTGGAACGCCCGGCACAACTCGAGTTCCTGTCACATTGCGGGCCGTTGGCAGTGCAAGGTTACTTGCTGGCCTACCCCGTGGAAGCTCACCAGGCCGAGGAAGAGTCCAAGGCCGCCGCCGCTCGGGCCAAACTCATTCTGGAGAATGCGGCGAAGGCGCCCCCTTCGGACACTGTCGGAAACGCACTGGTGTTCGTTGGACCCGGCGGCGGGCGCAAGAGAAGCAACTAGTCTCCCAACCGCGCCCGCAGCTCATTCAACTCCGCACGTAACGCCCGAACCTCGTCCTCCAGACGTTCGAGCCGTTCCTCCTGCCGCATATCCGGAAACGCGGTTTCAGGCGTGGTAGTGGATGAATGAGTCTCGGCATGCCGCTCCTCCTTGTCGCCCTCTACCGGCCCACTAAACAAATGCGCATAGCGCGAATCGCGCCGCCCCGGCTCGCGAGCCAACCGCACTACAAACGGCCCATCCTCGCGCTCGCTTAGCCTCGTCAGCGCAGCCTCCACTTCCGACACATCACCAATCGTCGCCATTCGCGCCGCCCGAGTGCGTAACTCGCCCGGTGTCTGTGGCCCTCGCACCAACAGTTCACAGACGATTGCCAGCTCCTGCGGATCGAGCTTCACAGTACCGTACTCGGTGTTGCAGAACCTGTGCTGGTACTTGGGGACCCGGCTGCCGAATCCCGACTTCTCGACGACGAAGTGTTTGCGTCCCAGGTCGTCGAGGGTCTGCTGCACAACCCGCTCCTCCAACTCCAGCACCGGATCGCGGTTGCTCTTTTGATTGCACGCATTGACCAATGCGTTGAGCGATAGCGGGTACTGATCCGGTGTCGTGATCTGTTTCTCGATGAGACTACCGATCACGCGCGCTTCGACAGGAGTGAGCTGTATTTTCATAGCACCGTGTCATATCAATGATTATGGAGAAATTCCTCGCGAGCCTCGAAGCCCACGTCCGCATTGTCAGTGAAAAAACCGTCGATTCCGGCGCGCAGGTACGGAAGAATCTCGGACTCGAGATTGCCGTGCGCGCCCGGATCGGTACCGCGCAGAAGATTCGACGGCAGAAAGTAGTTTTCCGCGCGGAACGTCCAGGGATGCAGCAGCAGCCCCTGTGCATGCGCGTCCGCTACCAGGGACGTCGGCTCCCCGAGCTTGCCATCCGCCGTGCGCGGGATGATGAGGAGCTTGTAGGGCCCGATCGCCTGGGCATAGGTTGCGATTTCCTCGAGACCGGCCGGCGTGATCATGTCGGCGTACGTGCGCGGGTCGTGCCCGGCAACGAAATCGTAGGGCGCGCCGGTCCCGTCGATGAGCTGCACCAGTGGCAGTTGAGTCATCTTGGCTAAAGCCTTGAGGTTACCCACTTCGAACGACTGAATGTACGCCAACCCGTGGCGCCCTTTATAGCCGTAACGCTCGAGAGTGTGCACCAGGAGCTTCTCCATCGGCAGCCCGAGCCCCGCGAAGTAGGTCGGGTGTTTTGTCTCGGGATATACCCCGATGTGACGGGGCGCGGGTTTGCCGAGTTGCCGCGCGTGGGTCTCGCGCTGCTCCTCGACGCCGTGCACCAGGGACAGGATCTCCTCGAAAGTTGGAATCTCGAACTGCCCATTGAAGCGCGTATTACCCGGCCTCGTGTCCGGAATGCGCTCGCGCGCGCGCAATGTCTTGAGCTCGGCGAGTGTGAAGTCTTCCGTAAACCAACCGGCTATCGAGGTGCCGTCGATGACCTTGGTGGCGCGCCGGGACGCGAACTCCGGATGATCGGCCACATCCGTGGTACCTCCGATCTCATTTTCGTGGCGTGCCACGAGAACTCCGTCCTTCGTCATGACGAGATCGGGCTCGACATAGTCAGCCCCGTCCTGCATGGCGATGAAATAAGACGTGAGCGTGTGCTCCGGCACATAACCGCTCGCGCCACGATGACCTATCACGATCGGAGTCGACTGATGTTGGGGATCGTTGGCCTGCACTGTGCTACTCGTCATAAGTATCCCGAAAATAACGACCGAGAGACGCCGCAAAAGAGGCAATATAGGCATGGGACTTGCTAGACTCCAGTGATGCTGCTAACGGACCAGGATATTTATCTCTTTCGCGAAGGCACGCACGTACGCGCCTACGAGAAGCTGGGCGCCCACCCGATCGAATCCGGGCAAGCAGGCCACGAAAAGGGGACTCACTTTGGGGTATGGGCGCCGAATGCGGCCTCGGTCTCGGTAGTCGGCGACTTCAACGGTTGGAACCCCTCTTCCCACTCTTTGGAGGCGCGCGGCGATTCGTCCGGGATCTGGGAAGGCTTCATTGCCGGAGTCTCCCCCGGAGCGGTCTACAAGTATCACATCGTCTCGCGACACGCGGGTTACAGCGTCAACAAGGCAGATCCTTTCGCCTTCTACGCCGAATTGCCACCGCGAACCGCATCTGTCGTTTGGGACCTTTCCTACGAATGGGGCGATAACGAGTGGATGAGGACGCGCTCCCGCGCCAACGCGCTCGATGCGCCCGTGTCGATTTACGAGGTTCATCTCGGGTCCTGGAGAAGGGTGCCGGAGGAACACAACCGCTCGCTGACATATCGCGAGCTGGCCCATTCCCTCGGCGACTACGTGACGGAAATGGGCTACACGCACGTGGAGCTGGTGCCGATCATGGAGCACCCGTTCTACGGCTCCTGGGGCTACCAGGTCACGGGCTACTTCTCGCCGACGTCCCGCTATGGGACTCCGCAGGATTTCATGTATTTCGTCGATCACCTGCACCGTCGTGGGATCGGCGTGATCATGGACTGGGTGCCGTCGCACTTTCCGTCCGACGAGCACGGCCTGGCTTACTTCGATGGCACGCACTTGTACGAGCACGCCGATCCCACGACGGTGCAGGTGATCGACGAAATACATGAAATCCTGCGGAGTCCCATAGCGGGACGTCGGCGAGAAGTAGCCCGTGACCTGGTAGCCCCAGGAGCC
>FTIH01001089.1_pt3 | contig 15232 bp, 16 predicted proteins | sample 1658451 | NCBI WGS metagenome assembly FTIH01 (sample SAMEA3914826, study PRJEB12502) | metagenome | biome: forest; material: soil | place: Canada | collected 2011-07-03 | depth 0.3 m
GGCCTTCCAGACCGACGCCGCCTACCTGACCCTGACGGCGCAGGTGGTCAGCCAGGCCATCGACATCGCCGCCCTCCGCGCCCAGATCGCGGCGGCCGAGGAGATCGTGAACAGCGACCAGTCCAACCTGGACCTGGTGACCAAGTCCTATCAGCTGGGGGGCGGCACCCGCCTCGACGTCGCCACGGTGCAGACCGAACTGGCCACCGACCAGGGCGCGATCACGCCGCTGCGCCGGCAACTGGCCCTCGCGCGCCACGCCCTTGCGCTGCTGGTCGGACAGGCGCCGTCATCCTGGAGCCCGCCGGACTTCGACCTGGATCACATCACCGCGCCCCAGGCCTTGCCGGTGGAACTCCCCTCCGACCTGGTCAGGGACAGGCCCGACATCCGCGCCGCCGAGGCCCGCCTGCACGCCGCGACCGCCGAGATCGGCGTGGCCCGGGCCGACCTCTATCCCAAACTCACCCTCACGGGGCAGTTCACCCAGGGCGCCTTGCACCCGCAGGACCTCTTCAGCTATGGCGCCACCGGCTTTTTCGCCGGGCCCGGCGTGACGGTTCCGCTGTTCAATCAGGGCCAGCTGAGGGCCAAGAGCCGCATGGCCGATGACGCCGCCCGCGCCGCCCTGGCCCAATACCAGCAGACCGTGCTGCAGGCCTTCGTGCAGGTGGCCGACAGCCTCGAGGCCATCGTCCACGACGACCAGTCCATCGCCGACGCCAGCCGGGCCCTCGCCTCCGCCACCGACAGCCTGCGGCTGGAGCGCCTGCGCTTCCAGGACGGCCGGACGGGCCTCCTGCCGGTGCTGGACGCCCAGCGCAGCTTCGCCCGCGAGCGCCTGGCCCAGATCCGCGCCCGCGCCCAGCGCCTGAGGGACGCGGCCGCCCTGCTCTATGCCGTCAGCCGCAACTGGGACCGGTCGGCGACGACCGAACCCCGGCCGCAGACGGTGGCGAGCGCCGGCAGCTAGAGTCGACCGCACCTGGCGACGAGCGACGGCCCGACGACGCCGTCCTCGACCCGATCATGCGTCTTGGAAAACAGGCTCACGCATGCCGCGGCGGCGACGGCGACGCCGCAGCCGACAATACACGCGACGATGCCCAGACGTGCGAACGCCCAGGGCCCGGCAGCGGTCGTGACCATGGCCGCGATGGTGATCAGGGTCAGGCGCAGGCGCAGCACGCTGGCGAAGGCGTCCGACGACAGCCGCGACCCGAAGAAGGTCAGCATCTGCACGCCCGCGAACGCCCCGCCGAATCCGATCGGCAGAGCCGAGGCGATCATCGCGGGTACGCGCCAGGATACCGGAACCAGGATCTGGGCGAGGCCGATGCAGGACAGTCCAACACCGATCGTCATGTAACCCAGGAACAACATCCGCCACGGCCGCCTGGGCTTGATAGTGACGACCCAGACGTTGCCGACCAGTTCGCCGCCCGCGCAGGCTCCGAACACCAGGGCCAGGCCGGTGAAACCCCAGACGTCCCCCGCCCCAAGCCGCCCTGCGAACAGCAGCGGGACTCCGACCGAAAACCCCAAGGCGTACGCGGCCCCGCGCAGCATGGTGGTCAACAGGATGGGCCAGGCGCCCGGACAGCCGTTGGCGGTGCTGATTCCGCGCGCCAGCCGGCCCCAGGGGCCGGTGTTGGACGCACTCTGCGCCTCCGGCTGACCTCCCAGCCTGCGCCCCATGATAGCGATGGCGAGCCCGGACGCCAAGAAGCTGAGCGCATTGACCGTGAGCAGATGAAGCACCGGGATGACCATGATCAGCGCTGCGGCGAGCGAGGGTCCGACGACCTGGGCGAGTCTGGCGGTCGCGTCGAAGAGCCCGTTCGCCGCCCTCAGGCGGCTGCGATCCTGAACAAGAAGGGGAAGGCTCGATTGCAGCACCGGATCGAACAGGGCCGCGAACGCAGCGAGCGCCACCGACGTCAGCATCAGGGTGGGGAGGGTGAGGCCGGGCGACAAGACAGCGGCGACGACCAGCAGGGATATTCCGGCGCGAGCCAGGTCCGAGCCGACCAGCAGGACCCGTCTTGAGACCCGTTCGGCGACGGCGCCGCCACAGACGCTCGTGATCAGAATGGCGGCCATCTGGGCCGAGGCGAGATAAGCGCCGCGGGTTCCAGCGACATTCACCGCCATCCAGATGGCGCCGACCCGGTAGAGCTCGCTGCCGAGCGCCGACAGGGCCAGACCGCTCCAGAGCACGGAGATCTCACGGGTGCGCAGCAGCTCAAGGTAGGGATGGGCCTTCACCCTGGGATGGTATCAGGACGAATCGCCGGGCCGGCAAGGCGGCGTGCGCTTCAGGCCGGTCCCTTAGGAGGCCATTAACCATACGGGCCGACCATCGGCGTTTCGCTGACTCCCGCCATGGCCCTTGCCCGCATGCCGACCGCCCAAGCCCGCCGCGCGTTCGACGCTTCCGCCCCGCCGCTGCGGGACTTCCGCACGCCGCGCGCGGACCTCAACGGCAAGGTCGTGCTGATCACGGGGGGCACGGGCTCCTTCGGCAAGGCGTTCGTGCGCATGGCCTGCGCGGAGTTCCAGCCGCGCAAGGTGATCGTGTTCTCGCGCGACGAGCTCAAGCAGTACGAGATGGCGCAGCTGTTCCCGGTCGAGCGCTATCCCTTCATGCGCTACTTCATCGGCGACGTGCGCGACGCCCAGCGGCTGGAAATGGCCATGCGGGACGTGGACTACGTCATCCACGCCGCGGCCCTGAAGCAGGTGCCGACCGCCGAGTACAATCCCTTCGAGTGCATCAAGACCAACGTCTTCGGCGCCGAGAACGTCGTGAACGCCGCCATCGCCCGGGGCGTGAAGCGGGTGGTGGCCCTCTCCACCGACAAGGCGGCCAACCCGATCAACCTCTATGGCGCGTCAAAGCTGGCCTCGGACAAGATCTTCTGCGCGGCCGAGGCCATGGCCGGCGACGCCCCGGCGCGCTTCTCGGTGGTCCGCTACGGCAATGTTCTGGGCTCGCGCGGCTCGGTGGCGCCCCTGTTCCGGCGGCTGGCGGCCGAGGGCGCGGCGGACCTGCCGATCACCGACCCGCGCATGACGCGCTTCTGGATCACCCTGGACCAGGGCGTGAACTTCGTGCTGTCGAGCCTGGAGATGATGCGGGGCTCCGAGGTGTTCGTCCCCAAGATCCCCTCGACCCGCACCGCCGACCTGGCCACGGCCGTGGCGCCGAAGCTGCCGCACCGGCTGGTGGGCGTGCGTCCGGGCGAGAAGCTGCACGAGGTGATGGTGCCGGAGGACGACGCCCGTTGCACCGTGGAGCTCGAGGACCGCTACATCATCCTGCCCAGCGCCGACATGCGCCGCCGCGAGGACTACCTCAACGCCGGCGCCCGCCCCGTCGCGGAAGGCTTCTCCTACGCCTCGGACAGCAACCCCGAACACCTGGACGCCCGCGGCCTGCAGGCCCTCCTCACCCAGGCCTGGAGCTCGGACGAGGGACGGTAGGGACGGGACGTCCGCGACCCTAATATCAGCAATTTCAATGTCATCCCGGACAGCCGCTGCGCGGCTTCCGGAATGACATCGTATGCAGGGGACCGGAAGGGGCCTCGCCCCCCTAGAGCGCGTTCCGCAAAAGTGGACCCCGGTTTTGCGGTAAGAACGCGCTCAAACTCTTGAATCTAGAGCACGATTCAACGATCAGACGATTCCGTCTGATCGCATCGTGCTCTAGACCGCCGTCATGAACGATGGGGCCTCCTCGTCGGTGTCGGCGGCGGCCGCTTCCGACACCACGCCCAGGAGTTCATCGGCGCGGATAGGCTTGCCGATGTGGCCGTCGGCGCCTGCCGCCTTGGACGCCGCCAGGTGTTCGGGCATGACGTTGGCCGACAGCACCACCAGGGGCAGGCGCGGGCGGCCCTGTTCGGCTTCTTCCGCGCGGATGGCGCGGATGGCGCTGAGGCCGTCCATGACGGGCATCTGCAGGTCGATCAGGGCGAGGTGGTAGGCGCCGCGGCGGACGGCCTCCACCGCCTCCCTGCCGTTCTCCACGCAGTCGACCACGGCGCCTATGGAGCCCAGCATGAGTTCGGCCACCTTGCGGTTGGTGGGATTGTCCTCGGCGACCAGGATGCGCAATCCCGGCGAGGGCGGTTCCGCCTCTTCGACCGCCGCGACCGCGGGTTCGCACGGCTCAGCCAGCGGCAGCGGCAATTCAACGGTGAAGGTCGCACCTTTCGCGGGCCGCCCGGTCGCGATGATGGCGCCGCCCATGAGATCCACCAGCTGGCGGCAGATGGCCAGGCCCAGGCCGGTGCCGCCATATTTGCGGGTGATCGAGGAATCGGCCTGCTCGAAGCGCGCGAACAGGCGGCCGGCGTCATCCGGCTCGAAGCCGATGCCGGTGTCGGCGACCTCAAGCACGTAACGCAGCGTCTCCGCCTGGCCGGCGGCGCTGAGGCGCACGCGCACTTCGCCCTCGGCGGTGAACTTGATCGCATTGCTCACCAGGTTGGACAGGACCTGCTTCAGGCGGGCGGCATCGCCGATCACCTCTGCGTCCAGGCCCTTGGCGATGTCGACCTCGAGCCGGAGACCCTTGTCGGCGGCCTGGGTCCTGAACAGGCCCAGAGTCTCGTCGATAACCTGCGGCAGGCGGAAGGGTTCGTTGTTCAGCTGCAGACGGCCCGATTCGAGCCGCGAATAGGTGAGGATGTCGCCGAGCAGGGCGTCCAGCGTGTTGGCCGAGGCCACGATGGTCTGGACGATGTCGCGCTGGGAAGGGTCGAGCCGGGTGTTCGCCAGCACGCTGGCGAGGCCGAGGACCCCGTTGAGCGGCGTGCGGACCTCATGGCTCATGTTGGCCAGGAAGTCGCTCTTGGCCTTGTTGGCGGCCTCCGCCCGGGTCAGCGCCTGGCGCAGAGCCTGGGCCTGCTCTTTCATCTCGGTGATGTCGACCCGCAGGCCGATGACGCCGCCGTCGCTTGTGGCCCGTTCCTCGATCATGATCCAGCGGCCGTCGGAAATCCGCTGTTCGTGGCGAACGCCGGGGTTCTTCATCAGCGCCAGGCGCTCTGCGACCCAGTCGTCCTCCCGGCCGATGGCGTCCGGATAGTCGCCGCGGGCGACGCCGATGCGCAGGGTGTCGGCGAGTTTGCGTCCAGGCTCGAAGAGGTCGGCGGACCGGCGGTAGATGTCCGCGTACTTCTTGTTCCAGAGGATGTAGCGGCCCTCTGCGTCGAGGAAGACGATGCCCTCGGGCAGGACGTCGATGGCCTCTCGCAGCCGCTGTTCGGCCCGCAGCGCGTTCAGCTCGGCGCGGGCCAGGGCGTCCTTGTCCCAGCGGCGCATGAACGCGACCATGGCCTCGCCAGCGGCGATGCAGCGGCGGGCGACTCTCGCCGCCGCCGCCTGCATCAGCTGATCCCAAGTGACAGTCTTCACGCCCGCTCTCCACCCCGAGGCCCACGGACAAAATCCCGTCCGCAAGTTAAGGGGAGCTTAGCCGCGCCCTTATTTCATAAGACTTTCGCATGGCCACCGGACGTCTTGACGCTCAGGGGCGCCGGGCGCCTGAAACCTGGGCGCCCGATGACTCACGCAAGGGCGAGCGCGGGCTCGAAGGTCGCCTCGGTCTTGGCCTTGACCTCCTCGAGCGTGACCTGCGGGGCCAGCTCGATCAGCCGCGTCCCGCCGTGCTTCTTGTCGATCTCGAAGACGGCGAGGTCGGTGATCAGCAGGTCCACCACGTTGGCCCCGGTGAGCGGCAGGTTGCAGCGGTGCAGGAACTTGGCGCCGCCTGCCTTTTCCACATGTTCCATCACCACCACGACGCGCTTGACGCCCGCGACGAGATCCATGGCGCCGCCCATGCCCTTGACCATCTTGCCGGGGATCATCCAGTTGGCCAGGTCCCCGTTCTCGGCCACCTGCATGGCGCCCAGGATCGACAGGTCGATGTGGCCGCCGCGGATCATGGCGAAACTGTCGGCGGAGCTGAAGAAGCTGGAGGTCGGCAGCTGGGTGATGGTCTGCTTGCCCGCGTTGATCAGGTCGGCGTCCTCCTCACCCTCATAGGGGAAGGGGCCCATGCCCAGCATGCCGTTCTCGCTCTGCAGCGTGACGCTGACGCCGCCCGGGATGTAGTTGGCCACCAGCGTCGGGATGCCGATGCCGAGATTGACGTAGAAGCCGTCCTTCAGCTCGTGAGCGGCGCGCTGCGCCATCTGGTCCCGCGTCCAGGCCATCAGACTTCCTCCCCGGCGGCGGCGCCGGCCATTTCGGGCCGCTTGCGCACGGTGCGCTGTTCGATCCACTTCTTGTAGTCGGAGCCCTGGACGATGCGGTCGACATAGATGCCGGGCGTATGGATGCCGTCCGGATCCAGCTCGCCGGGCGCGACCAGATGCTCGACCTCGGCCACGCAGACCTTGCCGGCGGTGGCCATCATCGGATTGAAGTTCCGCGAGGTCTTCCGGTAGACGAGATTGCCTTCCGAATCGCCCTTCCAGGCCTTGACGATGGAGACGTCGGCGCGGAGCCAGCGCTCCATCACATAGAGCTCGCCGTCGAACTCGCGGGTCTCCTTGCCGTCGGCCACCACCGTGCCGACCCCGGTCTTGGTGAAGAACGCCGGGATGCCCGCGCCGCCCGCGCGGATACGTTCGGCCAGGGTGCCCTGGGGATTGAGTTCCAGCTCCAGCCTGCCTGACAGGAAGAGCTCGGCGAACAGCTTGTTCTCGCCGACGTAGGACGAGATCATCTTGCGGATCTGACCGTTGTTCAGCAGCACCCAGAGGCCGAAATTGTCGGCGCCGCAGTTGTTGGAGATCACAGTCATGTCCTTGACGCCCGCGACGTTGAGGGCGGCGATCAGGTTCTCCGGATTGCCGGACAGGCCGAAACCGCCTGACATCACGGTCATGCCGTCGAACAGCAGGCCCTGGAGCGCGGACGTGGCGTCGGCGAAAACCTTCTGAGCCATCTACATCTCCTGCGAAGCGCCGTCTTCCTGGCGCAGGCCGCCACCCTTTTCAACCGGTTAGGGCTCGATCCCGGGCTTCATCACCAGGACGCCGCCTTCGATGGCGCGATAGAAGCACGAGCGGAAGCCCACGTGGCAGGCGCCGCCGTCGCCCTGGACCCGCACCTTCAGCCAGACCGCGTCCTGGTCGCAGTCGATGCGGATCTCGACCACCTGCTGGATCTGCCCTGAAGTCTCGCCTTTCTTCCACAGCGCCTGGCGCGAACGGCTGAAGTAGTGGACCTGGCCGGTGTCGAGCGTGGCCCTGAGCGCTTCGGCGTTCATCCAGGCGAGCATCAGCACCTCGCCGGTGTCGGCATGGGTGGCGACCGCCGCGATCAGGCCATCGGCGTCGAAGCGCGGGGCGAGCACCTCGCCCCGTTCGAGCTCGTCCTTGGCGGCGAGGGTTGGGAAATCTGCGCTCATGGTGCGGTCTTGGCGCGCCGACGGGCGGCTCTGTCAAGCCGGCGGCCCCGCGAGACATCCCGGGTTGACAAATAGTACTCTTTGTCAGAGAGTACTATCCGCACATGAGGAGGACAGGCGATGAACGTCACGCGGGACGAAGCGAGCCAGGCGCTGGAAGAGATCGGGCGCGCCGGGAGCCGGATGAGCCGGCTCAGCACCTACGGGGACATCGCGCCGATGTTCCTGCTGTGGGGGGTGATCTGGCTGGTGGCCAATCTGGTCACCGAGTTCCAGCCCGCGCTGTCCGGCCGGGCCTGGCTGGCCGGAGAAATTGTCGGCACGCCCCTGACCCTCTTCCTGGTCGTACGCCAGGCGCGACATCGGGGGGCGCGCATCCGCCAGACCGGCGGCGATCCCAAGGCGATCGGCGGGCGCTACGCGCTGATGGGCGCCGCGGTCTTCGGCTTTTTCACCTCCATGATGGTGGTGGTCTGGCCGCTGAACGCGCGTCAGGCGGACGCCTTCATTTCGCTGTTCTTCGCGTTCGCCTACGCCATCGGCGGAGTCTTCGGCGGCTGGCGGCTGATGGCCATCGGCGGCGTGACCGCCGCAGCGATCCTGTTCGGTTATCTGGAGCTGACGACCCACTTCTACCTGTGGATGGGACTGGTTGGCGGCGGCGCCCTGATCGTCGGGGGACTCTGGCTGAGGAAGATCTGATGCAGGGCCCCGACGAGATCATCCATCAGTCCACACGGCTGAAGCTCACCGCGACCCTGAACTCCCTGCCCGACGGGGAGATGCTGGAGTTCGGGCGTCTGAAGGCGATCCTCGGCGCCACCGACGGCAACATGGGCACGCACCTGACCGCCCTGGAGAAGGCCAGCTACATCGAGGTGGCCAAGGATTTCGTGGGCAAGAAGCCTCGCACGCGGGTGGCCCTGACCCGCGAGGGCCGGGCCGCCTTCAAGCGGCACGTGGCCTATCTGAGGGCCCTGCTCGACGAGGGGTAGGGACCGGCGCTAGTCTCCGGCCTTCGCAACCGGGGGGCCCCAAGATGCGCCTGACCTATGTGATGAAGTTCGTCGCCGACATGGACAAGGCGGTGGCTTTCCACCGCGACGTCCTGGGTTTGCGGCTCAAGTTCCAGTCGCCGGGCTGGAGCGAGTTCCTTACCGGCGAGACAACGCTCGCCCTGCATATCGCCTCGGATAAGAACCCCGCCGGCGCCTGCCAGCTCGGCTTCCGGGTGGAGGACCTTGAGGCCTTCCACCGTGACAAGGCCGCCGCCGGCGTGGTGTTCACCCGCCCGCCCGAGGACGAGCACGGGACCAAGGTCGCCAGCTTCCTCGACTGCGAGGGCGCCGAGGTCAGTGTCAGCGGCTGAGGCGAGCCGTGGGCGCTTTCGCGCCTCGACGAGTCCGTCCAGGATCGCGGCGTGAATCTCAAAGCGTGGATCAAGGGGCGCGTGCGGGCTCTGGACGACGCCGCACGGCCATGGGCGGCGCGCGGCCGTCTTCACGCCTGGGCCTATGAGTTCCTGCTGTTCGGGTTGAAGCAGGCCTGGGCGTCCCTGTTCGGCGCCGCCATGCTGGCGCTGCTGGTGGGAACGCACCTCGCCTATCCGAAGCATGCGCCGCTGGCCCGCTATGACGCCCTGGTGTTGACGGCGGTCGCGATCCAGGCGGCGCTATTGGCGCTAAAACTGGAGAGCTGGGACGAAGCCAAGGTCATTTTCGGCTTCCACGTCGTCGGCACGGCCATGGAGCTGTTCAAGACCGCTCACGGCTCATGGATCTATCCTGAGCCCAGCCTGCTCAGGATTGGTGGCGTGCCGCTGTTTTCCGGATTCATGTACGCCAGCATCGGCAGCTACATCGGCCGCATCTGGCGCCTGTTCGACATCCGCTTCACCCATTACCCGCCCACCTGGGCCGCCTGGGCCTTCGCGCTCCTCAGCTATGCGAACTTCTTCACCGACTACTACGGCCTGGATATCCGCCTGGGCCTGTTCGCCCTGTGCCTGCTGCTGTTCGGGCGGACCTGGTTCCAGTTCACCCCGGACCTGAAGCCGCGGAAGATGCCGATGCTGCTCGGCACGGCGCTGGTCGCCCTGTTCATCTGGTTCGCCGAGAACCTCGGCACCTTCGCCAGCGCCTGGATCTATCCAACCCAGCGCCACGGCTGGACCCTGGTGCCGCCCTCAAAGATCGGCTCCTGGTCGCTGCTCCTGATGCTCAGCTTTGTCCTGGTGTCCCTGGTCCACAGGCCCCAGCCGCCGGACGGCGCCATGCGCGGCGAGGATCACCCCGAACCGACGCGGGGATGACCCGGCTTGTCACCTGCGGCTGCAGAAGCTCAGGAAGCGTTCCTGCAGGGCGATGTCGGTCTTGAAGGCGCCGGTGAAGTTGGTGGTGATGGTCGACACGTGGCGATGGTGCACGCCGCGGGTGGTCATGCACTGGTGTTCGGCGTCGATGAACACGGCCACGCCCCGGGGCTTCAGGCCGTTCTCGATGGCCTGGGCGATCTGGCGGGTCAGGGTCTCCTGGTTCTGCAGGCGGCGGGCGTAGACCTCCACCACCCGGGCCAGCTTGGAGATGCCCACGACCTTGTCGGTCGGCACATAGGCGACGTAGGCCTTGCCCAGGAACGGGGCCATGTGATGCTCGCAGTGGCTCTCCACCTCGATGTCCCGGAGCATGACGATGTCGTCGTAGCCCTCGACGTCCTCGAAAGTGCGTGAGAGCAGGTCGTTCGGATCCTCGGCGTAGCCGGAAAACCACTCTTCGAAAGCCTCGACCACGCGCCGAGGGGTATCCACCAGGCCCTCGCGGGCCGGATCATCGCCGGCCCAGGCCAGGAGGGTTCGCACGGCGTCCATCGCCGTCTCGCGGCTGGGACGCTTGGGCGCAGGCGCGGCGGCCGGGCTCGGGGCTGAGGTCTTGGGAAAGCCGTCCATGTCACTCTCTTTTCGGGCTGACGTCCGGGGCCCGTTTCTAATTGCGCGCGCACGCTATATGGGACGGCGCACCTTCTGGGCAACTCGCACGCGATGACCGAGCTTTATCTCTACGACACCATGAGCCGTGAAAAGCGGCGCTTCGAGCCGATCGATCCCGGCCGCGTGACCATGTATGTCTGCGGACCGACGGTCTACAACTACGCCCACATCGGCAACGCCCGGCCCGTGGTGGCCTTCGACGTGCTGTTCCGCCTGCTGCGGCGGCTCTACGGCGAGGACGCGGTGGTCTACGCGGCCAACGTCACGGACGTGGATGACAAGATCAACGCCAAGGCCGCCGAGGAAGGCGTGCCGATCGACGTCATCACCAACCGCTACCTGGACGCCTACCACGCCGACATGGCGGTCCTGGGGGCCTTGAGGCCGACCCTGCAGCCGCGCGCCACGGCCCACATCGCCGAGATCATCGAGATCATCGGCAGGCTGATCCGCAATGAGGCGGCCTACGCCGCCGAGGGCCACGTGCTGTTCAACATCGACAGCTTCCCGGACTACGGGCAGCTGTCGGGCCGGACTCTGGATGACATGATCGCCGGCGCCCGCGTCGAGGTCGCGCCCTACAAGAAGTCCCCCGCCGACTTCGTGCTGTGGAAACCCTCCAAGCCGGGCGAGCCCGTGTGGGACAGCCCCTGGGGGCCCGGCCGGCCGGGCTGGCACATCGAGTGCTCGGCCATGATCGCCAAGTCCCTGGGCATCCCCATCGACATCCATGGCGGGGGTAACGACCTGATCTTCCCGCACCACGAGAACGAGAACGCCCAGAGCCGCTGCGCCGATCATGCGCCGGTGTTCGCCAATTACTGGCTGCACAACGGCTTCCTGAACATGGGCGCCGAGAAGATGTCCAAGAGCCTGGGCAATGTGGCCCTGGTGCACGATCTGGTGACCCGGGTCCCCGGCGAGGTGCTGCGCTGGTCGCTGATGTCGGCGCATTACCGCGCGCCGCTGCAGTGGTCCGACGATCTGGTGGCGCAGTCGAAGCGATCGCTGGACCGGCTGTATGGCGCCCTGCGGCGCAGCGCCGACATCGCCGCGCCAGCGGCGGAGCCGTCTCCCGCCTTCCTGGAGGCCCTGGGCGACGACTTGAACACCCCCCGCGCCTTCGCCGAACTGTTCGCCCTAGCCTCGACGCTCGAGACCGGCTCGCCCGCCGAACGGGCCGAGGCCAAGGGCGTGCTTCTCGCCTCCGGCGGTCTGATCGGCCTGCTGCAGGCGGACCCCGAGGCCTGGTTCCAGGGCGGCGCCGACGCGCCTCTGAAGGCGCGGATCGACGCCTTGATCGAAGCCCGCATCGAAGCCCGCAACGCCAGGGACTGGGCCACCGCCGACCGCATCCGCGCCGAACTCACCGCGTTGAACGTCGAGGTGATGGACAGCGCCGACGGAGCGACCTGGCGATTCAAGGATGGGGAGACTTCTTCTTGAGCCGGGCGACAGCATCCTTCTCCCGCAAGGGGAGGGGGGTTCCCGACGCAAGGGGCATTTCACAGGACGTGCTTTCCTGGACTGGCGTGCAGGCTCGAACGCCTTCGCGGGGACGAGCGGAATTTTGTGGTGACGATGCCTAAGGCCGCGTTCCGGATCGAGCAGCGGATGGGCGTGCCGGCGCCGTCCCTGGCGGTGTGGGAGGCCTTGGCCGACCTGGAGGGCTGGGCGGACTGGAACCCGCTCTACACCCGCGCCGAAGGCGTCATCCGCATCGGCGGCGCCCTGACGCTGACGGAAGCGGCGCCGGGCAAGGCGCCCGTCGTCCTCGCCGCCACCGTGGTGGACTGGACCCCCGAGATGCAGCTGATCTGGCGGGTGTCCGAGCGGGGCGGGATGATCCAGCGGCTGCATTACCTGGAGATCGAGAAGCTGGCGGATGACGCCTGCATCCTGTCCAGCGGCGAGGACTGGTACGGCCGGCTCGCGCCCTTCGTCGGCCGTACGCGCCGGCGGGCCGTCCGGGCGGGGCTGGCGGCGATGAACGAGGCCCTGAGCGCGCGGGCCGTCGCCAGGTGGCGCGGCCAGGGCGCCACGCCTACATCCAAGCCATGATCGACGACCTCTACTCGGCCAGGATCCTGAAGCTCGCGGCCAACATGCCGCGCGCGGGGCGCCTGGCCGCGCCCGATGCGTCGTCGGAGAAGACCTCCAAGCTGTGCGGCTCCAGGGTGATCGTCGACCTGAGGCTCCAGGACGGGCAGGTGGTGGACTTCGCCCAGGACGTGAAGGCCTGCGCGCTGGGCCAGGCCGCCGCGGCGGTGCTGGGCGAAAACGTCATCGGCGCCAACCTTGACGAATTGGAAACCGCGCGCGATCAACTGAAAGCCATGTTGAAGGCGGGCGGATCGCCGCCCGAGGGACGTTTCGTGGATCTGAAGGTGCTGCAACCGGTGAAGGACTACCCGGCGCGCCATGCGTCCACGCTCCTCGCGTTCGAGGCGGCGGTCGAGGCCGCGCGCCTGGCGTCCGGCGCCGCGACGCGAACTAGCACCGCCGGCGCGGCTTGATCGCGCCCCGTCGGGCGGATAACCCCGGGGCCGAACCTCGTTCGCAACCACGTCCGGCATGAGCCTCTACGAACGAACCGTCAGGACGGCGCACCGCGCCTACAAGCTGACGCTCTCGCCCCTGATCGGGCGCCAGTGCCGCTACGCGCCATCGTGCTCGGATTATGCGGCTGAGGCCCTGATCACCCACGGCCCCTGGCGCGGCGCCTGGCTCACCGGCCGGCGGTTGTGCCGATGCCACCCCTGGGGCGGTTCGGGTTATGACCCGCCGCCTCCACCGCGAGACGCCCCAGACGGAACGTCCCCGCGGAACTGGACATGTGAAACATGATCGACCTGATCTTCCCCGACGGCTCGAGCCGTCAGTTCCCGAAGGGGGCGAGCGGCCGCGACGTCGCCGCCTCGATCTCCCCATCGCTCGCCAAGCGCGCCCTGCTGATCAAGCTGGACGGGCAGGTGCGCGATCTTGACCGGCCGCTGGACAAGGGCGGACGCATCGAGATCCTGGGCCGCGACGCGCCCGAGGCGCTGGACGTCATCCGCCACGACACGGCGCACGTGCTCGCCGAGGCGGTGCAGGAGCTGTTCCCAGGCACCCAGGTGACGATCGGGCCCAACGTCGAGGACGGCTTCTACTACGACTTCGCGCGCGAGGAGCCGTTCAGCCTGGACGACCTGCCGGTGATCGAAAAGCGCATGCGCGAGATCGTCGATCGCGACGAGAAGATCCGCCGCGAGGAAGTGGACCGCGAGGCCGCCATCGCTGACTTCGAAGGCATGGGCGAAACGTACAAGGCCGAGATCATCCGCGACCTGCCCACGGGCGAGCCGATCACGGTCTATCACCAGGGCAAATGGAAGGACCTCTGCCGTGGTCCGCACCTTCCTTCCACGAAGCACGTCGGCAAGGCGTTCAAGCTGACCAAGCTGGCCGGCGCCTACTGGCGCGGCGACCAGAGGAACGCCCAGCTGCAGCGCATCTACGGCACGGCCTGGGCCTCGGACGCCGAGCTTGAGGCCTACCTCACGCGGGTCGAGGAGGCGGAGAAGCGCGATCACCGGCGCATCGGCCGGCAGATGGACCTCTTCCATTTACAGGAAGAAGGCCGCGGCATGGTGTTCTGGCACCCCAAGGGCTGGGCCCTGTGGCGATCGCTGGAGGCCTACATGCGCCGACGGCTCGAAGACGACGGCTATCTGGAGGTCAAGTCGCCCCAGGTGCTGGACAAGGAGCTGTGGGTGAAGTCCGGCCACTGGGAGAAGTTCCGGGCAAACATGTTCACGTGCGAGACCGAGGAAGGCGAGGTCCTGGCGGTCAAACCGATGAACTGCCCCGGCCACGTGCAGATCTTCAACGTCGGCCAGAAATCTTACCGCGACCTGCCACTCCGGCTGGCGGAGTTCGGCGCTTGCCACCGCTACGAACCCTCCGGCGCCCTGCACGGGATCATGCGGGTGCGGGCTTTCACCCAGGACGACGCCCACATCTTCTGCACGGAAGACCAGATCGAGGAGGAGACGAAGCGGTTCGTGAAATTGTTGCAGTCCGTCTACGACGACCTCGGCGTGGAATTGCACAGCGTCAAGCTTGCCCTGCGGCCCGAGCTTCGGGCGGGGTCGGACGACGTGTGGGACCGGGCGGAAGCCCAGCTCGAGCGCGCCGCCCGCGCCTCGATGAGCGTCCCGCTGGAGCTGCTCCCGGGCGAAGGCGCCTTCTACGGCCCCAAGCTGGAGTTCCACCTGAAGGACGCGATCGGGCGCACCTGGCAGTGCGGCACGCACCAGCTCGATTTCGTCCTGCCCGAACGCCTGGGCGCGGAGTATGTGGCGCCGGACGGCTCTAAGCAGCGGCCGGTGATGCTGCACCGGGCGATCCTCGGAACCTTCGAACGCTTCCTGGGCATCTTCATCGAGAACTGCGCCGGGGCCTTCCCCCTGTGGCTGTCGCCGGTCCAGGTGGTGGTCGCCACCATCACGTCGGACGCGGACGGCTTCGCCGAGGAGGCGGCCGCGACGCTCAGGGCCGCGGGCCTGCGGGTGGAGACGGACCTGCGCAATGAGAAGATCAACTACAAGGTCCGCGAACACTCCCTCAGCAAGACGCCGGTGATCGCCGTGGTCGGACGGCGCGAGGCCGAAGAGGGCAAGCTCGCCCTGCGCCGGCTGGGTTCCGACGGCCAGCAGATCGTCTCCCTGCAGGAGGCCGCGACCCTGCTCGCCGCCGAAGCCCTGGCCCCCGACCTCCGGCGCAAGGCGGGACTGGCGTGAGTCTCCTCTCCCACAGGGAGAGGAAGGGGC
>FTIH01345970.1_pt1 | contig 14992 bp, 13 predicted proteins | sample 1658451 | NCBI WGS metagenome assembly FTIH01 (sample SAMEA3914826, study PRJEB12502) | metagenome | biome: forest; material: soil | place: Canada | collected 2011-07-03 | depth 0.3 m
GCGCCGCCAACAGGAAGCAGAGGCCGCCGCCGACGGCGCAGGCCATCACCACCAGCATGGAATAGCGGATGGCCATGTCGCCGAACTGCGGCCTGAGGGTGTCGTTGAGCCAGCCGATCAGGATGGGTCCGCCCAGTTGGCCCAGCACAGTGGCGCCCAACAGGGCGACCGAGACGGAAATGGCGCGCATGCGCGGCTTCGCGACGCTGACATAGGTGGCGTAGATCGGTCCCTGGTGCATGATCGAAAATAGGCTCGCGGCCAGCATGGCCGGAATCCAGATCTGCATCCTGTCGCCGAAGACATAGAGAAACTCGCAGGGCGCCAGGAGCACGCAGGCGCCGCCGGCGATCCAGCAACGCCAGCGGGCGTCGAACCTGTCGAGCCAGGAGGCGAGGGCCCCGCCGAGCAGGATGCCGAGAGCCGCGACGGCGCCGCGCGCCGGGGCGACGAACGACCCCACCTGCGGCACACTCAGATGGCGCACGCGCACCAGCAGCATGGTTCCCCAGGCGCCGACGCCGTAGAGGTAGACGCCCATCAAGGTGGTTCCCAGCAGGCACAGCACGAAGGCGCGCGAGCCGAGGAGGAAGGTCATGGCCTCGTGCAGGGGCGCGGCGGGCGGGGCCGCGGCTCCACCCGGCGCGGTGCGGCGCCTGGGCTCCTTCACCGTCAAGGCGAAGATCAGGGCGACCACGATCCCCGGCGCGCCGGCCAGCAGGAACGTCATGCGCCAGCCGTAGTGGCCCGCGATCCAGCCCGCCAGCGGCGAATAGACCATGACCGCCACCGAGCTGGCTGTGGTGAGCACCGAAAGGGCCAGGGGACGCCGAGACGGGCTGAAGATGTCCGACAGCATCGACTGGGAGGGCGCCAGGCCGCCGGCCTCGCCGACCCCCATCAGGAATCGGAAGGCCCCCAGCTGCCAGACCCCGCCGGCGGTGCCGGTCAGGGACGTCATGGCGCTCCAGAAGGTCAGGCCGATGGCGATGACCCACTTGCGGCTCCAGCGTTCGGCGAGCCAGGCGATGGGTACGCCCACCACGGCGTAGACCAGGATGAGACCGGTGACGAGGCCGAGCGCCGCGTCGGAGACCTTGAACTCCGCCTTGATCAGGGGGAGCAGCAGGGACATCACCGACCGGTCGAAATAGTTCAGGGTCGAGATCAGGGTCAGGACGACGAGGGCGTAGATCGACGACGCCGTCCATCCGCCGGCCGCCGCGCCGACGGCGCCGGCCTGTTCGTCAGGTTTACTCATGAGCGGTTCCCGCGCCCGGCTATCCGCCGCGGGCCTTCAACTCGGTGATGGCGCGGCCATAGCTCTTCACGCCAAGCCAGATGATCAGGGCCGCCAGCGGGGTCATGACCGCGGCCGAACCGGCCATGGCCCACCGGATCTGGCTCTGATCCTTGAGAAGGAAGTTGGTGATCAGGGCGATGAAGATCGGGCCGCCGCCCTGGCCGATTACGGTGAAGACGAAGAGGTAGAGCGCCGTCACCCGGCCACGCATGGCGTTGGGGGTGATATTCTGGATGGCGGCGTTCTGGGGCACCGCGCCCGCCAGGCCGCATAAGGCGGTCATCGCCGCGCAGAACACGGCCAGCCAGGGGTTGGGCATCAGGGGACCGGCGATCGCGAAGATGGGGGTGATGGTGTACATGATCGCCACCACCCGCACGTTGGCGTCGTCACTTTTCTTGGCCAGCCACTGGGTCAGGGCGGCGCCGACCACCAGGCCGACGAAGGAGGCGAACATGCTCGACCACCCGATGATGCGGCCAGCATCCTGCGCCGTCCAATGGAAGGTGCGGATGAAGAAAGTCGGCCGCCAGGACTGGAGGCCGTAGGTCTCCACCGCCGACATGGCCAAGCCGAAGAACATCGGCGCATAGACCCGCCAATGCTTGAACAGGTAGCCGACGACCTGAGTGAACGGGACCACAGGACCGGCGCTCGCCACCACGCTGCCGCGGCGCGGCGGCTCGGGCACGGTCAGCAGCAACACCGCGCCGAGCAGGCTGGGCAGGCCGACGCCGAGGAACACCAGCTGCCACCAGTGAATGGTCAGGCCCAGGAACTGCTGGACAGGCGTGTTGATCAGAAGGTCGATGACCAGGGCGCCCAGGATCAAGGGCGCGTACGTCCCCGAAATAAAGCCGACCTGTATGACCGCGATGGCCTTTGGCAACCGCTCGCGCGGGAAGAAATCGGCCATCATCGAATAGGTGCCGGGACCGTTCACCGCATTGCCGCCCCCGACCGCAACCCGACATAGGAACATCTGGAAGAAGTTCTGGGCGAGGCCGCACGCTGCGGTGATGGCCGCGGAGACGCCGATGCCGATCGACAGGACGAATTTGCGCTTCTTGGTGTCGACGAGCCGCGAGAGTGGCACGCCGATGAAGGCGTAGAACAGCACCGGCGCGAGGCCCGTGAGCATGCTGATCTGCCAGTCCAGCAGGTGGAAGTCGCGCTCGATCGGCTGGACCAGCAGGTTGATGATGCCCTGGTCGAGCTGTCCGAACATCAGCACGAGGGCGAAGACGCCCACCGCGTACCAGGCCACGCCGGGCTTGGGCCAGGGCTGGCCGGAGTTCGATGAACCCGCGCCTTCGGCCTCAGCGACCGCCACTGTCGGTACTTCCAGCGTCATGAATCGTCCCTCCCGTCGCCCGGCTGTGTCGCCAGGTCAGACCGCGCCATGGATCAAGCGGCGGTCACTCCCCGTCCCGACTGTTTCACGCCCGCGAGGGCTTTTCCATCCCCCTTCGCCCACGACGGCATGGTCCGCTCCTGGCGGGCGACGTCGTCCTGATCTACACCCGTGGGCGGCCGCCAATGATCGGCCTCGGGAGGACGTCGATGACTGCTCTAGCACCCCTTCGCGCCAGGGCGAGCTGGTCCCTGGCCCTGCTGCTGGCCGTCCTGGCGGTCGCCGTTCCGCCAGCGCCGGTCCGGGCCGAGGAGAAGCCGCCCTATCCGGACGTCGCGGACACCTCGCACGCCTCTCCTGCCGCCGCCGCCCAGTTCCGGGCCTTCTTCGGACCCAAGAGCGCGCATGACCCCAAGGCGCTGATGGACCGGTTCGCCCACAAGGACGTGCTCTATATCGACGCGACGTCGGGCGGGATCTGGCCGACCTGGGATTCGCTGAACGCCATCTTCTCGGGCTTCCTGCCCAAGACGCCCCCCGCCGCCCTGTCCTATCCGCTCAGGATCTATGGCGACGGGAAGAGCGCGATCGTGGCCTTCGTCGACACGCCGGAACTGTTCGGACGCGAGCTGAGGATCCTGGGCGCCGTCAGCTTCGACAAGGACGGCCGGGTGATCCGCTGGATGGACTACTGGGACGGGCGCAGCTCGGGCGCCAAGAACACCATCGGCCCCAACTATCCGACCGACTTCCATGACGATGTGGGCGCCGCGACCGGCGGAATCGCTGATGTCTCCCACAAGCTGCAGCAGGCCTTCGCCGCCGGGGACGCAGCCGCCGCCACGGCGCTGTTCAGCCCGGACGCGGTCTATGAGGACATGGCGCTGCACAACCAGATCCTGGGACACCTGGCGATCCAGCGATATCTGACGCGGGCGCTAGCGAAAGCGCCCTATGGACCCGGCGCCAGCGTCGCCCACGTGGTCGGCGCCGACAAGGGCGGCGGCTATGAGTGGCGGGCGGGCCCGGCCTTCCCCATGCGCCGCGGCGTCACCGCCCTGGCTCTGGACGCCCAGGGCAGGATCACCCGGCTCACCACCGTCTACGATAGCTCGCTGCTCAGCGACGCCGACTACCGGGCCCTGTCCCAGCTGTCGATCGAGCCCTAGAGGTGAGCTCTCAGATCTCCACCTCGCCCTCCAGGTAGAAGACGCAGGCGCCCTCCAGCTCGACGCGGTCGCCCGCCAGCCGGCAAACCACCTCTCCGCCCCGCCTGGAGGCCTGGACGGCGCGGAACGCGGCCTTGCCCAAACGCCCTGCCCAGTAAGGCGCCAGCATGCAGTGTGCGGCGCCGGTGACGGGGTCCTCCGGGATGCCCTTGGCCGGGGCGAAGTACCGGCTGACGAAGTCGTGGGCTCCGTCGCCCGGGGCGGTGACGATCACGCCGGGTCTGTCCAGGCGGGCGATCACGGCCATGTCGGGGGCAAGTCCGCGCAGGGTAACGGCGCTGTCCAGAACGGCCATGTAATTGAACGCGTTGCCCAGGACCTCGACTGGAACGACCCCAAGCGCCTCGGCGAGCCCTTCCGGCGGCGCGACCACTTCTGACGGCCGGGCCGGGAAGTCCATGACATAGCCCCCTTTCGTCCGCTTCACCGTCAGCGCGCCGCTCAGGGTGTGGAAGACGACCTCGGTGCGCCCGGGCTCAAGCCGCTCCATGACCACCGCCGCGCTCGCCAGCGTGGCGTGGCCGCAGAGGGGCACTTCCACCGCGGGGGTGAACCAGCGGAGGCGATAGTCGCGGTCTTCCGAGACCAGGAAGGCCGTCTCGGCCAGATTGTTCTCGGCGGCGATGGCCTGCATCACCTCGTCCGCGGGGAAGCTGTCCATCGGCATGACCGCGGCGGGATTGCCCGCGAACAGGCGGCTCGTGAAGGCGTCGAGCTGGAAGATGCGCGCGCGCATGGGCCTAGAAATTCACCCGCGCGGTGATCGAGCCGTCGACCAGCATGTTGATCCCGGTGGTGAAGCTGGACCGGGGACTGGCCAGAAAGACCGCGGCGGCGGCGATCTCGCCCGGAGTCCCCATGCGGCCCGAGGGATTGCGCTCCAGCGCCCGCCTGAAGATTTCCGGCGCCTGGGTCTGCATCTCGCCCCAGACCCCGCCCTCGAAGAACACCGTGCCCGGCGAGACCACGTTGACCCGGATCTTCGACGCGGCGATCTCGCGCGCCAGACCCTTGGCGTAGTGGATCATGGCCGCCTTGATCGGGCCGTAGGCCGAGGACGTCGAACTCTCCGCCGCCGACACCGACGAGATCATCACGAAGGCCGCGTCGCCCCTCGCCTCGGCGGCGCGCTCGAGGAACGGACGGGCGGCCGCGAAGGCGCGCACGGCGCCCATCATGTCCACCTCGAACATGGCCCGCCAGTCCTCATCCGCGCCGCCGCGCGCAAGGGCGCTGGCGCTGGCGACCAGGATATCGATGCCGCCGAGCGCCGCGCCGGCGTCGGCGACGAAGGCGCTGAGCGCATCGGAGTCGGCGATGTCCACCGCCTGCCCGAAGGCCTTACCCCCCCTGGCTGTCAGGGCCGCCACCGTTTCGGTCACCTGATCGGCCTTGCGCGCGCAGATGGCGACATCGGCGCCCTCGTCGGCGAAAAGCTCGGCGATCGCCCGGCCGATCCCTCGGGTCGCCCCGGTGATGACGGCGGCCTTGCCCTTCAGCTGCAGATCCATGGCGTGTCCCCTGCTGGACGGCTAGGCCCCCTGGGAGACTTCGTCCGCCTTGATCTGCTCCACCATCTTGCCGAAGGGCTTGATCGCACCCGACAGGATCGCGGTGGAAACCGGCAGGATGACGGCGGCCGAAATCGCCATCACCCAGCGCAGCTTGGTCTCGTCGTGCTGCAGGTCGGTCAGCCAGCCGATGAACCAGGGGCCCACGATGCCGGTGATTCCGCTGAACAGCAGCAGATAGAGCGAATTGACCTGGGCCCGCACGCGGTTGGGCGCGATCGTCTGCATGGCCGCGGTCATGGCCGGCGCCGCCATGAGGACCAGGGCCGACTGGGCCGCGGAACAGGCCACCGACATCCAGGCCTCCGGCATCAGGGGCCCTCCGACAGCGAAGGGAATGGTGAGCACATAGGCCAGGAGCCCGACGCGCATGTTGGCGTCGTGGTATTTGCTGTTCCAGCGCTCGCACAGCCAGGTCCCGGCGATCAAGCCGACGGGCGAGGCCGCCAGCGCCACCAGGCCCGAGACGACCCCGAATTGCTGGGCGGACCAATGGTAGCTGCGCTGGAAGAAGGCCGCGCGGAAGTTCAGATGCCCGTTTGTGATCACGCCGGTCATGAACACCGAGACGAACAGGCAGCCGTAGAGGCGGCCATTGCGCCCGATGAAGCGGAAGACCTCGGTCACCGGCACGCGGTCCTTGCCGGCGTGTTCACGCAGGCCCCGGCGCGCCGGCTCGGTGACCGTCATCATCAGGGCGGCGACCAGGAGGCCCGGCAGGCCCACGGCGAAGAACACCAGCTGCCAGGTTTTCACCGCGCCCAGCAGGGGCAGCACGACATGCATGTGGGACAGGGCGCCGATGACGACCCCGCCGATGATCAGCGAGGCGGCCGTCCCGCCGACGAAACCGATGTTCAGGATCGCCATGGCGCGGGGCAGTCGCTCGCGCGGGAAGCTGTCGGCCAGCAGCGAATAGGTCGCCGGACCGTTCGCCGCTTCGCCCGCTCCGACGCCGGCGCGGGCGACGAACAACGGCCAGAAGCTGCGCGCCAGGCCGCAGGCCGCGGTCGACAGGCTCCAGAAGGCGACGCCGATGGCGATCAGGCCCCGACGGCTCTTGTTGTCCGAGATCCGCGACAGCGGGAAGCTGAGGAACAGATAAACGCAGCTGAAGGCGAGCCCGATCAGGAGGCCCATCTGGGCGTCCGTCAGCTTCAGATCCACCTTGATGGACTGCAGCAGCAGGCTGAGGATGTTGCGGTCGATCTGGGACAGGCCCAGGACCAGGGACAGGATGACCAGCGTCCGCCACGCCGTTGCCGGCGCGGGCCAGGGCGGCGCTGCGGCGCGCGCGGTCGCGGCCGGCTCCGCCGCGGACTCGGGCGTCTGAGCGGGCGTAAGGTCCAACGCCATAAGCGGTGTCTCTCCCTGACTGCGGTCCATCGTGTCCCGAGGCGGTCTTGACGCCGCCCTGCCCGGACATTCGCGGACTTCCGGCGGTATTTCAATCTGCTTGACGGTGACAACTGTCTGGCTGGCTGTAGAACTTGCGCCCCAGGAGCCTGCCGGGCCTCGCCAAGTACGCAGAGGGAACGTCGATGAAATCCTATGAAATCCAGGCGGACGGCGAAGGCCTGGACAAGCTGCGCCAGGTCGAGCGGCCCGATCCCAGGCCGGGTCCCGGCCAGGTCCTGATCGCCGTGCGCGCCGCGTCCCTGAACTACCGCGACCAGATCATGCTCAGGGGCGGCTATCACAGCCCCATCAAGCGCGCGCTCATCCCCCTGTCGGACGGCGCGGGCGAGGTCGTCGAGGTCGGCGACGGCGTCGACCGGGTGAACGTGGGAGACCGGGTGGCGGGGACATTCTTTCAGCTCTGGGTGGACGGACGCCCGCCCCGGGGGTTCGCGTCCCTGGGCAATCCGCTGGACGGCATGCTCACCCAGTACATCGTGCTGCACCAGGATGGAGTGGTGGTGATCCCCGATGCGATGAGCTTCGAGGAGGCCGCGTGCCTGCCCTGCGCGGCGCTGACGGCGTGGAACGCCCTCTGGGGCGCCGGCAAGCCCCTGAAGGCGGGGCAGTCGGTGCTGGTCCAAGGCACGGGCGGCGTCTCGATCTTCGCCCTGCAGTTCGCCAAGGCCGCCGGCGCGCGGGTGATCGCCACCACCTCGTCCGACGCCAAGATCCAGCGGCTGAAGGCGCTGGGGGCCGACGACTGCATCAATTACAAGGCTTGGCCCGCCTGGGAACAGCAGGTCCAGCTCCTGACCGGCGGAATCAAGGGGCCGGGCCGGGACGGGACGGAGACCATCATCGGGGGCGGCGTCGACGTCGTGGTGGAAGTCGGCGGCGCGGGCACCCTTCCCAAGTCCTATCAGGCGGTCGGCTGGGGCGGGAAGATCTGCCTGATCGGCGTCATGACCCAGCCCGAGGACGCCATGCAGCTGAACCCCATCAGCCTGGCCTTCAAGAACGGCAGCCTGCACGGCATCATGGTGGGCAGTCGGACGATGTTCGAGGACATGCTGAAGGCGATGGCCGCCAACGCCATCAAGCCCCTGGTGGACAAGGTCTTCCCCTTCGAAGACGCGAGGGAGGCCTACCACACCGCGGCGGCGGGGGATTTCGTCGGCAAGGTGGTGATCAGGGTGTGAGGGGCAGGCCCTATTGAAGCCGTCGCTTTTCTCAATCCGTCATCCTGGGCCTTGTGCCCAGGGTCCCTGTCGAAGCGTCTCTGCACCTGCCGTGCTTGCGCCGCCTAAATAGCCGCGCGAGGGATCCTCGGCACAAGGCCGAGGATGACGATGGCGGGGTGGCGGCGCCGAGGATGACGGTGGTGGGTTGGACAATGATCGACGCGACATGTGCCGCTCAGGGCGCCGGCAGCGGACCACCGGGCGGAACCCAATCCACCAGTCCGGAATAGAGATCGTCCCAGCGCAGGTTCTCGCGTTCGATCAGGTTGATCTTCCACTGGCGGGGCCAGCGCTTGAGTGACTTTTCCCGTGCGATCGCAGTCGTGATGGGTTCATGCGCCTCGGACCAAACCAGGCGCTTCAACCCATAGCGTCTGGTGAAGCCATCGACCTGACCCTCCCGGTGTTCCTGAATTCGCGTCAGGAACCGGCTGGTTACGCCGATGTGGATCGTACGGCGCGGCCGATCGGCCATCATGTAGACGGCGATGTAGGCGTCACGGCCGACCATGCCCCTTGTCCTCGGACGTTCCGGTCTGTCCGAAAACTATCCCACCGTAGCGCCTTGGCGAAAGGCCGGCGTTCCAACCAATTCGTCATCCTCGGCCTTGTGCCGAGGATCCCTCTGGAGGCCACCCGGACGGCGCCTGTTCCGCACATGCAGAGGCGCTGCAAAAGGGACCCTGGGCACAGGGCCCAGGGTGACGGTGTGGGGCTACTTTCGCCGCCCTGAACGCGCCTTCCGCCACTCCCTGGCCAGGACCGCGTAGAGGTAGGTGTCGCGCCAGCCTTGGTTGTCCTTGCGGTCGCGGCGGAAATGGCCCTCGCGGCGCATGCCGAGCTTTTCCATCACCCGCCAGGAGCCGACGTTGCGCACGTTGCAAGTGGCGATGACGCGATGCAGGCCGAGCGTCTCGAAGGCGTGGCGGATGAGGGCGGCCGCCGCCTCCGTCGCGAAGCCCTGGCCCCACGCCTCACGGGCGAAGGAGTAGCCGAATTCCGCTGCCGGGTGGTCGCGATCCACCAGCCAAAGGCTCACCACGCCGATCACGCGTCCGTCGGCAGTGCGTTCCGCGGCGAGGTTCACGTTCCGCCTGGGCCAGACCGCCTGTTCGGCGAGCATGCGGTCAAGGGCGGCGCGGCTGTCCTCCGGCGTGTTCGGGCCCCAGGTCATGAAGCGCGTCACCTCGCAATCGCCGCCATAGACATGGATGTCCGCGAGGTCGTCCTCGCGCAATGGCCGCAGCAGGAGCCGCGGGGTCCGAAGCGCCGGCCAGGGCGTGCGGGATTCAAAGGGTCTTCGGCGGGTCATGGATCCTCTCCGTCAAAGCCGGCGGAGGGGTCCATCCGAAACGCGCGACCCCAGCCGATCCGGCGGGGTCAGTGGCGTCACTCAGGCAGGTGACGGCGCACGACCCCGGCAGGGACCGTTCCCGTTCGACGACATCTTGGCGGCCTGGACAACCATGGGCGGCGTCCTAGCCCGCGGGACGGCGTGACCGCAAGCCCGTCGATGGGGTTCCCGCGCGCGCCTGTGACAGGTAGCCTGACTCATGGAAGTCGAAGCCCCCATCGAATCGGGCCGTCCCGCACGTGGCCCGGGCCGGCATCAACTGCACGGCAAGCACGACCTCACCAAGGGGCCGATCACCAAGACCTTGCTGCTGTTCTCCCTGCCGGTGCTGGGCGGCAACGCGCTCCAGTCCCTGAACGGCAGCGTCAATCAGTTCTGGGTCAGCCATACCCTCGGCGTCAGCGCCATCACCGCCATCGGCAACGCCAACATCATCATGATGATGATGCTGGGCTCGATCTTCGGCATCAGCATGGCCGCGAACATCCTGATCGCCCAGGCGGTGGGCGCCGGGACCCTGCCCATGGTCAAGCGGGTGATGGGCACGGCGGTCACCTTCTTCGTGTCCCTCGCCGTGGTGATGTCGGCCGTGGGCTACCTGACGGCGCCGTCGATCCTGCACCTGATGGGCACGCCCGATGTGTCCCGGCTGGAAGCGATCATCTACCTGCGCATCGTCTTTCTCTCCATGCCCTTCATGTGCATGTTCGCCTTCCTGCAGATGGCCCAGCGGGGCGCCGGCGACTCCCACACGCCCTTCTATTTCCTGGTGCTGGCCATTGCGCTGGACATCATCCTCAATCCCCTGCTGATCCGCGGGATCGGGCCATTTCCCAGGCTCGGCATCGCCGGCTCGGCGACCTCCACCCTGATCGGACAGGGCGTAAGCCTGCTGTGCCTGCTGGTGGTGCTGTACCGGAAGCGTAGCCCCCTGATGCTGCGCTGGGACGAGCTTGGCCTCTTGAAGCCGGATCTGCACATCGCCCGCTCCCTGGTGCTGCGCGGCCTGCCCATGGGCGCGCAGATGCTGGTGATGTCGGGCGGCGCCATGGTGATGATCGGCTTCGTCAACACCTTCGGCGCGGTGACCGCGGCCGCCTACACCGCCGCCTCGCAGGTCTGGACCTATGTGCAGATGCCCGGCATGGCCCTGGGCGCGTCGATCTCCTCGATGGCGGCCCAGAACATCGGGGCCGAGCGCTGGGACCGGGTCGGCAAGATCGCCGTCTCGGGGGTGATCACCAGCCTCGTGGTCACCGGCGGGATCGCGGCCCTGATCTATCTGGCGGGCGACCTGACCCTGCGGGTGTTCCTGCCGGCGGCGTCGGAAGCCATGCCGATCGCACGGCACATCAATCACGAGGTCCTGTGGTCGCTGGCCCTGTTCAGCATCACATTCGCCCTGTCCGGCATCGTGCGGTCGACAGGCGCGGTGATCCCGCCGCTCGCCATCCTGATAGTCTCGATGTGGGTGATCCGCGTGCCGTTCGCGAAACTCCTGATCCCGCACTGGGGCGCGGACGCGATCTGGTGGAGCTTTCCCCTGGGCACGATCACCTCCAGCGTCCTGACCGCGCTCTACTACCGCTTCGGCGGCTGGCGCAGCCTGCGGATGCTGAAGATGGTGAGCGAACCCGGCGGCCAGACCGCCATCACCGGCCTTGGCGCGCCCACCATGGATATCCCCATCGAGGACGAGGAAGCGGAGGAAGCGGTGGAAGCGGCGCAGCTGGCGGCCAAGCTGGCCCACACGCCCGCGGCCTGACCTCCGGACGGCGCGACAGACGCCACGCGCGCGATTTTTTCATTTGCCACCCGTCGTCGGCGGGCGGATTCTGGCGCTCAAGGGCCGCCGCGACGGACAGTCTCGCGCTACCAGGCGCTGGCGAACGAGGTGGAACATGGAATACGTTCGGATGGGCTCGACGGGGCTCAAGGTCTCCCGCATCTGCCTGGGCTGCATGAGCTTCGGCTCGGGCTTCGACTGGATGTTGTCGGAGGAGGACAGCCGTCCCCTGATCAGGCGGGCGCTGGACGGCGGGATCAATTTCTTCGACACGGCTGACGTCTATTCCACCGGCCAGAGCGAGGAGATCCTCGGGCGCGCCCTGAAGGAATTCGCCCAGCCGCGCGATCAGATGGTGGTGGCCACGAAGGTCTACCAGCCGATGGGCCCGGATCCGAACCAGCGGGGCCTGTCACGCAAACACGTCATGCATTCCATCGACGCCAGCCTGAAGCGGCTGGGGATGGACTATGTCGACCTGTACCAGATCCACCGCTTCGACCGGGAAACGCCGATCGAGGAGACGCTGGACGCCCTGAACGACGTGATCAAGGCCGGCAAGGCGCTGCACATCGGCGCCTCCACCATGGCCGCCTGGCAGTTCGCCAAGATGCAGCACGCCGCGGACAAACTGGGCGCGGCGCGGTTCGTGACCATGCAGAACAATTACAGCCTGATCTATCGCGAGGAAGAGCGCGAGATGATCCCGCTGTGCCAGGACCAGGGCGTGGGCCTGATCCCCTACAGCCCGATCGGCGGAGGCCTCCTGGCCGGCAGCCGCCGGACGGGCACGGTGAGGTCCAATTCCATCATGGCGCGCGAGCGCTTCCGCAGACCCGCCGATGAGGCGGTGATCGACGCGGTGCGGGATGTGGCGGCCGACCGGGGGGTCAAGGCCGCCGAGATCGCCATCGCCTGGCTGCTCCACCAGGCCGGCGTGACCGCGCCCATCGTCGGAGCCACCAAGGTCGCCCACCTGGACGATCCGATCAAGGCGGTGGGGACCTCGCTCAGCGCCGAGGAACTCGCCAGGCTGGAGGGTCCCTACGAGGCCCAGACGCCGCTGCCTGCCTATTTCCGCCCCCCGCAGCAGGCGACGGCGCGCGCCGCCTGAGGGCGGCGCATGCCGAGTTAAGAGCCGGGCTGAACAGAGCGCTCAGGCAGGGGGCTTGGCGGTCTGATCGACGGCCTTGGTCTGGGCCTTGGCGGTTTCGTCGACGTCCTTCTTGGCGGTCTTGTCCTGGCTGTCGATGGTCTTCTTCTGAACAGCGCTGGCGGTCGCGATCGCCGACTTGGCGTGATGGCGGGCGTGCCTGGCCGAGCGCTTGGCGCGCGCCAGTTCCTTCTTGGCGTCAGCGGCTTCCGTCTTGGCAGCCTTCGCGTCGGTCTTGGCTTCGGCCGCGGCGTTGTCGGCCTGAACGGATTGGGGTTGCGCCAGCGCGGGCGCGCCGGCCAGCAGAGCGATCGCGGCCGCGGCCCAGAACAGAGTCTTCATGTCTCATCACCTCGTTGACCGGGCCAAGCGCCCGGACTGACGAGGACCCAAACGGCCGCGCCCCGGATGGGTTGCGACAGTGCGTCGAGACGCGAGCGAGGCGCTGGCCTACGCGGCGCCCGGTTCGAGCGGCCCGGGCGTGGTCTGCTTTTCGTAGATCGGATTGTAGAGCAGCGTCCCAAAGGTGCTGAGCACCGCCTTGCGAGCCTCGTTCGGGGGCTCTTCCGGAATGGCCCGCATGATGGCGTCGTGACGCGCCTGCATGCCGTCGCGGAACTCCGGGTGGCTGAAGATGAAGAGGTCGCCGCGCCGTACGCCGCGCAGCACCCGCTCTCCCACCTCGATCGGGTCCATGAAGATCGCCGGATCGTAGGGCGGCCGAGGCTGACCGTTCAGCTGCGGCGGGACCACGCGCGGACCCGCGTAGCCGGTGTTCGCCAGGCTTTCGGGCCGCACCGCCTGGGTGGAGACGCCGATGTTGGTCCGCACTGGCCCGGGAAAATAGACCGACACGCCGATGTTGTCGTTCTGCAGGTCTGACGCCAGGGATTCCGAAAGGCCCGCGACGGCCATCTTGGCGGTGATGTAGAGGCCGGCCTGGCCGCTGGCGAAAGTCCCCGCCTGGGACGAGGTGTTGACGATGTGGCCGCCTTCGCCGTGGGCCAGCATGCGCGGCATGAAGGTCTGCACCCCGTTGATCACCCCGCCCAGGCAAATGCCCATGACGAAATCCCAGTCGTCGTAGGTGGCCTGCTGCATTGGTCCGAGCACGCCCACGCCGGCGTTGTTGACCAGGACGTGGACCGGTCCGAACACCCGCTCGGCCTCGTCGGCGGCCTTCACCCACGCCTCGCGGTCGGTGACATCGAGCTTCACCGGATGAATCGCCAGGTTGGTGTCCTTGAAGCCGGCCATGGCCTCGTCCAGAGCGCCCTGGCGGATGTCGGCGATGACGACCTTCATGCCGGCCCGGGCGAAGACCGTGGCCATGCCCAGGCCCATGCCGCTCGCGCCGCCGGTGATGAAGGCGACCTTGCCCTCGAGGTGTTCCATCAGGCGTCCCTCCCCGCGCGGGTCTTGTGTTCGGTATAAGCAGGCGTGGTCAGCAGGTCCGCGATGCTGGCGGCGCGGGCCTGGTTGATCGGCTCTTCGGGCCAGGCGGCCTCGATGGCGTCATGGCGCTCTCGGATGGCCTCCCTGAGCTCGGGATGGCTGAGGATATAGAGGTCGTCGGCCCTCACCCCGGCGAGGATGTAGCGGCCCGCCTCCTCCGGCTCCATCCAGGCGTCGGTGAAGGAAATCACGCCCTTGGGCGGTTCGGCGCCGCCGGCGGGCGGCCTGTACCCCGTGTCCGCAAGGCTCTCGGGCCGCTTGGCCCCCGCCTCCGCGATGTTGGATTTCACTGGGCCTGGGCAATAGACCGAAACGCCGATCCCATGGGCCTTCATGTCGCCGCGCAGGGCTTCCGACAGGCCGGTCACCGCGAACTTGGAGGTGCAGTAGACGCCCGCCGTTCCCAGCGCCGCGAGGCCGCCGATGGACGAGACGTTGACGATGTGGCCGCCCTTGCCGCGCGCGATCATGCGCGGCACGAAGGTCACGATCCCGTTGACCACACCACCGATGTTGGTCCCCAGCACCCAGTCCCAGTCGGCGTAGGTGGCCTGCTCCATCGGCCCCAGCACGCCGACGCCGGCGTTGTTGCAGAGCAGGTCCACCGGTCCGAGCGCAGCCTCGGCCTCGTCCGCGGCGCGCACCCAGCCTGCGCGGTCGGTGACGTCCAGCTTGACGGCACGGAGCGTCAGCTGCGGGCGCTGGGCGAACCAAGCCTTGATCGGCCCGAGCGAATCCTCGCGCCGATAGGTGATGGCCACCTTCATGCCCGCCTCGGCGAGCACCTTGGCGAGCCCCAGGCCGATGCCGGACACCCCGCCGGTGATGAAGGCGGTCTTGCCCGCGACGTCCTGCATGGTCCTCTTCCTCCGCGTCGTCGCGTTCAGTTGGCGATTCCCGGCAGGCCGACGCCCAGGCCGAGATGGTTCTGGGCGTAAAGCTGGCCGACGATGGGCTGGGACGAGGGATGCACCAGATACATCTGGATGTCCCGGAAGTAGCGCTGCATGCGCTGGCCCTTGTGCGAGGACGACGCCGAGGCGGTCCGGAACAGGAGCTGCACCGCATCGCAGGCCAGGTAGCAGCCCTTCTGCGCCATGGCCCAGATCTTCAGCGTATCGGTCGGCGTGATCGGCTGGCCGGTC
>FTIH01000013.1_pt1 | contig 14950 bp, 10 predicted proteins | sample 1658451 | NCBI WGS metagenome assembly FTIH01 (sample SAMEA3914826, study PRJEB12502) | metagenome | biome: forest; material: soil | place: Canada | collected 2011-07-03 | depth 0.3 m
GGCGCGGTGGAAATCGATCGCCGCGACCGCCATGAAGGCCAGGGGCACGGCGGTGAGGGCGAAGGGCAGCGCCCCCCCGCCCCGCTGTTCGGCGCCAAAACCGCGGACCATGGCGGCCATGGCCCTGAGCGGCGATCTGCTCTTTCGACCGGCTGCGTTCTTGTGCATGAGCCCCGACATCCTCGAAGACGACGTTGCGCCAAGGCGGAGACGGGTGGTTCCGAACTACGCCAACGCAGGGGACCCTAGCGATCTTCAGTAAACAAACGGCGATCAAATGAAGTTAAATCTCGTAAGTCATATAAATTCAGACGAAACCAGCAGCATTCGCGAAAACGATTTATGCAACTAAGTTGTTTGTCATGGTATATTTCTTGTTAATACTAAGACACCGATAGGTGTGTTTTAGGCACGGTCACGCCGCATTGGTCTGTATTGGGCAAGTATAGCGGCTTTGTTCAGCCTTGATCATTCAGATGGGGGCGTCGTTGGGGCGTTGGCGGAAGATATGGCCGGCGTCCCGGCGTCTGGCGAACTTGCCTGCGACTCTTGGCCGCTTGGCGCGGCCGGCGCCGAAGTCCCCTGCCCCCAAGCCGGAGACCGACGCCCCGGCCGCGCCAAGCGGCCAAGAGTCGCAGGCAAGTTCGCCAGACGCCGGGACGCCGGCCATATCTTCCGCCAACGCCCCAACGACGCCCCCATCTGAATGATCAAGGCTGAACAAAGCCGCTATACTTGCCCAATACAGACCAATGCGGCGTGACCGTGCCTAAAACACACCTATCGGTGTCTTAGTATTAACAAGAAATATACCATGACAAACAACTTAGTTGCATAAATCGTTTTCGCGAATGCTGCTGGTTTCGTCTGAATTTATATGACTTACGAGATTTAACTTCATTTGATCGCCGTTTGTTTACTGAAGATCGCTAGGGTCCCCTGCGTTGGCGTAGTTCGGAACCACCCGTCTCCGCCTTGGCGCAACGTCGTCTTCGAGGATGTCGGGGCTCATGCACAAGAACGCAGCCGGTCGAAAGAGCAGATCGCCGCTCAGGGCCATGGCCGCCATGGTCCGCGGTTTTGGCGCCGAACAGCGGGGCGGGGTGGCGCTGCCCTTCGCCCTCACCGCCGTGCCCCTGGCCTTCATGGCGGTCGCGGCGATCGATTTCCACCGCGCCACCATGATCAAGACCGGTCTGCAGGACGCTCTCGACGCAGCCACCTTGACCGTTGGCCGGTCAACGGCGAGCACGGCCTCGGACGTCCAGACCCTGGGGTCGAGCGCCCTGGCCGCCAATCTGCGCGCCTATCCCAATACGCAGCTCACCCAGTCGTCCTTCATCCTGAACGGCAACAACGTCGAGGCCTCCGCCCAGGTGACGGTCACCCCGATCGTGGCGGACGTGTTCGGCGACGCCAATTTGCAGGTCACCGCCTCCTCCGAGGTCGTGCGCGCCGTGAACAAGCTGGAAGTCGCGCTGTCGCTCGACAACACCGGCTCCATGGCGGGCACCAAGCTCAGCCTCCTGAAGACCGCCGCGTCGAACTTCGTGGACACCCTGGCCACGGCGGCCGCCCGCTCCACCGACCCGAACGCCGTGAAGATCGCGCTCGTGCCTTTCTCGATGACCGTGAACGTCGGCGCCCAGTACAAGACCGCGAGCTGGATCGACCAGACCGGCCTCTCGCCGATCAACAACGAGATCTTCTCGGGACCCACCAACCGGTTCAGCATGTTCACCGCCATGGGCGTGGCCTGGGGCGGCTGCGTCGAGAGCCGCCAGATGCCCTATGACGTGCAGGACACCTCGCCCTCAACGGGGACGCCGGCCACCCTGTTCACGCCCTTCTTCGCGCCCGACGAACCGGACCTGACCGGCTATTCCAACAGCTACGAGGCGGATGTGACCACCAGCAACAACTGGCTCACCCGCGAGAAATACGCGCCCAAATACCTGCACGCGCCCACCAAGACGGGCACCAACTCGGTCGGCTACCAGTACGGTCCCAACGCCGGCTGCGCGCTGCAGCCGATCGTCCGCCTGACCACGACCTTCGCGAACGTGAAGTCGGGCATCACCAACATGACCGCCATCGGCGACACCAACATCCCCATGGGCCTGATGTGGGGCTGGCACGCGCTGTCGCCCAGCGCGCCCTTCGCGGACGGCGTGGCCTACGGCACCGCCAAGACCACCAAAGTGGTGGTGCTCATGACCGACGGCCAGAACGAAAACACGTCCAACACCAACGGCAACGCCTCATACTATTCCGGCATGGGCTACATCTGGCAGAACCGGATCGGTATCAGCTCGGGCACGACGGCCCAGCGCCAGGCGGCCCTCGACGCCCGCGAGACCCTGGTCTGCACCAACATGAAGGCCCAGGGCATCGTGATCTACACAGTGCGGGTTCAGGTGAACGACTCCAATTACGGCGTGCTGCAGGGCTGCGCCTCCTCGCCCGACAAGTTCTACGACGTGCAGGACGCGACCCAGCTGAACTCGGTGTTCAACGCCATCGCCGGCTCGATCGAGAACCTGCGGATCTCGCAATAGGCCCAGTCACTTCGCGGGCGGGACGCCTGGCGCGGTCGCCCAGGGCCGCAGGATGCGCGCCCAGGACGCCCTGGCCTTCACGCCGTCCAAGGCCGATGGCTCCGGTTCGGGCGCCGGCGGCGGCGCGTCGATCTTCGCCAGAAGCGCCAGCGCCCCGGCGTTGCGGGGCTCGGTCGCGAGCACGCCGGCCAGGATGTCGCGGCACTCCTGGGTCTGGCGCGCATCCGCCAGAAGACCGGCCAGCCGGACACGGAGGTCCGCGCGGGCGCGGCGCAGGGTCGAGGCCTTGCGCAGGAGCTCGATCGCTTCATCCGCGCGCCCCTGATCGATCAGGACGTCGCTGAGCAGTGTGTAGGCTTCCACCTGAAGCGGAAAGAACGCCACCGCCTGTCGCATGATGCGTTCCGCAGTCTCGGGCGGGGCCAGCTTTCGGACCACGTCTGCGACCGCGCGGAAACTGGCCAGGCTCGCCGATGGCAGCTGGAGGGCCGCTTCGATGTGGCTGATCGTTTCCGTGGCTCGTGCGCGCCCCCCAGCCCGCGAGAGGCCGCGCGCCAGGGAGATGCGCAGTTCGGGCCTCTCTGGATACGCCTCCACGAGCGCCTGCAGGTCGTCCAGGGCTTCCGCGCTGCGGCCCTGGCGGATCAGGGCCTCGGCAAGCAGCGCCCGCCCTTCCACGTGTCCAGGCTGCGCCTTCAGGACCGCCCGCGCGGCGGCCTCGCTGGCGGTGAAATCACTGTTCATGATGGCCGACAGCCCAGCTTGATAATCGAGCGCCGCCTCCGCGCCGCCCTCCAGGTACTGGTCGAGCATGTGGCGGATGATCTTGCCGATAAACCCGGACGTCACGTGGATGCGGTCGCGCTCCCACAGGTGTTCGGGGAAGGAGAGCGTCGCGCTCTCGAAGCTGGGAAAGTAGTCCACGACAGGCCGCTGGAAGGTGACGGCGCCGCAGACCGCCCGCAGCACGGACTTGGAATAGGTGTTGGCGACGCGGATGTCCTGGCCGCTGAACGTCGCGCTCAGGGGCACCGGCGAGGTCGTGACCATCACCTTGATGTCCGGGTTGCGCGTACGCACGATGTCGATGGCGGCCAGCATGTCCGCCAGGCACTGCTCGTAGGAGAGGATCTCGAATTCCCAGCGGTCCCGGTCGGCGAGCATCGCCTTCTGGATGGGCGGTTCGTGGAGATAGAGGCCGGTGGAACGATCGCGCCAGGCCTCGATCAAACCGGGCGTCATCATCAGGCAATCGGCGGAGAAGACCTGGCTGAAGATGTCGTAGATGTGCTGGCGCCGCTCGATCAGCCGCTCCAGGCTGACCGGCTCTGTGGCGGCCATGTCCATATCGAAGAATCGGCCGTCGCCCCAGTCGAAGGCCAGTCGCTGACAGTCCGCCCAGTCCACCCGCCCGTCCCGGTCGTGGATGGCGGCGGTCCATTCCAGGCATTGGCGGAAGGCCGGCGGATGGAACCTGTTCATGGCCCCGTGCACGCCGCCGCTCCACTCGCTCGCCGGCATGTGGAAATCGAGCATTGGCACGGTGCAGCCGGCCGCCAGGAGGTGCCGCTCGATGTTGCGGGCGAAGCAGCTGCCGATCGTGAAGATCGTGTCGCCGGGCTTGATACGGAAACTCGGATGCAGCGCGGGGAAGACATCCCCGGCGAACTCGTCCGCGATGGCGCGCCAACGGCTCTCCGGATTTGACGCCTTGCGCCGGCGCGCCTCGGAAAATGGGAGAATCTGGCCTCTGGTCATGACGCTGCACCGGCGAAGGACATGGACCAAGGACCTTACACATGGCTCGCGGCGACCGGAAGTTGAGCATGCCCGGCCAGGCGACGTCAGCCTCGCTAGGGCGCCTCGGCCGACCGGGGGCCCGCGAGCGCCCTGCGAAGACGTCTCGCCCAGCCGGGGGGCGTGGGGGTCGCCTGGGCCAGTTCGGCCGGCGCCGGCGCGGGCCCTGTCGGCGCCGGTTCATCGAGCCGGGCCAGGAGCGCGGCGGCGGCGGCGTGACGCGGTTCAAGCTTGAGCACCTGCTGGAGAATCAGGCGGCCTTCCGCCGCTTCCCCCGCGCCAGCCAGCAGGCCCGCGAGCTGGACCTGCATATCCGCCCTGACCCGCCGCAGCGTCACGGCATGGTGCAGCAGCGCGATCGCCTCGCCCGTGCGGCCCTGGTCGATCAGCACGCTGACCAGGGCCGGATAGGCCTCGACATGCAGGGGGAACAGCTCCACCGCCCGGCGCATCAGCCGCTCGGCCGTCTCGGGCGGCGCGCGGCGGCGCACCAGCTCCGCGACATTCAGGAAGTTGGCCACGGTGACCGACGGCAGCGCCAGGGCGGTTTCGATGTGGGCGACGGTCTCGGAGGCTCGGGCAGCGCCGCCGCCGCGGGAGATCGCCCGCGCCAGGGTGATCCAGACCTCCGCGCGGTCGGGGTGGGTCCGCGCCATGCCCCGGAGATCCGCCTCAGCTTCGTCGTTCCGGTTCTGGCGGATCCGCGCCTCTGCAAGCAGCAGCCGGGCCTCCAGATGGTCCGGCCGGGCCGCGAGCGCCGCCAGGGCCGCCTGCTCCGCCTCGGGAAAGGCGCCGTTCATCATCAGGGTCAGGGCCGACTGATAGCCGCTGGAGGCGGCTTCGGCGCCCTCAAGATAGTGGTCGAGCATGTGGGTCACGATCTTGCCCACGAATCCTTGCGCCACATGGATGCGATCGGGGCCCCAGACGTTGTCCGGATACGACAGCATGGCGCTCTCGTAGCTCGGGAAATAGTCCACGCCGGACCGTTGGAACGTCGCCGCGCCGCACACCGCCCTGAGCACGGATTTGGAATAGGTGTTGGCGGTGCGCACATCCTGGCCGCTGAACGTCACCGCGATCGGCACCGGCGAGGTGGTGACCAGCACCTTGACGTCCGGGTTGCGGGCCCTGACCACATCAATGGCCGCCAGCATGTCTGCCAGGCACTGTTCGTAGGACAGGATCTCGAATTCCCAGCGGTCCCGATCAGCGACCATGACCTTATGGACCGGCGGCTCATGGGTGTAGAGGCCCGTTCGGCGGTCGCGCCACGCCTCGATCAGGCCAGGCGTCATCATCAGGCAGTCGGCCGAGAACACCGTGCTGAAGATGTCGTAGATGTGCTGGCGGCGTTCGATCAGGCGCTCGCGGCTGACAGGGTCAGTGGCCCCCATGTCCATGTCGAAATATCGGCCATCGCCCCAGTCGAACGCCAGGCGCTCGCAGTCCGGCCAGCCCACGCGGCCGTCCCGATCGAAGATCGCGGCGGTCCACTCCAGGCACTGGCGGAAGGCGGGCGGGTGGAACTTGTTCATCGCGCCGTTGGCGGCGCCCCGCCATTCGTGCGGCGGCAGGTGGAAGTCGAGCATCGGTACGCGGCCGCCCGCGGCGTGCAGGTGCTGCTCGATGTTGCGGGCGAAGCAGCTGCCGATGGTGAAGATCGTCTGGCCGGGCTTGATCCGGAACGACGGGTGCAGCGCGGGCCAGACGTCGCCCGCGAATTCGTCCGCGATGGTCCGCCAGCGGCCGTTGGCGTTGCCCGCCTTCTGCCGTCGGGCCTGGGCGAAAGGAAAGACCTGACCTCGGGTCATCTGATGGGCGTCTGTGGCTCAAAGCTTGCGGCGCGCGGCGTCAAGCCGCCACCATAGCGCCAGGACCGCCCGCCGCCAGACTCAGCCGCATCATGGCGGCGGCGTCCGACCTGGACCCTGCGCCCATGGCCGGCCAGTGACCGCTGGCGAAGGCGAGGAGGGCGGTCGCACTCAGGGGCCTGTCGGGGAACGCCGCCGCCAGGACCAGGGCGCACAGCCGGACCTGGCCCCAGACGTTCAGGTGAACGCCGTCAGGTCGGTACGCCCCCACGCTGAAGCGCTCGGCCATGCTGTGGTGGTGCGCATTGAGCGGGCCGGACAGATCCAGGAATGATGTGGCGCCGGCCTCGTCGACTTCGGCCTCGGCGGCGGCCCTGACGGCGTCGTTGTGGCTGCGCGCGCCGAACACCAGGTCGTGCTGGCACATGCGCTTGCCACGGGCCCCGTGATCGAACCCTCCGCACATCAGCAGGCGGACCGGATGTTCGCCGGACGCCGCCCGCCTGAGGGTGCGCCATTGCGCTTCGTGCCTGTCCGGATCGCCGGCGTGGGGCCCGACGTCGAGGAACACCACCGTGTCCGAAGGGCCGATTCCCCCCGGCCCGAACCGGCGCCGCAGCGCCGCCGCCGCCTTGTCCACGCCGCCGGGCAGCCGCGTGACGCCGCCGTGCCTCACCACCTCCTCGCCCAGCATCAGGTTCATCACCGCCGCGGGTGAGCGCAAAGGCCACAGGGGCTCGGCGACGATCTGCGCCGGCGAGTGCTCATCGGGAAACCGCCCGAGCGCGGCGCCTCTGAAGATGCTGTCGCCGAACAGCCAGAGGGTCACGGCCGCCCAGCCGCCTCCGCCAGCCGGGCCATGAAGGCGGCGCCCCGCTCAAGCTGGGAGACGTCCAGGTACTCGTCCGGCTGGTGCGCCTGTTCGATCGAGCCTGGACCGCAGATCACCGTGGAGAAGCCGGCTTCCTGGAACTGTCCCGCTTCGGCCGCATAGGACACCACGCGGGTCGGGCCGTTGTCGCCCGCGAGCCCGCGCGCCAGGCGCTCGGCCGCGCCGCCCGCCTCCGGCCCCATGGGCGGTGCGCCGGACCGGCGCTCGACGACGACGCCGCAATCGGCGGACCGGGATTTCAGTCTTGAGTCCAGGGCGGCCGCCTGGGCGAAGAAGGGCTCGAGAATCCTGTCCGTGTCCGCCCCCGGCGGGACCCGCAGGTCGAACAGGAAGACGCATTCGCGGGCCAGGATGTTGACGGCGGTGCCGCCGCGCACCTGGCCGATGGTCAGGGTGGGCCCCGGCGGGGAGAAGGGCGAGGCCGGATCCGCCGCCCGCTCCAGCGCCGCCGCCAGGTCTCGCAGGCTCGCCATCAGGGGCACGGCCTCCATCACCGCCGAGACGCCCAGGTGGGTCAGGCTGGAGTGGGCCTCGTGGCCCAGGACCGTCACCTTGTGCGTGGCGATCCCCTTGTGGCCGGAAACGACCTCCATGCTGGTGGGTTCGCCGACGATCACCGTCGCCGGCCGCGGTCCGCTGGCGGTCAGTTCGCGGATCAGGCCTGGCGCGCCCAGGCAGCCGATCTCCTCGTCATAGGTGAAGGCGAACTGCACCGGCGTCTCCAGCGCCGCCGCGTTCAGTCGCGGCGCGAGGGCGAGCGCAAGGGCCAGGAAGCCCTTCATGTCCGCCGTCCCGCGGCCGAACAGGCGGTCTGCGCGCCGGGTCAGGACGAAGGGGTCCGAGGTCCAGGCCTGGCCGTCCACCGGCACCACGTCGGTGTGTCCGGAGAGCAGAACGCCCCCATCCACGGCGGGCCCGATCCGGGCGATGAGATTGGCCTTGGAGCCGTCGGCGTTGGCGACGCGCTGGAGGCTCGCCCCGCAGGCGCGCAGGCGGGCCTCCGCGTATTCGATCAGTTCCAGGTTCGTGCGCCGCGAGGTGGTGTCGAACGCCACCAGCTGTTCCAGCACAGCCACCGCGTCAGCGGCCAGGTCTTCGACATCGGTCATGGGCGCTCGGGGGCTCGGAACAACTTGGGGAAACCCGACCAGGCGTCGTCGTAGCCGGTTTGCAGCAGGGGGGTCTGCAGCGCGTAGGCGGTCGGCCGGATCACCCAGCGAGTTTCGAACATGAAGGCCATGGTGTCGTCCAGCTTCTGCGGCTCCAGCGCGGCCTGGCTGGCCCGCGTCCAGCTGGAGGCGTCCGGACCGTGCGGCGCCATGCAGTTGTGCAGGCTCGAGCCGCCCGGCGCGAATCCCTCGGCCTTGGCGTCGTAGTCCCCCAGGATCAGGCCCATGAACTCGCTCATCACGTTGCGATGGAACCAGGGCGGCCGGAAGGTGTGCTCGGCCACCTGCCAGCGGGGCGGGAAGATGATGAAGTCGACGTTGGATGTCCCGGGCGTGTCGGACGGCGAGGTCAGCACGGTGAAGATCGACGGGTCGGGATGATCGAAACTGACGGTGTTGATGGTGTTGAAGCGCCTCAGGTCATAGCGGTAGGGCGCGTAGCCGCCGTGCCAGGCGACCACGTCCAGGGGCGAGTGATCCAGCGTCGTGGTCCAAAGCCCGCCCTGGAACTTCTGGATCACTTCGACGGGGCGCTCGACGTCCTCGAAGGCGGCGACGGGGAACTCGAAATCCCTGGGATTGGCCAGGCCGTTGGAGCCGATCGGCCCGAGCTCGGGCAGACGGAACATCGCGCCGTAGTTTTCGCACAGATAGCCTCGCACCGGCCCGTCCGGAAGCTCGACCCGGAAGCGCAGGCCGCGTGGGACCACCGCGATCTGCAGCGGCTCGGCCTCGATCACACCGAGTTCGGTGACCAGCCGGATCCGCCCCAGCTCAGGAACGAACAGGAGCTCGCCGTCCGCGTTCATGAACACCCGGTCGACCATCGAACGATTGGCCACGTAGTGGTGCGCCGCCATGCCCGCGCCCGTCCCTGGCCCGCCATTGCCGCCCATGGTCACCAGGCCGTCCACGAAATCCTGAGGGCCATCCGGGATCGGGAGCGGATCCCACCTCAGGCGGTTGGGGCTCGGGTCGGCGTCCTTGAAGGGACCGGACCGCAGAAGGCCGTCGGCGCGCCTCTGGTAGGCCGGATGGGCGGCGGACGGGCGGATGCGATAGAGCCAGGAGCGGCGATTGAAGGCCCGGGGCGTGGTGAAAGCGGCGCCGGAGACGCCTTCCGCGTAGAGGCCAAGCGGAGGCCGCTGCGGCGAGTTCTGGCCCACGGGCAAGGCGCCCGGCAGGGCCTCCGTGGCGAACTCGTTGCCGAAACCGGTGAGATAGCGCCCGCCGCGCCCCGCCGGGGCGTCCGCGGACCTGGACGCCGCCGATGCGTCCGTCATGCTGTCGGCCATGGCGAGTCTCCCGGCCCGAGGGAACCAGGGGCCATTATGGACCGGGCGGACGCGCGGGAGCCAGGGCGCAATGGTTTCTCCGCATATTGCGCCGCAGCAAGTATTTTATAGTCGCCATGTGGGTATTTCGTAGAATTTTGTTCCAGTAATTCGTCAAATCTGGGCAAATCAGCAGTTGATCTGCCCCGGCGTCTGACGGATCAAGGTCAGTCCCGACGCCGGAGGTCGAAACGCGTGACGAACAGGCCAGTATCACTCAGCCTCTACATCCCCGAGCCGGCGGCCCGGCCGGGCGACGCCGTCGACTTCCGCGCCATGAAGGTCCCGTCCGCGGGGCTCTCACCCCGGCCGGATGTCCGCTGTTCCGCCGAGGATACCCACGACCTGGCGCACGGGCTGATCCGGGTCCTGGACGACGAGGGCGAGGCGGTGGGCGCCTGGAACCCCGGCGCGGACGCCGCCCTGCTGAAGCGCGGCCTGCGCGGCATGCTGACCACCCGGGCCTTCGACGAGCGGATGCACCAGCGCCAGCGTCAGGGGAAGACGTCCTTCTATGTGAAGTGCACCGGCGAGGAGGCCGTGGCCGTCGCCCAGACCCTGGCGCTCGAGGCCGGGGACATGTGTTTCCCCACCTATCGCCAGCAGGGCGTGCTCATCACCCGCGGCTATCCGCTCGTGGAGATGATGAACCAGTGCTACTCAAACGCCGCCGACCCACTGAAGGGGCGCCAGCTCCCGGTGCTCTATTCGTCCAAGGCGCACGGCTTCTTCACCGTTTCGGGCAATCTCGGCACCCAGTTCAGCCAGGCGGTCGGCTGGGCAATGGCCTCGGCCTACAAGGGCGACAACCGCATCGCCTACGCCTACATCGGAGACGGCTCGACCGCGGAGGGGGACTTCCACCAGGCCCTGCTGTTCGCCTCGGTCTATCGGGCGCCGGTGATCCTGAACATCGTCAACAACCAGTGGGCCATTTCGGCGTTCCAGGGAATCGCCGGGGGTGAGCGGGCGAGTTTCGCCTCGCGCGGCCTGGGCTATGGCCTGCCGTCGCTCCGGGTCGACGGCAATGACTTCCTGGCGGTCTATGCGGTGACCCGCTGGGCGTCCGAGCGGGCGCGGCTGAACCTCGGCGCCAGCCTGATCGAGCTCTTCACCTACCGGGCGTCCGCCCATTCCACCAGCGACGACCCCAGTCGCTATCGCCCGGCCGGCGAGTCCGAGGGCTGGCCCTTGGGCGACCCGATCGCACGGCTGAAGCAGCACATGATCCGGTCCGGCGTGTGGTCGGCTGAGGAGCACGCGGCCCTGGAGGCGGAAATTCATGACGAGGTCCGCGCCGCCAGCCGCGCCGCGGAGAAGAATGGCATCCTTGGCGCCACCCGCGCCCCGGTCGAGGAGATGTTCAACGACGTCTACAAGGAGCAGCCCTGGCATATCCGTCGACAGGCAGGAGAAGTGGCGGCCGAGATGGCGGCGGCGAAAGGTCGCTGACATGGCTCAGATGAACATGATCCAGGCCATCAACTCGGCTCTCGACGTCATGCTGGGACGCGACCCGGACGTGCTGATCTTCGGCGAGGACGTGGGCTATTTCGGCGGGGTGTTCAACGCCACGGCGGACCTGCAGAGAAAGCACGGCATGACCCGCTGCTTCGATTCCCCCATCGCCGAGAGCGGCATCGTGGCGGCGGCGATCGGCATGGGCGCCTATGGCCTCAGGCCCGTCATCGAGATCCAGTTCGCTGACTACATCTATCCCGGCTACGACCAGCTGGTGTCGGAAGCGGCGCGGCTTCGTTACCGCTCGGCGGGAGATTTCACCTGCCCCATGACCCTGCGCACGCCGTACGGCGGCGGCATCTTCGGCGGGCAGACCCATAGCCAGAGCCCCGAGGCCCTGTTCACCCACGTGGCGGGGCTGAAGACGGTGATCCCGTCCAATCCCTATGATGCGAAAGGCCTGCTGATCGCCGCCATCGAGGACGACGATCCGGTGATCTTCCTGGAGCCCAAGCGCATCTACAACGGACCTTTCGACGGCTGGCACGACCGGCCCGTAACGGCCTGGGCGGGCCACCCCAGAAGCGAGACCCCCGCGGGTCACTACACCGTGCCGCTCGGCAAGGCCGACATCGTGCGAGAGGGCCGGGACCTGACGGTGCTGGCCTATGGCACCATGGTGCACGTGGCCCTGGCGGCGGCGGTGGAGGCCGGGGTGGACGCCGAGGTGATCGACTTGCGCACCCTGCTGCCCATCGACATCGACGCCATCGTCACATCCGTGTTCAAGACCGGCCGCTGCGTGATCGTGCACGAGGCGACGCGGACCTCAGGTTTCGGGGCGGAGCTGTCGGCCCTGGTGCAGGAGAACTGCTTCCACGCCCTGGAGGCCCCGATCGAACGGGTGACCGGGTGGGATACGCCCTATCCGCACGCCTTCGAATGGGAATACTTCCCCGGTCCCAGGCGGGTGGCCGCGGCCATGCGCAGGGCGATGGAAGGTTGAACCGATGAGCCTCTATGTCTTCAAGCTGCCGGATGTCGGCGAGGGTACGGCCGAGGCCGAGATCGTCGCCTGGCACGTGGCCGTGGGCGAGACGGTGGACGAGGACGCCCCGCTCGTGGACGTCATGACCGACAAGGCCACCGTGGAGATCAGCTCGCCGGTGCGCGGCAAGGTGCTGTCCCTGGCCGGAGAGGCGGGCGCCATGGCGGTGGTGGGCGCGCCCCTGGTGGAGCTTGAGGTCGAGGCCGATGACGCCGACCTCGCCATTCCCGACAAGCCGCAGGCCGCGACGACCGTCGCCGCGCCAGCCACGGCCTCGGCCCCGGCGCCTGGGAATAGGGGGATGCTGGCGGCGCCTGCCGTTCGCGAGCGGGCGAAGCAGCTCGGCGCGGACCTGGCCGCCGTTCGTGGCTCTGGGCCGGAGGGACGCGTCACCCACGGCGACCTCGACGCCTGGCTGGTCGCGCGCGGCGGCGCAAACACCGTGGGCGAACCGGCGGCGCGGACCGGCGTCCAGGACATCAAGGTCATCGGCCTGAGGCGCCGCATCGCCGAGAAGATGCAGGACTCCAAGCGCCGCATCCCGCACTTCGGCTACGTCGAGGAGATCGACGTGACCGCCCTGGAGGACCTTCGCCGGCATCTGAACGGCGAGCACGGGGCGGCGCGCGGACGGCTGACGCTGCTGCCCTTGTTGATCAGGGCCCTGGTCAGGGCCCTGCCGGCGTTCCCGCAGATCAACGCCCGCTATGACGACGAGGCCGAGGTCATCCACCGCTTCGAGGCCGTGCACGTAGGCGTCGCCACCCAGACCGAGGCCGGGCTGATGGTCCCGGTGGTCCGCCACGCCGAGACCCTCGACCTGTGGGCCTGCGCCCGCGAGATCGCGCGCCTGGCCGCTGCGGCCAGAGATGGAACGGCCTCCCGAGACGACCTGTCGGGTTCGACTATCACCCTCACCAGCCTGGGGCCGCTCGGCGGGGTGTCGCACTTCCCGGTGATCAATCACCCGGAGGTGGCCATCCTCGGCCCGAACAAGATCATCGAGCGGCCTGTCGTGCAGGGCGGCCAGGTGGTGGTGCGCAAGATGATGAACCTGTCCTCCGCCTTCGATCACCGTGTGGTGGACGGCTACGACGCAGCGGCGTTCGTCCAGCGGCTCAAGGCGCTCCTGGAGCAACCAGCGATGCTGTTCGTGGATTGACCCGGTCGAGCGGCGCGGCGCCCGCTTTCGCGGCGGAACCGGGACGCACCCCTGGCGCGCCATCAAAAGTATAGACATATGATCCGACATTGGACAGCCTGACCCGGATGGCGTTGAACGCCGCGCTGCAACCATGGTCGGGAGGCCGCCCGCGGGGCCCATGCACGAGACGAGCACAATTTCGGGGCCGGGCCCGCCCTGGTTCCAAACCTTGGGCGCCGCGGGACGGCGCGTCCTGAGTCTCGGGGAACGGTGGCTCACCATCCTCCACCGCTGGATGGGCGTGCTCGCCTGTGTCTATTTCGCGATCTGGTTCATCTCCGGCCTCGTGTTGATGTACGTGGGCTTTCCGGACCTGACCGACAGCGAGAAGCTCCGCGCCGCCCAGCCCATCGCCTGGAGCCAGGTGAAGGTCGGACCGGGTCAGGCCCTCTTGGGTCTGGGCCTCGATCATTATCCCAAGAACCTGAAGCTGGAGAATTCCGGCGGCGAGCCCGTCTATGTCGCCACCGATTGGGACGGTTCGCACCTGGCGGCCTCGGCGACGACGGGACGACCCATCCTGGCCGTCGACCGCGACCGCGCCCTCCAGATCGCCCGGGCCTTCGCGCCGGCGACACCCGCATCATGGAAGCGGCTCGTCCGGGTCGACCAGTGGACCGTGAAGGGCAAGTGGGAGCCACTGCGGCCGTTCCACCTGATCGCACTGAATGACGGCCAGGGCGGCGAACTCTACGTTTCCGCCCGCACCGGCGAGGTGGTCCTGCGGTCAACCTTCCGGGAAAGGGCCTGGAACTATCTCGGGGCCGTGCCCCACTGGCTCTATTTCACGGCCATCCGGTACGACACCGGCGCCTGGCGCTGGTGGGTTATGTGCGCCGCGGGCCTGGGAATCGCGGTGGCGGTCAGCGGCGTCTGGCAAGGGTTGTTGCGGCTCAGGCTGCGCCGCAGGTACGCCGACGGCTCGGTCAGTCCGTTCCGCGGCTGGATGAAATGGCACCACGTCCTGGGCCTGTTTGGCGGCCTCTTCCTGCTGATCTGGATCGTGACCGGGTGGCTTTCGGTGAACCCCAACGGCTGGCTGGAAGCGGACGGACCGAGCCGTGAGGGGTTGCAGGCCTATGCCGGGCATGCTTCGCCGGACTTCCCCGCCGCCCCCGGCGTGCTCGCGCGCGGCGCCGGCGCGGCCGCCAGGCAAGTCCAGTTCCTGTGGATGGCGGGCCGACCGGTCGCCGTCTCGATCGGCGCCGACCTGAAGCCCCGCGCCATCGCGCCAGAAACGGGGACCTCCGCGCCGCTCTCCGGCGTCGCCGTGGTCCGCGCCGCGGCGGCGTTGATGCCGCAGGCCCGGATAACCTTCAGCCAGCGACTGGATCAGGAAGACGAGTACTGGCACTCGGCCTTCGAAAAAAAGTCCCTGCCCGCGATCAGGGTCGGATTCAACGACGCCGCGCACACATGGTTCTACCTGGACCCCGACACCGGCGCCGTGCTGGACAGGCAGGACGACACCGCGCGGGCGTACCGCTGGATCTTCCAGGGCCTGCACGACCTCGACTTCCTGTTCCTGCTGAAGCATCGCCCCCTGTGGGATCTCGTCATCTGGCCGCTGGCCCTGGCAGGCCTCGCCATCTCGGTCACCGGCGTGGTGATCGGCTATCGCCGCATCGCGCGGGACCTGGAGCGTAGGCGCCTCCCGGCGCCGCCCGGCGCCG
>FTIH01000023.1_pt2 | contig 14920 bp, 15 predicted proteins | sample 1658451 | NCBI WGS metagenome assembly FTIH01 (sample SAMEA3914826, study PRJEB12502) | metagenome | biome: forest; material: soil | place: Canada | collected 2011-07-03 | depth 0.3 m
CGCGCCCGGCCAGGCCTGGCGCGCCTGCCTTCTGTATGAGTTCGGCGACGGCAAGACGACCCGGCGCGCGCCGCGCGAATGCATCGACCACTGCCTGGAAACCGCTCTCGCCAGGCGACTGCAGGACTGGCGGCGCAGGTCGCTGAAAATCGAGACGGCCAATGAAGAGGTCTACCGCTTCTTCCACCAGGCGGTGGAGGACATGGCGGCGCTGCGCCTGCCGCTCGAGGGCACCGACCACCTGGAATTCGTCCCGGCCGCCGGGGTGCCCTGGTTCGTCGGCCTGTTCGGCCGCGACAGCCTCATCGTCTCCCTGCAGAACGCCATCGTCTATCCGGATTTCGCCAATGGCGCGCTGGACGTTCTGGGCCGCTATCAGGCGACCCGCCGCGACGACTACCGTGACGCCGAGCCCGGCAAGATCATGCACGAGTTGCGCACCGGCGAGCTGGCCCACTTCAAGCTGATCCCGCACACCCCCTATTACGGCACGGCCGACGCGACGCCGCTCTATCTGATCGTGCTGCACAACGCCTGGCGGTGCACCGGGGACCGGAGCCTGTTGGAGCGGCACATGCCGACGGCCGAGAAATGCCTGGCCTGGATCGACAGGTACGGCGACCGGGACGGCGATGGCTTCCAGGAATACGCGACCCGCTCGCCCGTGGGCTACGAGAACCAGGGCTGGAAGGATTCCGGTGAGGCCGTGGTCTATCCGGACGGCTCCCTGGTGAAGGGACCCAAGGCGCTTTGCGAACTGCAGGGCTATGTCTACGACGCCTGGCTGCGCATGGCGGAGATCTTCGAGGCGCTCGACCGCAAGGCGGACGCCAGGCGTCTGCGCCGCAAGGCCGCCGCCTTGTTCGAGGCCTTCAACGAGGCCTTCTGGGACGAGGCGTCCGGCTTCTACGCCTTCGCCCTGGACGGGGAAAAGCAGCCGGTCCTGAGCGTGACCTCAAACCCAGGGCACTGCCTGTGGTCCGGTATCGTGCCGCCCGACCGCGCCGCCAAGGTGGTGAAACGGCTGATGCGGGCGGACATGTGGAGCGGCTGGGGGGTGCGCACGCTGTCGGCGGACCACCCGGCCTACAACCCCCATTCCTACCAGAACGGCTCGGTCTGGCCGCACGACAACGGCTTCATCGCGCTGGGCTTCCGCCGCTACGGCTTCGCCGAGGAGTGCGCGAAGATCGCCCGCGACGTCAGTGGCGCGGCGGCCTTCTTCACCAGCCACCGCATGCCGGAGCTCTATGCGGGGCTCGATCGGACGCCGACCACCTTTCCCGTCCAGTACAAGGGCGCCAACGTTCCCCAGGCCTGGGCAGCGGGGTCCTGCTTCGCCCTGCTCCAGGCCCTGGTCGGGTTGCAGCCCGACGCCCCGAACGGCAGGCTGTATGTCGACCCGGCCCTGCCGGACTGGATGCCCGAGCTGACGCTGCGGGACCTGCGCCTGGGCCGCAAGACCGTCGACGTCCGCTTCTGGCGCGAAGGGGACGACACGCTTTGGGACGTCGTAAGGGGCGATGCCTCCCTGATCGAGGCCCGCAGTTTCGCGGTTGGCGCGGGCAGGGCCCGCCAGGACAGCGGGTGACGCCGATTTGACTAGCCGGCGGACGTGGACTCCGCCGAAACCACGGCATCTGGCGGGCGACGGTGTGACGGCATGAGCAACGGCGGCGATGTGGCGTTCGCGGGATCTGTCGGCCTCTTCTGCGGCTCATCAGCAGGCGTGGATCCGGCGTGGACGGCGGCCGCGGCGGCCTTTGGCGAACTTCTGGCCAAGGGCGGCGTGCGTCTGGTCTACGGCGGCGGGGCCACCGGTCTGATGGGCGCCTGCGCGCGGGCCGTGGTCGCCGGCGGCGGCCGTCCGCTTGGGGTGATCCCCGAATTCCTGCGCCTGCCGGAGGTCGCCTATGAGGCGGCCGAACTGGTCGTCGTCGCCTCCATGCACGAGCGCAAGGCCACCATGTTCCGCGAGGCGGACGGTTTCGCGGTGCTGCCGGGGGGCGTGGGCACCCTCGAGGAGGCCATCGAGGTGCTCTCCTGGGCGCGGCTCGATCTGCACGCCAAGCCGGTGGTGTTCCTGAACACCGACGGCTTCTGGACACCCCTGGCCGCGCTGCTCGACCACACGGTGCGGGCGGGTTTCTCGCCGCCGGCGTTCAGCCACGCCTACAGGATGGTGGATGGGGTCGAGGCCATGCTCCCCACCCTGGCCGCGATGAGAGCGGAGGCCGGGTCGCGGCCCGCCATGCCCCTGACGATCACCTGACCACGCGGCCGGGCGTTTGCACGACTCTGATTGAGGCCTACATCAGCGCCATGGCACCCAAACCGCCGACCGCGCCGCCGAGCGGCGTCAAGCTTCCCCTCAGCCCGCTGTGGAACCGGCCGCGGCTGGCGGCGTCGATCCTGGCCGGCGCCGTCGTGGCTGCGGCCCTGAGCCTGACCCCCAACGAATTGCGGGTGAGCACCCGGGTCGTGTTCTCCTGGGACGCCCTGCTGATCTGCTTTCTCGCCCTCACCCTGCCGATGATGGCCACCTGCGACGAGACCAAGATCCGGGCGCGCGCGGCCGGTCAGGATGAGGGACAGCACTTCGTCCTGGCCCTGGCGATCATCGCGGCGGTCGCCAGCATCGTCGCCATCGCGGTGGAGCTGTCCCTGGCCAAGACCGACCACGGCCTGTGGAAGGGGCTGCGCATCGCCCTGGCCTTCGCCACTGTCGCCGGGTCGTGGCTGTTCGTGCAGATCATCTTCGCCCTGCACTATGCGCACGAGTACTACGGCGAAGGCGATGGCGGCGCGCGCCGGGGCGGCTTGAACTTCCCGGACGACGACATGCCCGACTACTGGGACTTCCTGCACTTCGCCGCGATCATCGGGGTGGCCGCCCAGACCGCCGACGTGGCCTTCACCTCCAAGACCCTGCGACGCACGGGCACGGTCCACGGCATGGTGGCCTTCATCTTCAACACGGTGGTCCTGGCCCTTACCATCAACCTGCTGGCCAGCCTGTTCTAGGCAGTTAGTCTGGGCTAACGGCGCTTTTAAAGCATGCAATTTCAAGGGTATATAAGAGGTAGTCATCCCGGAAAGACGCGCGAGCGGCTTGTCCGGGATCTGACCTAGGTTAGATCCCGGCTCTCCGCGCTGCGCGCTGCAGCCGGGATGACCCAGAGGGTGAAGTGTAGCGACACTAGGTCGACATTCCGAACAGGGCGTCGAGGTCCGCCGCGCCCATCAGCCGCCACTTCCCGGGCTCCAGGTCCGCCGGCAGATCCAACCCGCCCACGCGGTCGCGGTGCAGGGCGGTCACGTGGTTGCCGACGGCGGCGAACATCCGGCGCACCTGATGATAGCGGCCCTCGGTGATGGTCAGCAGGGCCGACGTCGGCGACAGGGTCTCCAGCGCGGCCGGCTCCAGCGGCCTGTCTTCGCCCTCGAGCAGCAGGGTTCCCGCCGCGAACCGCTCGCCTTCGTCGCCCTGCAGGGGGCGGTCCAGGGTCACCCGGTAGCGCTTGGCGATGTGGCGGCGCGGCGAAATGATCCGGTGCAGCAGGCCGCCGTCGTCGGTCATCAAGAGCAGGCCCGAGGTGTCCTTGTCCAGGCGCCCGACGGTGGAGATGGCCGGATCGCGGCGGCGCCAGCGGCTGGGCAACAGGCCGTAGACCAGGGCGCCGGCCTCCTTGTGCGAACAGGTCATGCCCAGGGGTTTGTGCAGCATCAGGGCCAGGGGCGGCGGCGGGTCGACCGGGGCGTCGTCCACGCGCAGCCGCTGCGGCAGGTCGGGCGTCACCGCGATGCGGCGATCGGCGTCGGTGATCTCGGCGCCGTCCAGGACGATCCGGCCGTTGCGCGCCAGGGCCTGCATCTCCTTGCGCGAGCCATAGCCCATGTTGGCCAGGAGGCGGTCCAGGCGCATCTGCGACGGGGCGGCGGTCACCGGCGGGCCTCGAACACCTTGTACCCGCCGGAGTCGGCGCGGCGCTCCACGCTGGCGAAGATGGAGGAGAGCAGGGCCTCGTAGGGCAGGTGGCGATTGGCCACCATCCAGCAGGTTCCGCTGCGCCTGAGGACCTGGCGCGCCCGCTGGATGAATCGCCGGCCGAGGTCGCGGTCCTCGGCGCCGCCGTCATGGAAGGGCGGGTTCATGACCACGAAGTCGAGGTTCTCCATGGCGACGTCCGCGCCCGTGGCGTCGGCCCATACGATCTCCGCCCGGGGGTCCTGGACATTGCGCCGGGCGGCCTCGATCGCGCGGCGGTCGTTGTCGATCATCACCAGGCGCCTCACCTTGGCGTTGGCCAGCACGGCCCGGGCCAGGACGCCGACGCCGCAGCCCAGGTCGGCGCCTTCTCCGATAAGCGGCGGCATGGACCTGATCAGCAGGGCGCTGCCGGGGTCGATCCGGTCCCAGCTGAACACCCCCGGCTGTGACCAGACCCCGAGCGGCTCGATCAGGCGCGGCGCGCCCTCGGCGATGGCTGCGGCCAGGACGTCCTCGCGGCCGCCGTCCGCAGGGCGGCGGGTGAGACAGACGCGGTGATGGCGCCTGGACGTCTCCTCGATTTCGCAACCGAACGCCTCGAGCTCGCCGCGCAGGCGCGATCCGCCCCGGTCCTTGGGCGCCAGCACCGTGAGGGGGGCGCCGGGAGCGAGGGCGCGCAGGGCCAGGGCGATGGCGTAGCGGCGCTCGATCGCGCCCGGCGGCGCGAGCATGGTGAAGCCGGCGAGGGCGCCAGGCGCGCAGTCCTCAAGCGCCGCCGCACCGGGGGCCAGCGGCGACAGTTGCATGGCGGCGGGATCCGCCGTCGCCAGTTCGGCGGGCGGGGCGCCGTAGACGCCGTGATGGTGGTCGCCCACTGTCTGTCCGAGCCGCTTCAGCGCGTCACCCGGTCCCTGTAGCCGTTGACGATGGGGTAGCGCCGGTCGCGCCCGAAGGCGCGCAGGCCGAGCTTGACGCCCGGCGGCGCCTGGCGGCGCTTGTACTCGGTCCCGTAGAGCAGCCGCTGCACGCGCTCGACCGTCGCTGGATCGAAGCCCTGGGCCACGATCTCGTCGAGGGTGGCCTCCTGCTCCACCAGCCCGTGCAGGATCCCGTCCAGGATGTCGTAGGGGGGCAGGGAGTCCTGGTCGGTCTGGTCGGGACGCAGCTCGGCGCTGGGGGCCTTGGTGATGATCCGCTCGGGAATGACCTGGAGCGCCCCGCCCGCGGGGGCGTTGGCGTTGCGCCACCGCGACACCGCATAGACGTCGATCTTGTAGAGGTCCTTCAGGACGTTATAGCCGCCGCACATGTCGCCATAGAGGGTGGCGTAGCCGACGGCCATCTCGGACTTGTTGCCGGTGGTCACCACCATGTGGCCGAGCTTGTTGGACAGGGCCATCAGGGTCACGCCGCGGATGCGCGACTGGATGTTCTCCTCAGTGGTGTCCGGTGTCCGGCCGGCGAAGGCGCCCGCCAGCATGGCCCCGAAGGCCTCCACCGCCGGCTCGATGGGGATGGTGTCATAGGCCACGCCCAGCGCCCTGGCGCAGGCCTCGGCGTCTTCCAGGCTGTCGCGGCTGGTGTAGCGTGACGGCATCATCACGCAGCGCACCCGGTCCGCGCCCAGGGCGTCCACCGCCACCGCGGCGGTGAGGGCGGAATCGATGCCGCCAGATAGGCCAAGGATCACACCAGGAAAGCCGGATTTGTTCACGTAGTCCTTCAGGCCCAGCACCATGGCCAGGTAGATCTCCTCCGGGCCGGTCGGCCAGGCCGCAGGCGCCGGCGCGTCCGTGCAGCGCCAGCCGCCGCCGCGCCGCTCCCAGGTGGACAGCGCCACCGTCTCCTCGAACATCGGCAGGCGCATGCAGACCTCGCCGTCCGCCTGCACGGCGAAGGAGCCGCCGTCGAACACCAGTTCGTCCTGGCCCCCCACCTGGTTGACGTAGATCAGCGGCAGGCCGGTCTCCGCCACGCGGGCGCGGACCACGCCGGTGCGTTCGTCGTCGGCGGTCCGGCGATATGGCGAGCCGTTGGGCACGATCAGGATCTCGGCGCCCTGGGCCTTCAGGGCCGCGCAGGGGATCGGGCCCCAGATGTCCTCGCAGACCGGCACGCCGAGCTTCACACCCTTGAAGTCGAACACCTTTGGCGCATCGCCGGGCGTGAACACCCGCTTTTCATCGAACACGCCGTAATTGGGCAGGTCGACCTTGAAGGTGATGTCCTTGACCTCTCCGTCCGCGATCAGGGCGAAGGCGTTGTAGGGGTGCGGACCGTCGCTCGGCCACATCAGGGTGATCAGGGCCGGGCAGAGGGCGGCGGTCTCCTTCGCGAGCCTTTCCAGCGCCAGGCGGCAGTCGCGCACGGCGGCGGGCTTCAGCGCCAGGTCCTCCGGTGGATAGCCGACCAGGAACAGTTCGGAGAACACCGCCAGGTCCGCCCCCGCAGCATGCGCCTCGGCGATCAGGGCGCGGGCGCGCTCGGTGTTGCGGTCGATCGCGCCCAGGACAGGGTTGGCCTGGACGGCGGCGATGACAATCCGGTCGGTCATGAGCGGGGTTCTAGCGGCGCCGGGCTCAACTTGCCAATGACGCCGTCGTTGGTCCGCGAACGCTGGCGGACCTGGAATAGGGACTTTGGCGCCTTAGCTCAGCCATAAGGGCGCCCTAGAAGGTTGCGACCTGCGGCCCATATTGATACCAAGTCGCAATTGAGAGTGAGTTGCAAGCTTGTCACGGTCCGATGTTTCGCCGCGCAATGAGGGCGAACTGTTCCTGTTGAGCGAGGCCGCCGTGGGCGACGCCGGGACCATCGTGCGCGTGGGCGCCGAGGTCGAGGGGCAGGCGCGCGGCGTCAGCCGATCCGAACTCGAGCGCCGCCTCCTGGAAATGGGGTTCGTGGAGGGCGCGCGGGTCGAAGTCCTGCACCAGGGCCTGTTCGGCAAGGACCCCATCGCGGTGCAGCTGGACGACATGCGCGTCGCCCTGAGGCGCCGCGAGGCCAGAGACATCGTGCTGCGCGCGGGGTCCGGACATGAGTGAGGCCGCGCTCGCCCTGCCGCGGGTCGCCCTCTTGGGCAACCCCAACTGCGGCAAGACCGCCCTGTTCAACGCCCTGACCGGTGCGCGGCAGAAAGTCGCCAACTATCCGGGCGTGACCGTCGAGAAGAAGGAAGGGGTCGTCCACACCCCGGCCGACCGCCGCGTGATGGTGGTCGACCTGCCGGGCACCTACAGCCTCAGGGCCCGTAGCCCTGACGAGGAAGTGACCCGCGACGTCGTGCTGGGCCGCCTCGCCGGCCAGGCCGCGCCGGACGTGCTGGTGTGCGTCGCCGACGCCACCAACCTGCGGCTGGTGCTGCGCCTGGCGCTTGAACTTCGCCAGGTCGGCCGGCCGGTGCTGCTGGCGCTGAACATGATCGACATCGCCGAGCGGCGGGGGCTGAGCATCGATATGGCCCGCCTGTCCCACGAGCTCGGGATGCCCGTGGTCAGCACCGTCGCCGTGCGCAAGCGCGGACTGACCGAGCTGCTGGAAGAGGTCGACCGGCTGCTCCCGGCCGAGCGGGCGCCGGCCGAGCACCTCTGGCGCGCGCCAGACGCCGGCGAGATCCGGGCCGCGCACCGGGAGGCGGAGCGCATCCTGAAGACCTGTGTTCGCCAGCCGGCGCGGCCGGACACCCTGACCGGCCGGTTCGACGGGGTGCTGCTGCATCCGGTCTGGGGCGTCCTGATCCTGCTGGCCGTGCTGTTTCTGATGTTCCAGGCGGTGTTCAGCTGGGCGACGCCGGTGATGGATCTGATCGACAGCGGCTTCAAAGCCCTTGGCGGCCTGGCCGCGCACGAGCTGCCTGCGGGTCTGCTGCGGAGCCTGGTGGTGGACGGGGTCATCGCGGGGGTGGGCAGCGTGATCGTCTTCCTGCCCCAGATCGTGATCCTGTTCTTCCTGATCATCCTGCTGGAAGATTTCGGCTACATGGCAAGGGCGGCTTTCCTGATGGACCGGGTCATGGAGGCGGCGGGCCTGCACGGCCGCGCCTTCATCCCCCTGCTCTCCAGCTTCGGCTGCGCCATCCCGGGCATCATGTCGGCGCGGGTGATCGACAACAAACGCGACCGGCTGACCACCATCATGGTGGCGCCGCTGATGACCTGCTCGGCGCGGATCCCGGTCTACACCCTGGTGATTTCCGCCTTCGTGCCCCGCCGCCAGGTCTGGGGCGTGGTGGACCTGCAGGGCCTGGTGATGTTCGGGCTGTACGCGGCGGGGATCCTGTCGGCCCTCGTGGTCGGGGCCGTGGTGCGCCGGGTGTTCTGGCGCGGGGCGTCCGAGCCTTTCATCGTCGAGCTGCCGTCCTACAAGCTGCCGGACCCCGCCAACGTCCTGCACAGCGTGGCCCAGCGGGCCAAGGCCTTCCTGATCCGGGCGGGCACGACGATCTTCGCCATCATGATCGTGATCTGGGCGCTGGCCTCGGTCCCCCTGCCGCCGCCGGGCGCGACGGGTCCGGCCATCGACTATTCCTTCGCCGGCATGATCGGCCACGCCCTGCAGCCCCTGATGGCCCCCATCGGGTTCAACTGGCAGCTGGTGGTGGCCCTGATCCCGGCCATGGCCGCCCGCGAAGTGGTCGTGGCCGTGCTCGGCACGGTCTACGCGGTGGGAGGGGAGGGCGCCGGCGGTTCGCTGGCCCATGCCCTCAGCCAGCACTGGTCCATGCCCACCGCCCTGGCGCTCCTGGCCTGGTTCGTGTTCGCACCCCAGTGCATGTCGACGCTCAGCGTCGTGCGGCGCGAGACCAACTCATGGAAATGGCCGCTGGTGATGTTCAGCTACATGTCGGTCCTGGCCTACGCGGCGGCCTTCGCGACCTTCCACGTCGCCTCCATGATCTGGAGGTAGGCGGAATACCGGGCTCAGTCGTCCCGGTGGACGCGCTCGCGGCGCTCGTGGCGCTCCTGGGCTTCCAGGCTGAGCGTGGCGATCGGACGGGCGTCCAGGCGGGCGACGCCGATGGGTTCACCGGTCTCTTCGCAATAGCCGTAGATCCCGTCCTCGATCCGCCGAAGGGCTTCATCGATCTTGGAGATCAGCTTGCGCTGGCGATCCCGGGTGCGCAGTTCAAGCGCACGATCGGTCTCCGAGGAGGCCCGGTCGGCAAGGTCCGGATGGTTCTCGGTATCCGTCTGCAGATGGGACAGCGTCTCACGGGACTCCCGCAAGATGTCCTCTTTCCAGTTCAATAGCTTCTGCTTGAAGTATTCAACCTGGCGCTCATTCATGAACGCTTCGTCCTCAGTCGGACGATAAACGCTATCCTGCACCAGAACTGCGGCCGCCTTCATCGACGCCCTCACGCCCACACGCCCGCTCCCCAATGACGAGCGCCGCTGCTTATAGCAGAAACGCGATGCGGTTCAATCGAGCTGAATAACGCGGTTAATACTTGATGCACGCGGGCCGGCGTGCGGCGGGTGGACGGTTCAGCCACCGCGGGTTTCCACCTTGGCCATCTCGACCGCGGCGCGGGTCTCGATCTGGTCGAGCAGCGCCTGGAGGCCAGGATCGTCGGCGGCGACGCGCTCTTCGCGGACCGCGGTCCTCAGGCGCTGCAGATCGTCCATGGACGGTTCGCCGTCGAACAACGCGAGTTTGATCTTGTCCAGGGCGTCGAGCATCCGGCCGGCCCGTCCGACGGCGCGCTTTCGGCGCGACAAGGCGCCGTCGACTTCCTGGAGAGCGATCAGGGCGTCCAGTGAATTGACCCCGGCCACGCCGGCGGCGCGGGCGAGGGAGGCCGGCGCGGTCGCCTCTTCGGCGCCGGGCAGGCTGAAAGTCGCGCTCGAGCCGCGCTTGGCGCCCTGGCCTACGGCGCTCTTTCCGACGCTGGTGGTCCGATTGATTTCCATGACGCCATCCAACCGCAATTGGCGTGCGGCAAGTCTGTGGGGCCGACCTTGCAGTATGGTTAATGCCCGGCAGTTCTTGCCGATGTGTCGGTCACGGTCCTGGCGGACTCAGCCAACTTGTTGAATTTACCCGATCTTTCTCCGCAACGCAATTGGCACGAAGGTCGCAGGCGATTTCGTCGTGACGATCTGTGCGGGAAGCTCAATGCGTTGTTCGATCCGGTGGCTGAGCCTGATGTTCGCCTGTCTCGCGACGGCGGCCTCGCCGGCCTCGCCGGCCTGGGGACAGTCACGCATCAAGGACATCGTCGAGTTCGAAGGCGTGCGCGACAACATGCTGGTCGGCTACGGCATCGTCGTGGGCCTGAACGGCACGGGCGATTCCCTGCGCAACGCGGCTTTCACCAAGCAGAGCCTGTCCTCCATGCTGGAGCGGCTGGGCGTCAACGTCCGTGACGCGGACCTGAACACCAAGAACGTCGCGGCCGTCATGGTCACCGCCCGCCTTCCGGCCTTCGCCGCGGCGGGCTCGCAGATCGACGCCACGGTGTCCGCCATGGGCGACGCCAAGAGCCTCTTGGGCGGGACGCTGCTGGTCACGCCGCTCATGGGCGCGGACGGCCAGGCCTACGCGGTGTCCCAGGGCACTGTGCAGACCGGCGCGGTCTCGGCCTCTGGCGCGTCGGGGTCCACGGTCCTGAAAGGCGTGCCGACAGCCGGCCGCATCGCCGCCGGCGCGATCGTGGAGCGGGAAATCGGCTTTCAGTTCGCCAGCATGGGCCAGCTGCGCATGACCCTGCGCAATCCCGACTTCACCACGGCCCGGCGCATCGCGGACGCCGTCAACGTGCGCTATCCGGGCTCGGCCGTCGCCGACAACCCCACCATCGTCACCCTGCGTCCGCCGGCAGGGCGCGACATGGTCGGCTTCATCACCGAAGTGGAGCAGATCGGCATCGAGCCGGACGCGCCGGCCAAGGTGGTGATCGATGAAGTGTCCGGCGTGGTGGTCATGGGCGAGAACGTGCGCGTGTCCACCGTGGCCATCGCCCAGGGCAATCTGACCATCTCGGTGCAGGAGACCCCGCGGGTCAGCCAGCCCGCGCCGTTCAGCCAGGGCGGCCAGACGGTCACAACGTCCCAGTCGGCGATCACCGTGAACGAAGAGAAGGGCAAGGGCCTCGTGGTGGTCAGGGAGGGCGCGTCGCTCTCCTCGCTGATCGCGGGCCTGAACGCCCTGGGCGTCACGCCCCGCGACATGATTTCGATCCTGCAGACCATCAAGGCGGCCGGCGCCCTGCAGGCCGACATTCAGGTGATGTGATGGACCAGGCTTCTCCGTCCGCCCCGCTCGCCCCGACCGCAACCCCGCCGCTTCCGCTGGCGACACCGGAACAGCGCGCGAAGATCAAGGGCGCCGCCCAGGCGTTCGAGGCGCAGCTCCTGTCCCAGCTGATGCAGCCCATGTTCGAAGGGCTGTCCACGGCGGCGCCCTTCGGGGGCGGCGAGGGGGAGGACACCTACAAATCGTTCCTCATCGACGCTTTCGCAAAACAGACCGCGAAGGCTGGAGGCGTCGGCGTCGCACCGGTGGTGATGCACGAGATGCTGAAGCTGCAAGGTCTGCAATAGGAGCTCCCATGACCGCCCCCGACATCGCAACCGATAATGTGGAACGGCTGATCACGCTCACCGAGCGGCTGACGGAGCGGCTCGCCGTCGACTCCCAGGCCTTCGAGGCCAGGCGTCCCCACGAGGCCGCCGACCGACTGGCGGAGACCACACGCCTCGCCAATCTTTATCGCCACGAATGCGTGCGCGTGAAACAGGACCCGTCGCTGATCGCCGGAGCGCCTGAACACCTTCGCCAGCAGCTCACCCGGTCAAGCGAAGCGTTCGAAGCCGTGCTGGCGCGGCATGGCCGGGCGTTGTTCGCGGCCAAGGCGGTGACAGAGGGCGTGGTGCGCGCCATCGCCGAGGAGGTCGCCAAGAGCCGCGCGAAGGTCGCCGGCTATGGCCCTGGCGCCATGCCGCCCAAGGCCTCGACGTCGGCGATCACACTGAATCATCGCGCATAGGGCCGTAAGGCCCGGGCGTCAGCGCGTCGGGGTCTTGACCGTCGCGGGCGTCGCCGCCGGGAGGTTGGCAGGCTTTTCGCCGGCGGCCTTGGCCGAATCTGCTTGGGCAGACGCGGGCGCCGTCGGCGCGCCGAGGGGACCGCCCTGGCCCAGCGGCGGGGTGGTCACCGCGCTGGCGAGGATCAGAGCGGGGGCGGACGCGCCATCCGCCGTGTCGGCGCCGCCGGCGCCGAAGACGGGCTTATCGGCCAGCTCGGAGGGCGGCACATAGAGATCGGGCGCAGCTCGGAAAACCGAGGGCGCGCCGGCCCGCCCAGTGAATCGATAGAAGATGTGGGCGCCCACCTGGGCGACCTTCAGCAGGTTGTCGCTCCACAGGCTGCCCAGCCGGGCGACATGGAAGTGGGTCGCGTCGCCGACTTCAGCCATCACGAAGCCGCCCAGGGCGCGCGCCGCGACGGATTGGGCCCGTCGCCACGCGGCCGGCTCGCGCTCCTCGCGCATGGCGCCGTCGCAGGCGAAGCTGAACTGGCAGGACCGCACCTGGGCGCCCTGGAACACCACCCCGCAGACGGACTTGGGGAAGGCCGGATGACGGACCCGGTTCAGCACGACCTGGGCGACGGCCTCCTGGCCATCGGAGCTCTCGCCGCGGGCTTCGTAGTAGATCGCGTCGCTCAGGCAATCGAGCTCGCGGGCGCCGTCGAGGGGATTGATCGACGCCATGCGGAAGGGGCGGGCCGGGGCGGCAGGCTGGGGATAGCCCGCGCGCAGCAGCAGCGGACGGGCGGGGGCGTCGGCGGACAGGGTGGCGACGGCGGCGCGGGACGGTTGTTCCAGGCGCGCGGCCAGCATGGCGGTCTCGCGGTCGCGCTGGGGAGCGCCCGCGACGGTGAAGGGGTCGTGGCGGCGCGCCACGGCGAGAGCTCCGGACTCCATGTCCGCGGCTTCGGTCCTGAGCGCGGCGTCGGAGAAGCCGCTGGAGGCGGCGGCGGCCAGTCTGGCGGTGCGGGCATGCGCGAGGGTCGCGCGAGCGGCGCCGCCCGCGAGGTAGGATCCCGCCAATAAAAGTCCCATGGCCGCGCCCACAGCGACGGCGCCGGCCAGCGCGCGCGCATCCGCACGCACCGGAGTCTTTAACAGCACTGGTTTCGTGTCCTATTCGGCGAGGGCGACACGCCCCCCGACATCGACGCTTACGAGACCTGAAACCCCTCTGGGGCGGGCTCGCAAAACGTGGGATCGGCCGGTTTCACGACTGGGCCGATGACCCTCTTAACCCAGGCATTGTGGCGCCAATGTGGCCGAGTCGCAAGCGCATGCTGCACTGCAGCAATGCCAGGCGCCACGAGAGTCGAGCTATGCAGTAATGTAATACGTTGAAATGGCGCGGGAATAAATTTGAGAACGCGCCTGCAGCAAGAGGGACTTTGGGGCCGCAAATCGAGCGGATCCGGACGAGTCCCGCCTCAGGCGGCGACCGACTTGGCCGATTGTGGTTGATGCGAAAGCACCCGCGCGATCTCGGACATGAGGGCCGCCGGCGAGATCGGCTTGGCGACCACGCCGTTCATGCCCGCCGCCGTATAAGCGCTCAACTGGTGCGCCATGGCGTTGGCGGTGAGGCCGACGATGGGGGTGCTCGCCACCGGACCGTCCATTTCGCGGATGGCGCAGGTGGCTTCGAGACCGTCCATGACCGGCATCTGCACATCCATCAGGATGAGGTCGTAGCCGCCCAGCCTGGCCGCCTCCACCCCTTCCAGGCCGTTCTCGGCCATGCTGACGCTGATCCCCATGGCCTCGAGCATCTTGGAGGCCACCAGCCGGTTGGTCGCATTGTCTTCGACCAGCAGGACATTCAGCCCGTCCAGAGTCAGGGCCGGGCCGGCCTCGGCGGGACGGATGGGATTCGAGGCTGGCGCGGTGAGGCCGAGCCAGAATGTGGATCCCTGGCCTTCGACGCTGGTGAAGCCGACTTCGCCGTCCATCATCTCAGCCAGGCGCCGGGTGATGGCGAGGCCCAGGCCCGACCCGCCGAATCGCCGGGACGTCGACCCATCCGCCTGCTGGAAGCGCTTGAACAGCGACTCCTGGACCTGTGCGGGAATGCCGACGCCGGTGTCCTCGATCTCGAACCGCAGCATGCGGTCGTCGCCGCGCGCCTGGACGGAGAGACGGATCTCCACGTGACCTTCAGCGGTGAATTTCACCGCGTTTCCGATCAGGTTGAACAGCGCCTGGCGCAGCCGAACAGGGTCCGCCTCGATCCAGGCGGGCCCGCCGGGCGTGGAGGTGCGCAGGTCCAGCCCCTTGGCGGAGGCGTTCGGCCGGAGCAGGCCGACCACGCTCTCGAGCACGGCGGCGGCGTCCAGGGGTTCGGGGGCGAGCTCAAGGCGCCCAGCCTCGATACGGGAGAAGTCGATCACGTCGTTCAGCAGCTGGGACAGCATGCGCCCGCAGTTGCCGGCTTCGGCCAGAAGCTGACGCCCCTCTTCGGAAAGGTTTTCCCGTTCCAGCAGGTGAAGCACGCCCAGCACGCCGTTCATGGGCGTGCGGATTTCATGGCTCATGTTGGCCAGGAACTGGGATTTGGCCTCGGCAGCGGCTTGGGCGGCGCGCTCGGCTTCCACCAGGGCCAGCTCCTGGCGTTTGCGTTCGTCGATGTCCAGCACCAGGCCGGCCAGCTTTTCCGGCACGCCGTTCTCATCCAGGTGCACGATGGCCCTGCCGTCGATCCAGCGCGTCTCGCCGGTCGGAAGCAGCAACCGCCATTCCAGCTGCGACACTGGCTCGCCGTCTTGCTGTGACCGTTCGATCGCCGCCTGGACGAGGGCGATGTCGTCCGGATGGGTCATCGGCCAGACGCCCATGGAGTCCGCGAACGTCATCCGGCCGCCGACGATCTCTTCGAACTCGGGCGAGCACCAGAAGGTCTG
>FTIH01000507.1_pt2 | contig 14699 bp, 16 predicted proteins | sample 1658451 | NCBI WGS metagenome assembly FTIH01 (sample SAMEA3914826, study PRJEB12502) | metagenome | biome: forest; material: soil | place: Canada | collected 2011-07-03 | depth 0.3 m
CGGGCGACGTGGATGCGCTGCATCGCGGCCTGGCCGCGCTCGCCCGCGATCCGGCCCTTCGCCTCAGGCTGAGCGACTGGGGCCGCGGCGAGGCGCGCCGCTATGATTGCCGCGCCGTCGCGCCGCGTCTCATCGAGGTCTACGAGGAGGCGATCCTGCGCCGCCGCGGCCGCCTCGCGGACGCCCGCCGCGGCAAGACGCCGGCCTGGGCGCCTCAGACCGTGAGCCGGCCGGTGGGGTTCGCACCTGCCGACGTGACGGACCTGGCGCCGATCGGGGCGTCAGCCAGCGAAGCGGAAGAACCCGATCTGGTCGCCAGTCGGGTCGCGTAGGCAGGCGCCCGCAGTCCGCCGGAGCGGGCTACTTCGGCAGCTCGATCTCCTCGACCCGCCAGGAGACCAAGCCATGGCGCTCCATGATCAGGGCGACGACCGGGTCAGGCCGGTCCGCGGGCGACAGCGCGATGCGGAACCGGTCCGGCGAGAGATAGGCGTAGTGGATATCGGGCTTGTGACTGTCTTCGTCGCCCGGCGCCGCGCCGTCCGGATTGTCGCGGGCCTTATGGTCACGCGGCGAGCGGCCCAGCGTCACCATGGCGCTGATGGCGCCGGGTGTGATCAGCTTGTCCACCGCCCGGTCGCCGATGGCCGCGCCAAGCTTGCCCAGCACCATCACCGCCGGGAACCCCACGCCCGAGGCCTGGCGCGCCAGCTTCACGGCCTTGGAGTCCACCTGTTGCTTCAGGTTCTCGCGCACCGCGGGAAAGTCCACCAGGGCGTCCAGCCGGTCACGGTCGCCGGCCCGCGCCGCCTCCTTGAGCTGGGTGAAGGCCCATATGGGCGAGGCGACATAGGCGCCGGCGACCAGCAGGAGCGCGATCGCCAGAAGGATCCCCAGGCCGCGGTTCATGCCGCCGTCACGGCGCCTTCGCCGCGGCGGGCGCCGGCGGCGGGGCCTGTCCAGGCAGCACGACGCGCGTCAGCCTCCAGCTGAAAATCCCCTTCCGCTGGAAGGTGAACTCGGTCTTGCGCGCGTGCAGGACGGGGTCGGCGACGAGAATGCGGCAACGGTCAGGTCCCCAGAAGGCGATGGTCGGGAAGGGTTCGTGTCCAGCGGCCGGCAGGGGCGATCCCGGCGCCACGCCGTCGGTCAGGGCCGCCAGTCCCTGGGAGCTCATGTACCGCTCCACCTGCGGCGGCGGCGGGGCGTGCGGCGTCAGGGCATGTTCCAGCGCCGCGATGGGGTGGCGCCAGATGTCCGGCGCCGGGGTCTGCGGCGCGGGTGCGCCGGTGATCTGGGGCACGAGCCCCTCGCTGACCAGGTTGTAGTCAACCAGCTGGCTCAGCGCCGGCACGTCGTTGGTCCGGGCGGCGTCCCGCAAGGATCGGAACGTGAACCAGGGCGCGACGACGAAGATCGCGACCGCGGCCAGCAGCACGAGGAAGATCAGGCCGGCGAAGTTCATGCGCATGGCGTGGGCCCTTTCAGGATCCCCGGCCGGGCGCTCAACCGTTCAGCGCGCCATGACCGCCGCAACCGTTAACACCTTCGGCCGCCGTGCTCTAGCTGGACAGGGCCTTGTCCAGGTTCGCCGCCACCTTGTCCAGGAACCCCTCGGTGGTCAGCCACGCCTGCTCGGCGCCGACCAGCAGCGCCAGGTCCTTGGTCATGGAGCCCGCCTCGACGGTGTCGACGCAGACCTTCTCCAGCGTGTCGGTGAAGTGCTTCAGCTCGGCGTTGTCGTCCAGCTTGGCGCGGTGGGCCAGGCCTCGGGTCCAGGCGAAGATGGAGGCGATGGAATTGGTCGAGGTCTGCTCGCCCTTCTCATACTGGCGGAAGTGGCGGGTGACGGTGCCATGGGCGGCCTCGGCCTCCACGGTGCGGCCGTCCGGGGTCATCAGCACCGAGGTCATCAGGCCGAGCGAGCCATAGCCCTGGGCGACCGTGTCGGATTGCACATCGCCGTCGTAATTCTTGCAGGCCCAGACATAGCCCCCCGACCACTTCAGGGCGGCGGCCACCATGTCGTCGATCAGGCGGTGCTCGTAGGTCAGGCCCGCCGCCTTGAACTGGTCCTGGAACTCCGCCTCGTAGATCTGCTGGAAGATGTCCTTGAAGCGCCCGTCGTAGGCTTTGACGATGGTGTTCTTGGTGGAGAGATAGAGCGGGTAGTTGCGGTTCAGGGCGAAGCGGAACGAGGCGTAGGCGAAGTCGCGGATCGAGGCGTCGAGGTTGTACATCGACATGGCGACGCCGGAGCCGGGGAACTGGAACACCTCCCGCTCGATGACCTGGCCGTCGTCCCCCTCGAACTTCAGCGTCAGCTTGCCCTTGCCGGGCACCAGGAAGTCCGTGCAGCGGTACTGGTCGCCGTAAGCGTGGCGGCCGATGATGATCGGCAGGGTCCAGCCCGGCACCAGCCGCGGCACGTTCTTGCAGATGATCGGCTCGCGGAAGATCACCCCGCCCAGGATGTTGCGGATGGTGCCGTTGGGCGACTTCCACATCTGCTTGAGGCCGAATTCCTTCACCCGGCCCTCGTCCGGGGTGATGGTCGCGCACTTCACGGCGACGCCATACTTGTGGGTCGCGTTGGCCGCATCGATGGTGATCTGGTCGTTGGTCTCGTCGCGCTTCTGGACGGACAGGTCATAGTACTCGAGGTCGACGTCGACGTACGGGAAGATCAGCTTGTCCTTGATCCACTGCCAGATGATGCGGGTCATCTCGTCGCCGTCGATGTCGACGACCGGATTGGCGACCTTGATCTTGGACATGGGCTGACGGCTCTCCGGACAGGGCGATGGGCGGGGAGGCTATAGACGCTCGGGCGCGACGCCGGAAGCCCTCTAATCCCTTCTCCCAGAGGGAGAAGGAGGGGCCCACGCCAGCGGCGTGGGAGGATGAGGGGTTAGGGCTTCGACGGCGAAACCCCTCACCTTCCCATCGCTAAGCGACGGGCCCTGTCCTCTCACTGTGGGAAAGGACTATTCCACCGCCCCACCGGCGAGCCAGCGCTTACCCCGCGCGTAGAGCTCTTCCACCTCCGCGCCCTTCAGGCCGGGCATGTCCGGTTTCACCACATAGCCGATCTGGGTCTGAAGGTAGGCCAGGTGACGGTAGCCTTCCGGGAAACGTCCCAGCAGGTCCGTATCGAGCTTGAGCGTCGCGGCCGGATCGACCGGGTCCATGCGGTCCTTCTCATAGATCGGCTGGCGCAGGACCACACCCCAGCGGCCGTCGCGTTCCTCGAGAAAGTCGAAGAAGCGGCCGGTGCAGACTACGTCGACGAGCACGTCATGCACCTTCGCGCGCTGGCTGATGGTCATCTTGGTCTGGGCCGTGGCGCGGACGCCTTCGACCTCGATCGAGCTTCCGCCCAGGAAGTGCAGGATGCTGACCCCGCGCGCCCACCCCTCTTTCGACACCCGGATGAAGTCGTCGGCCGAGCCCTGGAACCAGGTGGCCATCATCCGCCCGTCGTCGTGCCAGCAGGTGCGGAAGCGCTCCCAGTCCCCTGCGTCGCGCCACAGGGCCCAGTTCTCCACCACCTCGCGGATGGCGAGACGTCGCGGCAGATCGGCGGATGTGTCGGCCATGGCGGGCGCTCCCTTTGACCCGAGGGCGCTATGCCGCTTGGCGCCGGACGTCAACACGGGCCAAAAGCACCTCCATGTCCGTCCCTGACCTGCGCCCTCCCGTCGTGATCCTGAACGAGCCCCAGCTGGCCGAGAACATCGGCGCGGCGGCCAGGGCCATGGCCAACTTCGGCCTCTCGCGGCTGCGCCTGGTGCGGCCGCGCGACGGCTGGCCGCAGGACCGCGCCTGGGCCTCGGCGTCCGGCGCGGAGTGGGCACTGAACGACGCCAAGGTGCATCAAAGGCTCGAGGCCGCGGTCGCCGACCTGCAGGTGGTGTTCGCCGCCACCGCTCGCCCCCGGGAGCTGCGGCTGCCGGTCATGACCCCGCGCGAGGCCATGGCTGAGCTGCACGCGGCGGCGGCGGCCGGCCAGGCCACGGGGCTCGTATTCGGCGGCGAGCGGGCCGGCCTGGAGACCCGGGACATCGCGCTCTGCCAGGGGGTGATCACCATCCCCGTCGATCCGGCGTTCAAGTCCCTGAACCTCGCCCAGGCGATCGCCGTGAACGCCTATGAATGGCGCCTCACCGTGCTCGACCGCCCGCCTCCGGCCTTCGACAACCAGGCGGCCCCGGCGAGCCACGAGGCGCTGCAAGGGCTCTACGGCCAGCTGGAATCCGAGCTGGAGACCTCCGGCTTCTTCCATCCGCCCGAAAAGACCCCGGGCATGATCAACAACCTGCGCGCCATCCTCGCCCGCGCCAGCTTGTCCGACCAGGAGGTCAGCACCCTCCGCGGCGCGATCACCGCCCTGTCCAGGGGCCGCGGGCGAGTGCTGGAGAAACTGGCCGCGAAGCGGGCCTCGGAAGGAAAGCCGCCACTGAAATGACGATCGTCGTCACCGGCAGCGCTGGCCACCTGGGCGAGGCGCTCATGCGGACCCTGCGCGCCGCCGGTCGTCCAGCGGTGGGACTTGACGTCAAGGCCTCGCCGTTCACCGATCACGTCGGGTCGATCTGCGACCGGGATTTCGTCCGCGAATGCCTGAGGGCCGCTGAGGCCGTGATCCACGCCGCGACGCTGCACAAGCCGCATGTCGTGACCCATTCGCGCCAGGACTTCGTCGATGTGAACGTCACGGGGACCCTGGCGCTCCTGGAGGAGGCCGCCGCCGCGGGCGTCGGAGCGTTCGTCTATTGCAGCACCACCAGCACGTTCGGATCGGCGCTGACGCCGGCGGATGGCGCGCCCGCCGCCTGGCTCACCGAGGACGTCGCTCCGATCCCGAAGAACATCTACGGCGCGACCAAGCTCGCCGCCGAGACCCTGTGCGAGATCTTCGCCCGCTCCGTCAAACATCCCGTGGTGATCCTGCGTCTGGCCCGTTTCTTCCCCGACGCGGACGACGACGCGAAGGTGCGGGCCCGCTACGGAACTGCGAACGCCCAGGCCAACGAGATGCTGTATCGGCGGGTGGACATCGAGGATGCGGTCGACGCGGCGCTCTTGGCCATCAATCGGGCGCCTCAGATCGGATTTGGCCGCTACATCATCTCGGCGACCACGCCGTTCACTCGTGGCGACCTCGCCGACCTGCGCGAGGACGCAGCCAAGGTCGTGCGACGGCTGTTCCCGAACTGGGAGGACGCCTACGCCGAACGGGGCTGGACCATGTTCCCCTACATCGGCCGCGTCTACGACAACCACCTGGCCCGGACCGAACTGGGCTGGCGGCCGAAATACGACTTCCGCCATGTATTGGGCCGCCTCGCGGACGACCGCGATTTCCGCAGCGCGCTGGCGATCGAGGTCGGCTCGAAAGGCTATCATGAGGTGGCCTTCGACGAGGGCCCCTACCCCGTCGCCTAGCGGCCGAGATTGACTCTAGCCGCGCGGATCGCCATACACCCGCCTTTCCCGCGGCCGGGCTTGCCTGGCGGCGTTGGAATACATGACGGATGACGCGTGCACCGCCGTTGAGATCGCCGCTCCGCTAGGGGAGAGGCCGGGCCGCGTCGAGTATGAAAAGAGACACCTATGTCGAAGCGCCATTCGGCGAAGTACAAAATTGACCGGCGTATGGGCGAGAACCTCTGGGGTCGCCCGAAGTCGCCGATCAACCAGCGTTCCTACGGCCCCGGCCAGCACGGCCAGCGCCGCAAGTCCAAGGTCTCCGACTTCGGCCTGCAGCTGCGGGCCAAGCAGAAGCTCAAGGGCTATTACGGCAACATCACCGAGCGCCAGTTCTCGCGAATCTATCAGGAAGCCGCGCGCCGCAAGGGCAACACGGCCGAGTACCTGATCGGCCTGCTTGAGGCGCGTCTGGACGCGATCGTCTATCGCGCCAAGTTCACGCCGACCGTCTTCTCGGCCCGCCAGTTCGTGAACCACGGCCACGTCCGGGTGAACGGCAAGCGCGTCAACATCGCGTCCTACCGGGTCAAGGCCGGCGACGTGATCGACGTGCGCGAGCGCTCGCGCAACATGGCCCTGGTGCTGGAAGCACAGCAGTCGTCCGAGCGGGAGGTTCCCGACTATCTCGAGGTCGACGCCAAGCACCTGTCCGTGAAGTTCGTCCGTCAGCCGGAACTGGCCGAAGTGCCCTATCCGGTGAAGATGGAGCCGAACCTGGTCGTGGAATACTACGCGTCCTGACGCTCTGGGGGCTTCGGCCCCCACCCGTCGCTCGACAAGACGTCAGTCAAGACCCGTCAGCGCCGCCAGCTTGCCCCGGGCCTCCTCAAGCACGCCTCGGGGAGCCGCGCCCGCTGGCCGGGTCGGCCGCGCCCGCCAGTCTATGCATCGGATCTGGTCCACGAGCACGGCGCCGGCGATCGCGGAGTCCTGCGGCAGCAACACTTCAAACGGCCAGTTCCGGATCCGGCTCGTGATCGGCATGACGAGCGCACGGCCGGAAACGACGTTGTAGCCTGCGTCGGACACCACCAGGGCGGGCCGGCGCCCGCTCTGTTCCGTACCGACCGTGGGCGTGAAGTCGATCCAGACCAGATCGCCGGGTTTCGGCGCCTCAGGCGCAGTCACCACTCTTCGGATCCAAGAGGGACGTCGTCCAGGAGCGGCGGCGCATCCCGGCCACGAATGGCCGACACCATCTCGCCGATGTCCCACCGCCGGCGCCGCAGGACGATGGCGTCGTCCTCAACCGTCAGGTCGACGATCACGCCTTCCCGAAGGCCCGCCGACGCCGCAGCCTCCCGAGGCAGGCGCACCGCCAGGCTGTTTCCCCACTTGGACAGTGTTACACGCATCGCGGCTCCTTGTAGCCACAATGTATATCCGAGACCCGCGCGCGACAAGCCGCGCCAGGCTGATCAGGCCTGCAGGACGCCCTGCTCGAGCAGGAAGGTCTTGAGTTCCCCGGCCTGGAACATCTCCTTGATGATGTCGCTGCCGCCCACGAACTCGCCCTTCACATAGAGCTGCGGGATGGTCGGCCAGCTGGCGTAGGTCTTGATGCCCTGGCGCAGCTCGTCGCTCGCCAGCACGTTCACCGTGGCGTAATCGACCTCCAGGTGGTCCAGGATCTGGACCACGAGGGCGGAGAAGCCGCACTGCGGCTGCTCGGCGCTGCCCTTCATGAACAGGACGACGGGGTTTTCCGCCACTGTCTGGGAAATGAAGGCGTGGACTGGCGAAGTGTCTACCGATGCGTCGCTCAAGGCCGGATCCTCTCAAACGGGAGACATGAGCTAGGCGCCCGCACCCGCCTGGTCAAGCGCGGCGGATGGTCTCCGGCCCTGCGCCCGGCCCAAAACGCGCCATTTCGATCTGGGCCGCCACGCCTGGCGGCATTTCGCGTTCGGTCACCGCGGAGAGCCGCTCCACCTGATCGATGGTGACCGACTCGACCTGGACCGACGCGAGGGCGGGTTCGGTGAGGGCGTAGGCCACACAGATCTCCTCGGCTGACCAGCCGTGGGTGGCGTCCAGGAATGCGTAGGTGCCGCAATCCGCCAACGGCTCGCGGCCGCGCCCGTTTTTGCCGGCCTTGGCGGCGGTCACCGAAGCGTGGAACGTCCGCGGATAGGGCTGGCGGCCGATGACGGCGATGTCGCGCGCCGCGGCGGCCCGCAGACGGTTGCGCTCACGCCAGCCCGAGGTGATGTTGAATTCGGTGACGAGGAAGTCGAACCCGCCCCGGGTGATCAGTTCGTCGATCCCGTCGCCCTCGCCGGCCATGCCGATGTGGCGCACCGCTCCGGACGCCTTCGCCTCGTCGAAGGCGCGGGCCGTTTCGGCCCAGATCTCCTTCGGATCAGGGTCGTCGATGACGATGGCGTCCAGATATTCCAAGCCGGTCCGCGCGACGGCCGCCTGGATCTGCATCTTGAGGCCGACGGGCGACAGATCCCGCGCGCCGGCCCCGTTGCGGCCGATCTTCCACGCGACGGACACCAGCCGCCGGTCAATGGCGGTCAGGGCCTGGCTCAATCCGTCGATCACCACCGGATCGTTGGCGGCGACCTCGAACGTGCAAACCCCGCTTTCCAGGGCGGCGTAGACGAAGGCCACCCAATCGGACGGCCGCGGACGCGAGGCGTCGGGCGTCAGGTTCAGGGAGATCACCGAGACGATCGCGCCGGAAGGGCCCATGGGTCGATAGCGCACGGCTCAGCCCTCGCCCTTGGCCAGGGTCTGCAGGGCGAGGGCGTGCAATTCACCGCCCACCGCCCCCTTCAGCCCGTCATAGACGAGCTTGTGCTGGCGCACCCGGTTCAGGCCGTTGAACGCATCGGAGACAATCCGCGCCCGATAATGGTCGCCGTCGCCGGCGAGGTCTTCAACGGCGATCTCGGCGTCTGGAAAGGCCTCGCGCAAACGGGCCTCGAGCTCGGCTTGAGACATCGGCATGGGCGGCCTTGGGCTGGGCGATCGTCCTTCGGATCACAGACGAGAATCCTTAAGAAACCTGTTCCGCCGGGGTCCCTGGCGGCCATCGCCCGCCGCGCCGAACGAAATTTTAAATGGCCGTCCGCATAGTGAGCCCAAACAAGGTGGGGACGATCACAGATGACGGCGGCGAGAGCCCGTAAGGCGCCTCATCGACGCAAGGCTGGCGCGACCGCCGGCGGCGCGCGCGCGGTTCCCCGCGTCGACGCCATCATGGCCTTTGTGGACAACGCCCCCACGGCGGTCGCCATGACCGACCGGGAACTTCGGTTCCTCAAGGCTAGCCCGGTTTGGCTGGCCGATTTCGGCATGAGCGAAGCGGAGCTGATCGGCCGGACGTCCTATGAACTCGCGCCCGAAACCAGGGAAAAGTACCAGGAGCTCCATCAGAAGTGCCTGGCCGGCGAAGCGGTGAGCAGCGCGCCTGAGCGTGTCGTCGTGCCCAACGGCGCCGAGCGCTGGATGATGTGGGACGCCACGCCCTGGCGCGGCGATGACGGCGCCATCGGCGGCCTCTTGATCACCTCTCGCGACGTGACCCCTCAGAAGGAGGTCGAGGAGGAACTGCGTCGGACCCGGGCCTTCCTGTCCTCAATCCTCGAAAACGTCCCCGCCCCCCTCATCGTCAAGGACGCCGAGAGCCGCGTCCTGATCATGAACCGGGCGATGGAGGAGCTGTACGGTCAGCCGCGCGAAGAGCAGATCGGCAAGCGTCTGGAAGATCTCCACAACCCGGAGCTGGTCGCCCGGATCGCCCGCGAAGACCAGGAGGTGCTGGCCAGCCAGGCCCCCCTCATCGTCGAAAACCTGCAGATGAACACCCTGCACAAGGGTCAGCGCGACGTGCGCAAGACCAAGGTCGCGATCCGCGATGGCGACGGGCCCGCCTACATCCTGTCAATCACCGAGGACGTGACCGAACGCATGCGCACCCAGCGGGAGCTGGAAAGCACGCGGGCGTTCCTGACGGCGATCCTCGAAAACGCGCCTTTGCCCATGGTCGTCAACGACGAGGACGGCCGGGTGCTGATGATGAACCGCGCCATGGAGGGACTCTACGGCGTGCGCAGCCAGGACCACGTCGGCCGGACCGTCGCCGAGCTCCTGGCGCCCGAGGCCGCCCGCAAGGTGATGGCCGAGAACGCGGCGGCGTTCGCCAGCGGAGGGACGTCCCTCATCGAGGAGACGACCCTGATTCCGGCGCGCGGCGAGGAACGGGTTCTGCTGAAGACCAAGGCGGCGATCCCCAGCGGCGATGGCCGCCGTCTGATGCTGTCGATCATCGAGGACATAACGGAGCGCAAGAAGACCCAGGAGGAACTGGAGAACACCCGCGCGTTCCTGAGCACCGTCATCGAGAGCGTGCCGATCCCCCTGGTCCTCAAGAGCGCGGTCGATGGCCGCATCGTGATGACGAACCGCGCCAACCAGGATCTGCACGGCGCGCCGATCGAGGAGATCCTGGGCAAGACGGCCGAGGAGCTGTTCGACCCAAGCGAAGTCGCACGCATGCGGGAGGAAGATGGCAGGGTCGTGCGCTCGGGCCAGCTTCACGTCAACGAGGACGTGCCCATCACCACCAGGCGCAATGGCCTGCGCCGCATCCGGCAGATGAAGATGCCGATCCGGGCCCCGGATGGATCGCCCTATATCCTGGCGATCTCCGAGGACATCACCGAACGCAGGCGCGCCGCCGATGAGCTGGAACGCACGCGCAACTTCCTGGAGACGGTGATCGACAACGTCCCGGCCGGAATCACCGTGAAGGACGCCAGCACCAACCGGGTGTTGATGGCCAATCCCGCCTCGCGATCCATCTACGGCTTCCGTTCGGCCGGCGAGAGCATCGGCACGCGCAACGAGGACGTCTTTCCCCCGGACCTGGCCGCCCGCTTCTCCGAGCAGGACCGTGAGATCATCGAAACCGGCGGCTCACGGCGCTACGAAGAGGAGCCCGTGCAAACCCCCCGCGGCCTGCGCTACATGAACCGCAGCAAGGTGCTGATCCGCAACAACGATGGGCCGGACTACCTGCTGTCGATCACCGAGGATGTCACCGATCGCAAGACGGCGGCCGAAGAACTTCTTCGCACCCGCGCCTTCCTGCAGACCGTGATCGACAACGTGCCCGCAGGCCTGACGGTTAAGGACGCCACCGACGGCCGCCTGCTGATCATGAACCCAGCGCTCGAAGACATCTATGGCGTCGTCCACGGCCAGAACCTTGGCAAGACAGGCGACGACGTCTTCCCTGCGGAACAGGCGGCGCGTTTCGCGGCCCAGGACCGTCAGGTGATCGAGTCGGGTCAGATGACGACATTCGAAGAGGACCCGGTGTGGACCGCCCGCGGCCTGCGCCACCTCAACCGGCGCAAGGTGCTGATCCGCAACGAGGAAGGCCCGGACTATCTGCTGTCCATCTCCGAGGATGTCACCGACCGGAAGATCGCCAAGGACGCGTTGAAGGAAGCGCTGGCCCGCGCCGAAGCGGCCAACATCGCCAAAAGCGAATTCCTGGCCAACATGAGCCATGAGATCCGCACGCCGCTGAACGGCGTGCTGGGTCTCGCCGACGCCCTGTCGCGCATGGACCTCACCGACCAGCAGCGCGACATCGTCGCGATGATCGTGGGCTCGGGCAAGGCGCTCACCGGCATCCTCAGCGACGTGCTTGACCTGGCCAAGGCCGAGGCCGGCCAGCTGCAGCTGCAGACAGAGACGTTCAGCCTGCGCGAGACCATCGGTCAGGCGGCCTTCCTGTTCGAGACGGTGGCGCGCGACAAGGGCGTGGCGTTCAAGGTGACCTTCGACGCCAACGCCCCGGACCGCCTGCTGGGCGATCCGCTCCGGATCAAGCAGGTCGTCTCGAACCTGATCAGCAACGCAGTGAAGTTCACCACCAAGGGGACCGTGTCGATCCGGGCCACCGCCGTGCCTGACGCCGCCGGGCACGCGGCCCTGAAGATCACCGTCAAGGACACCGGACCGGGGTTCACCCAGGAGGTGCGCGACAAGCTTTTCAGCCGCTTCCAGCAGGGCGACGGATCGATCACCCGCAAGTTCGGCGGCACGGGCCTCGGCCTCTCCATCGCCAACGCCCTGGCCCACATGATGGACGGCGAAATCTCCTGCAATGCGACCCCCGGCGCGGGGGCGACCTTCGTGTTCCGGGCGCGGCTGAAGATCGCCGAAGCCGCGGCCGCCGGGTCCCTGGACGACGCCCGCCGAGCGAGCGAGAGGGCGGCCCAGGAGAGGCCATTGCGGATCCTCCTCGCCGAGGACCACGAGGTGAACCAGAAGGTCGTGCAGCTGATGCTGGGCGCTGCGGCGGACCTTGTCATCACCAGCGACGGCCAGCAGGCGCTTGACGCCTTCAATGCGCAGCCGCCGTTCGACCTGATCCTGATGGACACCCAGATGCCCGTCATGGACGGCCTGACCGCCATTCAGCGCATCCGCGAGATCGAAGCGCAGTCCGGCCGGCGCCGCACGCCCATCGTATCCCTGACGGCCAACGCCATGGCGCATCAGGTGCAGGCCGCGCTGGCTTGCGGCGCGGACGTTCACCTGGCCAAGCCCATCACGTCCGACGGCCTCTATGCCGCGATCGACCAGGCGCTCGGCGACACCGATGCGGCCGACCGGCCCGAGAGCCAGGTGGCCTGAGGCTTGCCGTACGGCCTCGTTTGGCCATGTCATCCACGCAGCGGTCGCGCTAGCATCTCCTCGCGGGGGGCGGGCGCAGACATGGCACTTCTGACGGTGAAACGCCTCGCGGCGGCGGCCCTGGTCGCGGGTCTCGGCGGCTGCAACATGGTCTATTCGGAGCAGCCGCTGTTCACGGCCGCGGACGCGGCGGGCGCGGCGCCGCTGAAGCCGGGGCTGTGGCTCAGCGACGACACCAAATGCCGGGTCAGGGAAAGCCAGCCGGTCCAGACCTGGCCGAAGTGCGCCAGCTGGACGGTCGTGCGCGCCGGCCAGCTGCTGGAATTCAAGCCGCCGGCCTGGACCAGCACCGACTTTGTGCTCGCGTCGGGTGAGCCGCGCGTGCTGCAGGCGCCCGTGACGGCCGAGTCAGGCGCGGCGTTCATGTATGCGGGCCTGGAGCCCCTGCGGACCGACCCGGAGGGACGCATCACGGCGTTCCGGACCTGGTCCGTCCAGTGCGGACCGCCCCCGCCGGAGCCGCCCGCACCGCCGGCCGGTCAGAACGGGCCTGAAAAGCGCAGCGTCACCACCCAGCCCCTGCCGGGCCTTGAGATCAAAGGCGACAACTGCATCGCGCGCGAACAGGGGCCGGTGCGCGCCGCGGCAAAGGCCAGCAAGGCGTGGGAGGCGAGCCCCTCCAGCGCCCACTGGGTGCGCGACGCAGCGCCTTAGCGACGGGCCATGTAGCCTGGCAGCCAGGCCTCGTTCGCGGCCCGCAGTTCGTCCAGAGGGATGGAGAAGAGGCCGGTCGAGGCGAACGCGTCGCCGCTCGCATGGCCCGCGATGGACGCGTGCACGCCCGCCGATCGCGCGGCCGCCAGCAGCGGCTCCGCATCCGCGACCCCGACGAGGTAGCGGCCCTGGTCCTCGCCGAACAGATAGAGGTGGGCGTGCGTGTGCGAGGTTGCGTTCAGCTCCACGCCGACGCCCGAGGCCATCGCCATCTCGGCCGCCGCGCAGACCAGGCCGCCGTCGGAAAGGTCATGGCAGACCGTGAGGCGTCCCGACCTGATCAGTCCACGGATGAAATCGCCATTGCGACGCTCGGCCGCCAGGTCCACCGGCGGCGGCGCTCCCTCCGCCCTGCCCTGCAATTCGCGCAGATAGAGGCTGCAGCCGAGCTCTCCATGGGTTTCGCCCACCAGCACGAGCACGTCCCCAGGCTTGAGCCCACCGTACCCGGCGCGACGGTCGTAGTCGGGAATCAGGCCCACAGCGCCGATGGTGGGGGTCGGCGGGATCGCCGCTCCATTGGTCTCGTTGTAGAGGCTGACGTTGCCGCTCACGACTGGGAAATCCAGGGCCCGGCAGGCCTCCGCCATGCCCTCGATGGCCGCGACGATATCGCCCATCACGTCCGGGCGCTCAGGGTTGCCGAAGTTCAGGTTGTCGGTGACCGCGATGGGATCGGCGCCGACGGCGGTCAGATTCCGCCACGCCTCCGCCACCGCCTGCTTGCCGCCCTCGAAGGCGTCAGCGGCGACATAGCGCGGCGTGACGTCCGAGGTCAGGGCCAGGGCCTTGCGCGTCCCGTGCACGCGCACGAGGGCGGCGTCGGCGCCGGTGGAGGAATCCGCGATGGTGTCGGCCATGACGTGGTGGTCGTATTGCTCCCAGAGCCAGCGCTTCGACGCGACGTCGGGGCAGGCCATGAGGGTCAGCACCGCGGCGCGCCAGTCGGCGGGCGCCGGCAGTTCATCGACATGCAGGCGCGGCGGCGGCGTGCGCCGCTCCTGGGGGCGGTCATAGAGGGGGGCGTCGTCCGTCAGGGGCGCCAGCGGCAGGTCGCACACGACCTCACCTTTGTGCCGCAGGAGCAGACGGCCCGTCTTGGTGGTCTTGCCGATCACGGCGGCGTCCAGGCCCCACTTCTCGAATACGCGATAGGCGTCGGCTTCCCGCCCCGGCTTGAGGATGGCCAGCATGCGCTCCTGGCTCTCCGACAGCATCATTTCATAGGCGCTCATCCCCTCTTCGCGCTGGGGCACGGCGTCCAGATCCAGCTCCATGCCGAGGCCGCCCTTGCCGGCCATCTCCACCGAGGACGAGGTCAGGCCTGCCGCGCCCATGTCCTGGATGGCGGCCACGGCGCCCAGGCCCATGAGCTCCAGCGTCGCCTCGATCAGCAGCTTCTCGGCGAACGGGTCGCCGACCTGCACCGTCGGGCGCTTGTCCTGCGAGGCGTCGTCGAACTCGGCGGAGGCCATGGTGGCGCCGTGGATGCCGTCACGCCCGGTCTTGGATCCGAAATAGACCACCGACAGGCCGGTCGCCGGGGCGGCGGAATAGAAGATCTTGTCGGCGTCGGCCACGCCCACGCACATGGCGTTGACCAGGATGTTGCCGTTGTAGCCCTTGTCGAAATTGGTCTCGCCGCCCACCGTCGGCACGCCCACGCAATTGCCGTAGCCGCCGATGCCGGCGACCACGCCCTCCACCAGCCGCCGTGTCCTGGGGTGGTCGGGATCCCCGAACCTGAGGGCGTTGAGCAGGGCCACCGG
>FTIH01002884.1_pt1 | contig 14452 bp, 14 predicted proteins | sample 1658451 | NCBI WGS metagenome assembly FTIH01 (sample SAMEA3914826, study PRJEB12502) | metagenome | biome: forest; material: soil | place: Canada | collected 2011-07-03 | depth 0.3 m
GGGTGGAACTGCACGCCGACGAACCAGGGATGGTCCTCGCGCTCGACGATCTCGGGCAGGACGCCGTCGGGCGACATGCCGGTCATCTTCAGGCCCGAGCCCTCGATGGCGCCGCGATAGCCGATGTTGACCTCATAGCGGTGCCGGTGCCGTTCGGAGATGGCCACGCCGCCGTAGATCTCCGCGATCTTCGAGCCCGGGGTCAGCACCGCGTCGTAGGCGCCCAGCCGCATGGTGCCGCCGAGCTCCGCGTCCGCGGTGCGGGTGACCTTCTCATTGCCCTTGATCCACTCGGTCATCAGGCCGACGACCGCATGGGGCGTGGCGCCGAACTCGGTGGACGAGGCGCCCTTGATGCCGGCGACGTTACGCGCCGCCTCGATCACCGCCATCTGCATGCCGAAGCAGATGCCGAAATAGGGCACCTGGCGCTCGCGGGCGAACTGGGCCGCGCGAATCTTGCCCTCCGCCCCCCGCTCGCCGAAGCCGCCTGGCACCAGGATGCCGTGGACGCCCTCGAGCCGCGCGGTCGCCGCGCCGTCGTCACCCTCGAAGGCCTCGGACTCGACCCAGTCCAGGTTGACCTTGACGTTGTTGGCCACGCCGCCGTGGATCAGGGCCTCGATCAGGGATTTGTAGGCGTCCTTGAGGACCGTGTACTTGCCGACGATGGCGATGGTGACGTCGCCGTCCGGGCTGGTCAGCCGGTCGGCGATCGAGCGCCACTGGGTCAGGTCCGGCGCCCGGGCCTCGATCCCGAAGCAGTCGAGCACCTCTGAATCCAGGCCCTGTTCGTGATAGTCGAGCGGCACGGCGTAGATGTTGGGCGCGTCCATGGCCTGGATCACCGCCGAGGGCCGCACGTTGCAGAACAGCCCGATCTTGCGCTTTTCCTCAGCCGGGATCGGCTGCTCGCAGCGGCAGAGCAGGATGTCCGGCTGGATGCCGATGGCCCGCAGCTCGCGCACCGAGTGCTGGGTCGGCTTGGTCTTCATCTCCCCGGCCGTCTTGATGAAGGGCATCAGGGTCAGGTGGATGAACAGGGCGTGCTGGCGCGGAAGCTCCTGGCCGAGCTGGCGGATGGCCTCGAAGAAGGGCAGGCCCTCGATGTCGCCAACGGTGCCGCCGATCTCCACCAGCACGAAGTCCACGTCCCCCGCGTCGCGCAGGATGAAACGTTTGATCTCGTCGGTGACGTGCGGGATCACCTGGACGGTGGCGCCGAGGTAGTCCCCTCGCCGCTCCTTCTCCAGGATCATCTGATAGATCTGGCCGGTGGTGACGTTATCCGCCCGCGTGGCCGACACGCCGGTGAACCGCTCGTAATGGCCGAGGTCGAGGTCGGTCTCCGCCCCGTCGTCGGTGACGAACACCTCGCCGTGCTGATACGGGCTCATCGTCCCTGGATCGACGTTGAGATAGGGATCGAGCTTGCGAAGGCGGACCTTGAAGCCTCTCGCCTGCAAAAGGGCGCCTAGCGCCGCGGAGGCGAGGCCTTTGCCGAGAGAGGAAACCACGCCGCCGGTGATGAAAATGTACCGGGCCATGGGCGTCCAGATTAGCGCCGATTCGGTCTCATGAACCCCCCGAAAGCGTGCGCCGAATCGCCGCTTCTCACTTGCCCTGCGGGGCGGGGGCGCTGGAGGCCGGTTCAGGGGTGTTCAGGTTCACGCGCGGCAGGGCGATCTGCGAGGACGGCCGCACCGCGATGTTCGACAGGGCGCCGCCACCCTGGGTCGCCGGCTTGACCGGGTGCAGGGTCGGGCGCGGCGCCTGGGTGGGCGGGGCCTGGCTCGTGGCGCCCGGCAGGGGCGGGATCGCGCCCGGCAGCGGCGGAATGGCCGGCGCGGACGAGGACGCCGGCGCGGCGGGCGCGGAAGACTTGCCGAGGGCGCGGATGTCCTGAGGCGCGACCTTCAGGCGGTCCGTCACCGAGGACATGGCGCGGTTGTGGTTGCCCAGGAGCGTGATCGCCAGGGCCAGCAGGAAGAACATGGCGGCCAGGATCGACGTGGTCCGGGTCAACAGGTCTCCCGCTCCACGGGCCGTGAACATGCCTTGCGGTCCCGAGCCCATGCCGAGGGCACCGCCTTCGGAGCGCTGCAGCAGGATGACGCCCACCAGGGCGACGCAGACGATGACCTGGATGGAGAGGAGGATGTTCGAGAGCATGACGGCCAATGAGATAGGCGGCGGCGAACGGCTGCGCCAGACCGCGCGCCTCCTAGCACTGACTGGCCCAAGCGCAAAGGGCGCAAGCCGCTTGCCCTGCTCGCGGCCCTGCGGGAAGGTGCGGCTGATCGAGGGGCCGGGATGATGAAGATCACTGGATTGCTGCTGGTCGCCGCCGTCCTCGGCGCGGCCTCGCCCGCCGCCGCGCAAGGGCTGGCGGGGAGCTGGACCTTCTCCGGAGACACCCAGGACACGGCCGGCTGCAAGGTGACCCTCGGCGTGAAGACCGTCCCCGGGGGCCGCGCCCTCACCGCCCCGGCCGCCTGTCGGAAGGTCTTCGCCGGGGCCGCGAGATTCGCGGTCTGGCGGACCTCGCCCGGCGGCGGGGTCGTCTTCGCCAATGCGAGCGGCAGGGCCCTGCTCGAGTTCGGGCCCGTCGCCGACGGCGACTTCCTGGCGCAACTGGACAACGGAAACGGCTATGTCCTGACCCGGTCGCCCGGCAGGCGCCGCTAGCCCCCGCGCGCGAGGCTTTGCAACCGGCGCCCAGGCGTCTAATTGCTGACCTATGGCGTCCAAGTCCGAAGGCCCCACCGAACCGTTCAAGCGTGCGCTGGCCCACGCCGCGCGCTCGCTCGCGGAACAGCCGGACCTGGAGGTGGTGTTTTCCGCCGAGGGGCCCAGCCTTACGGGCAACCGCGCCGTCCTTCCCCACCCGCCCCGCGATCTGGCGCCCAGGGAAGCCGCGCGCATCCGCGGCCTGGCCGACCAGATGGCCCTGCGGCTGGCCCACCATGACGCGGCAGCCCACGCCCGCCTGCGCCCACGATCGGCCGAGAGCGTCGCCGTGTTCGAGAGCATCGAACAGGCCCGCACCGACGCCATCGGCGCCAATGCGCTCGGCGGCGTGCGCGCCAACCTGAAGGCGGCCCTGGAAGACGACATCGAGCGCAAGGGCCTGGCGCGGGGAGATGAGCGCATGCGCCCGCCGCTCGCCGATGTGCTCGCCCTCATGGTCCGTGAACGCCTGACCGGCGACGCGCCGCCCGACGGCGCCAGGGGCGTGGTCGAGCAGTTCCGCGCCGACATCGAGGCGCGGGCCGGCAAGGACCTCGACCGCCTGCTGCAGTCCATAGACAACCAGGCCGCCTTCGGCCGCATCGCCCGCACCATCCTGCGCGACCTCGACATCGGCGACGCTTCCGACGCCGACGAGTCCGACTCCGAGGAGGGCGACGACGAGCCGGACGGCGGCGAAGGCGAAGGCGAGGACGGCGACCAGGGCGAGGGCGAATCGTCGCCGCCGGAGCGGGTGCAGCTGTCCGACCAGGAGTCCGACTCGACCGACTCCGAAATGGTCCAGGTCGACGACATGGAGATGACCGAGGACACCGAGGAAGCCTCGGACATGGGGGAAGCGGCCAAGACTTCCCGCCCCGAGTCCAGCGACCAGGGTCTGGCTGAACCGCCCTACAAGGTGTTCACCACCAGCCACGACGAGATCGTCGAGGCCGAAGAACTGTGCGACCCCGAAGAGCTGGAGCGCCTTCGCGCCTATCTCGACCAGCAGCTGGCGAGCCTGTCGAGCGTGGTCTCGCGCCTCGCCAACCGCCTGCAGCGCCGTCTCCTGGCCAAGCAGTCGCGCGCCTGGATGTTCGACCTGGAGGAAGGGATCCTGGACGCCGCGCGTCTTGCGCGGGTGGTCGTCGACCCGACCTCGCCCCTGTCGTTCAAGGAGGAACAGGACACCGAATTCCGCGACACCGTCGTCACCCTGCTGCTGGACAACTCCGGCTCCATGCGGGGGCGTCCGATCATGGTGGCCGCGGTCTGCGCCGACATCCTGGCCAGGACGCTGGAACGCTGCGGCGTGAAGGTCGAGATCCTGGGCTTCACCACGCGGGCCTGGAAGGGCGGCATGTCCCGCGACGAGTGGATCCGGGAAGCCAAGCCGCAACAGCCCGGACGCCTGAACGACCTTCGCCACATCATATACAAGTCCGCCGACGCCCCCTGGCGGCGCGCGCGCAAGAACCTCGGCCTGATGATGCGCGAGGGCCTGCTCAAGGAGAACATTGACGGCGAGGCGCTGATCTGGGCGCACCAGCGGCTGATCGGACGTCCCGAACAGCGCCGCATCCTGATGGTAATCTCCGACGGCGCGCCCGTGGACGACTCCACCCTGTCGGTGAACTCGGGCCACTATCTGGAGCGGCACCTGCGCAAGGTGATCGAGGAGATCGAGACCGCCTCGCCGGTGGAGCTGATCGCGGTGGGCATCGGCCACGACGTGACCCGCTACTATCGCCGCGCCGTGACCATCGTGGACGTGGAGCAGCTGGGCGGGGTCATGACCGAACACCTGGCGGAACTGTTCGAGGAAGATCCCAAGCCCGTCGCGCTCAAGCGCGGCGCCATGTCCGCCACCTTGACCCCCGCCGGCCACAGGGCCGGACCGCGCAGGACCACCCTGCAGGCGGTCCGCGGAGCGACCGTTTGACAGGCCTGCCGCCGCGCGCTGAGGTCAGCTATCAATCCCGGGCAGGAGACGCCCCAAGATGACACCCGCGAATGTCGCCGACTACCGTGAGCTGGCCCGCCGCCGGATTCCGAAGGTGTTGTTCGACTATATGGACGGCGGCTCCTATTCCGAGGGCACGCTCAGGGCCAATTCGGCGGACTTCGAGAAGATCAACCTGCGCCAGCGGGTGCTCGTGGACGTCTCCAGCATCTCCCTGACATCCGATGTCCTCGGACAGACGCTCGATCTGCCGGTGGTGCTCTCGCCCGTCGGCATGGCGGGCATGTACGCCCGCCGCGGCGAGGTCCAGGCGGCCAGGGCGGCGCGCAAGGCCGGCGTTCCCCTTTGCCTGTCGAGCATGTCGATCTGCGACGTCGAGGAGGTCGTGAAGGGCGGCGGCGGTCCCATCTGGTTCCAGCTCTACATGCTCAAGGACCGGGGCTACATGAAGGAGCTGCTGGCCCGAGCGATGGCGCTGGGTTCCCCGGTGCTGGCCTTCACCGTCGACCTGCCGGTGCCCGGAACCCGCTATCGTGACGTCCGCAACGGCCTGTCCGGCGACACCCGCTGGCACCTGCCCCTGCGACGGGCCTGGGACGGCGCCACCCACCTGCCCTGGGTCTGGGACGTCTGGCTCAATGGCCGCCCCCACATCTTCGGCAACATCGCCCCCGCCGTGCCGGGCGCAAAGGGCGTCGACGGCTTCTGGCCCTGGATCCGCGGCAGCCTGGACAACAGCCTGACCTGGTCGCACATCGACTGGATCCGCGAGAACTACACGGGAAAGATCATCCTGAAGGGCGTCCAGGACGTGGACGACGCGCGCCAGGCGGTTCGGTCAGGATTCGACGGCATCATCGTCTCCAACCATGGCGGACGGCAGCTGGACGGGGCGCAATCGTCGATCTCCGCCCTGCCCCCCATCGCCGACGCCGTGGGCGACCAGACCACCCTGTTCATGGACGGCGGCGTGCGCTCCGGCCTGGACGTGCTGAAGGCCATGGCGCTGGGCGCCAAGGGCTGCTTCCTCGGCCGCGCCTGGGCCTATGGGCTGGCGGCGCGCGGCGAGGCGGGCGTCAGCCATGTCCTGGACATCATGCGCGGCGAGCTGGCCACGGCCCTGGCCCTCACGGGCTGCACGGACGTGCGCAAGGTCAGCCGCGCGCTGGTCATCGAGGCCGCCGGCGCCCTGAAGGACGCCGCCCGGGCCAAGGCCAAGGCGCCGATCGCCGCCGAATAACCGAACCCAGGGACCGCCACACCGGACGAGGATCGCATCGTCATGAGCAGGACTGACCTCTCGATCACCACCCCGGACGGGACCTGCCCGGCCTATGCGTTCAGACCGGACGGCCAGGGGCCGTGGCCGGCCGTGATCCTCTACATGGATGCGCCAGCCATCCGGCCCACGCTGTTCGACATGGGCGAGCGGCTCGCGCGGCACGGCTATTACGTGTTGCTCCCGGACCTGTTCTACCGCGACGGCCCCTATGCGCCGCTGGACGTGAGCAGGATGTTCGCCGACGAGGACGCCAGGAAGGCGATCTTCGCCAAGATGGGCCGCTGCACCAATCCCGACGCCGCGCGGTCGGACACGCGGGCCTTCCTCGATTTCCTGGCCGCCCAGCCCGACGTGAAGGGCGCCAGGGTCGGCGTCACCGGCTATTGCATGGGCGGGCGGCTGTCGCTGATCGCGGCGGCGAACTTCCCCGACCGCATCGCCGCCGCCGGCGTCTTCCACTCCGGTAACCTCGCCAATGATCAGGACGTCACCAGCCCTCACCTGCGCGCCGATGTGATCAGGGCCAGGGTCTACGTCGGCGGCGCCGATCAGGACGCCGGCTTCCCGCCCGAGCAGAAGGCCCGGCTGGAACAGGCGCTCGCCGCCGCCGGGGTCGAACACCGTGTGGAAATCTACGAGGGAGCCCGCCACGGCTACACCATGAAGGATCTGTCGGTGTACGACGAGGCCGCCGCAGAGCGTCACTGGCGCGAGACCGTCGCCCTGTTCGACGCGGCTCTGAAGGCCGCCTGATCCGGGTCGGCGACGCGGTCCGACCGGTAAAGAATTTGACGGTTCGATGAAGACGCCCCTTTGCATGGGCCAGTCGCCGGTCTATATAGTCTGTCAGCTTATGCTCACTTACAGCATAAGGGGGCGCTGGCGGGGAACGACCCCCTCCGGCGTTTTTCAAGACCCTTGAAATGCTCACTATGAGCATAACGGGCGAAGGACGGGAGGCCGGTATGTACGACGGCTTTACACCTCTGGACTTCACGCCGCAGATCGAGGCCGAGACACGGCCGGTCTGGGACAAGGTGAAATCCCGCGTCACGCCGCTGGAATGGCGGCTGCAGGCCCCGCTGGTGGCCGCGATCAACGCGCTCAAGGTCCAGAAGAACGCCGTGATCCTGGCGCACAATTACATGACGCCTGAAATCTTCCACGGCGTCGGCGACTATGTGGGCGACTCCCTGGGCCTGGCCCGCGAGGCGGCCCGGTCCGACGCACGGATCATCGTGCAGGCCGGCGTGCACTTCATGGCCGAGACCTCCAAGGTGCTCTGCCCCGACAAGACCGTGCTGATTCCAGACCTGCGCGCCGGGTGCTCCCTGGCGGCCTCGATCACCGCGGCGGACGTCCGCCTGATCCGCCAGCACCACCCGGGCCTGCCGGTGGTGACATATGTGAACACCACCGCCGATGTGAAGGCCGAGACCGACATCTGCTGCACCTCCGCCAACGCCGTGCAGGTGGTGGAATGGGCGGCGCGGGAATGGGGCGTGGACCGGGTGATCCTGCTGCCCGACGAGTTCCTGGCCCGCAACGTCGCCCGCCAGACCGACATCGGGATCATCGCGTGGCAGGGCCGCTGCGAGGTGCACGAACGCTTCACCGCCCAGGACATCCTGGACCTGAAGGAGGCCTATCCCGACGCCGAGATCCTGGCGCACCCCGAATGTCCGACCGACGTGATCGAGGTCTCCGACTTCACCGGCTCGACCGCCGCCATGACCGACTACGTCGCCACCCGCAGGCCCCGGCAGGTGGTGCTGATCACCGAGTGCTCCATGGCCGACAACGTCGCCTGTGACGCGCCGGGGACGGAGTTCATCCGGCCATGCAACCTCTGCCCGCACATGAAGCGGATCACGCTGGAGAACATCTACGACGCCCTGCTGAACGAGCGGTTCGAGGTCACCATCCCGGACGACATCGCCGCGCGCGCCCGCCTGGCCGTCCAGCGCATGATCGACATGCCGCCGCCCGCCACGCCCGCGCGCTATGACCTGGTCAAGGCGCGCCACCACGTCGATGTGGAGCTGATCTAGGCGCCGCCATGTCCAGCCGGGCAGTCCTCCATCACGACGGACACATCGGGTCGCGCAATACCCCTGATGCGCCCGCATCGGCCGCCGCGCAGGCTGTGGTCACGGCCGTGGCCGCCGGCCTGGCCTGGGCGACGCGCTTCGGCGCCATGCGCCAGGGCATGATCATCGCCCGGCGGGTCCTGGGCGGGAGCCGCAGGCCTTGACCGACGCCGGCGCCAGCCTCAAGGCGGCCGATCCCAGCCCGCGTCAGCCCTCGGCGGGCCAGACGCTGGTCTGGTCGCTGATTTCCACCGCCCTGCTGGCGGGCTGGCTCGCCTTCCAGATGGGATGGGTCTGGGCCCTGGCCGGCGTGATCGGCGTGTTCGTGCACGAATACGGCCACGTCCTGGCGATGAACGCCCTGGGCTGCGGGCCCGGACGGATCCGCATCGTGCCCTTCGTGGGCGGCGCCGCGATCCCGAAGGTCCCGCCCGGCACGGAATTCAAAGGGGTGTTGATCGCCCTCGCCGGACCCGTGTTCGGTCTGGTCGCGATGGCGCCCTTCTTCATCGCCTACGCCGCCACGGGCCAGGGCGTTTGGCTTGGCGGCGCCTTCTTCATCGCCGTGATCAGCCTGATCAACCTGGCGCCGGCCCCGCCGCTGGACGGCTCCAAGGCCCTCGGTCCCGCCCTCGCCCGTATCCATCCCTGGCTCGAGAAGGCCGCCCTCGTGGTGGTCGGCGCCCTGGCGGTGCTCTGGGCGCTGAGCACCCACAACTGGATCTTCGGCGTTTTTGTCGCGCTCGGGGTCTTGGGCGCCCTCAAGCAGGGCCGGGTGCGGCCGTTCGCGCTTCGCCTCACGGGCCGGCAATGGCTGGCCTCCGTCGCGCTCTACGCCGCCGCTCTCGGCCTCTGTCTCGCCGCCCTGGACCTGTCCCTGAGAGGCGCCGGCCTCGACGCCGTCCTTCGTATGGTCCTTCACGTGTTCGGGGCCTGAGCATGGTCGAACGGTTCTCCTTCGACGGGGTCCTGGTGATCGGCGCCGGCCTGGCGGGCCTGGCCGCAGCCCTGTCCGCCGCGCCGCGGCGGGCGCTGGTGATCACGCCGGGCTCGCTCGCCGGCGCCTCAGCGTCTGCCTGGGCCCAGGGCGGCGTCGCCGCCGCCCTTTCGGCAGGCGACGATCCGGAGCTGCACGCCGCCGACACCGTCGCGGCGGGCGCGGGCCTGACCGACCCGGCCATGGCCACGCTGCTCGCCCGCGAGGGCCCCGACGCCGTCCGCTGGCTGGCGGACCTCGGCGCGCCCTTCGACCGCAACGCCGACGGCGGCTTCTCCCAGGGACTGGAAGCCGCCCACTCAAGGCCTCGCATCGCCCGCGTCAGGGGCGACCAGGCTGGCCGCGCGGTGATGACCGCCATGGCCCACGCGGGCCACGCCGCCCCGCATATCGAGGTGCGGGAAGGTCTTCGCGCCCGGGGACTGCTTCAGGACGCCGAGGGCCGCGTCCGCGGCGCCCTGGTGGAGGCCAACGGCCAGCTGGCGGAACTGACGGCGTCTGCGGTGGTGCTGGCCGCCGGAGGGCTTGGCGGGCTCTATGCCGTGACCACCAACCCGCCGACTGCGCTCGGTGAAGGCATGGCCCTCGCGGCCCTGGCCGGCGCGGCGATCGCCGATCCCGAATTCGTGCAATTCCACCCCACCGCCATCGACGTCGGCCGCGATCCGGCGCCCCTGGCCACGGAGGCCTTGCGCGGCGAGGGGGCGAAGCTGATCGACCTTGAGGGTCGCCCGTTCATGGCCGCCTGCCACGAGCGCGCGGAGCTCGCCCCCCGCGACATCGTCGCCCGGGCCATCCATCGACAGCTGGTCAACGGCGAGGGGGCGTTCCTCGACGCCCGCCAGGCCATTGGCGCGGAATTCCCCGACGCCTTCCCGACCGTCTTCGCCGCCTGCATGGACGCGGGCCTGGACCCCCGCACTCAGCCCATCCCGGTGGCGCCGGCGGCCCACTATCACATGGGCGGGGCCGCCACCGACGCACATGCGGCCACGTCCCTCGAGGGTCTCTTCGCCGCTGGCGAAAGCGCCTGCACCGGCGTGCACGGCGCCAACCGCCTGGCGTCCAACTCCCTGCTCGAGGCGGCGGTGTTCGGACGGCGCGCCGGCGTCGCCGCCCGGGACGCGATCGATCCGGATACGCCGCCGTGTCCCATGGAGCCGACGCGCGACCTGCCCACGGACGCGCTGCAGCAGCTGCGACGGGCCATGAGCCAGGACGCCGGCGTCGTCCGCGACCGCGCGGGCCTGAGCCGGCTCCTGGAGACCCTGGACGAGATGGAGGCCCGCCATGGCCGCGCCATCCCCCTCATCGCCGCCAGGCTGGTCGCCAGCGCGGCCCTGGACCGCAACGAGAGCCGGGGCGGCCATTATCGCGCCGACTTCCCGCTGATGGCCTCCCCCGCGCGGCGGACCGTGACGACCCTGGCCGAGACCGAGGCAAGGCGCATGCGGCGCGCCGCCGAATGAGCGCCCCCCTCATCCAGCCGCCGCCGGACATTCTGATCGATCCGATCGTGCGCGCCGCCCTGGCCGAGGATCTGGGCCGGTCCGGCGACATCACCAGCGCCGCCTGCATCGACGCCGACGCCCGTCTGACCGCCCGGTTCGTGGCGCGCCAGGCCGGGGTGATCGCCGGGCTGGACTGCGCGCGGCTGGCGATCCTGGCGATGGACCCCGACGCCTCGTTTGAGGCCCTGGCCGATGGTCGGGCGGTCGACGCCGGCGCGGTGCCGGCCCGGGTCACCGCCAACGCCCGCGCCCTGCTGTCCGCCGAACGGGTGGCGCTCAATCTCTTGGGCCGGCTCAGCGGGATCGCAACGCTCACCGCCGCCTATGTGGAGGCCGTGCGGGGAACCAGGGCCAGGATCACCGACACGCGCAAGACCACCCCGGGCCTGCGGGCGCTGGAGAAATACGCGGTCCGCTGCGGCGGGGGCGTCAACCACCGCTTCGGCCTGGATGACGCCATCCTGATCAAGGACAACCACGTCGCGGCCAGCGGCGGCGTCGGTCCGGCGCTTTTGCGCGCCCGGGCGGCGGCCGGCCACCTGGTCAGGATCGAGGTGGAGGTCGACACCCTGGAGCAGTTCGACGAGGCCCTGCGCCATGCCCCTGACGTGATCATGCTCGACAACTTCGACCTGGACGCCATGCGCGAAGCCGTGCGCCGGACCGCCGGCCGCGTCGTCATCGAGGCGTCGGGCGGGGTCACCCTGGCGCGCGTGCGGGCGATCGCGGAAACGGGCGTCGACGTGATTTCGGTCGGCGCCCTCACCCATTCAGCCGCCGTGCTGGACGTGGGCCTGGACGCCGTCGACTGATCGAAGGGCGTTAGCGCGGACTAACCGCGGCCAAGGCTGCCCATCTTGACCGACATCTGGCCGGGCGTCTGGCCGGGCTTGCACGGCCCCAGCCACTTGGCGTCGGTGTGCATCTTCATGCCGTCCGCCATGCCCGGCGGCGCGGGATCCATGCGGGTCGTCATGTCCATGGTGTAGGCGCTGTTGAAATCGCCGGCCATCACCGCGTGGGTGGTGACCTTGCGATCCTGGCTGTTGCAGACCATGTCGAACGCCACGCCGCCGCCGGGCGCGGGACCGAACTTCGGCTCATCGCAGTTCCGCTTGGAGCGAACGCTGGGCGCAGCCTGGAAGGCGGCGTTCTCGGTCTGCTGATCCAGGCACACTTCGCTGGACACGGTCATCCCCGGTCCGATGTGATTGATCATCGTCATCCGCCACAGACCAAGCCTGGGGTGGGGCCGACTGAACAGGGCCGGCGCCGCGGGCGCCGGAGCGGAGGCAGCGCCACTGGAGGCGGCGGGCGCCGGGCTCTTGGAGCAGGCCGACAGCGCGGCCAGGACGACGAAAAGACAGGACGCGACGCGACGCATGTGTTTCCCCCGGGGATGTTCTGCGCCAACCTAGCACCAGATGCGGACAACGCCAGCCGGAGGGCGCCGATGACCGAGACCGTTGTCGACAACGTCGAGCGCCGCCGCTTCGAACTCACCGAACAGGGTCTGACCGCCTTCGCTGACTACCGCCTCGACGGCGATCGCCTGGTCCTGCCGCACGTCGAAGCGCCGCCGGCCCTGCGCGGAACAGGCGCGGCGGGCCGCCTGATGACCGGTGTGCTGGATCTGGCGCGGACCAGGGGTCTGAAAGTTGTTCCCCGGTGCCCCTATGCGAAGCTCTTCATCGAACGGCATCCGCAATACCAGGACCTCGTGGCCTGACGACGCTCAGCGGACCTCGACCGGCAGGTCGATATCGCAGACCGAGAAGTCGGCGCCCCGGGCCGCGCGGACCTTCTTCACCAGCGCTGCGAACGCCGGCCCGCCGGGATCGATCACCCGCACCTTCGGCCGCGTCGCCTCCGGCAGGTCGGCGAGCACCCGCACGCTGAGCATGCGGTCCGGATCCTTGACCGGTTCGCCGGTCTTGATGGCGCGCACCACGTCCAGACCCGAGAGCACCCGGCCCCAGGCGGTGTAGCGTTTGTCCAGGGACGGATATGCGTCACGCATTAGGAAGAATTGGCTGTTGGCGGAGTCGGGCGAGTCATCGCGTCCCATTCCGACCACGCCCGGGCAATAGGTCGCCCAGGCGGCCGCTTTGTGGTCCTGGGTGACGACCATGAAGGCGTCGGCCTGGCTAACGACCGGCAAGGTTCCGATGAAACCCACCTGGAGACCCATCGGCCGGGCGACCGTGACAAAGGGCGTCGCCATGTCGCGGCGCAGGCTGAACTCGGACTTGAGGTCCGGCAGAGTGGACTTGCCGTCGCCCCGGTCGTCGGGGTCACCGGTCTGGGCCATGAATCGGTCGAGGACCCGGAAGAAGGCCAGCCCGTCGTAGAAGCCCTGATGGGCCAGGGCCCGGACCTGGGCGACGTGGGCCGGCGCCATCTCAGGGACCATCTCAACGACGATCCGGCCCTTGGTGGTGTCAATCACCAGCACGTTCGCCGGGTCGGGCGTGCGCCAATCCGCCGGCGCCGGCGCGGCGGCTGAAGCGCCCGCCGCCGCGAGCAGCAGGCTGAACGCCACGGCGAATGCGGCCGGCCGCATCACGCCTTGGGCGGGGGGGCCGGGTACTTGGCCTGCAGGCGCCGGGCCACGCTCGGGGCCACGAAGGCCGAGACGTCGCCGCCGAGCTTGGCGATTTCCTTGACCAGCCGCGCCGCGATGGCCTGGTGACGGGGGTCCGCCATCAGGAACACGGTCTCGATATGGCGATCGAGCTGCTGGTTCATGGCGGTCATCTGGAATTCGTACTCAAAGTCCGCCACCGCGCGCAGGCCCCGGATGATGACGCTGGCGCCGACTTCCTCTGCGAAGTGCATCAGCAGGTTCTCGAAGGGCCGCACGATGATCTCGGCGCCGTTGACCTGGGGTCCGACTTCTTCGCGCAGCATGTCTACGCGCTCGTCCAGGGAAAACAGCGGACCCTTGTCGCGGTTCACCGCGACCCCGATCACCAGGCGGTCCACCAGCTTCACGGCGCGGCCGATGATATCGATATGACCGTTGGTGATGGGATCGAAAGTGCCGGCGTAGAGCCCGGTTCGGGTGATCATCCCTCAGCGCCCTCCTCGCCGGGCGCTTCGCCTTCGCCTTCCAGCCGCTCGACGGACACCACGTGCTCGTCCTGGGCGGTGCGGAAGATGGTCACGCCGCGGGTGTTCCTGGACGCGATACGGATGCCGTCCACCGGGACGCGGATCAGCTGCCCCTGGTCGGAGACCAGCAGCACTTCATCACCGATCTCAACTGGGAACGCCCCGACCACGCGGCCGCCGCGGGACAGGTCGTGGGCGATCAGGCCCTGGCCGCCCCGGCCGGTCCGGCGATAGTCATAGGCCAGCGTGCGCTTGCCATAGCCTTCGATATCGACGGTCAGGATCGTCTCGGCGGCGGCGTCCAGCTCGGCGATCCGCTCGACCGAAAGGGCCGCGTCGGCGCCGACCGCCTCGTCGCCGTCCTCGTCCAGCACGGCCTCGACGGCGTCATCCTCGCCGCCCTCGCCGATAGCGCGGCGCATGGCGGCCGCGTGCTTCAGGTAGGCGCGACGCTCTTCCGGGCTGATGGTCACCTGACGAAGGATCGCCATGGAGATCACCTTGTCGCCAGCCGCCAGCCGCACGCCGCGCACGCCGGTGGACTCGCGGCCAGCGAACACCCGCACCTCGCCCACGGCGAAGCGGATGCAGCGCCCCAGCGCGGTGGTCAGCAGGACATCCTGGGTGTCGGTGCAGAGGTTCACGCCGACGATGTGGTCATCGGCGTCTAGCTTCATGGCGATCTTGCCGTTGCGGTTGATCCGCTGGAAGTCCGACAGCTTGTTGCGGCGCACGTCGCCCGACTGGGTGGCGAACATCAGGTCC
>FTIH01014628.1_pt1 | contig 14448 bp, 12 predicted proteins | sample 1658451 | NCBI WGS metagenome assembly FTIH01 (sample SAMEA3914826, study PRJEB12502) | metagenome | biome: forest; material: soil | place: Canada | collected 2011-07-03 | depth 0.3 m
CCCAGGTCGAACAGGACCACGTCAGGCTCGAGACGGCGCACCAGCACCAGGGCCTGCTCCGAAGTGTTGTCGCTCGTCACGTCCAGATCGGAGAAGATTTGCTCGAGCTCGCGCCGCAGACCCCGGTCGTTCTCCAGAATCAGCAATTTGCGACGCTGTGTATTGCCGGGCATCCGCACTCCATCGCCTCCCTGTATGCAGGAGTTTACAGAAAGAGTGTAAAGACCGTAACCGCCGACGCCTTGTCGCGCATCACATTACTGCACTGTCGCGATGCGGCTACAGCCCCATCACCGTGACTTAATAATTGGCAAGGCATAATACGAAACCTCAGGCGGTCGAGTCGGAAATGCGTCGAATCCTGCGCGTCGCACCCTATATTTTCGCGCTGGCATTCGCGCTCTGGTGCGGTTTTGCCTTGCGTGGCGACCTCGCCCAACTGTCCCCGGCAGTGCTGCTGCGAGCCTGGCCCGCCGTCATGGCCGCCACCCTTCTCTCTCTCCTCAACTACGCATTGCGGATCGTTCGCTGGCGATACTATCTCGCGCGATTGGGACACCCGGTCCCCCACTGGTTTGCCGCGCTAACCTTCACCGCCGGCTTCGCATACACCGTCTCCCCGGGGAAAGTCGGAGAGATGTCGCGTGCCCAATATTATGTCTCACTCGGGATTCCGCTCTCCGACGTAGCGGCGGCATTCTTCGGCGAGCGTCTGCTCGACCTGGTGGTCATGGTCGTGCTGGCCTCGCTGTTGCTGACGACCGCTTCGGGATACCAAGCCGCCGTCTATGCGGCCGCGGCGTTGATGGTCGTCGTGCTGGGCGCTCTCGCAGTGACACCGTGGCCGGCTCTCGCCGAGCGCATCCTCGGCTGGAAAATCATCCCAAGACCGCTGCGCCGTGGACTCACCGGCCTCGCATCCGCCCTCGCCTCCACCCGTCGCCTGCTGTTGCCCGGCGCGCTGTGCATCGGTTTCCTGTTGGGACTCCTCGCCTGGGTGATGGAGGGACTCGGGCTCGGGATATTGAGCTCCATGTTTTCAGCGACCCACCTGGACTGGTCAACCGCGATCGGCATATACGGTATCGCGGTGTTGATCGGTGGCCTGTCGCTCCTGCCGGGGGGGCTCGGCAGTACGGAGGCGGTGATGACGGCATTGCTGGCAGCGCACGGCTACCCTTTGAGCCAGGCCGTAGTCATCACATTGACGTGCCGCCTGGTTACCCTATGGTTTGCCGTCGTTCTGGGTTGGCTCGCGATCCTTTCATTGCGCCAGCGCCCCTCCCTGGAGCCCACGTAAGCGCGCCACCGGCGGCGCAATGGAGACTTCATGGCAGCAGCAGAGGCCGGCGTGGTAACGCCCGCACTATTATGGGTCGATCTCGACGGCACCTTGATCCGCAGCGATCCGCTTTTGGAATCCCTGGTGCTACTGATCAAGCGCAATCCCCTCATCCTGCTGCGCCTGCCCCTGTGGCTGCTGCGCGGTAGGGAGAGCTTGAAGGCCGAGATCGCAGCGCGGGTGACGCTCGACCCGGCTGCGCTCCCCTACAACAAGGCGTTCGTGAGCTGGCTCGAAGCCGAGCGCCGCGCGGGCCGCAGCCTCTGGCTGTATAGCGCCGCCGACGAGCAGCTGGCGCGGCGCGTGGCCGAGCATCTGGACCTTTTCGATGGGGTACTGGCCGGTGATCCCGGCACCTCGCTCACCGGCTCCGACAAGGCGGCTTTTCCGGACCGGCGCAACACGCTGCGGGCGACGCTGCGGGCACTGCGCCCGCACCAGTGGGCCAAGAACGCCCTGATCCTGATTCCGATCCTGGCGGCTCACCAGGCGACCGACCTGCCGCTGCTCGGGACAGCCCTGCTGGCGCTGGTGGCCTTCTGCCTGTGCGCCTCCTCGGTGTACGTGTTGAACGACCTGCTCGACCTGGAAGCCGATCGCGCCCACCCGCGCAAGTCCAAGCGGCCCTTCGCCGCCGGCGACCTGTCCATTCTCACGGGACTGGCACTGGCGCCGGCGCTGTTGCTCATCGGAGCGTTGCTCGCGGCCTTGCTGCCGGCGAAATTCCAACTGGTGTTCGCGTCCTACTATGGACTGACCTTGGGGTACTCGTTTTTTCTCAAAGGATGCGTGCTGGTCGATGCGCTCGCGCTCGCGGGACTTTACACGTTGCGCATCATCGCGGGAGCCGCGGCCGTGAGCGTCCCCCTGTCGTTCTGGTTACTGTTGTTTTCCGTGTTCCTGTTCCTCAGCCTCGCTTTCGTGAAACGCTTCGCCGAGTTGGATGGCCTGCGCCGGCAGCAACGCCTGCGCGCCGCCGGCCGCGGCTATCACGTCGAGGACCTGCCCATGCTGCAGAGCCTGGGAAGCGCCTCGGGTTACCTCAGCGTCCTGGTGCTGGCGCTCTATATCAATTCGCCCGAAATCCAGGCGCTGTACAGCCGGCCCAAGGCGATCTGGCTGCTGTGCGTGCTGATGTTGTATTGGGTCAGCCGGATGTGGATGCAGGCATCGCGCGGGCTGATGCATGACGATCCGGTCGTGTTCGCCCTGAAGGATCGCGTGAGTGTCGGCATCGGGGTGCTGGCGGCGATCACGGTGTTCGTGTCCGTCTGATGCGCATGCAAGTGGTTTCGTCCTGGGGCAACGTCATCCGCGCCGAGCACGCCATTTTCCGGCTCGACTCGCGTTACGCGCCGTTTCCGGATATCAGCCCGCTGTCGAGCATTCTCCCTTACGGCAACGGCCGCAGCTACGGCGACAGCTGTCTCAACACCGGGGCGGCGTTGTTGCAGACCCGCAGCCTCGACAAGTTCGTAAGCTTCGATCCGCAGGCCGGCACCCTGACCTGCGAAGCCGGCGTGCTGCTGGAGGAAGTGTTGCGCATCGCCCTGCCCAGGGGCTGGTTCGTCCCCGTGAGTCCCGGCACCCAGTTCGTAACAGTCGGCGGGGCGATCGCCAACGACGTGCATGGCAAGAATCACCACGGCTACGGCACTTTCGGCAGCCACGTCATACGGTTCGAGTTGCTGCGCTCCGACGGGACGCGGCGGATCTGCTCGCCGACCGAGAATAGTGAATGGTTCGGCGCGACCGTGGGCGGTCTGGGCCTCACGGGCTTGATCACGTGGGCCGAGATCCAACTTCGCCCGGTCGCGGGACCCTACGTGAATGTCGAGACCATCCGCTTCGGCAACCTGGATGAGTTCCTGGCCTTGAGCCGCGAGTCGGATCGGGATTTCGAGTACACCGTCGCCTGGGTGGATTGCCTCGGCCGTGGCTCGAGCCTCGGCCGCGGCCTCTTACAGCGCGCCAATCACGCCACGGCCGCGGCGCAGCCCCGGAAGGCGCACGGCGCGCGTTTCAACATGCCGTTCTCGCCCCCGGTCTCGCTAATCAACTCCGCCTCGCTGCGCGTGTTCAACACGGTCTACTATCACCGGCAGTGGGGCGAGCGCAAGCGCGCCCTGGAGCACTACGAGTCGTTCTTCTACCCGCTCGACGGAATCCGCAACTGGAATCGCCTCTATGGACCGCGCGGCCTGTATCAATACCAGTGCGTGATTCCGGGCGCGGCCGGACGGGACGCGACGGCCGAGTTGCTCGAGTCCATCGCGCGCAGCGGCTTCGGCTCGTTTCTGGCCGTGTTGAAACTGTTCGGTCCGCTGCCATCGCCGGGCATGCTGTCGTTTCCGCGTGAAGGCATCACGCTGGCGCTGGACTTCCCGAATCGCGGCGCGCCGCTGGAGCGCTTTTTCCGGGGACTCGACGCCATCGTCAGCGCCGCCGGCGGACGACTCTACCCGGCGAAGGACGGCAGAATGCCGGGCGAACTGTTTCGGGCCGGCTATCCCCGCTGGCGAGAGTTACAACAATTCCTGGATCCACGCTGCTCGTCCACATTCTGGCGGCGCGTAACGGAGGGGGTTTGAGACGAGTACTGATTGTGGGCGCGGCTTCCGCGATTGCCGCGGCCACCGCGCGCATCTTCGCCGCACGCGGCGATGCCCTGTTCCTGGTGGGCCGCAAGGCGGAGGTCCTGGAGGCGATGGCCATGGACCTGAAGGTCCGGGGCGCCACGCAAGTCGGCACGGAGGTGCTGGACGCGAATGACTTCGCCGGACACGAGCCGATGTTGGATCGGGCGCAGGCCCTGCTCGGCGGCCTCGATACGGTACTCATCGCCTACGGCACGCTGGGCGACCAGAAAGCCTGCGAGGCTTCCGCGGACCTGACAGTACGCGAGTTGACCAACAACGCCGTCTCGGTAGCCGCCCTGCTGACACCGCTCGCGGCGCGCTTCGAAGCACAGCGCAAGGGTGCGATCGCGGTCATTTCCTCGGTGGCGGGCGACCGTGGCCGGCAAAGCAACTACGTGTACGGCAGTGCCAAGTCGCTCGTCTCCACGTTCACCTCGGGAATGCGACAGCGGCTCGCCAAGTCCGGTGTCGCCGTCATCACCATCAAACCGGGCTTCGTGGACACCCCGATGACGGCCGCGTTCAGTAAGGGTGCGCTGTGGGCCAAGCCGCACCAAGTGGGCGCCGGCATCGTCCGCGCGATCGATCGATCCGCAAACGTGGTCTACCTGCCGTGGTTCTGGGGACTCATTATGCTCGTCATCCGGTGGATCCCCGAGCGGGTGTTCGTGCGGCTAAAGCTGTAGTGATGGCTTCCGGACGACCCAGTTGTTACGCTTTGAGCAGCCGGGGGAAGACGACGGACCGCGATGGCTTAAATCTTGCTTAAAATCCCCCACCTGGCTCACGCTTTCGCGTATCCCACTGAGTAGGATGTTTTTCTTGCATGAGCGTTGAACCCTCCGCCCCGATCTCGAAAATCTCCGACGCGGAGGTCCACAAGGCTCTGGTGCTTCTGTATCGCCTCTCGAACGAGGCCATCGAGAACATCAACGACCTGATGGCAAAGCTGCACATCCGATTCGCGGATGCCGCGCTACACACGGGTGTGGTCACGCAGGAAGAGCTCGATAAGGCCCTCGAATGGATCCGACATCGGGCTGTACAGCAAAGCCGGGGCATCATCGAGGAGGTTCTGCGCCGCCAGGTCCGGCGCGAGGTCGTTCTGTGGGAAGGCGAGCGACTCAAACCCTCCGAGCTGCTGCTCCTGGCCCACGATCCGAATCATCCGCGTAGCGAGTCGCTGCGCACTCTGCGCACCGAGTTACTGCTGCGCACCCGAAACGTAGGCATCACCGGTGTCATCGCGCTTATGAGTCCGTGCGCGGCCGAGGGAAGATCGCAACTGGCGGCAGAGCTCGCGATCGCGTTCGCGCAGCTTGGCCGGCGCACCCTGCTGGTCGATGCCGACCTGCGCCGTCCACGTCAGCACGTCCTATTCGGTGCCGAGAACGCCAAGGGGCTCGCCCAGGCGCTCGTTGACGGCGGCGCAATCCACCTCCGCGGGATCGAAGGATTGCCACAGATGGCATTGTTGACATCTGGCGCCCTACCGCCGAACCCTCTGGAGCTGCTCTCCGGGGTGCGCTTCGAGCGGCTCATGGCCGAATGGCGGCGCAGCTTCGAGTTCGTGGTATTGGATACTCCACCCGTTGCGGAATCCTCGGATGCCATTACGGTGGCGACTGTCGCCGGCCAGGTACTGATACTCAGCCGCGCCGGCGTGACACCCTTCAACTCCCTGAAGGAGATGTCTCGCAAGTTGGAGGCGACTCACGCCCGAGCCCTGGGCGCGGTGATCGGCAAATTCTAAATCGCACTCTCCGGAGCGAGGCCACGGACAAAGGCGTCCGCATGGCGGCGCCACGGTAGTACGGCGTCGGCCGTGACGAGGTTGCGTGCAAACCGGCGCTCGATGAAGTGGAACAGCAGCACGGTGGCCGCAAGAGTGCCGACAATTGAGAGCGGGCGGGTCAGAAGGAAGTAGGCGACGCCTTTGGAACCGATCAGGAACGACACGGCGTGGCACACCAACCCGATCACAGAGTAGTGGACCAGGTACAGCGAGTATGAGCGCTCCCCCAGCCACACGAACTTGAACTGGGATAGCGTGCGGGCGATCGACGTCCCCCGGTCCATGGCCACGGAGACGATCCCGAAGTACAGGAGACCCCAGCCCACGTGGGGATTCAACAGAGGGAACACCGCGGAGGCCAGCACCCAGGTTATGCCAGTCGCCACCGCTGTGAGTCGCAACGATGGGCTCAGAGGGCCACCGGCGGCGATGACGAGTCCCGCGCAGAAACAAGAGGCGTAAACGGCGAACTTCGTGAGGATCGGGACGCTGTCTGCAGCCCCCAGCCCATAGACCGTGCATGCGACCAAGACCGAGCCCAGAAAGGCGGCGAGCAGGCCGCGGTGCCAGCGGCGGGCGCGGACTACGAGCGGTATGATCGCTGGCAGCGCGACATAGAAGGCCACTTCGATGGTCAGGCTCCACCACGCAAAGCTATAGGAAGCGTTGCCCACGTAGATGATCCCAACCTGCGCGAGCCAGTCCGTCATTGAGAACGATGGGAGCGAGGAGCCTACCGTCCACCACGTCGGGAAAACCGTCAGCAGGTAGACCTGCAACCCTGCCAGCAGCCACGCTACGAAGTATGGCGGCACCAGTCGCTCAACGCGGCGCGTGGTGTACTTGCCCAAGTCGAGGCGCCGCTCGCCGCGAACGTAGGGTCCCGCCAGGACGACCGAGCTGAGCACGAAGAAGAGCTCAACGCCAGAAGCCGTCAAGCCGCCCAGCAAGCGCCCGAGCACCTCGTGCCCGGACTGCTCCAGGCCTACGGCAGCCGACCCGACACCCAGATGGTGGGCGACCACGAGGCACGCGGCTACGGCCCTCGCGCCGTCCAAAGCGTGCAGTCTGTCTCCCACATGTGCCATAACGTAGTTCAACGCACCAGCAGAGTGCGAACGAGCGTGCTTCATTGACAGCCTCTCGAGGCCTTATTGTTCGATCGCCTCCCAACGGATGCGACTTGCGGAAAGTACTGAAATCCGCGAGTGTTCCGACTCTATCAGCGCCGCCGGGAAGGTGCCAGCGGTGGCTGTCAGGCCACCGCGTAGCGCCGTTTTGCAGTAACATCGGCAACGGCGGGATGGGGTAATTCGTGTTCGAATATAAGACTCATTACAAGAAGTCGACAGGTGCGATCGTCCTTGCCGTGGCGCTGATCCTTGCGGTGATCGCAACCGGCTTCCAGGCCGCGGAAGCACAAGTGAACGCCGAACCGCAGCACATGAGCGTGCTGGGCCCGGGTGATGCGGTCACCATCCAGGTCTTCGGTGAGCCGGAAGCTACGCCTGTCTACGTGGGCGATGACGGGACGATCAATGTGCCTTATGTAGGCAAGATACCCGTCGCTGGCATCTCCCCGGTGGAAGCGGCCAGCCGCGTCGCCACGGCGCTGAAGGACGGAAAATTCTTCGTCGATCCGCACGTGACGGTTCTGGTCACGCAATCGCACAGCCAGTTCGTCTCCGTCGTCGGTGAAGTGCAGGCTCCCGGGCGCTACCCCATCACTCCCCGAAGTACGATCGTCGACCTGTTGGCTCAAGCCGGCGGCGCAAAGGAAATGGCTGCGGACATCGGCTACGTGGTCCGTACCGACGAGTCAGGTCAGGTCAGCCGCTATCCGGTTAATCTCAATGTAGTCACGGAGAGTCAGAATGCGCCTTCGGCGTGGGTCCTGCAGGGTGGCGATTCGCTCGTCATCCCCCGTGCGGAGCAGTTTTCCATCGGGGGTGAGGTCATCACTCCGGGCCGCTATCGAATCGAGCCGGGGATGACGGTCATGCAGGCGATCGCACGCGCGGGCGGAATAACGCCGCGCGGCAGCGAGCGACGAGTACAGTTGCGGCGGGCCGATAAGCAGCCCAGCCAGTATCAGACTCTCCATGCCAAGCCCGGCGACCTGGTGAAGGCCGGCGATATCATTGTGGTGAAGGAAAGCATTTTTTGAATATCCGCTACAGGCCGATGCAGGGAACGGCCCTGACAGTGTCGACGCCCGAGCCCAATCTGCCGGTCAGTCCTGATGAGCCCGCGCAGCAGGGAATGTCGCGCGCCCAGATCGTTGCAATGCTGCGCGCCCGTTGGAAGCAGATCGTCATCATTGCGGTGTCCATCATTGTCCTGGGGGCAGTGGCGATCAAATCGCTGCCCAAGACTTACACGGCCACCGCCACCCTCATCATCAATTCGGACGTCAAGGACCCGCTTGCCGGCCGCGATTTTCCGGTCGAGATGGTCGCCAATTATGTTTCGACCCAGATCGAGCTCCTGACGAGTCCGATCGTGCTGCTCCCGGTGGTCGATCACCTCCGGCTCACGCAAGACAAGGACTTCACAGCCGGCTTCAGCGGCAGTTCGGAGGCACTGCGCGAATTCGTCGAGAAAAATCTGGCCATGAATCTGCAGATCGAGCGCGGTACGGGCGGCCAGCTGCTCTATATTTCAACGTCATCCAAGAGCGCGGCCAGAGCTGCGGAAATCGCCAATACCGTCGTCGATGTTTACATGGAGCAGGACCGGCGCCGGCTCAACGGTCCGGCGAGTGAGCGTGCCCAGCGCTACGTCGAGGAGCTGGCGGAGCTGCGCAACAAGGCGGCGATCGCGCAAGACAAGGTGACCGCCTTCCGCAAGCAGAGCGGGATCAACGATATCAACTCCAACCCCGGCGATACCGAGCTGCAGGTGTTGGACAGCCTGAATCAACGCCTGGTCGAGACGCAAAATCTGCGGCGCACCCTGGAAGCCAAGGACCCCGGGCTGCCGTCCAACGATCAGACGGCCGCCAGCAGTGCCTTGCAGTCATTGCAGGGCCAGATCGAAATTCAGCTCGCGCAGCTGGCCCGGCTGCGCGGCACGTACGGACCGGAGCATCCGAAGATACGGGAGCTGGAAGCGCAGATTGCCGCGACCCGGCAATCTCTGGCTGACGAGCATCGCACTCTTGCAACAAATAGCCACTCAGAGCTCGCCCACACGAAAGAGCTGGAGCAAAAATACATCAGCGCCATCGCCGAGCAGAAAGCGAAGGTCGGGACTCTGCGCCAGTCGCAGGACGAGGGCAGCAAGCTCGTGCTGGAGCTCGAGTCGGCCCGGGCAGTCTACAAACAGGCCCTCGACGGCTTCGACCAGATCATGTTCCAGGCGGTCGCGAATCACGCCAACGTCAGTGTCGTCAGCCGCGCCGTCGCGCCACTGCGGGCGAGCAAACCCAACAAAATGAAATTGCTGCTGATGGCGTTGGTTGCGGGGCTCGCGATTGGCGTGGCCGGCCCCCTCTCGTACGAGTTGTTCTTTGACCGGCGCCTGCGCTGCCGTGACGATATGGAGCGGGAATTCGGCATTGCCGTGCTTGCACAGCTCGACGCGGTCCCCGCCCTGGCGCGCGCAACATGAGGTAGTCATCTGCCCTACGCACTCACAGTGGCCATCACCGTGTGGATGGCACTGACGACCGGCGCGTGTCTCTACTTGTTGGTGCTGACTTGTTTGTCCGGCCGCGGGCGCACTCCCCCTTCTGCGGCCCGTACGCCTTTTTTCGACGTCATTGTCCCAGCTCACAACGAGGCCGCCGGAATCCAGCGCACGGTCGCGAATCTACGGCAACTCGACTGGCCGGCCGGACGATTTCGCGTGGTTGTCATCGCCGACAATTGCACCGACGATACGGCGCGCATGGCGCGCGAAGCCGGCGCGCTCGTGCTCGAACGGCAAGATCTTGCCAATCGGGGCAAAGGCTACGCGCTGGCGCATGTTTTCCGCTGGAGTCGCGCGGACGCCAAGGCTGACGCGGTGGTTGTCGTGGATGCCGACTCCGAAGCCTCCGCCAATCTGCTGCAATCCTTTGCCGCGCGCCTCGAGTTGGGAAGCCATGCCCTGCAGGCGCACTATGGTGTGCTCAACGCAAGCGCGTCCTGGCGGACTCGACTCATGGCGATCGCTCTCGGATCGATTCATAAGCTGCGCTCGCGAGCGCGCGAACGCCTGGGTTTGTCATGCGGCATACGCGGCAACGGGTGGTGCGTCACTCACGCGCTGCTCGATGAAATACCCTACGAGGCCTATTCCCTGACAGAGGATGTCGAATTCGGAATCGACCTGGGTTTGGCGGGCTACCGCGTTGCGTACTGCGACGAAGCGCATGTTGACGGCGAAATGGTCAGCACGGAAAGCGCGGCGCGCAGCCAGCGGCAGCGTTGGGAGAGCGGCCGGCTCCGGCTGATTCGCACCAAGGTGCCTGCTCTCGTGCGCCGCGCCGTCATGGGACCCAGCCGGGTTTGCCTGGACCTCGCACTGGATCTGCTGATCCTGCCCCTGTCGTACATCGTGTTGGGCGCAGCGGTTCTGCTGGCTCTCACGCTGACACTTTCAATCATGAGTCCAGCGGCGTTCAACCTCACGTTACTGGGCGTGAGTGGCGTCGATTGTGCCGCCCTGGCGGCTTACGTGTGCCGCGGCTGGGCGCTGAGCGGGGTCGGCGTGGCAGGCTTTTGGGACCTGTTACGCGTGCCGGGCTTCATTTTCTGGAAACTGCTGTTGTTGGTTTCCGGCCCGAAGGCCACGACTTGGATCAGAACCAAGCGCGAGGGGCCTTGAAGCCAACACATGAAAAAAATAATTGTTGTCAGCGGCAACCGCATCGCTCCGGCCGCGACCGGTGGACAGGTTCGCACCATCAGCATTGCCCGCGCGTTGGCCCGCAACGGACATTCGGTACATATTTTCAGCACTGCGGGGCGTAGAGAGGACTATCAGGGTGCCCGTCTTCGTCGCGGGACGGTGCTGGAGCACACCATCGAGCCCCGGCTCAAAGAGTCCACCTACCTGGGCCTGACATTCGGGATCATGCAGACTCTGGCCCGACGCCTCGATTATCCCCGTGTCTGGCAGCACCGCATGCTCGCCAACGGCATGATCCCGAAACAGCTCAAACAAGCGTTGCGGGAGGCGGATATCGTCATGTCGGACCTGCCGTATTGCCCGCCCATTCCGGGCCCGTGGCGTGCAAAACCCTGGTACCTCATCAGTCACAATTTAGAGCACAAGCTGCTCGAGCAGAGCAGCGCGCGGCAGCGGCGTGCCGCGAATTGGATGCGCGGCATCGAAGGCGCCGCACCGCAGACCTACACGGACATTCTGTCCTGTGCCGAAGAGGATCAGACGTTCTTTCGAGCTCACGACACCCGCTCACAGTTGCGGGTGCCGATGGTTCGCTGCGGTGTGGATCCGGCGCTCTATGCCTTTTCGCCCGAGCTGCGCCCGCAAATGCGGGCCAAACTGGGGCTGACCGATGCGGACCGGGTGCTGATTTTCAGCGGCAGCGGTTTTGCCCCCAACGTCGAAGCCCTGCGCGAGATCAAGGAATTCTGCCGCGCCGAGGCCGAATTCATGGCGCGCAATCGCGTCTACTTTCTGGTTGTTGGTTCGGTGAGCCCCGCGGCCTACCGGGACGGTGCCTTGATCGTGACCGGGCCCGTACCTGAAGTGGTCCCCTACTTTGCCGCCAGCGATGCAGGCGTCAACCTCGTCACCCGTGGGTCGGGCTCGAATGTGAAACTTTTCGAGTACCTGGCGGCGAGGTTGCCGGTCATCTCCACGGTCTTCGGTGTGCGCGGCACGGAACTTACGGCCGCCGAGGACTACCTGCCCTGCAGTCGCGACGCGCTGAAGGACGTTATCCAGCGTTTCATTGGCAATGACCGGGTATTCTGGCGTACCAGGGCCGAGGCGGTGTGGCAGCGACACAAGCACAGTTGCGACATCCAGGACCTGGTCAATGATGCGATCTCGGTATTGCCGCCCTTTGGAGGCGAGTAACCCACCATGCGCAAGATGTCTGGATATGTGCGTGCGACAACGCCGCGGTCCGTGCAAGGCGCAAAGCCCTCCCCCGGAACAACGGCCAGAACTGCCGCGGGTGGCGTCGCACTGACATTGCTCGCCATATTCTTCTGGCTGGTTTTCTACCAGAACCTGCCGGACAACCTGGACGGCATGGCGGCGAATAACCTGGAAGACGGGGTGTTCAAGTCACCCGTATTGTTGGCAAACGAGACCGATCGGCTCATCAAGGTCGGCATGCTCTTATTCAGCCTGTACGTCATAGCAAGCCGGTGGTCGCTGATGCGCTCCCTCGCCCAGACCAGCAACATCGGCGCGGCGGCGTTCCTGGCGCTTGCCCTGATGAGCGCCGAGTGGTCCTTCGACCCATCCGCCACGACGCTCCGGTTCGTCTCATTGATCACGATATTCCTACTGTGCTGCGCCATTACCCTTTCCGGATGGCACCGCCGCCGTTTTCAGCAAATCGCGCTCCCTCCCCTGATGTTGATTCTGCTCGCCTCGCTCGTGATGGGCATGGTTGCGCCGGATCGGATGATTGAGCTGGGCACCGACCTGTCGCAAAAGAATGCCTGGCATGGTTTCACTCACAGCAAGGCCGAATTCGGGATGATGTCGAGCATCGCGCTCATCATTTGCGCCAATCGGTGGCTGGCGCGGGAGGGACGCCCGCATTGGCCCATCGTGGGAACCGCGGTTGCGTTTTTGTGCCTGGTTCTATCCAGAAGCAACTCATCGCTGTTGGCCGCGATGCTGGCCCTACTCTTCATGGTGCTGGTGATGCGAGTGCCATTCATCACGCAGCGATACTCCACCCAGGTGGCTGTGGCGATTGCCGCCGGGATCCTTCTCTATGAGTTGGCGATCCAGGACGTGATCCCGGGAACCCACACCCTCATCTCTCCCATCATGAATCTAACGGGCAAAGATGCCACGTTCTCCGGCCGCACCATCATCTGGGACATCGTAAAACAACACATACAAGCCGCGCCTTACCTGGGAAGCGGCTACGGGGCCTACTGGCTGGGGCCCCTGCCGGGCTCGCCCTCCTACCTTTTCATTCCCATGATGTACTTTTATCCGACGGAGGCTCATAACGGTTACCTCGATGTCGTCAACGACCTGGGCATCGTGGGTTTGATCTGCGTGCTCGCGTTTATCTTCTGGTACATACGGCAGGCACTGCAATTGATGCAGTTCGACCGAGGCCAGGCCACGGTATACCTGGCGTTGCTGTTTCAGCAGATGGTCATGAATATGTCGGAAAGTGAGTGGTTCTCGCGGACGAGTACTTTCGCCGTACTCATTCTCGCGAGCTGTTGCCTCTCCCGTGGACTGCTCGAGTTTCGCTCGCAGGCACGCTCGGTACGCCCGGCGGGTAGATGACTTCAGGGCGATCCGCTACCCGCGGCGGCTTCGGCACGGATGGTGCGGATCATGTCGACGATTGAAGCGACTTCGCCCGGATCGTTCAGTAGCTGGCTGTGGTCACCGCCAACTGCGGTGCGCAGGCTACCGCGCTCTGAGTTCGCGACGAGCTTCTTATGCCCCTCGAAGGTGCGGCGGGACCACTCGCCCGCCGCGGGGTCCGCCGTAGTAAGCAATGCGAGCGGAATATGGGCGAGCGGATGGGTGGCGGCCATGGCTGCATCGGCCTCGTCCGCGGAGTCGTCGAGGTTCATCGAGTCATGCGTGGTGGCGAGCCAGTGGTGCGTGCTCACGAGAACCGCGTTAGACCGCTCCGACGTCGGAGAAGACGGTGGCCCATTACGAGCCGCAATGGCATGTCTCAAGCGCGTATAACCGAAGAACGCCTCGAGCGGGTTTACCACGCTGGCGCGCCAGAAGAGTCGTCGGTACGTCTTCGTGCCTGGGGACCGCAGGGCAGGATCCACGAAGACCATCCCTTTGACGACATCGAGATGTCTGGCGGCAAACACGATCGCCATCATCGAGCTACTCGAGTAGCTGACGAGCACGAAGGGGCCCGCGATTTGTGGAGAGTGCAGGAGCTGATCGAGCTCGTCGGCATACGCGTTCGCATCGTACGCGTATGCCGGGTCGTTGAAGCCCGTCCCACCGCGATCGTAGGAGATGACCGGCGAAGTGGCACTCAGCGCGGTCTGCACCCTGTCCCACTGCTCCAGGCATCCCGCGCTGCCGTTGAGCAGAACAATCGTCGGCCCCGGACTGCCAGGACCCGTCAGGCCAGGACCCGTCAGATGGTAGCGGATCCGTCGGCCATGTACGGTGTAGAAGGTTTCGGTCGCGGTCAGCCGAGCCGCGTCGCGGCGCTCGAGGACGTGCTCGATCAGGGCACAACACGCGGCGAGGATCAGAACGGGAAGGAGGCCCGTGAGGGCGAAGGCGCGCCACGAAAAATGGCTGTTTTCCATGGACTTGGGAGATGGTTGGCGGTAGCGTCAGTATAGCAGCGAACGGGGTTCCTTTTCATGTCCGCACAGTCGACCGGAAAGATCGAAGAGCTGGAAAGCATCCGCGGAATCGCCGCGGTGTTGGTCGTGCTGTTTCACATGCCGAACTGGAATCCGCCGCTGCACGACGTGCGCTTCATTCTCAACAGTTACTACATGGTGGACCTGTTCTTCGTGCTG
>FTIH01000338.1_pt2 | contig 13973 bp, 16 predicted proteins | sample 1658451 | NCBI WGS metagenome assembly FTIH01 (sample SAMEA3914826, study PRJEB12502) | metagenome | biome: forest; material: soil | place: Canada | collected 2011-07-03 | depth 0.3 m
AGTACGTGCTGCCCAACGCCCTGACCGACGCCCTCAGCAACCGGTGCAGGTGACCTTGTCCGAACGCCGCGGGCGCAGATAGTACTTCTCGGTGTAGGTCAGGGCGTTGGGCAGCACGTACTGCACCACCGAGGTGTAGCGGTACTGCGTCTCCGACATCACCATGCTCTGGCCGGCGGCCAGGGTCATGGGCAGGGTCACGGTGGCGCCCACGGCCAGGGCCGTATAGCCGCCGTAGCCGCGGCTCCAGTCCACCAGCGGCGTCCCGGACCCATTGGCGGTGACGCTGGTCACCCGCATCTGCAGGGTCGAGGTCGGGAACGGCGACATGATGGTGTTGCCGATCGAGAAGATGTCCGACAGATCGCTGGTGGAGACCGTCTCGGCCTGGGAGACCAGATCCCCGACGGCGGAAGCGACGTGGTTGGTCTTGCGGTCGGCGATGATCGCCTGACAGAGCTCCACCACGCCGAAATAAAGCAGGATCAGCGCGGGGGCGATCAGGGCGAATTCCACCGCCGCCATGCCGCGCTTGTCGTCACGGAATCTGCGCAGCAGGCCCATGGTCAGCTCCCGTACGGCTCGTTGCGGAAAGCGGAGGTGGCGGTGAGCAGGGCCTTGCCGCCGTTCAGCTGCTGCAGCGCCTGGGACATCATCGGCGCGATCAGCGGCCACTGGTAATAGGCGCGCACCACCACGATGTCGCCGGGACCGCCCGGCGTGAACGCCAGACCCGAGGGATCGAAGTTGCCATTGACCACCGGCTGGGGCGCGGCCACCGACTGGAAGGTCGCGAAGGTGCGCACGTCCACATAGAGGTTGGCGCTGCAATCGGACTGCAGCCAGCCGAAGTTGTTGCAGATGGCGGTCTTGAAGGCGGCGGCGTTGGCCGAACCGCCGCTCTGCAGCTGGCCCGTGCGGATGGTGCGCGCCGCCTGGGCCGCCGCGTTCTCCAGCGACGAAGACACCAGGAAGATCAGCGCCAGTTCGATGACTCCGAACAGCAGCATGAAGAACGGCGTGGCGACCAGGGCCAGCTCGACCGCGACCGAGCCCTTGTCAGCGCCGCCGAAGCGCTTGGCGCTGGCGATCAGGCGTCGCCGAAGTCCGGAAGGAGCACAGGCTTGCATGGACCAGACCCTAGCAGGTCAGCCCTAATCGACCGTTTAAAGGCCTGGTTAAGGCCCGCCGCCCGATGCGCCCTGGGCGGTCGCCTCGCCCTTGCTCCGCTCGCCATAGTCCTTGAAGGCTGTCGAATAGGGGTCGTAGAGCGACTTTTCCTCGCCCGGCATCGGCGTGCGTTCGCAATGCGGCGCGCAGGCGAAGTCCACCACCAGCGGACCGCGGTAAAGGGAGACCCGGCCCGTCGGTGCGGCGGCGACGTTCACCTCCTGGCGGAAGATGGTCCGGCCCATCCGGTCGGTGACGATGACGTTGGTGAGGCCGTAGCTGCGGCCGAGGATCGCCATCCTGTTCGGCGTGATCAGATTGACGTCGGCGATGCTGGGGTTGCCGATCAACACGTTCCCTGCGGGCGCCCGCAGGGTCACCACGGTGTTCTGGTCCATCTGGATGTTGAGGGCGCCGGCGAGCGCGGGTGTCGCGGCGGCCAGCATCGCGCCGACGATCCACGCCCCGACATTATGACTCACGCGAGCGCGCGCGGCGCGACCCATGACGGACTCCAATGCAACAGTCCGGGCAGCCTGGGGCGGAATGGTCAACAAAGGCTGAAGCCCGGGCGCGGGTATTCACGTCTTGTATAGTTGGATCAATACCAGACTAATTTCAGCGGATAAGCGCACGCAGTTAACAAGCAATAATAGTAAATCCCAATAAACCAAACAAAATTCGGAGAACAGATTTCGGATTTACTTGGTTTTAAGGTCGATGCCCCATAGTCCATTCGTACAACGGGGCAGGCAGGCCAAAGAGGCTTGGTCCCCCAAACGGTCTGCTTGCCAACAGGAGATAAAGCAATGTCCAAGTTCGTCACCCGCTTCCTCAAGGATGAATCCGGCGCCACGGCCATCGAATACGGCCTGATCGCGGCTCTGATCTCTGTCGTGATCGTCACCGCGCTGACGACCATCGGCACCAACCTGAACACCAAGTTCACGTCGGTCGGCACCTCGCTGCACTAGACCCGGCGCAGGCCGCCGTCGCGGCGGCCTGAACTCGGAACGGATGGGCCGCGGCGCCGCAAGCGCCGCGGCCTTTTCGCGTCCGGTGCGCCGCGTTCCGGCGCGGACGGCGTTCGAGCGCCGGTTCAACGCTTCATTCACGACGCCGGGCGCAAGGTCGCCGCAGGCGCCCTCGAGTTCCCCATGATCCTCGCCCATCCGTCCCTGCTGCTGTTGGCCGTCTTCCCCGCGGGCGTGATCGTCGCCGCCCTGAAGGACGCCACGAGCTTCACCATTCCCAATTGGATTTCCGGCCTGATCGTCCTGGCCTTCTTCCCCATGGCCCTGGCGGCGCACCTGTCCCTGAGCGCCGTAGGCCTCTGCCTTGCGGCGGGCGGCGTCATGCTGCTCGCGGGCATGTCCATGTTCGCCCTGCGCTGGTGCGGCGGCGGCGACGCCAAGCTTCTGGCGGCCGCGGCGCTCTGGCTCGGCTGGCAGGGCATGGCCACGTTCCTGCTGGTCACCGGCGTGGTCGGCGGCCTTCTGGCCGCGAGCCTGATCACCGCCCGCAAGAATGTGCTGGCGGGCTACGCCCACGCCGGTCCGTCGTGGCTGGAACGGCTCCTGACCCCCGGCGCGGATCTGCCCTATGGCCTCGCCATCGCGGCGGGTGCGCTTGCGGCGTTCCCGTCGAGCGCCTTGTTCGCAGGTCTGACCGGAACCTGAACGAAACCGCCGGAGCTTAGGCGGCCGTTAACCATGCCCTGGGACTCTCACGCCACGGCAGAAGCCCGGTGAGTCCCCCAGCCTCGCGAAGCGCGAAACCAATTGCGGGGCGACGAGGAGTGTAAGCGTTCCAATGGGAACTGTCCGGATCCTGGTTCTGGTCGCGGCGGCCGTCGCCGCGCTCGGCCTCGCCCTTGTGGTGCGACAGATGGCCACGGCGCGCCGCGCGCCGCCGGCGCCGGTCGTCGCCGTTGCTGCGCCGGAAGCCAAGCCGTCCGTCCAGGTCCTGGTCGCCAAGCGTGATCTGGCGGTGGGCTCGCGGCTCGCCGCCGGGGATATCGGCTGGCAGTCCTGGCCGGCGGACGCGCTCAATCCCGCCTTCATCACCGACGGCTCCGCTCCGGTCGCGCAGCCGACCAGCGTCGCCGGGAAGATCGGCGCCACGGCGGCGCACGCCGCGACGGCGGCCGAGGCGGCCGTCTCCGGCGGTCCGAGCGCCATGCAGAACGTCATGGGAGACGTGGTCCGCGAACCCATCCTCTCGGGAGAGCCCGTGGTCGAGCGTAAGCTCGTGCGCGGGGGCGCTGGCGGCTACATGGCCGTGGTGCTGCAGCCTGGGATGCGGGCGGTCGCTGCGCCGGTGACGGTCGAGACGGGCGCGGGCGGCTTCATCCTGCCGGGCGACCGCGTCGACGTGGTCACCAGCCATAAGACCGACAACCCCGGCGGCGGCGGAACCGGTCAGTCGGCGGTGGCCGAAACGATCCTGAAGAATCTGCGGGTCCTGGCCATCGATCAGAACGTCAAGCCGGACAAGAACGCCCGTTCCATCGTCGGCGCCGTGGCGACCCTCGAGGTCCCGGCTTCGGATGTCGAACTTCTGCTGAAATCCAAGGCCCAGGGCGAGATCGCCCTCGTGCTGCGTTCGTACGCCGATGTCGGCGGACCGGCCGGCGGCATTGGCGCGGACATGGCCAAGGCCTCCTCCGTGCGGATGATCCGCGGCGGCCGGGTCAGCGAGGTCATGACGCGATGAACCGCTCACCCCTCAGGACCATCCTCTGCGCCGGCCTGCTGCTGGCCGCGGCCGTGGCGATCCGGCCCGCCTTCGCCGCCCCCGCCCTGGCCGGAGGACCAGCGCCCGATGCGCGCCCCGACGTGACCCGGGACGCTGGCGTTCTGCGTATTGATTTCCCCGCCCATGGCCCGACCTCGCGGACCCTGGCGCTGGCCAAGGGCAAGTCCGCCACCATCGAGCTCCCCATCGACGCCCGCGACGTCACCGTCGGCAGCCCCCTGGTCGCGGACGTGGTGCTGCGCACCCCCCGGCGGATCACCGTCATGGGCATAGCCACCGGCCAGACCGACGCGGTCTTCTTCGATGGCATGGGCAAGCCCATCCTCAGCCTGGACATCCGCGTGGACCTGGACGGGCAGGCCGCCGCCGAGACCATCGCGCGCGTGCTGCCCACCTCCCGCGTCAAGGTCGAGGCCGTCAACAACTCGCTGGTGCTGACGGGCCTCGTGCGCAACAGCGCCGACGCCGACAAGGCCCAGCAGATCGCCACCCAGTTCGTGTCCAAGCCGGAACAGGTGCTCAACATGCTGAGCATCGCCGGCAAGGAACAGGTGATGCTGAAGGTCCGTGTGGTGGAGGTTCAGCGCAACGCCATCAAGCAGCTCGGCTACAACCTCAGCGCCGTGGTCGGACAGGTCGGCGGCACCCAGTGGTCCAACGCCTTCGCCCCCACCTGGGGCGTCAACGGCCAGCTCATCGGCGGCCTGGTCGGCGGCTACAGCAAGAACAGCACGATGCAGCCGGAACTGCAGCTGCCCTGCACCCCCGGCGACTACAATCACCTGTGCCCCTTCGTCGTGAAGAACGCCACGGACGCCGGCAACTTCAACGCCGCCACCCCGACGGCGACGGCAGGCTCCGACGGCCTGAACAAGGCGGCCGGCCAGCTGCAGGCCTTCGAGCGCGCCGGCCTCGTGCGCACCCTGGCCGAGCCCAACCTGACCGCGGTCTCGGGCGAGGCGGCCAAATTCCTGGTGGGCGGAGAATTCCCGGTGCCCACCGGCCAGGACTCCCAGGGCCGCGTCTCGGTGGACTACAAGCAGTTCGGCGTCGGCCTCGGCTTCACGCCGGTGGTGCTGTCGGGCGGACGCATCTCGCTGAAGCTGTCCACCGAGGTGTCCGAGCTCACCAACATCGGCGCCTTCAGCCTCAACAACGGCTCGGGCTCGCCCAGCCTGACAATCCCCGGGCTCAGCGTCCGCCGCGCCGAGACCACGGTCGAGCTTCCCTCCGGCGGCGCCTTGATGATCGCGGGCCTGCTGCAGGAACAGACCAAGCAGAACATCGACTCCCTGCCCGGCCTGATCGACCTGCCGATCCTCGGGGCTCTGTTCCGGTCGCGCGACTACCTGAGCGGCCAGACCGAGCTGGTGGTGATCGTCACGCCCTACCTCGTCGACGCGGTGCATCCCGGCGACCTGCAGACCCCCGCGGACGGTCTCCAGATCGCCGACGACGCCCAGACCATCCTCCTCGGCAAGCTGGCCAAGTCCTCCAAGGTCCCGGCTCCGGCCGTGGCCGGCCAGACCTACCAGGGCCCCTACGGCTACGTGATCGAATAGGCGCCGGGCATGAGCCAGAACCGAATCCATCTGATCCTGCCGCTCCTCGCCTGCGCGGCGCTGGGCGCCTGTTCCGCGGACAACGCCAAGACCCAGGCGGCCCTCACCCCGACCGAGCAGTTCCCCCTGGAGGCCCACGCCAGGCCCGACGAGGTGCGGCTTGCGCCCCACACCGCCGGCCTCTCGGACGCCCAGACCCGCGCCCTGGCGGACTTCGCCGACCGATGGCTGTCCGGGCGGGACGTCGACGTGACGATCCAGGTCCCGATCCGCGGCGCCGATCCGGCCGCGGCGGATACGACCAGCCGCGCGGCCCAGATCCTGCTGGCCAGCCTCGGCGTTCCGGCCGAACGTCTGCAGCGGGTGGGCTATGAGCCCCAGGCTGCGGGCGCGCCGCCGATCATCGTCGGGTTCAAGGCCTATGAGGCCGTCGTGCCCAGGTGCGGCCGCAACTTCGACCGGATCAACGCCAACGTCTCGAACAAGCCCATGGCCAACTTCGGTTGCGCCGTCAGCGCCAACATGGCCGCCCAGATCGCGGATCCGGGCGATATCCTCGCCCCGCGCGACCTCGCTCCGGCCGACGCGGGCCGCCGCACGACGGTGATGGGCAAGTACCGCAAGGGCGTATTCACCTCCACGCAGCCTGATCCCCAGGGGTCGGGCGCGATTTCGAGCGGCGTGCCGACCACGTCCGGTTCCGGCGGATCGGGAGGCTAGGCCAGATCATGCAGCCCCGTCCTGACTTCGACGACGATCTCGACGCCGGCTTCGCCGTCGAGGACGAATTCGCCCAGACTCCCGCCGCGGACCCGCTCGGCGAGGCCGACCTGGACCTGGCCGCCTTCGACCAGGCCGAGCCCCCGCCGGCCGGCAATCCCGTCGGCGACCTGCAGGCGAGCGCCGACGCGGCGATGGCGGAATCGACCATCCCGCGCATCGCCATCCACATCTTCTGCCAGACCCAGGCCACCGCCGACGCCGCCGAGCGGGCGGGCCGCGACCGGCGCATGGCGCGCACGGCTCCGGTGCTGCGTCCGGGCGGTCTCGCCGCGGCGGTGGAATACTACCAGAACCAGCCGACACCCTCCCTCGTCGTGGTCGAAAGCTCCGATCCCAGCGACGTGCTCCTGGGCCTGCTCGACCAGATGGCCGAGGTCTGCGATCCCGGCACCAAGGTCATCGTCATCGGGTCGACCAACGACATCGCCCTCTACCGTGAGCTCATGCATCGCGGGGTCAGCGAGTACCTCGTCCCGCCCTTGCAGCCCCTGCAGCTGATCAGCGCGGTGACCACCCTCTACAGCGATCCGTCCGCGCCCTTCATGGGGCGCCAGGTGGCCTTCGTCGGCGCCAAGGGCGGCGTGGGGTCCTCCACCCTGGCCCACAATTTCGCCTACGCCCTGTCCGAACGGATGCAGGCCAACACGGTGCTGGTCGACTTCGACCTCGCCTTTGGCACCGCCGGCCTGGACTTCAACCAGGACCCTCTTCAGGGGGTGGCCAATGCGCTGGGCCAGCCCGATCGCCTCGATCCAGTGCTGCTCGAGCGGATGATGGCCCGCTGCAGCGAGCGGCTGAGCCTGTTCGCGGCCCCCGCCACCCTGGACGACGACTACGACATTCCCACCGAGGCCTACGAGGAGGTCGCCGGCAAGATCCGCACGACCGCGCCCTTCGTGGTGCTCGACCTGCCGCACCTGTGGACCGCCTGGGTGCGCCGCATGCTGCTGTCCTCCGATGACGTCGTGCTGGTCTCCTCGCCGGACCTCGCCAGCCTGCGCAACGCCAAGAACCTGGTGGACCTGCTGCGCCAGCACCGGCCCAACGACGCCCCGCCCCGGCTGGTGCTGAACCAGGTCGGCGTGCAGGGCCGGCCGGAAATTCCGGTCAAGGACTTCGGCGACGCGCTCGGCCTGCAGCCGGCGCTGGTCCTGCCTTTCGACCCGAAGCTGTTCGGCAGGGCCGCCAACAACGGCCAGATGATCCACGAGGTGGGCCCCACGACGAAAGCGGCCGAGGGGTTGGATCACCTCGCCGAACTGATCAGCAAGCGCGAGCCCGTTCAGGCGGTCAAGCGCGGCGGGCTGGCCTCCCTGTTCAAGCGTAAGTAGGTCCAAAGGTGTTCGGCAAGCGCGCCCTCAACGACCCGAGCGACGCCCAGCGGCCGGCCCCGCCCCCCGCGAGCGGGGCGGGAATCGCCACCCGTCCGCAGCGCGTCGATCCGGCCCCGGCCAAGCCCCCCGCCGCGCCGCGCGCCGCGTCCAAGCCTGCCGCCGGCGGCGCCGGGCCCAAGCAGACGTCCGCGTTCGAGCAGCTGCGCGCGGCCCACGGCGCCAAGGCCCAGGTCGAGGGACCGATCACCGAGATCGTCCACCAGCAGAGCGACTATTACCACGCCACCAAGACGACCATCTTCAACGCCCTGCTCAACACCATCGACCTGGCTCAGCTCGGCTCGCTGGACACCCACTCCGCCGGCCAGGAGATCCGCGACATCGTGGCCGAGCTGGTCGCGATCAAGAACGTCTCCATGTCGGTGGCCGAGCAGGAGCATCTGGTCCAGGACATCATCAACGATGTGCTCGGCTATGGGCCGCTGGAGCCCCTGCTGTCGCGGGACGACATCGCCGACATCATGGTCAACGGCGCCCAGCGGGTCTTCATCGAGGTCGGCGGCAAGGTCCAGCTGACCAACGTCCGCTTTCGCGACAACGTCCAGCTGATGAACATCTGCCAGCGGATCGTGTCCCAGGTGGGCCGGCGGGTGGACGAGTCCTCACCGATCTGCGACGCGCGCCTGCCGGACGGCTCGCGGGTCAACGTCATCGGCCCGCCCCTCGCCCTGGACGGTCCCACCCTGACCATCCGGAAGTTCAAGAAAGACAAACTGACGATGAAGAACCTGGTCGAGTTCGGCTCGATCAGCCCGGAAGGGGCGCGGGTGCTCGGCGTCATCGGCGCCTCGCGATGCAATGTGCTGATTTCCGGCGGCACGGGCTCGGGCAAGACGACGCTGCTCAACTGCATGACCGCCTTCATCGACCCGACCGAGCGGGTGATCACCGCCGAGGACGCCGCAGAACTCCAGCTGCAGCAGCCGCACGTGGTGCGCCTGGAAACCCGGCCTCCCAACCTGGAAGGCCAGGGCCAGATCACCATGCGGGACCTGGTCAAGAACTGCCTGCGGATGCGGCCCGAGCGGATCATCGTCGGCGAAGTGCGCGGACCCGAAGCCTTCGACCTTCTGCAGGCCATGAACACCGGCCACGACGGGTCCATGGGCACCCTGCACGCCAACTCCCCGCGCGAGGCCCTGTCGCGGATCGAGTCCATGATCACCATGGGCGGCTACGGCCTGCCGTCCCGGACCATCCGCGAGATGGTGGTCGGCTCCATCGATGTGATCATCCAGGCCGCGCGCCTGCGCGACGGTTCGCGCCGGATCACCCACGTCACCGAAGTGGTGGGCCTGGAAGGCGAGGTGATCATCACCCAGGACCTCTTCGTCTACGAGATCACCGGCGAGGACGAGCACGGCCGGGTCGCCGGCGACTTCCGCTCCACCGGCATAGCGCGCCCGCGCTTCTGGGACCGCGCCCGCTATTACGGGCTGGAGCGCGAGCTCGCCGAAGCGCTCGACGCCTCGGAGTAGGCCATGGATTCCAGCCTGCTCATGATCGTGGCCGGCGTCCTGGGATTCCTGGTCGTGGCGGGCGTCGGGTTCGCATTCGCCGGGGGCGGCGGCAACAGCCGGACCCTCAAGCGCGCCCAGGCCATCGGCGAGCGCAACAAGTCCGAGAACATCCGCATCCGCCCCGCCGCCCAGGATCCGACCCTGCGCCGCAAGGCGCTCCTGAAGACGCTCCGCGACCAGGACCGCAAGAACCGCAAGGCGTCCATCAGCCTGACGGCGCGGCTGCAGCAGGCCGGTCTGACCATCACGACCCGCACCTTCTGGATCACCTCGGCCATCGTCGGCTGCGTCGTCTTCGTCATCGCCATGGTGCTGGCCCAGAAAGTCATCATCGCCATCGCGCTCGGCTCGGCCATGGGGCTCGGCCTGCCGCGCTGGGTCATCAGCTTCCTCTCCAAGCGGCGGGCCAAGAAGTTCGTGGAGGCCTTCCCGGACGCCGCCGACATCATCGTGCGCGGCATCAAGTCCGGCCTGCCCGTCCACGAGTGCCTGCAGGTCATCGGCAGGGAGAGTCCCGAGCCCCTGGCCACGGAATTCCGCCGCCTGGTGGACGGCGTCGCCCACGGCATGACCATGGATCAGGCCCTGGAGAAGATGTACGAGCGCATGCCGATCCAAGAGCTGCGGTTCTTCTCCATCGTGCTCGGCATCCAGTCCAAGACCGGCGGCAACCTGGCCGAGGCGCTGGGCAACCTCTCCACCGTCCTGCGCGCGCGCAAGCTGATGAAGGAGAAGATCAAGGCCCTGTCGTCCGAAGCCCTGGCCTCGGCCTTCATCATCGGCTCCATGCCCCCGGCGGTGGTCATCCTGATCTCGATGACGACCCCATCCTACCTGTCGATCCTGTTCCACACCCCCAACGGCCAGATGCTGCTCGGCGGCGCCATGTTCTGGATGGCCACGGGCATCTTCGTCATGCGCCGCATGATCAACTTCAAATTCTGAGGGCGCGCACGTGACCTTCGCAGAAACCGTCACCGACCCGGCCAATGTGATCGCGACCATCGCCGCGGGCCTGGTGTTCGCCACCATCGTGACCCTCGCCGCGCCGATCCTGCGCCGCGACACCCTGGAAGTCCGGCTCAAGGCGGTGGCCAACCGGCGAGAGGAACTGCGCCGCAAGTCGCGCGAGGCCATGTCCAACAAGGAGGGCACGCTCAGGCGCACCGACAGCGGCATCTACAAGACCATCGTCGAGCGGCTGCAGCTGTCCAAGTTGCTGGAAGACCCCAAGGTGGTGGAAAAGCTGGCCGAGGCGGGCTTCCGCGGCCCGCGGCCGATCTCGACCTTCTATTTCTTCCGCTTCGCCCTGCCCTTCGCCTTCGCTTTGACCGTCGCGATCTACGTCTACCTGATCGCCCACTTCAACATCACGCCGATGCTGAAGTTCGCCATCGTGGTGGGAGGCCTGGCGGCCGGCTTCTATGCGCCTAACGTCTATGTCTCCAACATCGCCACCAAGCGCCGATCCAACATCATCTCCGCCTTCCCCGACGCGCTCGACCTCCTGCTGATCTGCGTGGAGGCCGGCATGTCCATCGAGGCGGCCATGCAGAAGGTCAGCCAGGAGGTCGGCGGCGCCTCCATCGAACTGGCCGAGGAACTGTCGCTGGTGGTGGCCGAGCTGTCCTATCTGCCCGACCGCCGCCTCGCCTACGAAGGCTTCGCCAAGCGGGTGAACAGCCCCGGGGTCAAGTCGGTCTGCACCGCCATGATCCAGGCCGAGCGCTACGGCACCCCGCTCGGCTCGGCCCTGCGAGTGATGGCCAAGGAAAATCGCGAGCTGCGCATCGCCGCCGCCGAGAAGAAGGCCGCCGCCCTGCCGGCCAAGCTCACCGTCCCGATGATCGTGTTCTTCCTGCCCGTCCTGTTCGTGGTGATCATGGGCCCGGCGGTCATGCGCGCCATGGCGATCGTGAAATAGCGCCGCGTCAGCGGGTCAGTTCGACGCCGCCTGGGCGCCCTGGAGGGCCTTCCACGACCGGGAATCGCCCCCGCCGCCAGCGGCGCGCAGATAGGCCATGTTGGCGCTGGCCAGTTCCGGCGGCAGATCCTGGCGCTGGATCTGCTCGGCCTCCGCGAGCTTGCCCTCGAGCCCCAGCACCAGGGCCAGGTTCTGGCGCACCTGCAAGGTCGCGCCGGGCGCTGCCGCCGCGCGCCGGAGCAGAGTCTCGGCCTGGGTCCGGTCGCCCTTGGCGGCGAAGTGCATGGCGAGATTGGACAGCACCCCGGCATTGTCCGGCGACAGGTCCAGCGCCTGGCGCCAGCACGCCTCGGCCTCTTCGGTGCGGCCCACCTGCTCGTAGGCCACCCCCATCAGGGACCAGACCTGCCAGTCGCGGGGATCGCCGACCTGCAGCCGTTTCAGAGGATCGAGGGCGAAGAAGCCCTGGCCTGCGGCGATGGAATCGCGCGCGGTTTCCATCAGGGCGGCCCGGTTGTCGGGGAAGATCACCAGCACGCGGTTGGCCGCAAGCGACGCCTCGTCATTGCGGTCCAGCGCGCGCAGAGCGCCCGCCAGCTTGACGCCGGCCTCCGCGTCGCGGCCGTCGATTTCCACTTCCCTTGACCAGAAGGCGGCCCGCGCCAGGGGCTCCAGCCGGTCGCCTTCCGCCCGTTCCTGGGCGGTCGCCTTGCGCGGCGGAGCCTGGGGCGGCGCTTTCGGCGCCGGCGCGCCGGCTTGGACGGCGGCCGGCTTTGCGGGCTTGTCCGGCGACCCCGCCAGAGCGGGGGCCGAAAGGCCGAGGCCGATAAGGGCCGTCAGGGCGAGGATGCGGGACATCGGCGCGCGCTCCGGTGCGCAATCGGGAAGGCCGCCAGTCTCCCCGCGCCGCGTCAACGAAGCGTTAAGCACGTTTGTTAAGGGGTGCGCCGGTAACGCGGTCGAAAGGACGGGTCGCCTATTACGGAGGGACAAGGATCGCGGAACGCCGCGGCGGGGGTCTTCAGACGTGTCCAACCTCAAGCTGGCCTTCGCCCTCGCGGGGCTGATCTATGTGTTCCAGGTCATGCCCGACATGGCGATCGGCCAGGTCCTGGCCGGCAAGCTCACCGCCCTCTACGCCCCCATCAAGCAGATCACGCGCTGATCCCGGCGCACGGCGCCTAGCGCCGATCCGTCCATACGGCGATAAGCTCCGTTAAGGCTCACGGGGTTTGATCCCACCATGACCGATGTCCTGATTCCCGCGTCCGACAGCGCCGCGCCTATCCATTCCCTTCGCCGCGCCGAGCTCGACGCCTTCCTCGCCCGCCGGCGTCCAGGCGTGCGCGCCCAGGCGACCCTGTCCGGTTTCAAGGCCGACGCCGGCCAAGTCTGCGCCATCGGCCGCTCCGACGGCGGTGTCGAGCGCGTGCTGTTCGGCCTGGGCGAGGACGAGCGGCCGAGCCCCATGCTGTTCCGCGCCTTGCCGGCGAAGCTGCCGGGCGGGGACTACCGCCTCGCCGCGGCGCCCAGGGGCGTCGATCCCTTCCAGATCGCAGTCGCCTGGTCGCTCGGCGCCCATGCCTTCGATCGCTACCGGCCCCGTCCCGCCCGCCCCCGGCCCAACCTGGCGGTCGGCCCCGGCGTGGACCTGGACGGCGCCCGCCGCCTCGGCCACGCCTGCGCCCTGGCCCGCGACATGGTCGACGCCCCCGCCAACGACATGGGCCCGCTGCAGATCGAGACCATCGCCCGCGAGATCGCCCACGCCCATGGGGCTGAGATCAGCGTCATCACCGGCGAGGACCTGCACGACGCCAACTATCCGGCGGTCCACGCCGTCGGCCGCGCCGCCGTCCCCGCCCGCGCGCCCCGCATGATCGAACTGACCTGGGGCGAGGCCGGCCGGCCCCTGATCGCCCTGGTGGGAAAGGGCGTGGTCTTCGATACCGGGGGCTTGGACCTGAAGCCGTCGTCCAGCATGCGGCTGATGAAGAAGGACATGGGCGGGGCGGCCCACGCCCTGGCGCTGGGCCGGATGATCATGGGCGCTGGCCTGCCCGTGCGTCTGGTGGTGCTGGTCCCGGCGGTGGAGAACGCGGTCTCCGGCGACGCCATGCGCCCGGGGGACATCATCCAGACCCGCAAGGGCCTCACCGTCGAGATCGGCAACACCGACGCCGAGGGGCGGCTGATCCTGGCCGACGCCCTGGCGCGCGCCACCGAGCTGGCGCCGGAGCTCACCATCGACCTCGCCACCCTCACCGGCGCCGCCCGCGCGGCCCTGGGGCCTCAGGTCATCCCTTTCTACACCTCCGACGACCGTCTGGCCCGGGGCGTGGAGGAGGCGGCCGCCCGCGTCGCCGATCCGGTCTGGCGCATGCCCTTGTGGCGCGGCTACGCCGAGGCCGTCGAGGGCGACATCTCCGATCTGCGCAATGATCCGGAGGCCTGGGCCCAGGCCGGGTCGGTGACCGCCGCCCTCTTCCTGCAGCGCTTCGCGCCCAAGCAGGGCTGGGCCCACTTCGACATCTTCGCCTGGAATCCCAAGTCGCGGCCTGGCTGGCCCGTGGGCGCCGAGGTCCAGGCGATCCGGGCGCTGTTCGACCATTTGCAGCGGCGCTACCGGTGACCGGCTTCGACGCGCGCACCACCTTGGCCCGCCCGGACCTCGCCGACGTCCGGCTGCAAGGCCTGGTCCGCGCCGCGCGCTTCGAGCAGGCGCGCCGGTTGCGGTGCCGCGTTCCGGTCGCAGCTATTCAGAAGGCAGCGTCGGACGACGCCGAGCTGCAGGACCAGCTCCTCTACGGCGAAGGCTTCGACGTGCTGGACGAGGCGGATGGCTGGGCCTGGGGCCAGGCCC
>FTIH01002994.1_pt1 | contig 13914 bp, 13 predicted proteins | sample 1658451 | NCBI WGS metagenome assembly FTIH01 (sample SAMEA3914826, study PRJEB12502) | metagenome | biome: forest; material: soil | place: Canada | collected 2011-07-03 | depth 0.3 m
CCCGCGCACGGCCAGTCCAAACCGCTAGGGGCGGCGACGCCGGGCCATCATTCGCGATAGGGGTGGTCAGTAGGGGCGCCCGCATGCCTTATGCCGGCCATGTCGCGCGAAACCGTCTACATCCTCCAGACCTATGTCGCCGGGCTTCCTCGGCCGTCTTGCACCCGACCTGGGGCTCCGCCTTCAGGGATTGCCCGCGCCCGGCGACATAGGTCTGGAGGATGTAGACGGTTTCGCGCGACATGGCCGGCATAAGGCATGCGGGCGCCCCTACTGACCACCCCTATCGCGAATGATGGCCCGGCGTCGCCGCCCCTAGCGGTTTGGACTGGCCGTGCGCGGGGCGCCGATGGTACGCGCGCGCCATGACTGGCCCTATCCGCATCTGGCTCGAGACCTCGCACCACATCGCCTTCCGTGTCGGCGGCTGGGCGTGGGTGCGCGCCGACGGCGCGGCGGTGACCGGCCAGGCCGGCGGCGGCAGGCGCATCGACGCCGAGGGCGCCGCCCTGTCGGGACTGGCGGCGGCGCTCAAGGCCCCGCGCGGATCCGGGTCCACGGTGCTCTATACGGCCACCGAACTCGTCGCCGGCATCCCCGCCCGCATCAGGGCCGCCCAGGCCGGCGAGACCCCGCCGGCGGATCACCTGGACCTCTGGGCCCTGGCGATGACCGCGCTGGGAACAGGCGTGGTGGAAATCGTACAGAGTGCAGCGCTCCCGGGCTGCCCCAGCGCGTTCGCCGCCGCCTGGGCGCAGCTCGCCCGCGACCGGGCCAAGGACAAGGGTCCATTCAGCCTGCCGATCCCGAAATCCAACCTGGCCAAGGCGGGCGTCGATGCGCGCGGAGACCAGACCGGAGCACGGGCGTGAACTATCGGCATGCCTTCCACGCCGGCAACCACACCGAGGTCTTCAAGCACGCGGCGCTGACCCTGATCCTGGACCATCTGCGTCTGAAACCGCAGCCCTTCGCCGTGCTGGACACCCATGCGGGGATCGGCGTCTACGACCTGACCTCCGAGCCGGCGCAGAAGACCAGGGAATACGAAGCCGGGGTCGCCCGGATCGCCGAGCTCCCGCTGGAAACCGCACCGACCTATGCCGCGATCGTGGCGGATCTGAATCCGGCCGGCCTCACCGCCTATCCCGGCTCACCCGAGATCGTCCGGCGCCTGCTGCGCGATGACGACCGCCTGATCGCCTGCGAACTGCACCCCACCGACGCGGGGACGCTGAAAGCGCGCTATCGCGCGGACCCGCGGGTCTCCGTCCATCACCGCGACGGTTATGAGGCGATCGGCGCCCTGCTGCCGCCCGCCGAGCGGCGGGGGCTTGTGCTCATGGACCCGCCCTTCGAACAGAGGGACGAGGCCGAACAGATGGCGAGGGCCCTCGCCGCCGGCCTGAAGCGCTGGCCGAACGGGATCTTCATGGCATGGTATCCGGTCAAGGATCGGCAGGCCGGCGACATCCTGGCCCGGGCGGCGGCAGAGGCCCCCTTTCCCAAGGCGGTGCGGGCCGAGTTCCTGGCCTATCCCCGCGACGACCTGACCCTGGCGGGCGGGGGGCTCATCATCTGCAACGCGCCCTGGAAGCTGGACGGCAAGCTCCTCGCCCTGTGCACGGAACTCGGCCGGAGGCTCGGCGACGGGCAGTCGAGCTGGGCGGTGGACACGCTGACGCCGCCCTGACCCGTCGCGCAGAAACGCCGCCGGCCTCGCGACCGGCGGCGCTCGTGAGCTCAAGTCCGGCGATCGATCAGGCCGTCGCGGCGGCGACCTGACGCCGGCGCGCGCGCAGCATCGCGCCCAGGCCGCCGAAGCCCAGCAGCATCAGGGCCCAGGCCGCGGGTTCTGGCACGGCGGTCACCTGCTGGGCCAGGTAGCCGGGCAGGTCGCTGTTCTGAAAACCCAGGACGAAGAACTGGTTCGGCCCGGCGGTCCCAGGAACGAAGTCGTTGTCGTTGGCGACGAACAGGGTGTGCAACAGCTGGCCGTTGACCGTCACGTCTTCGCCGAACGCGAGGCCCTCGATCTTCGCCGGGATCTGTGTCGCCGCAAAGCCATTGGCCTTCAGAATGGCGACCAGGTCCAGGAACGACGACTTGGAGACCACGTCGGCGGCGGCGGCGGCGCCCGTCAGGTTGGTGATGTCCGCGGCGCCGGTCAGGTCGATCTTGAAGAACTGCTTGACCTTGGCGCTGGAGCCGTCGCCCAGGCCCTTGCCGTCGCGCTCGTCCAGGATGAACTGGTGATTGTTGATGGCGACGATATCGCTGACCCCGGAGCCGGTGGTCAGGTTGTAACCGTACTCGTGAGTGGTCCCGCTCGCGATGTCGATGGTGACGATGCGGAGCATGTTCGAGGTCGGCTTGCTCGCCGCGTCCTGGATCAGGGCCGCCTGCATGACGCCGACCAGGGTCTTGCCATCCGGCGTGAGCGCCAGGCCCTCCATGCCCTTGTTGGCGACCCGGCCGGAGGTGTTGCCGCTGATCTCCACGGCCCCATTGGGCGACAGGTTGGAGATGTCGAGGTTGCCCGGCAGGGCGAAGGTCTTGATCAGCTGGCCGGTCTGGCGATTGAACTGGCGCACATAGGGGCCGTACTCGTCGGAAATGAAGACGCTCAGGCCGTCGTTGGAGACTCGGATCGACTCCGGGTCCAGGCGCGCGTCGCTGGCGGCGCCCGAGGTCCCCGGACCGAAATTGTCGGACCGGCCGGTGAAGTAATAGGCGCTGGAGGTGTTCTGGGCCGGCGCGCCTGAGCCGATCGGCGTGACGCCGTCGATCTGGTTCCCGAGTCCGACGCCGGAGCCGTAGGTCAGGGGCGTGGGGCTGTAGAGCAGCGTGGTCTTCGTCAGGGTCGGCGTCAGCGAGAACGGCAGCAACGACGACGGGTCGTTGGCCGTCAGCGTCATGTGCACCGTCTGGATGCGGTTGATGTAGGAGACCGTGTCGTCGACGGCCGAATTGTAGGGCGTCGCATTGGGGCCGCGGTCCGGGACCGCCAGGAAGGTATTGCCGCCCGCATAGGCGATGCCGGAGCCCAACCCGCCCAGGACGTTGGCTGGCAGGCCGTTCTCCAGGAATCCGGAAAGGCCGGAGAGGTCGGTGTTGGGGCCGGCGCTGCTTCCGGTCAGGAGGCCATCGGCCAGCATGACGATGCTGGCGTTGGCGGAGGACGCCGCGAGCGCGGTCGTCATCAGCAGTCCCAGGAAGATCTTACGGTGCATGGTCCCCTCATTTCTCGAACAGGCCTGGAGGGCCCGGCAATTCGGAAGCGGGGACAATCTCAGCGGTCTGTGACAGACGTCTGAGGGGTTGGTGACAGCTCCGTGACAGTTGCGGGCGCAGGGCCTGGGCGCTCGGCGGACAAGCAAACGCCGCCGGCCTCGCGGCCGGCGGCGCTCACCTCACAGTTCGTACGGCAGATCAGACCGCCGCGACGGCCTGCTTGCGCCGGCGGGCGCGCAGCAGGGAGCCGATGCCGCCGAAGCCGAGCAGCATCAGGGCCCAGGACGCGGGCTCAGGAACGCCGGCGGCGTCGCCGAGGATCGAGAACGCCTGGTTCACACCGCCGCCGAGGACGCCGCACGACCCGAAGAAGCACTGGTAGGCGTTGCCGTTGCCGGACGCGGACGTGCCCGTGCCCCACTGCGGCGGGAAGCCGATGTCAGGAACGACAGACTCCCAGTAGGTGCCGGCCACCATGTTGAAGTTCACGAAATTGATGGTGTAGTCGAACATCGGGAAGCCCCCGGGCGACCCAAGGGAGGTTTCGCCCGCCGTTCCAGAGAAGAAGCCCGTAGCGATGGCCGCGCCGGGGGCGCCGCCCGCGTCGGCGTAGAACGTCAGCGTGAAGGCCGAGATGGGCGACTGCGCCGGAGGATTGAAGTATCCACCGACGAATTCGATGCCGTTGACATTCGCTGCCTGAGACAGCGTGAAGTCGTCATAGGTCGTGGCGAAGTTGCCGAAGCCGCCGGTGGTGTCATTCTGGCTGGCGTCGAGATTTCCGACGCCGTCCCACGCCTGGGAATAGAGCGTGTTCGCGCTGGCGGACGTCGCCAGGGCCATCAGGCCTCCCGCGATGAGAATCTTACTAAGCATGTTTACCCCTACCCTGATTAAACGCGCCGGCCGTTCACGGGACGTCGCAATTGACTCTGAGTTCATTCCAAGAACTCCATTAAGGATATCTCTGGAATTACCTCGGAAGACAGGTTGGTATCCACGGCGACAATCACCCACAATTGCATTCATCCGGAAGGCGATCTGTTAACATTTTAGACGTTCCAAAATTTGTGCCATGCCGCCTTTTTCAAAGCCCAATCATGCGAACGCCGAAAGCGCCGCCGACAGGACCCCGGGCCACCTTGTCACCCCCTCGTCCCCAGGCTTACATCACCCGGAAGCGGCCGCCCGGCCTGGCGATTGGGGGGCGGCGGGAGAACGGCATGGTCACGATCACGGTCAACGGCGCCAAGAGGGTGCTCGACATCGAGCCGGACGCGCCTCTGCTGTGGGTGCTGCGCGACGAGCTTGGCCTGACCGGCACGAAGTTCGGGTGCGGCATCGCCCAGTGCGGGGCCTGCACGGTCCACATCGACGGGACCGCCCAGCGCAGCTGCTCGATCCCCGTCAGCGCCGTGGAGGGCCGGTCGATCACCACCATCGAGGGGCTGTCGCCGGACGCCCGTCATCCGGTGCAGCAGGCCTGGGCGGCCGAGGATGTGCCACAGTGCGGCTATTGCCAGTCCGGCCAGATCATGGCCGCGGCGGCCTTCCTGGCGAAGACGCCCAGCCCAAGCGACGCCGATATCGACGAGCAGATCACCAACCTCTGCCGCTGCGGCACCTATCCGCGCATCCGCAAGGCCATCCACCGCGCCGCGGCCATCGCCGCCGGCAGGAAGGCCTAGGACCATGACCGACACCCGCATCGCCCCCAGCCGCCGCGCCTTCGTCGCCGCCGGGCTCTCCGCCGCCGGAGGACTCGCCATCGGCGTGGCCCTGCCCGCGCCCGCCGACGCCAGGGCCGCGAAGGCCCATGCCGGCCCCGGGACAATCACCCTGGCTTCCACGGAGACATCGCCGCCCAATGAGATCAACGCCTGGCTGGTGATCGAGCCGGACAGTTCGGTGCTGGTGCGCCTGGTCCACAGTGAGATGGGGCAAGGGACCGCCACGGCCCTGGCCATGCTGGCGGCCGAGGAACTTGGCTGCGACTGGTCCAAGGTGAAGATGGAGTACGCCTCGGCCAACAGGAACCTGAAGTCCAAGCGTATCTATGGCGGCCAAATGACCGTCGGCAGCCAGGGCGTCCGATCCTCGGTGACCATGATGCAGCAGGCGGGCGCCAGCGCCCGCGGCCGTCTGGTGGCGGCGGCGGCGAAGCGCTGGGGCGTGGCGGCGGGCGACTGCGCCTGCGCGGCCGGCCAGGTGAGCCACAAGGCGAGCGGGCGATCCATGCCAATCGGCGCGCTGGTCGCAGAGGCCGCCGCGATCACGCTGGACAAGGAGCCGGCGATCAAGACGCCCGACCAGTACGAGCTTGTGGGCAAGTGGACGCCGCGCCTGGACACCGCGCCGAAGCTCGACGGCTCGGCCGCGTTCGGCATCGACGCCAAGGTCCCGGGCATGGTCTACGCCGCGGTGGTGTCCTGCCCCGAATTCGGCGGCAAGCTGAAGTCCGTGGACGAGACGCCAGCCAAGGGCCTGCGCGGCGTCATCGCGGTGGTGAAGCTGGACGACGCGGTCGCCGTGGTCGCCGACCGCTACTGGCGGGCCAAGGCGGCGCTGCAGAAACTCGAGCCGGTTTGGGCGCCCGGCGCCAACGCCACCGTGGATTCCGCCCAGCTCGGCAAGGCCTATCGTGACGCCCTGGACGGCCCCCTGGCCTCCGCCCGCAAGATCGGGGACGCCGCCGCCGGCCTGGCCGCGCCCGGGGTGAAGCTGGTGGAGGCGACCTATGAGGTCCCCTATCTGGCGCACGCGCCCATGGAGCCCCTGAACGCCACGGTCCACCTGCAGCCGGGGCGCGTGGATGTCTGGATCAGCACTCAGTCCCCCGTCGACGTGCTGACCACCGCCGCCCAGGAAAGCGGCATGGATGCGGCCAACGTCTATGTGCACAACCAGTTCGTGGGCGGCGGCTTCGGCCGGCGCAGCAAGCACGACGAACTGGTCCACGCCATCGCTGTGGCCAAGGTCGTGCAACGGCCCGTCAAGCTGATCTGGAGCCGCGAGCAGGACATCCGCCGCGACCGCTACCGGCCCCAGGCCGCGGTCCGCTTCCAGGCCGCGATCCAGGACGGCAAGGCGTCGGCGCTGGACTGCAAGGTCGCCGTCGGGTCCCTGATCGCGTCTCTGACCGGCAAGCCCTTCCCCGCCCCGGTAGAGCCCATGGCGGTCGAGGTGCTGGCCACCCACGCCTACAAGATCCCCGCCCAGTCGACGGCCGTGGTGCTGAAGAACGCCCACGTGCCGGTGGGCTTCTGGCGCAGTGTCGGGGCGTCCCAGAACACCTTCTTCCTGGAAAGCTTCATCGACGAGATGGCCCACGCGGCCGGCCAGGATCCCTATGCCTTCCGCCGCGCCATGCTGGACCGCCCCGACTACATTGGCGTGCTCGACATGATGGCGGCCAAGGGCGACTGGGGTAAGCCGCTGGCGGCCGGGCGCGGGCGCGGCATGGCGATCGTGGAGACCTACGGCACGGTCACCGGCCAGGTGGCCGAGGTCACCATCGGTCCGGACGGCCAGCTGAAGGTCGACAGGATCGTGGCAGTGGTGGACTGCCACCACGCGGCCAATCCCAACACCATCGAGCAGCAGATCGAAGGCGGCGTGATCTTCGGCCTGACCGCGGCGCTCTATGGCGAGATCACGATCAAGGACGGTGGGCCGGTCGAAGGCAACTTCGACACCTATCCGCTGCTGAAGATGGCCGAGACGCCGAAGATCGAGACCTACCTGAGCCTGTCCGGCGGCCCCAGATGGGGCGGCATCGGCGAGCCCTCGGTCGCGCCCCTGGCGCCGGCGGTCTGTAACGCCATCTTCGCCGCCACCGGCAAGCGCGTGCGCAGGCTGCCGCTGAAGGGGGTCGATCTCCGGCGGGTGTGAACGGCGCTAGGGAGAGCCCATTGCGCCCGCGCTGGTGGCGGTGACGCCCGGAAGCCTCCTGGGATGGTCCGCAGCGACGACTGCGCCTGCAAGACGGCGCCTTGGTCAGTCTCGGATCGACGCAATCCAAGTCTTTGTCTGGACGCTGATCAAGCCCGCCGGTCCTGGACGGGGGCCGGCGAGGGGATCATGCTGGCCGTCGAACAGGACCCGAGGGGAGACGCCATGTTTCGCCGGTTGCCCGGTCTCGCCGCCGCCCTGGCTTTCGCCGGCGGGGCCTGCGCCGAGACTCCTGCGCCGCTGTCGCCCTACGCCGCCGCGATGGCGCAGGACGCGGTCCGCATCGGACCCTTGCAGTCGGTGGTCAGCGCCGCCGACCTGCGCTCGCCCGTGCAGGGTCCCTACGCCCGCGATGACGCCGCGGGCGCCGGCGTCCTGGCCAGGACCGCCATCGACCATAGGTTCAGCCGCAACGGCCTTGTCGGGTCGGTGGGCTACCTCTGCGGCATCGAGACCTTCGCACCGGGCGTCGACGAGAACCGCGGCGCCGAAGCCGGCTATGGCCGCCAGAGCACCTTCCTCGGGGCCAGGATCAGCCTGCCCTTCCGGTGACGCCGAAGTCCGCTCCGGGCCGCCACCCGAAGGCCTCGCCGGCCGCGACCGTCGGGCGGAAAGTGTGCGCACAGGTGCGTCAGCCCCGGGTCTTGGCCTAAGGTCCCGCCACCAAGCGACGCAGAGGACCTCGGATGAAAATCGACCTGACAGGCTATCGGGCCCTGGTCACCGGCTCCACCTCCGGCATCGGCAAGGCCACGGCGCGGCGGCTGGCCGAGTGCGGGGCGGAGGTCGTGATCAACGGCCGCACGTCCGAGCGGGTGGCGGCGGCGATCGCCGAGATCAGCCAGGCGGTTTTCGGCGCAAGGCTCAGGGCGGCGCCCGGCGACATCGCCACGGCGGCGGGGACGGCGGAGGTGATCGCGGCCGCCGGGGAGGTGGATATCCTCGTCAACAACGCCGCCTGGATCAGCTTCAAACCGGCGTTCGAGATTCCCGATGAGGACTGGACCAGGATCTATGAGGTCAACGTCCTGGCCGGCGTGCGCCTGACCCGTCACTACGGGCCGGTGATGAAGGCCAAGGGCTGGGGGCGGATCGTCTTCATTTCCTCGGAATCGGGCATCCAGATCCCCACCGAGATGATCCACTACGGCTTCTCCAAGGCCGCCGAACTGGCGGTCAGCCGGGGGTTCGCCCAGGCGCTGAAGGGCACGGGCGTGACGGTCAACGCCGTGCTGCCGGGCCCGACGCGGACCGAAGCCCTGTCCGGCTACGTCAAGGCCCAGGCCGAGCAGCGGGGCGTCAGCGAAGAGCAGGTCGAACGCGACTTCCTGAACACCGCCCGCCCCACCTCGGTGCTGGACCGGTTCACGACACCCGACGAAATCGCCAACGTGGTGGCCTTCGTGTGCTCGAAGGAAGCGTCGGCCATCTCCGGCACGCCGCTCAGGGCCGACGGCGGAGTGGTCCAGGCGATAACCTGACGGCCGCTCCCATCGGTGACCCTGTAGGAAATAGTCGAACGACGAACGTCGACAGCCGTCGAATCTCCTTCGGGGACCACCAACTTTGGATGTCGTCCCGGAGGCCGCGTAGTGGCTATCCGGGATCCGCCCCCGGCGTGGGCAACCTCTGCAGGCCGTGGGCGCTGACCTCAGGTGGATCCCGGATCTGCGCGCTGCGCGCTCCGTCCGGGATGACATCGAAAGTTGGACGCGAGGGCGCGCTCGTGAGGTTCGTGGTTCGAAAACCCACTGAAAGACGGCGCGAACTCCCAGCCTAGTCCGTCGCCAGGATCATGTTGCGGACCAGCGGATAGATCTGTGTGCTCCAGCGGCGGCCGCTGAAGACACCGTAGTGGCCGACCCCCGGCTGCAGGTGGTGGCGTTTGCGGTTGGCGAAGATGCCGGAGCACAGGTCGTGGGCCGCGACCGTCTGGCCGACGGAACAGATGTCGTCCCGCTCGCCTTCGATGGTGAACAGGGCGGTGCGCCGGATGGCGGAAAGATCAACCTTGCGGTTGCGCCAGATCAGTTCGCCGCGGGGCAGAAGGTGTTCCTGGAACACCCGGCTGACGGTCTCGAGATAGAACTCCGCGGTCAGGTCGAGGACGGCGAAATACTCGTCGTAGAAGGCCCTGGTGGCTTCGGCCGCCTCGTCGCGGCCGGCGGCGAGATCGCCGAACATGTCGATATGGGCCTCCACGTGGCGATTGAGGTTCATCAGCATGAAGGCGGCCATCTGGACGAAGCCCGGATAGACCCGCCGGCCCGCTCCCGCGTACCGCAGGGGGACGACGGAGATCAGCTGACGCTCGAACCATTCGATCGGTTGGGCCATGGCCAGGTCGTTGACCTTGGTCGGGTTGATGCGGGTGTCCACCGGGCCGGCCATCAGGGTCATGCTGGCGGGCGCGCAGGGATGGTCGTCCTCGGCCATGACCGCCACCGCCGCCAGGGCGTGGGCGCAGGGCTGGCAGACCGCGATCAGGTGCGCGCCTGGCCCGACCGCCTCCAGGAAGGCGATCAGATGCTCGATGTACTCGTCGAAGCCGAACGTGCCCGCCGAGAGCGGCGCGTCGCGGGCGTTGCGCCAGTCGGTGATGTAGACGTCGTTGTCAGGCAGCAGGGTTTCGACCGTGCCGCGCAGCAAGGTGGCGAAGTGGCCCGACAGGGGCGCCGCCAGCAGGACGCGGGGCTGGTCTGGATCGCCCGCCTTGCGGAACCTGACGAGATTGCAGAAGGCCGTGCTGGCGACCACTTCCTCGTGAACGGGGACATCCTCGCCGTCGATCTGCACGCTCGAGAACCCGAACGACGGACGCTGGTGGGTGAGGCCCGCGCGGCTCAGCATCTCCCAGGCGGCCGAGGCCTGGGCGACCGGCGGCAGGCGTCGCGTCCAGGGCGCGGCGAGACCCATGGCCGTGCTGGCCAGGTCGGCCGCGAACCGCGCCGGCGCCAGGAGATCCGCCTGAGTCTGGAAGGCTCGATAAAACATGTACTCACGTGTATCGTCGTTCGCGTCGGCCGCCCACTCAATGCGCCAAATCCACACATGGAAGGCGGGCTATCGACCCGATTGTCCGATGCAAGAATCATGGCGGGCGTCCGCAAGCGTCATCGAGGGCGCCGGGAGGCCAGCGGCGCCTATAAACGCGCCATTCCCTGCAGCATGCGCCAGGCCGGCCCGCGGCATTGGACGGGGGTCGGCCATGATCCCTACGCCCTCGAGGCAGTCGAAGGGACCTGAGTGACACCGATGGCCAAAGCCACGCTCTCCATCAGCAGCCGGAACTACTCCTCATGGTCCCTGCGCGGCTGGCTGCTTTGCAAGTTCGCCGGGCTGCCGTTCGACACGGTGACCGTGCCCCTGGACGACGCCTCGGCGCGGGCCGAACTGCTCTTGCTGTCGCCCTCGTTCCTGACGCCCTGCCTGACCTATGAGGGGATGGAGGTGTGGGACACCCTGGCCATCGCCGAATTCCTGCATGAGATCCTTCCCGAGGCGGGCCTGCTGCCACAGGACCGGGCGGCGCGGTCCCGCTGCCGGTCGATCTGCGGGGAGATGCACTCCGGATTCGCCAACCTTCGGGCGGCTCTGCCCATGAGCCTGAAGGCCCGCCATCCGGGCTTCAAGGTCTGGGCCGGCGCCCAGGCGGACATCGATCGCGTGGTCGCCATCTGGCGCGAACGCCTGGCCAAGGGCGGGCCTTATCTGTTCGGCGATCTGACCATGGCCGACGCCATGTACGCCCCGGTCTGCACGCGGTTTCACAGCTACGACGTGGCGCTGGATCCGGTTTGCGCCGCCTATCGGGACCGGATCCTGGCCCTGCCGGTCATGCGCGAGTGGACAGCCGCGGCGCTGCAAGAGCCCGATGAGGTCGAGGAACTGGACGTCGAGTTCTGACCGACGGGGCCGTCACCCCCGCCCCAGCGACTCGGTCAGCCCCTTGCGCGCCAGGCCGTCGGCCCGCTCGTTGAGTTCGTGACCGGCGTGGCCCTTGACCCAGCGCCAGTCCACCTGGTGGCGCTGGCGCGCCTCGTCGAGGCGTTTCCACAGATCCTCGTTCTTGACCGGGGCCTTGGACGCCGTGCGCCAGCCCCGCGCTTTCCAGCCCGCCAGCCATTCGGTGATCCCGGTGCGGACGTACTGGCTGTCGGTGTGAAGCTCCACCTGGCACGGACGCGTCAATGCCTCCAGCGCCCGGATGGCCGCCATCAGCTCCATGCGGTTGTTGGTCGTGGCCCCCTCGCCGCCGCAGATCTCCTTCTCCTTGCCGCCGGAGATGAGGACCGCGCCCCAGCCGCCCGGCCCCGGATTTCCGCTGCAGGCGCCGTCGGTGTAGATCACCACCTGGGGCGTCAAGGCGCGGCCGCGAAGAGCTGCAGGCCGGCCCGGTGGACGGCGAGCTTGCGCTCGTATTCCAGGGGATCCTTGGGCCGGACCAGGGCGCCCTGCGGGGTCGAGCCCCAGGCGTCCAGGCGCGTCAGGAAGAACCGCATGGCCGCGCCCCAGGCGAGTATGGGCAGGGCGGCGCGCTCGGCGGGCTGAAGCGGTCGGCGGCTCTCGTATCCGGAGACGAAGGCGCGCGCGCAGGTGACGTTGAAACTGCCGTCCGCCTCGAAGCACCAGGCGTTCAGGCCGACGGCGATATCGTAGGCCAGGAAGTCGTCGCAGGCGAAATAGAAGTCGATGGCCGCGGTGAACCGGCCGCCCTGGAAGAAGACGTTGTCGGGGAAGAGGTCGGCGTGGACCACGCCCCCGGGCAGGCCGCGCGGCCAGTCGCGCGCCAGGGATTCCAGGTCACGGCCGATGACGGCGGCAAGGCCGGGCTTCAGGGCGTCGGCGTCGGCGCCGAGCCGGCTGAACAGGGGCGACCAGGAGGACTGGCCGAGATCGTTGAACCGCCGGATCGGGAAGCCCTGCGCGGCCTCGTGCAGCCACGCCATCCCTTGCCCCGCCTCGCGGCAATGGGCGGCGGTCGGCCGGCGCACGGACAGGCCGTTCATGAACCCCACGAGCGCGGCGGGCTTGCCGCGGATCTCGCGATAGAGCCGCCCGTCGCGGCCGGCCATGGGTTCGGCGCACGGGAAGCCGTGCCTGGCCAGCCACTGCATCAGGCCCAGGAAGAACGGCAGCTCGGCCTCGCGCACACGGCGCTCGTAGATGGTCAGGATGAAACGGCCCGCGCTGGTCTCCACGAGGAAGTTGGAGTTCTCCACACCCTCGGCGATGCCCTTGCAACTGAGCGGCTCGCCCAGGTCGAAGTCGGCGAGGAACGCCTCAAGCTCGGCGTCGGTGATGTCGGTGTAAACGGCCACGCGCGTAGATCGTCGAGCCGCCGCGCCGGGTCAAGCGGCCAGAGGACGAAGGACGCCCCCAAAGGACGCCGGCCAACATCCCGCCGCGCCAGATCCCAGGCTAGACCGCCAACACCCGCGGCAGGCGGAAGGTGACCTCTTCGCGGACGTCCGGGCCTTCCTGCACGGTCACGTCGAAGCGCTCGGACAGGGTCGTGATCACGCCGGAAACCAGCTCCTCGGGCGCCGACGCGCCGGCGGTAAGGCCGATCCGCCGCGCGCCTTCCAGCCAGCGCCAGTCGATGTCGGCCGCGTCCTCGATCAGGCGGGCGTCGGCGGCGCCGGCCCTGAGGGCCACCTCCACGAGTCGCACCGAATTGGACGAGGTCGGCGAACCCACCACCAGCACCATGTCGCACGCGGAGGCGATGGCCTTGAACGCCTCCTGGCGGTTGGTTGTCGCATAGCAGATGTCGGTCTTGCCGGGGCCGGTGACGGCGGGGAACCGCACCTGCAGCGCGGTGATGATCTCGGCGGCGTCGTCCACCGAAAGCGTGGTCTGGGTGACGAAGGCGAGACGGGCCGGATCCTGCACGCCGAGGCGCGCCACGTCCTGGACGGTCTCGACCAGCAACACCACGCCCTGCGGCGCCTGTCCCAGGGCCCCCAGCACTTCCGGGTGGCCGGCATGGCCCACCAGGATGACCTGGCGCCCCTGCAGATGATGCCGTCGGATCTCGGCGTGGACCTTGGACACCAGGGGACAGGTGGCGTCCAGGCACAGCATGCCCCGGCGGCGGGCTTCCCCCGCCACCGCGCGCGGCACCCCGTGGGCGGAGAAGATCACCGGGCGGTCGTCAGGGACTTCGTCCAGCTCGTCGACGAACACCGCGCCCAGGCCGCGCAGGCGATCGACCACATGACGATTGTGCACGATCTCGTGGCGCACGTAGACCGGCCCGCCATACTTTACGAGCGCCTGTTCGACGATCTGGACAGCCCGATCCACGCCCGCGCAAAAGCCGCGCGGGCGCGCCAGCAGCACCTTGAGCGGCGGGCGGGGCGTTTCCATGGCGCCTATCTACGCCGACGCGGCCCCAGCCCCAAGCTTGGCCGTGGGGCCGTGCGACCAAAGGCCGGGGCGTCCAAAGCCGGGCGAGTTCTGGACCAAATCGACATCGCACGGCCCCCCGAAGAACGGCGATAGCGATCTGGCGCCCGCCCTGCGTTGCGAGGTCATCGAGAAGCCTTTATCAGACGGGACTGTCCGGGGCGCAGTCGCCCCCGCCTGCCCACCCTTCGAAGGTCCCATGCGTCGCACGTTGATCCTGCTCTTGACCCTCTTCGCGCTGTCAGCCGCCTGGACCGTGATGCCGGTCGCGAAGGCCTATGCCCAGGCGCGCGGTGGCGGTGGCGGTGGCGGTGGCGG
>FTIH01337212.1_pt1 | contig 13897 bp, 13 predicted proteins | sample 1658451 | NCBI WGS metagenome assembly FTIH01 (sample SAMEA3914826, study PRJEB12502) | metagenome | biome: forest; material: soil | place: Canada | collected 2011-07-03 | depth 0.3 m
CCCCGCCGGTCCCCACCGGGGAAGCGGCGTCCGTCATCTCCCTGCTGGAGAAGGCGTGTATCCCGCTGATCAAGGGCGAGAACCTCAAGACCACCGTCGCAGCCAACGGCCTGAAGCGCTTCCACGACGACTGGTCCCTGCAGCTCGAAGGCGTGCAGCGTATCGTCCTGACTGGACCGACCGTCGCCAATCCGGGCCTGTGCACCCTCACCGTCAATCACGACATCGACCAGGCCAAGCCGCTCATCGACGCCCTGGGCGTCTGGGGCGCCGCGCAGACCCCAGTCCTGGCGCCGTTCAGCACGGCCTACGCCAGCGGACCGGGCATGACTGGCTGGTCCTGGTCAGGGGACACCGCCGAAGTCCACGAAGGCCTGCTCATCACCACCCAGAAGACCCCCGACGGCAAGCCTGTCGGACGCGGCTACGATGTGGCGACGGTGACGATCATTCTGACAAAGCAGCCGTAGCGCCGTTACGCGGTCCGCAGCGAACACGCCGTGACCCCGTCCGATCTCGCCGGAGTGGTCGGCGTCCTGCTGACCCTGACCGCCTACGCCGGTGCGCAGATCGGCCGGCTGGAACCGCGCGACCTGCCCGCGCTGCTGTTGAACCTGACCGGGGCGACCCTGATCCTCTGGTCGCTGGCGTTGCGATTCAACCTGGCCTCGGTGCTGATGGAGGGCGCCTGGGCGGCGATCTCCCTCTTCGGCGTCCTGAGGCTGATGGTTGGACGTGTCAGGCGGCGGCCCTGATCCAGGAGCGGGATCAGCCGCCCGGCGATGACGCCCGCGCGTAGCTCTGGAATGTGGCGATCACGAGCTCGTAGGCCGTCCGCTTGAACGGCACGACCAGGGCCGGCGCCTCGTCCATTTCCGCCCAGCGCCAGTCGTCGAATTCGATGTGATGGTGGGCGAAAAGGTTGATCTCAGCCTCGGGGCCCGTGAAGCGCAGGGCGAACCAAACCTGCTTCTGACCTTTCCAGCCCTTGGCCATCTTCGATCCGCCGTAGCCGGTGGGAAAGTCGTAGGTGATCCAGTCCTCGGTGCGCCCGAGATAGGTCGTCGACGCGACTCCTGTTTCTTCTTCCAGCTCCCGGCGCGCGGCGGCGAGCAGCTCCTCGCCGCGGTCCACGCCGCCTTGCGGGAACTGCCAGTTGAACGGTCCGGGCGTGTGGGCGCGCCGTCCCAGCCAGACCCTGCCGTCCGGATTGAACAGCACGATCCCGACGTTGGGCCGGTAGAGCGCCAGGGGATCCTCCGGGAGCGGCGATCCGTCATCCGGCGGCTGGCCCGGGGTGAAGGGCCCGTTCATGAGGCGCGCGCCGTCATCGCTTGGCCGCCATGGCCGAGGCGGGGGCGAGCACGAGGCCGCGGCTGTTGAGCCCAGCCGCCCAGCGTTTGACCTCCTGCAGGGTCACGGGGTAGGCGAAGCCGGAGCCCAGGGCCCGGCCATGCTGCTGGGCCGTGCTTTCCAGGGTGGCCAGCTCCTGATCGATAGCGGCGCCGTCCAGGGACTGGTCGACGATCCGGTCCGCGGAGGCCCGCGGCATGCCGCCGCCGCGCACGCCCGCCGAGCCGTCGTCGATGAACCCGAGGCCGCGCTGGCGCAGGGCGGCGGAGAAGATATTCATCGCCGGGTCGGAGGCCATGAACCGGCCGCCGAGATAGTTGGTGACGCCGAGGTAGCCCGTGGCCCGCGACAACAGCCATTCCAGGCGCTTGAGGGTCTCCGGCGCGGGGTCCTGGGCCATGAGCGTGAAGGGGCCGGGATCATTGGCCGGATAATCCAGGGGCTCCATCGGGGTCTCCAGCAGCACCTCATGGCCATTGGCGCGCGCGAGATCGATCCAGCCCTGCAGGCCTTCCGTATAGGGCACAAACGACAGGGTCACTTCCGGCGGCAGCTCCTCGATCGCCTGGCGGGTGGACTTGGCGTTCAGGCCCAGCCCGCCGATCACCAGGGCCACCTTCGGCGCGCCGGAGTCCTTGAAGGGCCGCGCGTAGGCCTGGAAGGGCGTGCGGCCGTCGGCCGCGATGACCGGCAGGAGGCCGGACGGACCGGGCTCGGACAGGCCGGCGATCGGCGCCTGGGGCAAGGGTTGCACCGCCCCCGGCGCGGCCGCGCCGCCCGGCGCGGCGCCAGCGCTGGGTCCCGCGCCCTGGCCCGCCCCGCCCGCGCCATTGGCCCAGTCGAGACTGGCCTTGTGGCCGAGGGGGATCTTCACCCTGGGCGCGCCGGCCCAGGGGTCGCCGGTCACCGCGACCAGGGCCACCACGGCGGCGAGCAGCAGGATCCCTGCTCCGGCGACGCCCACCGTGGGTTTGCCGAACCATTCGCGCAGGCGCGGCGCCGCGGCCAGCGCCCCGCGCACGCGATCGAAACCGGGATTGGAGGCCGGCGCGCCGCCGGCGGGCAGGGGTCTCTTGGCGAACATCACGGCTCTCTCGTCGCCTGGGTCACTTGCACGGCGCCTCGCCGCCGCGGTTGCGACGAAATGCCAGGATCAGCGCGGGCGGCCGAATCCGGCGCGCCGCGACGCGCTGCGGGCCCCAGGCTCGGAAATCATGGTTAATAAACGGTGAGAAGGCCGAACCACGGGGCCTTGCGGCCCCGCCGGCGGCGCCTAGTGCACGGGCCCCTTCGCCAGCGGCGTAGAGGGTTTCACCGGATCGGGCCGCGCCGCCGCCGGTTTCGGCGCCGGATCCGCGTTCGTCTTGATCGGATTGGGCTCGGGCTTGGCCTGGGCGACCACCGCCACGATCGGCGTCGCGGCTGGCTTCTCGCTCTGCAGCAGGGCCGCCACCGTTCCGGCCTTCAGGACGGCCTCGGCGCGCGACAGCTGGTAATCGCCGGCGCGGGTGTCGAAGGTGGTCGGCGGAGCTTCCGCAGGCGCATGCGGCGCGCGGCGCGTCAGTCCCTCGCCCGCATTGAGCGCGTTGCGGAAGCTCGCCTCGGAAAACTGGAAGGTCCGATTGGCGATCAGCTCGGCCTGTTCCTTGGTTTCGGCCACTTCCAGGTCCGGTTCGATGCCGGTCTTCTGGATCGAGCGGCCAGAGGGCGTGTAGTAGCGGGCGGTGGTGAGCTTCAGGGCGCCGTCGGCGCCGCCCCGCAGGGGAATCACCGACTGGACGGATCCCTTGCCGAAGCTGGTCAGTCCTATCAGGGTCGCCCGATGCCGGTCCTGCAGCGCGCCGGCGACGATCTCGGCCGCCGAAGCCGTGCCGGAATTGATCAGGACCGCGATCGGCAGGCCCTTCAGGGAGTCGCCCGGGTGGGCGTTGTAGCGTTCGATATCCTGGGCGTCGCGTCCGCGCTGGGACACCACCTCGCCGCCGTCCAGGAAGACATCCCCTACCGCCACGGCCTGGTCGAGCAAGCCGCCGGGGTTGTTGCGCAGGTCGAGCACCAGCCCCTTCATATGGGGATTCTTGGACTCCAGCGCCTTCACCGCGTCGGCGGTTTCCTGGCCGGTCTTTTCGTTGAAGGCCGAGATCCGCAGATAGCCGTAGTCGCCTTCTTCGTGGAAGCGGACGGACTTCACGGCGATCGTTTCGCGCACGAGCTTCACATCGAAGGGGTCGTGCTTCTCGCGGGCGATCGACAGGGTGATCGGCTGGCCGACATCGCCGCGCATCTGCTTGACCGCCTGGTCGAGCGGCAGGCCGAGCACGCTCTGGCCGTCGATGGCGGTGATGTAGTCGCCCGCCTTGATCCCGCCCTTGGCGGCGGGCGTGTCGTCCATGGGCGAAATCACCTTGACCACGCCATCTTCGGCGGTGACCTCAAGGCCCAGCCCGCCGTATTCACCGCGGGTCTGGTTCTTCATGTCATCGAAGTCGTCGGCGTCGAGGTAGCCCGAGTGCGGATCGAGCGACGTCAGCATGCCGTCGATCGCCGACTGGATCAGCTTCTTGTCGTCAACCGGCGTGACGTACTGGCCCTCGACCGTGTTCAGCACCGAGGCGAACAGATCGAGCATATGATAGGCTTCTGGCTTGGGCGCATTGGCGTGAGCCGCCGCGTTGAACAACGCCATGCTCCCCGCGCCCATCACAAAGGCGCACGAGCCGATCATAAGATACCGACGCATCATGTATTCGCTCCTGGGCGGCGCGTCGCGCGCCGGCGTGCCCCTGTCTGAAAACTGACCATCACGCACCAATCCTTTAGTTTCAGTGGATCAGGCCGCGCCCGCGTTCAGTTCGCGCCACGCCTGGACCACTACCGCCGATTTTGCGTCAATTCGAAGACGCCGCCCGCCGGATATAACCTTACCTCCGTCCGGCGGTTTGCGCGAGGGGAGCCGTGCGCAGCCATCTGGCCGGGTCCTGCGGCTCGCCCTCCTTGCGCAACTCCATATAGAGTTCCGGCTGGCCAAGGCTACGCTCGGCCATGGCGCCCACCGCCTGGCCCGCCTCGACGGGGCGACCAGTCGTCGCAGCCATGCGGTCAAGCCCGGCGAGCACCAGGTGATATCCGCCGCCCAGGTCCAGGATCATCACCCCACCCCAGCCCTTCAGGGCGCCGGCGTACTCCACCAGCCCCGCCGCCGGGGCGCGGACCACGGCGCCGGCGCTCGTACGCCAGCTGAAGCCGTCCGAGCGCGGTCCGCCTCCGCTCTGTCCGAAACGCCGCACGACCTGCCCGTCCACCGGCGCACGCAGCGCGGTCGGGGCGTGATCGGGCGCACCGGCCCGGGTGGCGGGCCCGTTGAGCGACGCGCCCAGGGACCGCAGCCGCCGGGCCAGGGCCTGGGCGCTTCGGTCGGCGTCGGCGGCCTCGGACTCCAGCTGCTTCTGCAGGGCGTCCTTCTGGTGAAGGTCCTTCTCGATCGCGGCGCGGCCCTCGGCCAGCGCGCTTTCAGAGGTGAACAGGTCTTCGCTCAGGGTCGCCATCTGCCGGCGCAGGCGCTGCAGGTCTTCCACCTTCACCCGCAGATCCGCGGCGCGGCGGGCGAGTTCGGGCGCGGCGGCCCGGATCAGGATCGCCGCCCTGACCGCATCCTTGGCCGAGCGGGGCGTGATCAGCAGCGCCGGCGGAGGATCGCGGCGGTAGAGCTCCAGTGCGCCCAGCAGGTGCGCGAGATCGGTCTGGTTGGCGCCCATCTGGGTCTGGAGCGACGTGTCGCGGGCGTTCAGCGCGGCCAGTTCCGTGCGTTTGTCGGCGATGCCCTTCACGCCCGCGGCCTCCACGGCCCTCAGCTGGGTGAGCTGGGCGTCCAGCTGGGTCAGCTGCTGGCGCAGCGCCTGGGCTTCGGCGCGGTCGTCGTCGCGCGCCAGGCTCTTGGACCGGTACTGGGCCCGAAGGTCGGCCACGTTGGGGGCGGGCGGCGTCGCGCCGTGGGCGAGGGCCGCGCACAGGCAAAGAGGCGCCAGAATCACCGGCAGGCGGCGGAGCAACATGGCCGGGAGCATATCGTGGCGGCCCGGTGAGCGCTCTATTGCGCGTTCCGCAAAAGTGGGACCCGGTTTTGCGACAAGAACGCGCTCAAACTCTTGAATCTAGAGCACGATTCAACGAACAGACGAGTCCGTCTGATCGCATCGTGCTCTAGTCGCGATGGTAGGGCGAGCCGCCCAGGATGGTGACGGCGCGGTAGACCTGCTCGGCCAGCATGGTCCGCGCCAGGGCGTGGGGCCAGGTCTGCGCCCCGAATGCCAGGCGCTCGTCGGCCCGCTCGAGCAACGCCGGGTCCAGGCCGTCGGCGCCGCCGACGAGGAGGACCAGGCGGCGGACGCCACGATCGCGCAGGGCCCCGATGTGGCCTGCGAAGTCGCGCGACGTGCGCGCGCGGCCATGTTCGTCGCAGGCGATAAGATGGTCGCCGCCCGCCAATTGAGCGGCCAGGGCCTCGGCCTCCGGGCCCTTGCCCGGCTTGCGGGACTCGACCTCGATGACCTCGGCCGGACCGAGGCCCAGGGACCGTCCGGCGGCCGAAGCCCGGGCTGCGTAGTCCCGCGCGAGCACTGCTTCGGGCGCAGAGCCCAGCCTGCCCACGGCGAGGAGCACGATGCGCATGCGTCGACCGCCCGGCGGCGAGGCCTGGCCGGCTAGTGCGCGACGGCGCGGTGGGGGGCGTCGACCGCCCAGATCTTCTCGATGTTGTAGAAGGTGCGCACTTCGGGTCGGAACAGGTGGATGATCACGTCGCCCACGTCGATCAGCACCCAGTCGCAGTGGGGCAGGCCCTCGACCCGCGCCCGGCCGAAGCCCTCGTCCTTGAGCGCGCGCAGCAGGTGGTCGGCCAGGGCCGAGACATGGCGATGCGAGCGCCCCGAGGCCACGATCATGGCGTCGGCGACGGAACTCTTGTCCTTCAGGTCGATGAAGACGACGTCCTGGGCCTTGTCGTCGTCCAGGCGTTTGAGGATCAGCTCTTCCAAAGCGCCAACGCGTCTCTGGACGTCTGTCGAGGCGGCGGTCTCGGCCGCTTCCTCATGCGCGCTCTGCGCGGGTTCGCGATTCAGAATGGTACTCCCTTGCCCAATGGCGGGCTTCGCACCCTACCATAGGGGCGACGAATGACCAAAGTTCAACGCTTCGGAGTCCTCCGGCCGGCCCGGATGGCGGTCGAGGAGGTGAAATTCCAGGGCGCCCTGAGATAGATCCAGGCCGGCGGCTGCGCGAAAGCGAGGCGCCTGGCGCGGGCGGATGGCAGCCGCCCGTGGGCGAATCGTCGCGCCGCGGGCGCCAGCCGCGCGCGGACGCCGCCGCCGGGCCGTCCGACCACAGCGACAGGGATCAAGGCCATCAGGTCGGTCCACCCGCGCCAGTGCGGCAGACCGGCGAGACCGTCCGCCCCCATCACCCAGACGAAGCGCACGCCCGGGAACCTCGCCTTGAGTGTCCGGACAAGATCGATGGTGTAGCGCACGCCCAGCCGGCGCTCCGCATCCGAAACGATCATGCGCGGGCCGGCGGCCAGCGCGCGCACCGACGCCATGCGCCGCGTAAGATCGGCCGAGGCGGAGGGTTTCAGCGGATTGCCAGGCGAGGCCAGCCAGATCAGCCGATCCAGGCCAAGACGCTTCAGCGCTGTCCGCGCCACGTGTGCATGCCCGTCATGGGCTGGGTCGAACGACCCCCCGAACAGGCCCACCGTCATGCCGCGCGCCAGGTGCAGGCCGAGATTCACCGCACCATGGCGGACGCCGCCAGGAACCCGGCTGGAAGGACCCGCGCGCCACATCTAGGATTGCGCCGATCCAAACGCTGTCCCTCCCCCTCGAGGGGGGAGGGGCGAGGATTCTTCGGCCCCTCCGGGCAGGTCCTCTTCCTTCAAGACCACCTAACCACCCACCGGCGCTGCGGAATTAACGCCGGTCCGGTCCAGTTCCGGGTCGAGCTGAGTCATCCGTGTACGGATGGTATAGACGCCGTCTCCGGCCAGCACGCCGCCGCGGGCGAGCATGCGGCCGTTCTCCCAGTTGGACAGGCCCAGTTCCGGTCGGTTCAGGGCGTACTGGCCGTCCACCCAGCGGGTGAAGCCGTCTCCGACGAACGGCGAGTCAACGGCCTCGTAGAAACGGTCCTGCGCCGCCCGGTCCTCGCTGACCAGGGATGCGGCCAGGCGTGGGCTGTAGCGGTTGAACAGGTCGGCCGCCTCTTCGGCGTCCTCCACCAGCTTCAGCGTGACCTCCGGCGTCTCCTCCCACTCCCATTCCCGGCCAAGCTGTTCGAGGGCCAGGGTTTCAACCAGCGGCTCCTCGGCGTCGCCCTCGGCGCGGCGCACCCGGACCCGGGCGCCCCGCCAGTCCGCCGGCAGGCAGGCCTCGTCTCCGTCGACGATGTGGAGCTTGCAATTGTGGCCGCGACGCTCGCCGGCGCGCTTCAACGCGTCCAGGAAGCGGGGCGCAAGGACGTCCGCCCGTGAGCGGACGATGCAGCAGACGTTCAGGGTGTTGCAGACCTTCCGGTCCAGGGAATGGAACACCACCGAGGCGAAGCGGTCCGGATCCGCGGCTGTGTCGGCGACGATCCAGGCGCCGCCGGTCCCGTGCAGGCTGGCGGGAACCCCGTTCTGACGCGCCACCGCGCCCAGTTGGGCGACCGCATGGCCCGATCCGCGCGCAACGGCCAGAGCCAGCCGGGAGTCCGAGAACAGCGCCCAGCCGGCGGCGCGCTCCGCGCTGTCCAGCAGGACCGCCGCCCCTTCGGGCAGGCCGGCCTCCGCGATGGCGGGATCCAGCGCTTCCGCCACGATGGCGCGGGCGGCGCCCAGCGCATCGCTGCCAATGCGGAAGACAGCCGTGTTGCCGCCGCGCAGCACGCCCGCCGCGTCGGCGAAGACATTGGGCCGGCCCTCGAACACGAAGCCGACCACGCCCAGGGGCGCGAGCCTCTGGTCCACGCGCCAGCCCTGGTGGGGCGTCGTTTCCAGCACCCGTCCGCGCGCGGACGGGGCGTCGCGCCAGACCCTGAGCCCGGCGATCATGTCGCGGCGCATGGCCTCACCCGCGACCAGCCGCGTGGTGGAGCGGCCCCTTGCCCTGGCGGACTCCACGTCCCGGGCGTTGGCCAAGGCGATGGCCGCCCAGACTCGCGCGTCATCAAGCCTTGCGGCGAAGGCGTCGAAAAAGCAGGTGATCTGCTCGTCGGTCACCGCGGCCATTGCACGGAACGCGTCGCGGGCCCGGGCCACGGCTTCGGCGGCGATGGCATGGGTCTGCGCCGGCACGCGCAGCAGCTCGCCCGTCCGGTCGACCACGATCAGGCGGTCTCCTGGCTGGAAGGCCTGGGCCAGGGCGTCAGACACCACGGTGACCCGATCGCCGCCGAAAGGGATGGCCATGCCTGGCTGAAGCTTGTGAAGGGCGCCCGCGCTCATGGCGGGTCTATGGCATATCCGGCGCCGGAGCGGGAGCCGGCCCGAGTCAGGCGGCGCGCCGGAGCCCGCCGCCGTCCTCGATCCGCAGTGCAGGCGGCCCCGAAGGCCGCACGATACAGGAACGCTCTTCGTCGCCGGATGCGCGCCAGGACTGGACCAGGCGGCCGGTGTCGGGATCGCGCGTCCAGACGGCCTTGGGCCGGCTGGGCGCGGGGGAGCGGGGTGGACGGGGAGCAGGCTCCCGGGCCTTCCTGAAGGAAAAGAAGTTCATGAGGGACCTCCTGGCCGGCGTCCGGGGTCCAGGAGGGCTAGCCAGGGCTGGACGGATCGGACGCCGAATGGGCGTTATGTGAGCTTTGGCTAGGCATGAGGCCGTCGCGTCTGGCATCGGCATTTCGCGCCGACCCCGTGGAAATGGGATCGAAATTCCCCTGTGTCAACAATGGCTTGTGACATATTCTGAAATCCGTACACGGACGATTATCCGGCCGGATTCAACAAGCCGTTCCGCAGCTTGGCTTTGGAAGGAGTCAGCCCGCCGGGCCGCGACCGATGAGCGCAAGGTCGTCCGCATGGATGAGCGTGGGCCCTGAGCTGTAGCCCAGGGCCGATTCGATGGCGTCGGACCGCAGCCCCATGATTCGCTCCGCCTCCGCCGCGTCGTAGCGGCAAAGGCCGCGGGCGACTTCCCGCCCGTCCAGGTCGCGCACGATCACGGCGTCGCCCTTTTCGAACCGGCCCTCGACGGCGCGCACGCCGGCGGGCAGCAGGCTCTTGCCCTTGCGCAGGGCGGTGGCCGCGCCGGCGTCGACCACCAGGGCGCCCTGGGGCGCCAGGGATCCGGCGATCCAGGCCTTGTAGGCCGCGGCCGAGGTCAGGGGCGGCTCGATCAGGGTGCAGGCCGCGCCGGCTTCGATGGCCTCGAGCGGCGCCGGCCGGGCGCCGAGCGTGATCAGGGTGGCGCAGCCGGCGTGCTGGGCGATCCGGGCCGCCATCAGCTTGGTGGCCATGCCGCCGGAACCCACGCCGGCCTCCGCGTTGGCGCCGCCGGCCATGGCCTCGATCTCGGGGGTCAGCTCGCCGAGCGTCTCAAGCCGCCGCGCGGCGGGATCGCGGCGGGGATCGGCCGTGTACAGCCCGTCCACGTCCGACAGGAGCACCAGGAGGTCAGCCCCGATCATCTGGGCGACCCGCGCGGCCAGCCTGTCATTGTCGCCATAGCGGATCTCCTCGGTGACCACTGTGTCGTTCTCATTGACCACCGGCACGACGGACAGGCCCAGCAGGGTCTCCACCGTGGCGCGGGCGTTCAGCCAGCGGCGACGGACCTCGGTGTCGTCACGGGTGAGCAGCACCTGCGCGCACATCAGGCCGTAGGGCTCGAAGGCCGCCTCCCAGGCGCGCATGAGCAGGCTCTGGCCGACGGCGGCGGCGGCCTGCTTTTCCTCCACGTTCAGGGACCTGCGCTTCAGGCCAAGGCGGCGCCGGCCGAGCGCCACGGCGCCGGAGGAGACCACCAGCACCTGCTGGCCGCGATCACGCAGTCGCGAGATGTCCGAAGCGAGGGTGTTCAGCCACGCTTCGTCGACCTTGCCGCTCTGGCCATCGATCAGGATGGAGGAGCCGACCTTGACCACCAGGCGACGTGCGTCGGCGACGCGCCCGCCCGCCGCTGCGCTCAAGGCTCCCACGCCTGGGCGGCGTCCTCTCCGGCGGTCTCCTCGACCTTTTCGGCCGCCCGGCGGGCCTTGACCTCGGCGAACGCCGCCCGCAGCAGGACGGTCACCCCCTCGCCCGAGACCCCCGAGACCACGAACGGCTCGACCCCCGCGGCGGTGGCCAGTTCCTCGACCTTGGCCTGGCGCGTCTCGGGATCCAGCGCGTCGGCCTTGTTCAGGGCGAGCAGCTCCTTCTTGTCCTCCAGGCCCTCGCCATAGGCGGCCAGCTCCGCCCGGATCGTGCGCCAGACGCCCGCGACATCGTCGAGCGTGCCATCCACCAGGTGGATCAGCACCGCCGATCGCTCGACATGGCCCAGGAACCGCACGCCCATGCCGGCGCCTTCCGAGGCGCCTTCGATCAGGCCGGGAATGTCCGCCAGGACGAACCGCTCCTGGCCGGAGAGGTCCACCACGCCGAGGTTCGGCGTCAGGGTCGTGAACGGATAGTCGGCGATCTTGGGCTTGGCCGCGGAGACGGCCGCGAGGAACGTCGACTTGCCGGCGTTGGGCAGGCCGACAAGGCCGACATCGGCGATCAGCTTCAATCGCAGCCACAGGGTGCGCTCCTGGCCTTCCAGCCCGGGGTTGGCGTGGTAGGGCGCCTGGTTGATCGGCCCCTTGAAACGGCTGTTGCCGAACCCGCCGTTGCCGCCCTTGGCCAGCAGCACGCGCATGCCGGCATGGTGGAGGTCCGCGATCAGGGTCTCCTGGTCCTCTTCCAGCACTTGGGTCCCGACGGGCACCTTCAGCTCGACATCCGCGCCGCCGTGGCCGGTGCGATTGCGGCCCATGCCGTGCACGCCGGTGCCGGCCTTGAAATGTTGCTGGTAGCGGTAGTCGATCAGGGTGTTCAGGCCGTCGGCCGCCTCGATCCAGACATCGCCGCCTCGCCCGCCGTCGCCGCCGTCCGGGCCGCCGTATTCGATGAACTTCTCGCGCCGGAACGAGACGGCGCCCGCCCCGCCGTCGCCGGAGCGAATATAGATCTTGCACTGGTCGAGAAACTTCATGGCGGTCTTATTGTCGTAACAGGACGCTTAGTCGAGGGCGGGGCGCATGATCCACCTTTCCACCAGCCCCGCCTGGCACGTCGTCTTCGACGCGGCGTCCTGGATTTCAGGGGGGCTATTGGGACGGGCCCTCTACGGCTGGCGGCTGAAGGCGCAGGCGGCGGCCGCGGCCGCCAGGGTGGGGCCGGGCTACTTCTTCGCCCTGGGTGTTGGCGCAGTGGCAGGCGGCTATCTGGCCGGATCGCTCGTCAGCTTCGTCGGCCCGGCGCCCGTGCTGTCCCACTCCATCGCCGGCGTTCTGGCCGGCGCGGTCACAGCCGTGGAGCTCTACAAGGCCGTCCGCGGCGTCAAGGGGTCGACCGGCGCGGTGTTCACGGGACCCCTGGCGCTGGGGATAGCGGTGGGCCGCTGGGGCTGCCTGTTCGCCGGCCTGCCCGACGGGACCTACGGACGTCCCACCGCCCTGCCCTGGGCGGTGGACCTCGGCGACGGGATCGGACGCCACCCCGTCCAGGTCTATGAGTCCCTGGCGATGGGGGCCTTCCTGCTGGTCTATCTGGTGGGCCTCAAGCGGCGGGCGCCCTGGGCGATGCAGCGGGGGTTCTATGTGTTCTGCGCCTGGTACGGGGCGCAAAGATTCGTCTGGGAGTTCCTCAAACCCTATCCTAGGTTGCCCGGGGGGCTGGACCTCTTCCAGTTCATCGGTCTGGGGCTGATCGCCTATGGATGGGTCTGTTTCGCCCGCGACCGCGCCCGTGACGGCTCAGCGCAAGAGCGCCCCGTACCTCTTCCTCGGCCAGACCACGAGCCTGTGTGAGACCTGCCTCGGCCTCGTCCCGGCCAAGGTCATCGCCGAGGACGGCTGCGTCTTCTATCTGAAGCGCTGCATCGAGCACGGGGTGCAGAAGACCCTGATCAGCGACGACATCCCCTACTGGAAGTCCACCCGCGACTGGATCAAGCCGGGCGACCGGCCCCTGCGGCCCCAGACGACGACCGACCACGGCTGCCCCTACGACTGCGGTCTTTGCCCGGATCACGAGCAGCATTCCTGCCTGGCGATCATCGAGGTCAACGAAGCCTGCAATCTCTCCTGCCCGGTGTGCTTCGCCGACTCTTCGGTCGCGCGCGGCGGCCATTGCAGCCTTGCCGAGATCGAGACCCTGCTGGACACGGTGGTCGCGTCCGAAGGCGAGCCGGACCTGGTGCAGATCTCCGGCGGCGAGCCGACCCTCCACCCCCAGTTCTTCGAGATCCTGGCGGCGGCCAGGGCGCGGCCGATCCGGCACCTGATGATCAACACCAACGGCCTGCGCATCGCCCGCGAGCCGGGGTTCGCCGAGCGCCTCGCCGACTTCATGCCGGGGTTCGAGGTCTATCTGCAGTTCGACTCGCTGAAGCGCGAGGCCCTGCTCGACCTGCGCGGCGCGGACCTGAGGCGGGTGCGGACGCAGGCCTTGGAGGCTCTCGAGCGCGCCGGCGTCTCCACCACCCTGGTGGTCACGCTCAAGCGGGGGGTCAACGATGCGGAGGTCCCCGACATTGTCCGCCACGCCCTGCAATGGTCCTGCGTGCGCGGGGTCACCTTCCAGCCCATCCAGGACGCCGGCCGCAATGAAGGCTTCGACCCAAGGACGCACCGCATGGTGCTATCCCAGGTGCGGCGGGCGATCGCCGAGGCCGGGGTCTTCGCCCTCGATGACCTGATCCCCCTGCCGTGCAATCCCGACCAGATCTGCATCGGTTACGGAATACGGGATGGCTCGAACGTGACGCCGATCACATCGCTGTTGCCGCGTGAGCTGTTCGTGGCGGCGGCGCCCAACACCGTGACGTTCGAGGCCTATCCCGAGCTGCAGCGGCGGGTGTTCGACCTGCTCTCCCTGTCAACCGCCCAGGCGGACACTTCGGAGAAGCTGGCGAGCCTGCTCTGCTGCCTGCCCGAGGCGGCGGTTCCCCAGGCCGTCAGCTACGCCCAGACCTTCCGGGTGGTGATCTCCCAGTTCCTCGACCGCTTCAATTTCGACCTCGGGACCGTGAAACGCTCGTGCGTGCATTTCGTCGAACCCGGCGGCCGCATCATCCCCTTCGACACCTACAACACCTTCTATCGCCCGGGCGCGGCCGGGGCGATAGAAGGTGTTGTAGGTGTCGAAGGGGATGATGCGGCCGCCGGGTTCGACGAAATGCACGCACGAGCGTTTCACGGTCCCGAGGTCGAAATTGAAGCGGTCGAGGAACTGGGAGATCACCACCCGGAAGGTCTGGGCGTAGCTGACGGCCTGGGGAACCGCCGCCTCGGGCAGGCAGCAGAGCAGGCTGGCCAGCTTGTCGGA
>FTIH01000338.1_pt8 | contig 13808 bp, 16 predicted proteins | sample 1658451 | NCBI WGS metagenome assembly FTIH01 (sample SAMEA3914826, study PRJEB12502) | metagenome | biome: forest; material: soil | place: Canada | collected 2011-07-03 | depth 0.3 m
CCCCGCCGTAGACCAGCCAGTCGGGCGGTCGTCGACGGCGCGGGCGGGCCATGCCGACGGCCCGGCCTCAGCCGGCCACGGCGGCGGCCAGCAGCAGGGCGCAGGCCAGCTTGGCCGCCACCAGCAGCACTGCGGCCGCCACTTCGCCGTCCTCCACCCGCTGCGGCAGGCCCTTCAGCACGAAGTCGACGAGGCGGAAGACCAGCAGCTGAACGGCGATCACCGCCACGCCCCAGATCGCCAGCTCCTCGATGGAGGTGGAGGCATTGAGGGAAACGGCCAGCGGAATCGCCAGGCCGACGATCACGCCGCCATAGGCCACGGCGGCGGCCGAATTGCCGTCCCGGATCGCCTGGATCTCGCGATAGGGGGTCAGGAAGGCGTAGACCACCGCGCCGGCCGCCAGCAGCGCCAGGCTGACCAGGACATGGGCCAGGGTCGTCGGGAAGCCGGCGGCGAAGGCCTGGATTTCGGGCGTCAGATGCACGGCGCGACTCGATGGATGGTCCACCATAGGGTTACCACGGCCAAGCCGGCCGCACAGGGTCTGCGCCTGTCAGGCGAGGCCGCGGCGCGCGCTGGCCCTCAACTTTTCGCTCTCGGATTTCAGCTGGCCGCAGGCCGCCAGGATGTCGCGCCCGCGCGGGCGGCGCACCGGAGAGGCGTAGCCGGCCCGGTTCACAATGTCTCCGAAGGTCTGGATAGTCTTGGCGTCCGAGCACTCATAGGCCACGCCCGGCCACGGATTGAAGGGGATCAGGTTGATCTTGGCCGGGATGCCGGCGATCAGCCGCACCAGCGCCTTGGCGTCCGCCGGACTGTCGTTCACCCCTTTCAGCATCACATATTCGAAGGTGACCCGCTTGGCGTTGCTGAGGCCGGGATAGGCCTTCACCGCCGCCATCAGCTCGGCCAGGGGGTAGCGCCTGTTCAGGGGCACCAGCTCGTCGCGCAGGGCGTCGTTGGTGGCGTGCAGCGACACCGCCAGCATGGCCTGGGTCTTGATCCCCAGGGGCGTGATCTCGGGGACGACGCCGGAAGTCGAGACGGTGATCCGCCGCCGCGAGATGGCGATGCCCTCGTTGTCGGCCAGGATGTCCACGGCCTCCGCGACGTTGTCGAGGTTATAGAGCGGCTCGCCCATGCCCATGAACACGACGTTGGAGACTTGGCGCGCTTCCCTGGGCGAGGGCCATTCGTCCAGGTCGTCGCGGGCGATCTGCACCTGGGCGACGATTTCGGCCGCGGTCAGGTTGCGCACCAGGGCCTGGGTGCCGGTGTGGCAGAAGGTGCAGTTCAGCGTGCAGCCCACCTGGCTGGAGACGCACAGCGCCCCCTGGCCCCGGGATTCCGCCACATTGGGGATGAACACCGTCTCGGCCTCCACCCCCGGGGCGAAGCGGATCAGCCACTTGCGGGTGCCGTCGGTGGAGACCTGGCGCTCCACCACCTCGGGCCGGTCCAGCACGAACCGCTCGGCCAGCGCCGCCTGGGTCTCCTTGGCGACATCGCTCATGCGTCCGAAGTCGGTGACGCCGAAATGGTGGATCCACCGCCACAGCTGACCCGCGCGCATCCGCGCCTTGTCCGGCGTGATCACGCCCGAGGCCACCAGCGCATCCTTCAGCCCCGCCCGGCTGAGGCCCGACAGGTTGACCATCGCCGTGGATGACGGCGCGCGCGTGAGATCGAAGGTGAGCGACAAGGGCTGGTTTCCGGGGTTCGGCAGGGGCATAGCAGATAAGGCTGTAAATCCCCAGTTTCGAGGCGGCGATGACCTATGAAGAGCTGGAAGCCATCCTGAAGGCCATGCCGGAAGTCGAGGCGGCGACGGCCTACGGCAAGCCCGGCTTCAAGGCCTTCGGCAAGTTCCTCACCCGCCTGCGCGCCGAGGACAATTCCCTGGTCCTGACCGGCGTCACCTTCGACGAGCGGGAGATGCTGATGGAGGCGGAGCCGCAGACCTTCCACCTCACGGCCCACTACAAGGACTATCCCGCTGTCCTCGCCCGGCTCGACACGGTCGACCCCGGCACGGTCAGGAACTTCCTGGAACGCCGCTGGCGCGCCCTGGCCCCCAAGGCGTTCCTCAAGGCCTACGACGCCGGGCGTTAGGGTCCGTACTCAATACCGCTCATCCCGGCGCAAGCGGGGACCCAGGCTTTTCCGTCGACGCCGCCGCGCATCGGCGCCGTCAAGTCGGACGCAGAGTTCGCAGAGAGGCGGTGCGGAGGACGCAGAGCCTCGGGTCGCGCCAACCGCTCTGCGTGCTCAATGTGACCTCCGCGCCCTCTGCGTCCCGCTTGACGGCCTCGCCGGACCGGACGAGCGTTCAAAACGCCTGGGTCCCCGCTTGCGCGGGGATGAGCGGTTGTTGATTTGGCATATGCCGGCGGTTCCCCTGGGGTCCCATTGAGTCTGGACCCTGGGTCGGCGCCTGGTCAGCCGCGGCGGCGCTGGGCGGTCGCAAGGAATTCGTCGGACACGGGAATCCGGCGTTCCTCGAGCGCGGCGACAAGCTCGCCGAACCCGCGAAGGTACATCGAGATCGGCAGGCTGCGCCCGGACCTGAGCCGAAGCCGGGGACCCATCACGACGCTGCGATCAAGGCTTCGAATCTCCGATCACGCGGTCAGCCGCCGCCGGCCGAACCATCGCTTCTCGACGCCGGCCTCACCGAACCGGACACGGACGAACAGGATGCTGGCGGCGGCGTAGAGGAAGCCGGCCGACAGAAAGGGCGAGGCGGCCAGCATGACCAGCTCCCGTATGGGAAAGGTCTGGACCGCCGCCGCCTGCAGGCCCAGGAGCAGGCGGCCCTCATAGGCGACGAACAATCCGGACATGCAGACGGCGGCCAGGGCCATGAGGTACAGTCCGAACGTCGGACGAAGCACCCGCCATGCGCCGTCCTGGGCCGCCGTCCCCCGCGCCGCAAGGGCGAGGAGGGCGAGCAGGGCGGGCGCGGCGCCCGCCAGCCAGGCTTCCCTGGGGACACGGGCGAAGAGCGCCGCGACGTCGTCCGTTCCAGTCACGGCGACGCCGCCGCCCATGTCAGGGGCGCGATCCTGCGGATGACGACGCCCCACATGACGGCGCCCGCCAGGGCGATGGCGCCGGCGACGATGAAGGCCCAGTAGAACTGGCCGGTGCGGTCGACCACCAGGCCGGTGATGATCGGGCCCACGATCCCGGCGACGTTGCCGGCGCAGTTCTGGACGCTGATCCATTTGCCCGAGGCGGCGGGTCCGGCGAGGGTCTGGCCAACGGTGAACAGGTTGGCGCTGCCGATCCCGAAGGCGGCGCCGGCGCAGAACAGGCCGGCGAGGGCGGTGGGGCCGTCGCCCAGGGCGCAGGCGGTGAAGCACGCGGCCGACAGCAGGCACGAGGCGACCATGCAGGACTTGCGCACGCGGTTGGCGCTGGCCCCGGACTGCATCCAGTGGTCGGTCAGGCGCCCGGTGACGACGGCGCTGAAGGCGTAGACCAGGTAGATCAGGCCGCCGGTCATGGCCATCTGGGCCACGCTGAACCCCCGGGTCTTCACCAGGTAGAGCGGCAGCCATGACCCCACGAAGTAGATGGCGTAGTTGCTGCAGAAATGGCCGAGGCTCGCGCCCCAGACCTCCCGACGCGTGAGGATCTCCCGATAGGACGGCGCAGGTCCAGCATCCAGATGGGCGCCTTCGGCAGTGGCCCGGCGTGTCGCAGCCCGCCAGGGCAGGAGCCACAGCAGCGATACGAGTCCCAGGACGATGAAGGTGGGACGCCACCCGAATCGGGCCATCAGGAGCCCGCCCGCGAAGACGCCGAAGGCCGGCCCAAGCGCCAGCCCCGCGCCGATGAGACCGTTGGGGCCGCCGAGCCTGTGCGCCGGCAGGTGCAGGGTCAGGATCTTGGAGCTGCAGGGGAAGGACGCCGTCTCCCCCAGCCCGACCAGCAGGCGCAGCACGATCAGGGCGCCGAAGCCGGTGACCAGGCCCGTGGCCGCGGTGGCCAGCGACCAGATCACGAGGCCGAGCGCCAGGGTCCGATAGGCGTTGATCCGCTCGGCCAGCCAGGCCGCCAGGATCTGGCCGGGCGTATAGCTCCAGTAGAAGGCCGACAGCAGCACGCCCACCTGGGCGGCGGACAGCTTCAGCTCGTCCTTGAGCAGGGGCGCGGCCGTCGCGAGGTTTCCGCGATCGACGTAGTTGATGAACATGGCCAGGGCGAGCAGCGGCGCCACCCACGCGCCCATCGACACACGCCGCCCCGCCCCGTCATGGACCGCTGCGGTCATGGTCGCTCCCCCCAGGACTCAATAGCCGCGATCGGCCTGGCGTTGAAGTGACCGCGCACATGCTGTCCCTGGTGTACTTTTTGTCCTTTGTGGTGACTCTTCTCCCTGGAAGCCAACGAGCGACCGACGGAGCCAGCCATGATGGGAACTGATCGACGCGGGGCGCTCATCGGGTCGGCCGCGCTCCTCGCCGCCGCCCTGCTTTGGAGCGCCGCCGGCGCCCAGGCGCCGCCGCCGCAGCCGGACTACCACCCCAGCATGGGGGACCTGATGACCATGGCGGTGCAGCCGCGCCACACCAAGCTCGGCATCGCCGGCCGCGCGCGCAACTGGCCCTACGCCGCCTATGAGGTCGACGAACTGAAGAACGCCTTCAACCGCATCGCCCGCACCATCCCGAGCTTCAACGGCAATGACACCGCCGCCCTGGTCGCCTCCCGGATCCGCGGCCCGCTCGAGCACGCCGAGGCCGCGATCAAGGCCCGCGACGGCCGCCGCTTCGACGCCGCCTATGCCGAGGTCACCGACGCCTGCAACGTCTGCCACCGCAGCCTGAACCATGACGCGGTGGTGATCAAAGCCCCCGACGCCGCGGCCTATCCGGACCAGGACTTCCGCCCCCATTGACGGCGTCCGATTGGCGCGGCCCCTAGACCTGGAGCACGTCGACCCCATAGTCCGCGAAATGGCGGTCGCTGGTCACCACGGTCGCCTGGCGGTTCAGGGCGTGGGCGACGATCATCCGGTCGAAAGGGTCGCGGTGGATCGGAGGCAGCCTGGCCGCGAGGCGGGCGTCAGCCAGGGTGGGCGTCAGGATTGTGAACCCATCGTCGCGAATTCCTTGCTCCAGGTCGTCCGGTAGCTGGAGTTTCCCGGCCGCGGCCTTGATCCACAGCTCCCACGGCGAAACCAGGCTCACCAGGGGTGTGTCATCGGCCTTGATTGCGGCGATGGCGGCGGCGTTGAGCCTTGGATGGTTGAACAGCCACCAGAGCAGGACATTGCTGTCCAGCAGAAGGCTCAAGACTGTTCATCAGGAAACAGCGGTGCGTTGATCGACTCCTCGAACATTTCGAGGATCGCCTCATCGGCCTTGTCGTAGTCCGGCGCCATCCAGATCTGGTCCTTGAAACGGCCAGGCTCCCGCAGCGCCTTCCGCTCGGCAGCTTCCTTGACCAGCCGGACCACTGGCTTGCCCGCCCGCGCGATCACCACCTCCTCGCCGCGCTCCACGTCGGCGATGAGCTCCGAAAGGTGTGTCTTGGCGTGGTGGATGTTCACCTGCTTCATCTTAGCTAAGTTAGTCCACCTGACCTCGCCGCGCAATGGATGACAGCGGATGGTTCAGGCCCTAGCTTCCGCCGCGCTGGCAGCGAGGGCGCATGGCCTACCGATCCCTACGAGACTTCATGGCGCGGCTCGAAGCCGCGGGCGAGCTGGTGCGCGTGACCGAGCCTGTCTCTACCGTGCTTGAGATGACTGAGATCCAGACCCGCCTGCTGGCGACCGGCGGTCCCGCGGTGCTCTTTGAAAACCCCATCCGCGCCGACGGCGAGCGCTCCTCGATCCCCTGCCTCGCCAACCTCTTCGGGACGGTCAGGCGCGTGGCCATGGGCGTCACCCTGGGCGGCCACGAGCGCCAGACCGCCATGGACCTGCGGGAGGTGGGCGAACTCCTGGCGTTCCTGCGCCAGCCCGAGCCGCCCCGCGGCCTGAAGGACGCCTGGGACCTCCTGCCCGTCGCCCGCGACGTCCTGGCCATGCGCCCGCAGATCGTGAAGCGCGCGCCGGTTCAGGAGGTTGTGCTCAAGGGAGCGGACATCGACCTCAATCGCCTGCCGATCCAGACCTGCTGGCCGGGCGAGCCCGCGCCCCTGATCACCTGGCCCCTGGTGGTGACCAAGGGACCCTCCGAGGCGCGCGAGGACGACTTCAACCTCGGCATCTACCGCATGCAGGTCCTTGGACCCGACCGGACGGTCATGCGCTGGCTGCACCACCGCGGCGGCGCCCAGCATCACCGCCGCTGGAAGGCGGCCGGCAAGCCCGAGCCTCTGCCGGCCTGCGCCGTCATCGGCGCCGATCCCGGGACCATCCTGGCGGCCGTCACGCCCGTGCCGGACACGCTCTCGGAATACCAGTTCGCGGGCCTGCTGCGCGGCTCCAAGGTCGAGCTGGTCCCCGCCAAGACCGTGCCCCTGATGGTCCCCGCCCAGGCCGAGATCGTCATCGAGGGCCACGTCCTGCTCGACGACTACGCCGACGAGGGACCCTATGGCGACCACACCGGCTACTACAATTCCGTCGAGCGCTTTCCGGTGTTCCAGGTGTCGGCCATCACCATGCGCAAGGACCCCATCTATCTGACCACCTTCACCAGCCGCCCGCCCGACGAGCCCTCGGTGCTGGGCGAGGCGCTGAACGAGGTGTTCATCCCCCTGTTTCGTCAGCAATTCCCGGAGATCGTCGACTTCTGGCTGCCGCCGGAAGGCTGCAGCTACCGCATCGCGGTGGTCTCCATGAAGAAGGCCTACGCCGGCCACGCCAAGCGGGTGATGATGGGGGTGTGGTCCTATCTGCGCCAGTTCACCTACACCAAGTGGGTGATCGTGGTGGACGACGACATCGACGCGCGCAGCTGGAAGGACGTCATGTGGGCCCTGTCCACCCGCATGGACCCCGCCCGCGATATCACCATCGTCGAGAACACTCCCATCGACTACCTGGACTTCGCCTCCCCGGTCTCGGGCCTCGGCTCCAAGATCGGCCTGGACGCCACCGACAAATGGCCGGGCGAGACCAACCGCGAGTGGGGCCGCCCGATCCGCATGGACGACGAGGTGATCGCGACGGTCACCGAGAAATGGTCCCGCCTCGGCCTGCCCGGCGACGGCAAGCCGATCTGGCGCTGATCGGCGCGAGCGCCGAGGCGTGTGGGCGCTGGTCGCGGGCGTTTCGAGCGCCCCGGCTGAATCTGGGTCCCGGCCTTCGCCGGGATGCGCGCAGAGAGAGGGCGGCTGGATATCCCGCCGCTCAGAATCGTCGGCGCAGCTCGAACCGCACTGACTTGCGCACGTAGCTGTAGAACGGGATCGAGGAGTCGTTGCGCTCCACCGCCACCGACACCCCCGGGAACAGGCCCTTGAACGGCGTCCCATTGAGCACCGTCAGCTGGGCCCGGCCGACGAGGTCCCGGCGGGTCCTGCCGAAGAACGGGTCCGGCGCGCCGTAGCCCGTGAGGCTGCCGGTCAGGTCCAGCAGGACGTGCTTGTTCAGCCGGGGCGCCGCCAGCACCATCTCGGCGCCCACAAGCCCCGTGCGCCGGGTGTCCACGGGATATCTCGCGGTCGCATAGACGCCCTGGGCCATGGCCGCGATCGAGACGTCGCGCGCCACGTCGAAGTCGTATTCGCCGCCGGCCTGGAAGGCGAAACCGTCGAGTTCGGGGCGCGGGTTGAACTGGTTGCGCGCGACCTCACCCGTCAGGATCAGCTGGCGTCCGCCGCTGAGCGCGAAACGGCGGCTGCGCGCGACGAACACTGTCGCCACCTCCAGGCCGCGGTCGCGCTTGTAGACGCTCGCCCCGGCCTCGTACCAACCCTTTAGGCCGGGCTCTGTCAGCCTCAGCCCACCGGTCGCCGCGATCGAGCTCGCGCCCCGGCGGGTGTAGGCCTCCCCATCGACGGCTCCCACGACACTCAGCCCCCGCGCGTTCAGGGTCGCCGCGAAAGGAACGTCGAAGGTCAGGCCGGGCGAGTCCGCGCCCGCCGTGCGCTTGAACGTGAGCGGGACGCCGAAGAGGTCATAGACCCCGGTGGACGCAACCTGGCCAGGATTGGTGTCGAACGCCACGCCGACCCGGGGCTCGACGTATCCCGCGCGCTGGTCGATGTCCGCCAGGTAGACGTCGATCGTGCGCCGCACGGCGTAGGGCAGGTCCTTCTGGGCGTAGACCTTGTAGAACTCCCGGCGCGCCCGCCTGAACCGGCCGTCCAGATAGAGCGCCCGGGCCAGCTCCAGCCGCACTCGAGGCGATCCGGTCCTGTCCGCCAGCGCATCGAGGATGACGACGGCGGCGGCGTAGGCGCCCGATCTTATCGCCTGGACGCCGGCCAGGAAGGTCTGCTGGTTGGGATCCTGCGGGGCCGCGTCCGCCAAGACGGTTTGGGCAGTTTGGGCGGCCTGGGCGGGTGAGACGGCCAGTACGGTGACGAACAGGGCCGTGAACGCGAACCGAAGCAAGTATTCAGGGTCCTCTCGCCGCACCGAACGCGCCGACGAAACGTACGGGCGTATTGTCCTGGTTGTTGGACGAGTCGGGCGCCGTCAGGGCGAAGACGCCGCCAATCTCCTGGGCGGCGGGGCCATAGAATTTCGCCGTGGCGGGACCGGAGAGCCCATTGAATTTCGTGGTGAGCGTGCCGGTCAGGGCGTTCTGGCCGGCGGCATAGCTCAGGGTTCCGGAGACCATGTCGTGCGCCTGCAGGACTCCGCCTTCGGCAGCCATGTCGCTTGAGACGAGCGCGGCCGTGCGGGCGCCGAAGTCGACGGTCACCGTCAGGGTGCCGGTCATCAGTTCGGTGCGGCCCAGGTCCGAGGATTCGACCGCCGAGATCAGGCCCGTGAACGACCCCCCGCCCGAGGTGGGGATCGATCCACCCGCGGTCGGCGAGCCGATCGAAAGACCTCCAGAGTCACCCTTAATCGTGACGTTCGGAATGGTGTAGTCCGTGTCTTCGGCCCAGACGCCGAACGACTGGTAGTTCCACCCCGCCTGATAGGGATTCCCGGCCGCGGCCATGATGGGGCTGTTGATGTTGATCACCAGCATCCCCGTCGTGTGGGTGGAGAAGGCGATCGTGTCCTTCTTGGCCGTGTCGAAGCTGAGGGTCCGATTGGCGTTGGTGAACTGGATGGCGCTGATGTCCTTGGGCGCGTCGAAGTTCATCACCGAAGTGGCGTCCAGGATCGCGGACGGCGGGGTGAAGGTGACGCCGGCGATGTCGGTGTTAGGACGGGTCTGGGCGTAGGTCGTCTCCTGCGAGAAGCCGGTGACCGTCAGGGACGTCGGCGCCTGCACGGCGTTCCAGCTGCTGAAGGTCTGGTGGGCGGGCGGTGGAGGCGGCGGAGGCGGCGGCGATCCGCCGCCCGAACTCGGGCCGCCGCCATCCGTGGCGCAGGCCGACAGCCCCAGCATGCCAAAGCAAAGGGCGAGCGAACCGATCCTGCTCAACATGACATCCCCCACACCAGGAGGCCACCATAGGATTGCTTTTCGTCCACCGCAATCGATGCGCGATTGTAATGGGGCGCCGGCGTGTCGCGAGGGTCGCAGACGGCCAGGGCCGCGCTTGCCGCGCCGCCGCGCGTCATCCATATGGCGTCCATGGATGAATACCTTCTGCATGACGTGGTCCAGGCCGCGTTGAAGGCTGGCGCGGACGCCGCCGAAGCCGTTTCCGCCGAGCGCCAGTCGCTCTCCATCACCGTCCGGCTGGACGCTCTCGAGGAAGTGGAACGCGAGGAGGCCCGGGACCTGGGCCTGCGCGTCTTCATCGGTCAGCAGCAGGCCACGGTGTCCGGCTCGGATGTGTCGCCGCAGGCGCGCGCCAAGCTGGTGGAGCGCGCCGTCGCCATGGCCCGCCTCGCGCCCGAGGATCGCTATGCCGGCCTCGCGCCCAAGGAGCGGCTCGCCAACGGCGCGTCGCCCGACCTCGAACTCTTCGATCCATCCGAACCCTCGCCGGAGGCCCTGGAAGAGGCCGCCCGGGCGGTGGAGACCGCAGCCCGCGACGTCGAGGGCGTCACCAACTCAGAGGGCGCCTCGGGGGGCTGGTCGTCGTCCACCTGGCGGCTGGTCACCTCCACCGGCTTTTCGGGCCTGCATCAGGCCACGGGCTTCTCCATCGGCGCCTCGGTGATCGCCGAGGACGACGGCGGCATGGAACGCGGCTGGGAAAGCCGCTCCACGCGCTGGCGCGCCGACCTGCCGTCCCCCGAGTCCATCGGCGACGAGGCCGGTCGGCGCGCGGTCGCCCAGCTCGGCGCCCGCAAGATCGAGAGCACCACCGCGCCGGTGATCTTCGAAAACCGCCTGTCCACCTCTCTGCTGGGCCCCCTGATCGGCGCCATCTCGGGCCCGGCGGTGGCGCGCGGCATCTCGTTCCTCAAGGACAGGCTCGGCCAGCAGCTGTTCGCCAAGGGCGTGAACCTCATCGACGATCCGCACCGGCCGCGCGGCCTCGGCTCCTCGCCCTGGGACGACGAAGGCGTGGCCAACAGGCGCACCGCCATCATCGAGGACGGCGTCCTGACCACCTGGCTCCTGAACAGCGCCTCTGCGCGCCAGTTGGGATTGGAGACCACCGGTCACGCCTCGCGGGGCCTCGCCGGCCCGCCCGGGGTCAGCCCGTCCAACCCGACCCTGCTGCCCGGCGACAAGGACCGCGCCGCCCTGATGCGCGACGCCGGCTCGGGCCTTCTGGTCACCGGCATGTTCGGCCCCTCGCTCAATTCCAACACCGGCGACTGGTCGATCGGCGTATCGGGGTTCTGGTTCGAGGGCGGCGAGATCGCCTATCCGGTCACCGAGATCACCGTGGCGGGCAACCTGATCGAGGTCTACGCGCGCCTGATCCCGGGGTCGGACCTGGAGTACCGAAGCTCCGCCAACGCACCCTCCATCCTGGTTCCGGACCTGGCCATCGCGGGCCGATGACCGCGGACCTGGCCGGGAAGGATCTCGACCTCATCCGCGCGGCGGCTCTCGAGGCGGGCGCACTCGCACTGGATTTTCTGGCGCGGGGCGACATCCAGGTCACGGCCAAGACGGGCGGCTCTCCGGTCAGCAACGCCGATCTCGCGGTCGACGCCCTGCTGAAATCCAGGCTCCTGGCGGCGCGGCCGGACTACGGCTGGCTCTCGGAAGAGACTGTCGACGACCATTCGCGCCTGTCCGCGCGCCGCACCTTCGTGGTCGATCCGATCGACGGCACCCGGGCCTTCATCAAGGGCCGGCCATCGTGGGCTGTCAGCATCGCGGTGGTGGAGGCCGGCGCGCCGGTCGCCGGCGTGGTGCACGCTGCGGCCATGGCCGAGACCTACGAGGCCGCCGCGGGCTCGGGCGCGCGCCTGAACGGCCAGGCGATCACCGCCAGCGGCCGCGCCCGGCTGGACGGCTGCGCCCTCCTGGCCGATCCGGCCATGATGCGCAGCCCGCGCTGGCCCGAGCCTTGGCCGCAGATGCAGATCGAGACCCGCAACTCGGTGGCCTACCGGATGGTCCTGGTGGCGGCGGGCGCCTTCGATGCGACCCTGGCCCTCAGCGCCAAGTGCGACTGGGACATCGCCGCCGCCGACCTGATCGCCCGCGAGGCGGGGGCGGTGGTGAGCGACCATCAGGGCGGCGCCTTCATCTATGATCAGCCTTCAGCACGTAAACGGAGCCTGATCTGCGCCGGCGAGGCGCTGCACCCGTTGATCCTGGCGCGCTGCGGTCATATCGAGCTGCACGCCTGATCGTTGAAACCGCCGAGACCCTCCATGTCCCACAAGCCAGAGTCCCAGCTGCTGCACATCGTGATCGGCGGCGAGTTGAAGAGCGTCGACGCGGTGGAGTTCCGGGACCTGGCGAAGGTGGAGCTGGTGGGCGCCTATCCCAACTACGCCGAAGCCCACAAAGCCTGGCGCGCGCGCGCCCAGGCCACCGTCGACAACGCCCTGATGCGCTACTTCATCATCCACGCCCACCGCCTGCTTGACCCGTCCAAGGGTGAGCGCTGAGGACCCTCCTCCCCTGCGAAGTGGGGGAGGAGTCGCTAATCCTTCAACGGCTTCAGCCTGTTCACGTGGCCCATCTTACGGCCAGGGCGGGCGTCGCGCTTGCCGTAGAGCCAGAGGCGCGCGGCGGGGTCGGCGATCAGCCTGTGCCAGTCATCGGCCTCGTCGCCCAGCAGGTTGATCATTTCCGTGTCCGCCAGGGCGTCGGTGGGGCCCAGCGGCCAGCCGGCGACGGCGCGGATGTGCTGCTCGAACTGGTCGACCTCGCAGCCGTCCAGGGTCCAGTGGCCGGAATTGTGGACGCGCGGGGCGATCTCATTGACCAGCAGCCGCCCGTCGTCGAGCTCGAACATCTCGACCGCCAGCACGCCGACATAGTCCAGCGAGGTCATGATGCGGGCGATGATCTGCTGCGCCTGTTCGGCGGCGGCGTGGGTGAGGTCGGCCGGCGCGTGGGTGCGCCGCAGGATGCCGTTCTCGTGGTGGTTCTCGCCCAGGGGATAGAGGGCGATCTCGCCGTTGCGGCCGCGGGCGGCGATGGCGGACACCTCGCGGGTGAAGTTGGCGGGCGCCTCGATGATGGCGGGCTTGGCGCCGATGCGGGCGAAGGCGTCGGCGGCGTCCGAGACGTGCTCGATCCAGGTCTGGCCCTTGCCGTCATAACCCTGGCGGCGGGTCTTGATCAGGCACGGCGGGCCGAGCTTCTTCACCGCTTCGGTGGCGGCCCGGCGGCTCGAGGCCTCCTCGAAGGCGACCGTGGCCACGCCGACGCTGTTCAGGAAGGTCTTCTCGGCCACCCGGTCCTGGGCGATCGCCAGGGCGCGCGGATTGGGAGCGACGTCGGCGCCGAGGTCCAGCAGCCGCTGCACCGACTCGGCGGGGACGTTCTCGAACTCCAGGGTGATCACGTCCGCCAGCTCGGCCAGGCGCCGCAGTCCCGCCTCGTCGTCATAGGCGGCGGTGACGGTGTGGGCGGCGATCCGCGAGGCGGGACCGTCGGCCTCCGGGTCGAGCACGGCCACGTCGAAGCCCAGGCGCGCCGCGGCCAGGGCCAGCATGCGGCCGAGCTGCCCGCCGCCGATCAGGCCGATGGTTGATCCGGGAGGGAGGGGGAAGGCGGTCATGGGGTCAGGCGTCCGCCACGGATTCAGCGACCGACTCGGTCTGTTTGCGGCGCAGCTCGGCGATGCGGCCCGCCAGGGCGTCGTCGGACAGGGCGAGGATCTGGGCGGCGAGCAGGCCGGCGTTGCGGGCGCCAGCCTCGCCGATGGCGAGGGTCCCCACCGGGATTCCCGCCGGCATCTGCACGATCGACAGGAGCGAATCCATGCCGTCCAGGGCCTTGCTCTGGATCGGCACGCCCAGCACCGGCAGGTCCGTCATCGAGGCGGTCATGCCCGGCAGGGCGGCGGCGCCGCCGGCGGCGGCGATGATCACCTTGTATCCGGCCGCCCGCGCGCCCTTGGCGAAGGCGTACATGCGCTCGGGCGTGCGGTGCGCGGAGACCACCTTGGCGTCGTACGCCACGCCCAGCAGATCCAGGCTCTCGGCCGCGGCCTTCATGGTGGGCCAGTCCGAGCGGCTGCCCATGATAATGGCGACGGGCGGCGCGCTCATGATTGCAGTCCCAATGGCATGCCCCCGAGGAAGGGCGCGGAGTATAGGCGCCGCCTATTGCGAGGCAACCGATGTCGCTAGCATTGTGGGGTCATGCATCGCCCAGCCACAGGACGAGCCCTCGCCGGGG
>FTIH01353198.1_pt1 | contig 13751 bp, 17 predicted proteins | sample 1658451 | NCBI WGS metagenome assembly FTIH01 (sample SAMEA3914826, study PRJEB12502) | metagenome | biome: forest; material: soil | place: Canada | collected 2011-07-03 | depth 0.3 m
CGTCAAGTGCCAAATGCACACATTGTCGATGTAGAAATGTGCAATGAGCACCCCAGGCGATCGGCTTCGACAGGCCCGGATCACGGCCGGCTTCACCACCGCCGCTGAAGGAGCGACCCGCGCGGGGGTCAAATACTATACCTACGTCCAGCACGAGAACGGGGTGAGAGGCATTCCATCGGACCGGGCTGCGGTCTACGCCAGGGCGTTCGGGGTCGAGCCCCAGTGGATCCTCTACGGCCGGGGCGGCCGGGCCGGGCCCCGTCAGATCCCGGTGGTGGGCTATGTCGGCGCCGCCACTGAGTTCTTTGGTTCCGACGACCACGCCCAGGGCGCGGGGCTTGATGAGATCGAAGCGCCGCCGGGGGTTCCGGACGAGGCCGTGGCCGTGATCGTGCGGGGCGATTCCGGCTATCCCGCCATCCGCGAGGGCATGGTGCTGATCTATTGGAACAAGCACGACAATCCGTCCGACCTGGTGGGCGAGGACTGCTTCGTGCGGCTCAGGGACGGGCGCACCCTGGTGAAGATTCTCGAGCGCGGTTCGGAAGAGGGCCGTTGGACCCTGGCCTCCATCAACGCCTCCACGCCGCCCATCCGCGATGTGGAGATCGAGTGGGCGGCGCCGATCGAGATCCGGCTGCGCCGCGCGAACTGGAGTTCAGCGAGCTGAGTCCTGCGCCAGCAGCGGCCTCAGGACGGCCTCGAGGCCGGTGGCGGTGACCGGCTCGCCGAAGACGCCAAACGTGGCGCGGACCACGCCGTGCCGGTCGATCACGAAGGTCTGGGGCAGGGCGCGCGGCGCGCCGAAGCCATTGACGCTCGCCTCCAGGGCCAGTCCCGAAGGGTAGCTGACCCCGGCCGCCACCCGCTCCACGTCCGGCCGAGCCTTCAGGCGATCGACGCTCAGCCCGACGACCTGCAGTCCCTCGCCCAAATGGGCGCGCGCCGCGGCGTCCAGGATGGGCATTTCAGTGCGGCAGGGTGCGCACCACGTCGCCCAGAAACTCAGGACGACCACCTTGCCCCGCGCCTTGGCCAGGTCGAACGTTCCTCCGTCCAGCAAGGGGGCCGCGACCTGCGGCGCTGGCTGGCCGGGGCGCGGCATGGCGATCGCGGGGGCCGCCGCCAGCAGGACGAACGCGACGAGAGTCGCCTTGAGTCGGGTCATCTTCATCCCCTCAGAAGCTGCGGCTCAGGATCAGCTTCGTGAACAGCGGCGCGGTCAACTGCTCACCGTTCACCGTCTGGTGGACCGGAAACTCCAGGTCGCCATAGAGCTTCCAGGCGGCGGCCTTCAGCTCCACGCCCGGCGCGATCATCAGTCGCGAGTAGCCGGTGTTTTGCGGATCGGCCTGCGGGCCGCCGTCGCGGGCCCGGTGCGAGGCGATCAGCTGGAGAAGCGGAACAAGTGTCAGCCGGTCTCCGACCGCGCCCGCCTCGTAGTAGACGCCGATCGCGCCGTTGACGTCGTCGCCGGGGCGGTAGCCCGCGCGCGCCGCGATGGCGTGCTGCCAGGCGGCCTGGGCGAAATAGGTCCAGGCGGCGTCCTTCGTCAGGGCGCCCAGATGGTAGGCCCCGACAATGGCGTCTGTGGTCCCGGTTCCGATCCCGACGTCACGGTCGAAGTTCGCGTAGCTGAAGTCGCCGGTGGGCAGTTTCAGGCCGAAGAGGATCCCCGTGGACATGTCCTTGGAGAAGCCGGAATAGACGCCCATCAGTCGCGCGTCGCCCAGCGCCGCGTGTCGGAAGGTCTGGGAGCCTGAGCCGTCGTCGGTGGTGAACCGCCGGTTCCATACCGGCAACTCGGCCATGAGTCCCCAGCTGCGGCTGAACATGACCTGGCCGCCGAGCGTGTAGACATCGGTGGTGATCCGCTTGTCAGCGTTGGCCGCCGCCGGGGCGCGGCCGGTCCCGTTCCAGTTGCGATCCTGGTCCATCCGGTCGAACGCCACGAAGGCGGTGGCGCCCTGGCAGCTGGGGAACAGGGAGCTGGTCGCGACGTCGAAGACGCCGCAGCCGCAGGCGCAGGCCCACCCGGCGGCGGGCGCCAGCAACAGGCAAAGCAGGCAGAGCGTGGCGACGGCGCGCCGCGCGGGTCGAGTGAAGTCCATTGAGGTCTCTTCCGGTCAGATCGCCGCGTAGGCGGCGCAGGTCCGGCGCGGACGCCGGACGGGCTCAGGTGATCAGAGCAGAAGGACGGGCGGCGCGCGCGCCGGCGGCGGGGTGGAGAGTCCGCGTCCGATGGGGGCTGTCCGGACCGGGATCGGCCGGACGGCGGCGAATGGCGGCCAAAGGACAGCCAAGGCTGGGAGGGCGGTCGTCGGCGCCGGTCCGGCAGCCCGGCCGGAGAAGCCGCAGGGCGGGTCGGCCTTGGCTCTGGGCGCCGGCGCCCTGGACTTGCCGACGTTGAGCACAGCGGCGAGCGGTCCGTGACCGGTGCAGATCACCACGCTCAGCGGGCGTCCGGCGCCGCCTGGCATGAAGCCCTGCGGGACGAGCAACTGCGCCATCAGGGCGAGCGCCGCGAGCACGAGGAAGCCTCCTCGCCGCAATCCCCAGTTCGGACGGCCGATGCGCATGGGGCGGGCCATAGCGCAGCGTGGCGGCGATGTCGCCGACGAACTGCGTCGAGGCCCGCGGGCGGACAGACGTCCGGATAGTGTGCTATATGCACAATTCGGCTTGACTCCATAGAGTGCAATATGCACAGTTTTGATCTCACGATTGGGATCAGGTTATGTCGCTACGCACAGATGAACAGGTCGAGGTCACCCTGCAGGTCTTTCGGCGCGCTGACGGCGCCTTCGCGTGCAGGCCCGACAACATGGCGCTTCGCCAGGGCGAAATGCTCATCGGGAGAGGCCTGAGCGCGGACGAGGCGGCCGAACTGGTCGAGGAGTTCAACGGCGGCTTCGGATCCGGACGCGGCGGTCTCTGGATCTGAGGGCGTGGGGACCGTCTCCATGCATCCCAACCAACGACGTCTGGACGGGTTCATCCGCTCATGCCTCGAACGCGCCCGCACCGGGCCGGAGGAAGCGGCGACTGTCCTGCGGCGCAACGCCCGCCACGTCGAGAACCAGCTGCGCGCGCTTTCCGCCTGGGCCGCGTCGGACGATGGCTGCGACGCGCCGGCCCACCTGCGGGGCCTCACCGCCTTCGATCTCGCCGATGCGCTCGACCGGTTGCGCGCGGCAGGCGGATGAGCCCTGGCCGCCACCGCCTTTACTGGGCCTGCGCCGGCGAGGTGCTGACGATAGGGGGACCGTTTCGTCTGGCGGGCGAGGACGGTGGGCCGACCCTGGGGGGCCGGCCGCTCACGCTCCAGCGCGCAACGGAACTCGCCGAATTCTACGAGATCATGGCCGGGGAGGCCCGCGACCCCTCCGCCCTTCGCCATTGCCGCGACTGCGCCGGGATGCTCCGCGACGCCATGCTCCAGGTCAGCCGCTGGCGCCGGGCGGCCTGACGGTTTCCTAGAGCGCGATTCAAGAGTTTGAGCGCGTTCTTACCGCAAAGCCGGGTTCCACTCTTGCGGAGCGCGCTCTTAGCGCTGGATGGCCAGGAACTGACCGCCGTCCACGCGAAAGCTGGCGCCGTTCACGAAGGCGGCCTGGGCCGACAGCAGGAAGACAGCGACATCCGCGATCTCCCGCGCTTCACCCCAGCGGCTATGGCCCATGTCCTGGCGCCTGAGGATTTCCGCCAGGGCCTCATCGAAGCTCAGGCCTTCCGCGGCGGCCAGGGCCTCCGCCCGCGTGCGCCAGGCCCCGGTCAAGGTATAGCCGGGGATCAGGCAGTTGGAGTTGATCCCGTCCTCCGCCAGTTCGCGCGCCAGGTAGGCCGTCAGGGCGACCATCCCGGAATTGGCGATTGCGGTCACCGCCACGCCGGGGGTCACGCGCTGGGCGGTCACGCCGGAGATGTTCAGCACCCGGGCCTGGTCGCTTCGGCGCAGGTAGGGCAGGGCGGCCTGCACGATGGCGAGGGCCCCGACCACTTTGGTGTTCAGGCCTTCAGACAGGGCCGCGGCCGAGAGCTCCGCGATGGGGCTGCCGCCGAATCGACCGGCATTGTTGACCACGGCGTCCAGCCGGCCGAAGTGGCCAACCACCTCGCCGATCATCCGGTCGACCTGGGCCCTGTCGGTCACGTCGCAGAGGAAGGCGCTGGACCGGTCCGGGCCGAGGGCCTGCACCGTTTCCCGGCACGCGGATTCATCGCGACCGATCACGGCGGCCAGGGCCCCTTCCGCGACCGACGCTTCGGCGATGGCGCGGCCGATCCCGCGGTTGGCTCCGGTGACCAGCACCACCCGATTCTTCAGATTGAGATCCATGTTCCTCCTCGGCAGTCCCCTCGATGGCGCGGGGCTGGGCCACGGGCCAGGGCGGCGGGGCCCTCGATCAAGCGCTCTTGGCAAATCGCCGGATGGCGCGAATAATGCATTCTCCAAATGAAGCGACGCCATAAGGCGCGCTCAGTGATCCTAGGTCGAGCCCTTGGGGAGGGGGCGCGGGCTATGCAAAGAACTTCACAGTCAGCCTTTTCGGCGGTTGCTCTGGTCTTCATGCTCACAGCGTCGGCAGTGTGCTGGGCCAGTCTGGTGGCGACGGCGCTTACGGTCCTGCAGGCCTGGACCGGCTGAACGTTGCGTCCGGCTGGTCGACTCCAAATCCAATTGGGGTGACGACGGATTGACCTGCCTGGGCGTTGCGGCGCCTATGACAACGCGCGAATGAGATCGCGCGACGGCGTCAGGATTCCTGTGACCCATTGACACGACGGGTTTGTTCGGTCCTTCGAATACAGTAACCATGAACTCCAGAGACGCACTGAATCGCCCGAGCAGCAACAGGTCCAGCCCAGAGGAAGGGGCGGACGTGCAAGCTACTCCGCGTCGCGGATTTTCCCTGGTTTCCCTGCTGTTGGTCATGGTCGCGTCCGTCGCCTGCTGGGCGGGGCTTGCGATCGCCGTCTATGTCCTGCTGAGGATCTTCCTGGCCAAGGGCTGACCCGCCTGGGTCAGACCCGTAGATGGCCGTCGAGCACCGTGACGGCGCGGCCGCGCAGCAGAACGCGATCGCCGCGATTTTCACACTCCAGGTCTCCGCCGCGCCCGGGAAACGCCTGATGGTACTTCAGCGTCGCGCGCCCCAGCTTCGCGGAGAACAGCGGCGCCAGGATGCAGTGGGCCGAGCCGGTGGCCGGGTCCTCGGCGATGCCCGCGCCCGGAGCGAAGAAGCGGCTGACAACGTCATAGGGTTTGCCCGCCTCGGCCGGCGCCGCCACGATCAGGTCTCCACGACCCCCGCCCGCGGCGCCGGAAAGGGCCATGATCCGCGGCCCGTCGGCCTGCACTTGCCGGACTTCGGCCTCTGAGCCGAGAAGGGCGACCAGATAGCTCGCCGACCAGACCTCCAGCGGAATTACGCCGCCGATGGCCGAGGCCAACCCTTCGACGTCGGGGATGCGCGCGGGCGGATCGGCCGGAAAGTCCATCTCATAGCCCCCGTCCCATCGCGAGACGATCAGGGCGCCGGATCGGGTCTCGAAGGTCACGGCCGGCGCGTCCAGGCCAAGTTCCGCGAACAGCACATGGGCCGCGGCCAGGGTGGCGTGGCCGCACAGGGGAACCTCGACCGTGGGCGTGCACCACCGCAGGCCGAACCGGGCCGGATCGGCGGTCTTCAGCAGATAGGCGGTCTCAGCCTGATTGTTCTCCTGGGCGAGGCTCTGCATCCAACCGGAGTCCGGCCAGGTCTCGAAGGGCTCGAGCACGCAGGCGGGGTTGCCCTTGAAGGGGGCGGAGGCGAAGGCGTCGATCATCCATTGGCGCACGGTCGGTTCAACTCCACGGGGCCATGACAGGCGGGCCGCGACGGGCTTCGCGGCGCCCACGACCTAGATAGGCTCGACCCAGGCGATGCGCATCCGGTGGACAGGATCGGCGCACCGACGCCTAGCGCGGTTCGAGGTCGAAAGCCTCGGCGAGCAGGGCGTAGGATCGCAGCCGCACGGCATGGTCATGGGTGATGGTCACGGCCATGATCTCGTCGATCTGCAGCGCCTGCGCCATCCGCTCCAGCTGGGTCCGAACCGTTGCCGGCGCGCCCACCACCACCCGAGGCCACTCGCCTTCCTGGTCAGGGGCGTGCGGCCCTTCGGCCAGCTCTCTGAGCGCTTCCTGCGGCGCCGGAACGGGGCCGCGCAGGCCGAGCCGGAGCCGGCGGCCCATGGCGCGGTAGGTGGACGCGAGGTGTTCCGCCTCGTCGTCGGTGGGGGCGCAGATCACGCCGACGGCGGCAAGGGCCTGGGGCGACGGCGCCCGCTCGCTGGGCTCGTAGAGGCTGCGGTGCCGGCCGATGCATAGACCCGTGCCGGTAGGATTGATGAAGTGGGCGAAGGCGTAGGGGAGGGACAACTGGCCCGCCGCGCTGGCGCTCCAGGCGCTTGAGCCCAGCAGCCAGACGTCCGGTTCGCCGGGGGACTCCGGGATCACGCGGATTTTCGAAAAGGGATGGTCCTCCGGAAACGCGCCCCGCAGGAAGGCGAGCAGCTCCATGAGCTGGTTGGGAAAGTCGTCCACGTCGAATCCCGCATGGTCGCGCGTGCGGCGCAAGGCGAACGCCTCCAGCGCTTCACCCCCGGGCGCCCGGCCGAGGCCGAGATCGATGCGGCCTGGGAACAGGGCGTGCAGCGTGCGGAAGGTCTCCGCCACCTTCAGTGGCGCGTAGTGGGGCAGGAGGACCGCCCCGGAGCCCACGCGGATCGCACGGGTGGCCTGGGCGACCATGGCGATCATGACTTCCGGCGTGGACGTGGCGATCACCTCCATGCCGTGGTGCTCGGCGATCCAGTAGCGGTGGTAGCCCAGCTGGTCGCAATGGCGCGCGAGGTCGATGGTGTTGCGCAGGGCCTGGGCGGGCGTCATGCCCGTCGAGACAGGCGACTGGTCGACGACGGACAGCTTCACGCGCGGACCTCTGGAGTGGACCTTCGGCAGGTCGCAAGGCGCGGTCGCCGGGTCAAGCCTGTACGGTCTCCTCGATGGTCAACTCGGGCCAGCGCGCCTTCAGGCCAGCGGCGATCCTCAGGTAGTTGGGGCGATTGAAGACGCGGCTGGGACTGGGCCTCAGCCGCATGGCGAAACAGTCACCCAGGCCATAGGGCGCGGCGATGTCCAGTCGGCCGTCGGGCTCGAGGCGGATCCCCACGGCGTTCGCGGGCGTCAGGAATCGCTCCAGGGCCTCGTCGGTGCAGGTGAGCGGGGCATAGGGGGCGCCGAACTTGGCCTCGAACCACAGGTGCACCCGCGCCTGGTTGCGGACCTCGACCTTGGCGGCCAGCGCCGGGGGGAAGGCGGCGGAGACGCGGCGGATGAACGCGTCCTCGGCGTCCCAGGACGTGTCCGGGTCAAAATAGATTGCGTCGTAGTCCTTGATCCCATGGTCGGGGTCCCGGCCCGTGAGCGCGTTCCACACCGTCTGGAACACTGCGCCGGAACAGACGCGCCAATCCGGAAGATCCAGCGCCTTGAGCGTGGTCAGCACCTGCATCAGCGTGGGGCTGGCGCGCACGATGTCCGTCAACCGCCGTCGGAACGCGATCTCATCCTGCGATTCTGCATCCGCCATTCTCGAACAAAGCAAGAACCGGCTACCGACGTCAAGACGTCCCCTTCAGCGGCCAGCCATGGCCCAATGGTCCGTGCCCCCCGCCGAGGCCCGGAGCCTGGCGGATGGCCTCCAGCGTGTAGGCCCACGCCCGGGCGACGGCGTCCGTCAGGTCCATGCCTTGCGCCAGGCCCGTCGCGCAGGCGGAGGCGAGGGTGCAGCCGGTGCCATGGGTGTGGCGGGTGTGCAGGCGCGGTCCCTCGAACAGCGTCTCGCCGTGCGGCGTCGCCAGCAGATCAATGACCCGCTCGCCGGGAATGTGGCCGCCCTTGAGCAGCACCGCCCGCGCCCCGGCCGCCAGCAACGCGTCCGCCGCGCGCCTCTGGCCGTCGAGGCCAGCCACGGTGAGACCTGTCAGGGCTTCCGCCTCGGGCGCGTTGGGGGTCAGCAGCGCCGCCCGGGAGATCAGCAGCGCCCGCAGGGCCTGGACGGCCCGCCCCTGAAGCAGGGCCGCGCCGCCTTTGGCGACCATCACCGGGTCGATGACGGCAGGTATCTCGATGGCCTCGTCGAGGGTGCGGGCGACGGCCTCGACGGCCGCCGTGTCGCCCAGCATGCCGGTCTTGATCGCGTCGGCGCCGATGTCCGCCAGCACGGCCCGCGCCTGGGCCTCGATCACCTCGGCGGGGATCGGGTGCACGCCGAAGACGCCGAGGGTGTTCTGCACCGTGACCGCCGTGACCGCCGTGGCGGCATAGCCGCCGAGCGCCGTCACCGTCTTGATGTCCGCCTGGATCCCCGCGCCGCCGCCCGAGTCGGAGCCGGCGATGATGAGCACCCGCCCAAGCGATGTCCGTGGGTCCGTCATGGCCGCTTGTCCCACATCGCCCGCGCCGTCGACAACCGGCCGCGGGGCCGTCCCCGCTTGCAGACCATATTTTATCCGGGTAGAAAGCGGCCATCTATTTTGCCCGGGTAAAATCATGACCGATCCAGCTGAGCGTTTCTGCATCGCCTTCGAAGGCGCCCGGCGCGTCGCCGAGGGCGATTTGCAGGACGTCGCGCGGGAGGTCCGGCTCAGGCTGGCCGTTTCCACCGAGCCGGTGCTGATGTTTGACGCGGCGACCAGCGAACAGCTCGACGTCGATCTGCGCGGACCCGACCCAAACCGCCTCGTGAATGCGTCGGCCGATACGGTCGGTTCGCGCCGCCCCGGGCGGCCGAAGCTCGGCGTGGTGGCGCGGGAGGTGACCCTGCTGCCACGCCACTGGGACTGGCTTGGCGCACAGCCCGGAGGCGCTTCGGTCACGTTGCGCAGACTGGTCGAGGACGCCCGTCGCGCCGGCGCCCAGAAGGGCGTGATCCGCGCCGCTCAGGAGTCGGCTTACCGGTTCATGTCGGTCATGGCGGGCGACCTGCCGGGCTTCGAGGAGGCTGCGCGCGCGCTCTTCCGCAAGGACCAGCCGGGGTTCGAGGCGCAGATCGCCGCCTGGCCGACCGACGTGCGCGACCACGCCGCCCGGCTGGCGGCCGAGGCCCTCAGGGCTTCGCCGGCGCCGGACTGACGAAGCAGCCCGCCGGTCGCCGCCGCCGCCCGTTCGTGTTTTTCGCGAAGTTCGTGGTCAGCCTTCCTGCTGAATCGCCCGCCAGACCTTCAGGGCCTGCACCGTCTCACGTACATCGTGGACGCGTATGGCGGCCACGCCGCGGGCGGCGCCCCAGAGGGCGGCGGCGAGGGAGCCGCCGAGACGGTCGTCCGCCGCCTCGGCCGTGGCGTCGACGGCGCGGATGAAGCGCTTGCGGCTGACCCCCAGGACCACCGGGAAGCCGAGGGCGGCGATCCGGTCGAGATGGCGAAGCAAGTCGAGGTTGTGCTCAAGCCTCTTGCCGAATCCGATGCCCGGATCGAGCCAGACTTTCGCGCGCGCCACGCCGGCGGCGATCGCGGCCTCGGCGCGTATGGTCAGCAGCGCGGCGACTTCGCCGACCACGTCGTCGTAGATGGGGGCTTGCTGCATGGTGCGAGGCTCTCCCTGCATGTGCATCAGCATCACTTCGCAGCCAAGCTCTGCGGCGACGTCCAGCGCGCCAGGAGCGGACAGGGCCGTGACGTCGTTCCAGATGTCCGCGCCGGCGGCGACAGCGGCGCGCGCGGCGGCCGGCTTGGAGGTGTCGATGGAGATCCGGACGGCGCTCCCGGCGCGGATCGCGGCGATCACGGGGACCACCCGGGCGATCTCGTCCGCCTCGGACACGGGGTCGGCGCCCGGCCGCGTGGACTCCCCGCCGATATCGAGGATGTCCGCGCCTTCCGCGATCAGCCGGCGGGCGTGGGCGATGGCCGCGCCGGCGTCGATGAAACGTCCGCCGTCCGAGAAGCTGTCGGGGGTGACGTTCACCACCCCCATGACCAGCGGGACGTTCGCCGGGATCACGCCGGCTGCGGGCCGGGGTCGGGCGCGTGGGTCAGGGGCACGGCCACCGCCGGCGGCGGCAGGCGCTTCTCTTCCGGCGCTTCGCGCACCGGCGGGATGCCCTGCATCACCTTGATGATCTCGTCGCCCGACAGGGTTTCGAATTCCAGCAGGGCCTTGGCCAGGGTGTGCAGGTCCTCGAGCCGTTCGGTGAGGATCCGCCTGGCTTCGTCATAGCCGCCCTGGACCAGACGCCGGATCTCGGAGTCGATCTTCTTGGCGGTATCGGCCGAGACGTTCTGGGTGCGCGCCACCGAATGGCCCAGGAACACCTCTTCCTGGTTCTCGGCGTAGGCGACGACGCCGAGCTCCTCGGAGAAGCCCCAGCGGGTGACCATGGCGCGGGCGAGCCGCGTGGCCTGTTCGATATCCGACGACGCGCCGGAGGTGACGTTCTCGCGGCCGAAGATCAGCTCTTCGGCGACCCGCCCGCCCATCATGATGGCGAGGTTGGAGGTCATCTGCTGGAACTTCATCGAATAGCGGTCGGCCTCCGGCAGCTGCATCACCATGCCCAGCGCGCGGCCGCGCGGGATGATGGTCGCCTTGTGCACAGGATCCGCCGACGGCACCGAGAGGGCCACCAGGGCGTGGCCGCCCTCGTGATAGGCGGTCAGGCGCTTTTCCTCGTCCGACATGGCCATGGACTTGCGCTCGGCGCCCATCATGACCTTGTCCTTGGCGTGCTCGAAGTCGTGCTGGGTGACCATGCGGCGGTTCTTGCGAGCGGCCGTGAGCGCGGCTTCGTTGACCAGGTTCGCCAGGTCCGCGCCGGAGAAGCCGGGCGTGCCGCGCGCGATGGTCTTGACGTTGACGTCCGGCGACAGTGGCACATTGCGCATGTGCACGCGCAGGATCTTCTCGCGGCCGTTCAGGTCGGGATTGGGCACCACCACCTGGCGGTCGAAGCGGCCGGGACGCAGCAGGGCGGGGTCCAGCACATCGGGGCGGTTGGTGGCGGCCACCAGGATGATGCCTTCGTTGGCCTCGAAGCCGTCCATCTCGACCAGCAGCTGGTTCAGCGTCTGCTCACGCTCGTCGTTGCCGCCGCCGAGGCCCGCGCCCCGGTGACGCCCGACGGCGTCGATTTCGTCGATGAAGATGATGCAGGGCGCGTTCTTCTTGGCCTGTTCGAACATGTCGCGGACGCGGCTGGCGCCGACGCCGACGAACATCTCCACGAAGTCCGAGCCCGAAATGGTGAAGAAGGGCACGCCCGCTTCGCCGGCGATGGCGCGCGCGAGCAGGGTCTTGCCGGTGCCGGGAGGCCCGATCAGCAGGGCGCCCTTGGGGATCTTGCCGCCGAGCTTCTGGAACTTGCCGGGGTCCTTCAGGAAATCGACGATCTCCTCCAGTTCTTCCTTGGCCTCGTCCACGCCGGCGACATCCTCGAAGGTGACGCGGTTCTTGTTTTCCGTCAGCAGGCGCGCCTTGGAGCGGCCAAAGCCCATGGCCCCGCGCGCGCCGCCCTGCATCTGGCGCATCACGAAGATCCAGGCCCCGATCAGGAGCAGGATCGGCAGGGTGTTGAGCAGCACCGACCAGACGGTGACCTGATTGGCCCGCTTCACCTGGATGTCGGCGCCGTGGCCTTCCAGGCGCCGGACCAGGTCGTCCTGGTTGCTCGGCGTGAACGCTTCGAAATTCTTGTTCGCCGCGTCATGGGCCTCGATGGTGTCGCCCGAGATCACGGCCGACTTGATCTGACCCTGATCGATCTTCTGAAGCAGGACCGAATAGGAGATATCGTTCGTGCCGGAGGTCTTCGCGCCCGTGCTCAGTACGCTGTAGAGCCCGATCAGCACGACGATGATCACCGCCCAAATCATCAGAGAACGCAGAGTCATCCGCACCGTCCTGTTATTCGCTCGCCCTAAGATAGGGCCTTCCTCGCCGCTTCGCCATCAGCGCCGGCTGTGAACTTCTCGCACGACCTCGCCACAGGCGGCGATCAGGCGTTCACCGACCAAACTACCCGCCCGGACGTTTCCAGAAGGTGCAAGGATCGGGCAACTCACGAAATCTTCGCCGTCCCGGATCGCGGCCGGCAAGGCGGGCCGAACGGCGGCCGGCGCGGCCCTGAGCGCCGAACGCTCCGTGGCCGCCAGGCGCGACATGCAGCCTCTCAATGCGCCGATGACGGCGACTTCCTCGGCCGTCACCTCGAAACGTCCGTCCCACACCGCAGGCAGGCCAGGCTCAAGACGAATTGGCGCAAGGCCTCCGCGGCTGCATTCGCCCGCGTCGCGGCCGAACCGGACGTCCGCCGCGCCCACTTCGATCCGCGCTCCGGCCAGAGCGCCGACGAAGACCTCGCCTTTTCCGATACGCTGTTGCAGGCGCTCGACACGCTCAGTGCGGGGCAGCCGCTCGCCGCCGCCGGCGCAGACGCAGGCCAGGGCCAGGAACCGACGCGCATCCCTTGGTGCGGCCTTCGCCAGGGCCTCGCGGGCGATGCATAGGCCGCCGAAGCGATCTTCGCGGGCAGCGAGCGCCAGCGACGCCAAGTTCCCCGAATTGGGGACGGGGGCCGCCGGAACAGGCGAAGGGGCGCCCTCCGCCAGGCGTCGGCGCGCCCGCGCCCGTGTCGATCGTGGATCATCGTTGGCCGGATCCTCGATCCAGGTCAGGCCCGTCACCGCCAGCCGACGCCGCAGCTCAGCGCGCCTCAGGTCCAGCAGCGGCCGCAGCAGGAAGACGCCGTGACCCTCGGGCCATACCGGCGAGGGCGACCATTGCGCCATGCGGCCGAGCGTCGAGCCTTCCGCGCGCATCAGGTCGGCCTCGAGCACATCGTCACGGGTATGGCCAAGAACGATAACGCTCGCGCCGGCGGCCCGCGCCGCCTGCGCCAGGAGGGCGTGGCGCGCCCGCCGCGCCGCGGCGGCCAGTCCCTTGGTCGGCTTCGGGCCGGTCCAGGTCAGCGACCGGAATCCGGCGCCGAGGTTGTGGGCGGTGTCGGCGGCCGAGAGCGTCCAGGCCTGGCTGGCGGACTGCAGGCCATGGTCGACGGTCAGGGCCAGGACAGGCCGACCCGCGCGCGCCGCCCATGTGCGCACGGCCAGCAGGGCGGCCAGGGAGTCGCCCCCGCCCGAGAAGCCGACCGCGACGGGGGCGGAACTGGCGCGGTCCAGCCGCTCGTCCAGGATCTCCAAGACATCCGGGAACGCGTCGCCCGCCGGGGCCGCGCCGCTCAGCGCCGGGCGCTCGGCAAGCTGGACGGCCATCCTGTCCTCAGGCGCACTTGGCGGCGGCGCGCGTGTCCGTCGCCCGGCCCTTGGCGGCCGGCGTGGCGGCCGGATAGCGGCGGTCGAACTCGATCAGCGTCTTGCAGGCGTCCGGGGCCTTGTTGAGGGCGATCAGGGTGCGGGCGAGCTTGACCACCGCGTCCGGCGCCCAGCCGGTCTGTGGCCAGCCGCGGATCGCGCCGATATAGGCGGTCGCGGCGTCGGCGTACTGCCCGCGGATGAACAGGGTCTCGCCCAGCCAGTAGCGGGCTTCGGGGCCATTGGGCGTGTCGCCGTAGGTCTCGACGAAGGCCTGCAGCGCGCCGGAGGCCGAGGCGTACTGGCCTTCATTCAGCAGCTTCTTGGCCCGCTTGAAGGCCGCGTCCGCATCGTCGGCGGATCCGGGGGGCGGGGGCGGGGCGCCCGCCCCC
>FTIH01000097.1_pt2 | contig 13708 bp, 13 predicted proteins | sample 1658451 | NCBI WGS metagenome assembly FTIH01 (sample SAMEA3914826, study PRJEB12502) | metagenome | biome: forest; material: soil | place: Canada | collected 2011-07-03 | depth 0.3 m
GCGCCGGGCCAGCGCCGGTTAGGACAGGGCTTCGTCCAGCTCGGCCAGGCGTTCGCGCGTCGCCTTCAGGTCCGTGGCGATCGACGCGTTGTCCGGAGCCGCGCCCGGGACCTCTTCCGCGAGCGACTGGCCCTGACCGAAGGCCTCGCCGCCGCGGCTCCGGACAACGCGTCGATCGCCACGGACCTGAAGGCGACGCGCGAACGCCTGGCCGAGCTGGACGAAGCCCTGTCCTAACCGGCGCTGGCCCGGCGCGGGGCCGCCCGCTAAACTCGCCCCATGAACGCCCCCGTCGCCGCCGATGTGTTGTCGCGCCTGAAGGCCGTGCTGGGTCCCGGCGGCTGGAGCCAGGATCCCGAGCGCCTGGCGCCCAAGTTGGTGGAATGGCGCGACCGCTGGGCCGGGACCCAGCACGGCCTTCAGGCGCGACAACACATCGGCGGCGACGGGGGCGTTCATGGGGCGAGTTTAGCGGGCGGCCCCGCGCCGGGCCAGCGCCGGTTAGGACAGGGCTTCGTCCAGCTCGGCCAGGCGTTCGCGCGTCGCCTTCAGGTCCGTGGCGATCGACGCGTTGTCCGGAGCCGCGGCGGCGAGGCCTTCGGTCAGGGCCAGTCGCTCGCGGAAGAGGTCCCGGGCGCGGCTGCGATGGCCCCGGGCCTCGCGGGTGTCGGCCAGACGCTCCAGGCCCGTCGAGAGGGCCAGCTGGGCGGTCACGTTCGCCGGGGCGGCGGCCGCGAGGGCCCGGCGCAGGTCCAGGCTCTGCTGGTGCAGGTCCAGGGCGGAGTCCAGGCGTCCGTCGCGGTCATGCACGTCCGCGACGTTGGTGAGGGCGCCGGCCAACTCGCGGCGGACGGCCGGATCGTCGGGCCAGGCGGCATGCCGGGTGCGGGCGATGGCGAGGGCCTGGCTGTAGGGATCGATCGCGTCGCTGAGGTTCCCCGCCGCCCGTAGCTGGTCGCCCTCGGCGGTCGCGGCCAGGAAGGCGCCGTAGTCTGAACCGGACGCGGCCGGCGTCGCAGGCCTGGCGAGGGCGGCGGGCTCGGCCGCCGGTTCGTGCGCCTCGGTCCCGGGGAAGGGGTCGAGGGTGTGTTCGTCCACCGCCGGCGTTGGCGCCGGCGCCGCCGCCGGGGTGTGGGCCTCGGCGGCGAGAGGCTCCGGCGCGGGATGTTCGGGCGCGGGGGGCGGCGGCTCGACCGGCCCGTCCCAGTCCACCGTCAGCGCCTTCGGGCCGGAGGCCGGCGCGGTGCGCTGCAGGGCGGCGACCACCACTGCGAGGCCGACGATGGCGGCCAGTCCGGCGACGATGGTGCGATAGGGCGTGAAGGGGCCGAGATCAGGGTCGGGCCAGGCGCCGATGGTCTGCGGACGCCACAACAGGTAGCCTTCGGCCAGCAGGGCCAGGCCCGCGAACACGCCGATGATCCGTCCCCACATACCGCTCCCCCGAGGACACGCCTGAAATCTGGATCGCGCGGCGCGGCGCACCGAGTCAACACAGCACACGCCACGGGTTTGACCGCCCGATGATGTTCGCCTGATTGGCGGAAGAAATGGTCAACAGCGCCTTTCGGCGCCGCAGTTTCAGGCGCCAGCGCCTGCGTTCCAGGCAGTTCAGCCGATGCGCCCCGCGGCGCGGTGAAGGCGGTCATTGACGGCCTCGCCGAGACCGGACTGCGGAATCGGGGCCACGTCGATGCCAGGCGCTCCCGAGCGATCGGCTGTCCGCAGCAGGGCGAAGAGGCGGGCCGCCGCCTCCACCACATCGCCGCTGGGGCTCAGATTCCAGACCAGGGGTCCCTCGGGCGCGCCGGGGCCGAAGGCGAGGTAGGCGTGCCCGGGCGCCGGCGCGGCGATCTCCAGGCGCAGCGGCGCCGTCGGCGCGTAATGGCGGGCCAGGCGGCCCGGCGAGCGTCCGGCCTCGCCGCCGGCCTCGGCGAGGGGCCCCGCCACCGCCTCGATCTGCGCCCGGGTCACGCCGCCTGGACGCAGCAGCATGAGCCGGTCGCCGAACACTCCCACCACCGTTGACTCCACCCCGACCCGGCAAGGGCCGCCGTCCAGGGCCGCGGCGGCGGCGTCCCCGGTCTCCTCGACCGCGTCGGCGAAGGTGGTCGGGCTTGGCCGGCCCGAGCGGTTGGCGGAGGGCGCGGCCACCGGCCGGCCGAAGGCCTCGAGCACCGCCTGGGCGACGGGATGGTCGGGCGCGCGCACCGCCACGGTGTCCAGGCCCGCCCGGGCGAGGTCGCAGACCCGGTCCGTATCCAGGACAGGCGCCACCAGGGTCAGGGGGCCGGGCCAGAACGCCTCCGCCAGCCGCTCGGCCCGCGCGTCCAGGGCTGCGATCGCCTGGGCGGCCTTCAGCCCCGTGACGTGGGCGATCATCGGATTGAAGCGGGGCCGGCCCTTGGCGGCGAACACCGCCGCCACCGCCCGCGGATCGCCCGCGTCGCAGGCGAGTCCGTAGACGGTCTCGGTCGGCAGGATGACGAGGCCGCCGCGCCGCAGGGCGTCCGCGGCGGCCATGACGTCAGCTGGAACGACGCGACCATTTTCAGACGAGATGGACACCGGTCCGTCGTTGCAGATGGTCTGAGGTCAAAGCGTCCAGGCGACGTCCAGGATCGGACGTCGCTCTAGGGGGCCTTGGTGAACTCGGCTTCCAGGACCACGTTGACGTCGCCGACGATGGCGAGGGGCATCTTCGCGCCGACATTGAAGTCCGCGCGCTTGACAAGGCCCGTGGCGGAAAAGCCGATCCGCGCGGGGCCCATGCCGCCGGCGGGCCGGAAGCCGTCGAAGGTCACATTCAACGCCACCGGCTTGGTCACCCCGGCCAGGGTCAGGTCGCCGGTCAGGACGCCGTGGGTCATATCGGTGCGATGCAGGGAGGTGGACACGAAGGTGATCTGCGGATGGTTCGGCGCATCCAGGAATTCCTTGGCGAACTGCGTCGAGATGGCGGCGTCGCCCTGGTCGAAGGAATTGGCGTCGATGGTCGCCGTCACCTTGGAGGCGTCCGGCTTGGCGGGATCGTAATCAAAGGCCGCGTCGACCTTGTCCATGCGGAAGGTGGAGTGGGCGAGGCCCATGTGCTGCACGGTCAGGAGCAGGGTCGCGTGGTGGACGTCGACCGCGTAATGGCCGGCTGCGGCCTGGGCCGGGTCGGTGACAGGCGGCGGCATGGCGGGTTGGGCGGAGGCGGCGCCGGCGGTGAGCGCCAGGGCGAGGGCGGCGGCGAGCGTGGGACGGTGCATTCTGGAATTCCCCAATTCATGGTCGGCGGTGATGGCGGCCCGCGCATACCTAGCGCGACGGCTCAACCAAAGCCAAGATAAGTCGCAAACCGCTCCAGCGGCGATCCGAGTCGCTTCGGGCTGCGTATAGGCGGCGGAGGGCTGACATGACCTATCGCGCACCGGTGGAAGACCTGGCCTTCGCCCTGTTCGAGGCGGCGGGCCTTGAGCGCCTGCAGCCCTATGTCGACGGGCTGGACGCTGAAATGACCACCGCGATCCTGGAGGCGGCCGGGGAGCTGGCCTCCGGCGTCCTGGCGCCCATCAACCGCACCGGCGACGTACAGGGCGCGCGTCTCGAGAACGGCAAGGTGGTCACGCCCGACGGTTTCGCCGCCGCGTACCGCGCCTTCGCCGAAGGCGGCTGGAACAGCCTGTCGGCCGATCCGGCCTTCGGCGGCCAGGGCCTGCCAAAGGCCATCGAGCTGGCCATTTTCGAGATGGTCAACGGCGCCAACATGGCCTTCGCCCTGTGCCCGACCCTGAGCCAGGCCGCCATCGAGGCGCTGCAGGCGCACGGCACGGACCGGCAGAAGGCGCTCTACCTGCCCCGACTGGTCTCCGGCGAATGGACCGGCACCATGCACCTGACCGAGCCCCAGGCAGGCTCGGACCTGGCCGCCATCCGCACCACCGCGTCCCCCGCCGGCGACGGGACCTGGCGCATCCGCGGCGAGAAGATCTTCATCACCTGGGGCGGCCACGACTTCACCGACAACATCATCCACATGATCCTGGCCCGCACGCCGGACGCCCCGGCGGGGACACGGGGGCTGTCGCTGTTCGTGGCCTCCCAGCGCATCCTCAGCGAGGACGGCGTCCTGGGCGTCGGCAATACGCTTGGGCCGGCCAGCCTGGAGCACAAGCTCGGCATCCACGCCTCGCCCACCTGCGTGATGCTCTACGAGGACGCCCACGCCGAGCTCGTCGGCGAGCTGAACCAGGGCCTGGCCCATATGTTCACGATGATGAACGCCGCCCGGGTGGGCGTCGGCGTGCAGGGGGTGGGCATCGCCGAGGGCGCCTACCAGCACGCCCTGGCCTACGCCCGCGAACGCCGTCAGGGCGCTTCGCCCTGGTCGGCCGAACGACCGGCCGTGATCTTCGACCACCCCGACGTGCGCCGGATGCTGGTGCTGATGAAGGCCAAGACCGCCGCGGCGCGGGCCATCTGTCTGTCCGCCGGCGTCGCCGCGGACCTCGCCCGCCTGTCCCGCGACCCCGCCGAGCGCCGCGCCGCGGGCCTTCGCGCGGAACTCCTGACCCCCATCGCCAAGGCCTGGTCGACGGACGTCGGCGTCGAGGTCGCCTCCCTGGGCGTGCAGGTCCACGGCGGCATGGGCTTCATCGAGGAGACCGGCGCGGCCCAGTACTATCGCGACGCCCGCATCGCCCCGATCTATGAGGGCACCAACGGCATCCAGGCGATCGATCTGGTGGGCCGCAAGCTGCCGCTCGAGGGCGGCGAGGCGGTGCGGTCCCTGCTCACCGAAATCGAGGCGATCCTGCCCGAGCTTCAACGCGGTCCCGGGCTCGCGGGCGTGGGCGAACGGCTGACCGCCGGCGTGCGCGCGGTCGAACAGGCCTCCGCCTGGCTGGCCGCCCATCCTGGTCCGGACGCCCTGGCGGGCGCCGTCCCCTACCTGACCCTGTTCGGCGATGTGCTCGGCGGCTTCATGTTGGCCAAGGAAGCGCTGGCGGCGGGGCGGCGGCTGGCGGCCGGCGAACAGGGCGCCTGGCTCGGCGGCAAGATCGGCCTGGCCCAGGTCTATGCCGGCCAGGTGCTGGCCGCGGCCCCGGGCCTCGCCGCCGCGGTGGTCCAGGACGCGGACGCCCTGCGCGCGGTGGAGCTCGGGTAATCGGCCGTGACGCCGGCCGACCTATCTTGGCGCCGGCGAAATTATGGTAATCATGCGCCATAAGAACAATCGGGGGGCGACATGCGCCGGTCTGGGATCCAACTGATATCGATTATGGCCTGCCTGGCGATCCAGGCCGCGCCGGCGTTGTCGTGGAGCGCGCCGGAGTCGCCCGCGCAGCTGATCAAGGTCGACCAGCAGGTCTACGTCACCAACGATTCCAAGCCGGGATGGACGCCGTCCCAGGATCAGATTCAGGCGGTGCAGAAGGTGGTGCGCGACTATCTCGCCGCCCAGGACCACGACCGCTACGCGGGCGCCTTCAATCTCATGACGCCAAGCTATCGGAACGCCCGGCCCCTGAGCCAACTCTCCGACGAAGTCCGGGAATTCAACGTCTTGGCCGGACGGGTGCAGCAGCGGCAGATCCTCAGGGTCACCTGGACCAAGGATCCGGCCGACCCACCCACGCCGGGCGTCTATGCGTTCGTCGATCTGAAGAGCCGTTTCGCCGATGTCGATCGCCATTGCGGATCGATCGTGCTGTACCAGGAGCCGAGTGGCGGCGACTTCCTCGTCCTGCATGAGCGGAGCTATTTCATTGACAATTCCGACGCGAGCGAAATCGCCCACAAGCTTTCCGACGGCGGCCTGAAGGCGGCCTGGGCCAAGGTTTCCAGCGCCTGCCAGAACCTTCCCGGCTAGCCTGCCGGGCGATGGCCGCCCACGGGCCGGCGCCGCCGGACCCAGGAGACACCGCATGCGCCCGCCGACCCGTCATCCGGAGACCATCGTCCTGCACGCCGGATGGCGCGCCGACCCAGCCACGGGGGCCGTGGCGCCGCCGATCTACCAGACCACCTCGTTCCAGTTCCACAGCACCGAACACGCCGCGAACCTCTTCGCGCTCAAGGAGCTGGGAAATATCTACACGCGCATCGGCAACCCCACGACCGACATCCTGGAACAGCGCATGGCCGCGCTCGAAGGCGGGGTCGCGGCCCTGGGCCTCGCCTCGGGCCAGGCGGCCTCGGCGTTCGCCGTGCAGAACCTCGCCCGGGCGGGCGACAACGTGGTCAGCTCCACCGATCTCTACGGCGGCACCTGGAACCTCTTCGCCAACACCCTGAAGGACCTGGGGATCGAGGTGCGGTTCGCCGACCCCTCTGATCCGGAGTCGTTCCGGCGCGCCACCGACGCCAGGACCCGCGCCTATTACGCCGAGACCCTGCCCAACCCCAAGCTGGCGGTGTTTCCGATCGCCGAGGTGGCCGCCATCGGTCGGCCGCTGGGCATCCCCCTGATCATGGACAACACCGCCGCCCCGGTGCTCTGCCGGCCGCTGGAGCACGGCGCGGCGATCGTGGTCTATTCCACCACCAAGTACATCGGCGGGCACGGGACTTCGATCGGGGGCATGCTGATCGACGGCGGGAACTTCGACTGGGAGGCGCATCCCGAGCGCCAGCCTATGCTGAACACCCCCGATCCCAGCTACCACGGCGCGGTCTGGAGCCAGGCGGTCAAGCCGCTCGGACCCGTCGCCTACATCATCCGCGCCCGCGTCATCCTGCTGCGCGACATGGGCGCGGCCATGTCGCCCTTCAACGCCTTCCAGTTCCTGCAGGGGATGGAGACCCTGCCGCTGCGCATGGCGCGCCACTGCCAGAACACCCAGGCGGTGGTCGACTTCCTGAAGGGCCGCAAGGATGTGGTGAAGGTCATCCACCCCTCCGTCCAGACCGGCGAGGCCAGGGCGCGGGCGGACAAATACCTCTCCGGCGGCCTTGGCGGCCTCGTCGGGTTCGAGCTGGCGGGCGGCAAGGAGGCCGGGCGCAGGTTCATCGACGCGCTGCAGCTGTTCTATCACGTGGCCAATATCGGCGACGCCCGCAGCCTGGCGATCCACCCCGCCAGCACCACCCACTCCCAGCTCACGCCGGAAGAGCAGCAGGCGACCGGCGTGACGGACGGCTATGTGCGCCTGTCGGTGGGGTTGGAACACCTCGACGACATCCTGGCGGACCTGGAAGACGCCCTGAACGCCGCCGGCGGCTGATCGGCCGTCGCCCTAGGCGAGGGCGGAGTGGATCTGGGCCACGACCGCGGCGCCTTCGCCGACCGCGGCCGCCACCCGCTTGGTTGAACCGGCCCTCACGTCGCCGATCGCGAATACGCCCGGGCGGCTGGTCTCCAGCGGCAGGGCCGGACGCGGCGGCGCGCAAACGCCGTCCTGGAAGCCTTCGCCGGTCACCACGAAGCCCTTGGCGTCCACCGCCACGCAGCCGTCCAGCCAGCCGGCGTTGGGATCGGCGCCGATGAACAGGAACAGGTGGGTGATCGGCCTGGACCGCTGCGAGCCGCTGGCGCGATCACGGAAGACGCCCCCGGTCAGGCCCTGCGCCGCGTCGCCTTCCAGGCCCACGACCTCGGTTCCCACATGCAGCTCGACATTGGCCAGGGCCCCGATCCGGTCGATCAGATAGCGCGACATGGACGCCTCCAGGCCAGGGCCGCGCACGACCATGTGCAGGCGCCTGACCCGGGGGGCCAGGTAGACGACCGCCTGGCCGGCGGAGTTGCCGGCCCCCACCAGGGCGACCTCCTGGCCCTCGCACAGCCTGGCCTCGATGGGGGACGCCCAGTAGGAGACGCCCGCGCCTTCGAATGTTTCGAGGCCGGGGATGTCGGGCCGCCTGTACCTGGCGCCCGAGGCGACCACCACCGCCCGGGCCCGCACCGCCGCGCCGTTGGTCAGGTCCAGGCGGAACGGCTCCGCGCCGAAGCCGGAATCCGCGCAGTCCAGCCGCGCCGCTTCCAGGGGAATCGCCAGCTCCGCGCCGAATTTCTGGGCCTGGCTGTAGGCGCGCCCCGCCAGGGCCTGACCGGAAATGCCGGTGGGGAAGCCCAGGTAGTTCTCGATCCGCGCCGAGGCGCCCGCCTGGCCGCCGTGGGCCCTCTGCTCCAGCACCAGCACCGACAGGCCTTCGGACGCGGCGTAGACGGCGGTGGCCAGGCCCGCCGGTCCGGCGCCGACGACGGCGACGTCATAGACCCTGGCGGGGTCGAGGTCGGGGGTGATGCCGAGGCAGGCGCCCGTCTCGGCATTGGTCGGGCGACGCAATACCGTGCCGTTGGGGCAGATCATCAGCGGCAGCTCCTCGGGGAGCACGCCGAAGCGCTCCACGACCGCGCGGCCATCGCCATTGTCTGCGGAGTCGAGCACCGTGAACGGATAGCTGTTGCGCGTCAGGAAGCCCTGCAGGCGCACGAGGTTCGCTTCGCCCGGCCGGCCGACAAGCACCGAGCCTGAGCCGCCTTCCTCGATCAGCGCCACGCGCCGCAGGATGAAGGCCCGCATGACGATCTCGCCCAGCTCGGCCGAGCCGACCATCAGAGCCCGCAGATGCGCGGTATCGATGGGCAGGGCGGTGCATCCCTGCGGGCCCGCCCGGGCCGTTGCGATGGTCGAGCGTCCGCCGAGCTGCGCCAGCTCGCCGGTGAACTGGCCGGCCTGAGCCGCCGTGATCGCGGACTCGTGGGCCAGGCCATCGCGGCGCGCCAGCTCGATCGAGCCCTTGAGCACCAGCCACGCCGGCGCGTTGCGCTCGCCGACATCATAGATGAGCGCGCCCGGCGTGAAGTCCTGCGCCGGACCGCTGGCGAAGCGCCGCACCGTATCGATCTGGGCCGCCCCCAGGGTGGGGAACAATTGGGCGCGGCGGGTGTCCAGTGTGCTCATCGGCCCGCCTATGTTCGTCCAGAGCGACGGGCCGCGAGCGGCTCCTTAGAGGTGTTCCAGCATGTAGTCCGCGGCGCTGACGCGGAATTCACCGCCGGCTTCGACGTTCAGCTGCTTCACCACGCCGTTGTCCACCACCATGGAATAGCGCTGCGAGCGCGTGCCCATGCCGAAGCCCGAGGCGTCCAGCTCCAGGCCGATGGCCTTGGTGAAGGCGCCGTTGCCGTCCGCCAGCATCACGATGGAGTCGCCGATCCCCTGGTCCTTGGCCCAGGCGTTCATGACGAAGACGTCGTTGACGGAGACGCAGGCGATCACGCCCACGCCCTTCGCCTTCAGGTCCGCGGCCTTCTCCTTGAAGCCCGGCAGGTGCTTGGCCGAGCAGGTGGGGGTGAAGGCGCCCGGCACGGCGAACAGGGCCACGGTCTTGCCGGCGAACAGCTCGTCGGCGGTGATGGGTTTGGGCCCGTCCGGGCCCATGGTGGTGAAGGTCGCCTGGGGCAGCTTGTCGCCGACTTTGACAGCCATGGCCGTCTCCTCTGTGTGGGTTGCCGTTGGGCCGGTGTCGTTCCGCCCTTCGCGGAAATCCTTAGTCGCAACCATGGGCGCCGCCAACCCGGACCTGAGAATGATTGCGAGTTGCGGTGACGGCGAGGCGTTCCGAAACGAACCACAAAGGGCACGAAGGTCACAAAGGAGGAGTCTGGAGTGGCGCCTTTTCAAGCAAGGCGTCAGACGGCTCGTCCGTTGAACTTCCTTCGTGCTCGTCGTGCCCTTCGTGGTCAAATCTCACATTTGACCCAGATGCGGACGCCCGCGCACAGGCCCTTGAAGGCCGGGTGAGAGCCTGGGTCCAGAAGCTCCGCCCGCTTGCAAGGCGGCCGTCGAGGACCGATCATATGGGCATGGACAAGAGGCGGCCGGACGAATCGGGGCCTGACGGGGCCAGCGCGCGCCCGCCTTCCGTCGTGCCTGTGGAGTTCCTGGAAGGCCGCGTCCTGATCGCCATGCCCGGCATCGGCGATCCGAGCGGACCGTCCTGTTGGTCTGTGTCCACAACCACACCCAGGCCATGGCCATCGCCCTCAATCGGCCGCTCGAGGGGCTGTCGGTGCGCGGACTTCTGGACAAGCTCGGCATGGACGCCAGCGCCGCGCCGGAGACGCCCGTGCTGTTCGGCGGCCCGGTGGAGCGCATGCGCGGCTATGTGCTGCATTCGCCGGACTACGCCTGCCCGCAATCGACCCTCGAGGTCGCGCCGGGCGTGGCCCTGACCGACACCCGCGAGGTGCTGGACGTCCTGTCCGACCGGGCCCGGCGCCCGCATCGCTTCATCCTGGCCCTGGGCTACGCCGGCTGGGGCGCCGGGCAGCTGGAGCACGAGCTGCAGGAAGGGGTCTGGCTGGCCTGTGATCCCGACGACGAACTGCTTTACGGCAAGGACCACGAAGCCAAATGGACCCACGCCCTGGCCAAGATCGGCGTCACGCCCGACCGGTTGTCTGTCCAGGGCGGGAGGGCCTGACGGGACTTCATCGTCGACAGGCGATGGCGGCCCGCCCTGAAGCGCCAAAGAAAAACGCCGCCGGCCTCGCGGCCAGCGGCGTTCATCCTAGCGTTGGTTCAGACGATCAGACCGCCGCGACGGCCTGCTGGCGCCGGCGGGCGCGCAGCAGAGAGCCGATGCCGCCAAAGCCGACCATCATCAGAGCCCAGGAGGCGGGTTCGGGAACGCCGGCGGGGTCGCCCAGGATCGAGAACGCCATGTTGACGCCCCCAATGGTGCCGCAGGATCCGAAGAAGCACTGATAGGCGTTACCGGTGCCGGTCCCCGACGTGGCCGTGCCCCATTGCGGGGGGAAGGCCTGGTCAGGCACCACGGACACCCAGTAGGTGCCGGGGCCGACCTGGAAATTGAGGAAGGCGAGCGAGTACGAATTGATGTCGCCCGCGATGTTGGATTCGGCGCCGTTGCCGCTGAACACGCCGGTTGCGATCGCCCCACCGGGGATGCCGGCCGCGTCGTTGTAGAACGTCAGCGTGAAGGCGGTGATGTTGCCCGGAGAACCCGGATTGAAGTAGCCGCCGACGAAATCGACGCCATTGAGATTGGACGTCTGGCTCAGGGTGAAGTCGTCGTACGTGGTCGCGAAGTTGCCGAACCCGCCGCTCGTGGTGTCGTTCTGGCTGGCGTAGAGATTGGCGGAGCCGTCGTAGGCTTGAGTATACAGAACGCCGGCGTTGGCGGCGCCGGCGAAGGCTACAAGGCCGGCGGCGATGATTGCAGTCTTGAACATGTTAATCCCCATCCCTGGACGCCTTGGCGATCCAGCGCAAATTGCCCCGATTGAGTCTTCAGACCGCCGGGAGCATCCAGAGGAGGGGTGCCCAAGGCGCTTAAGACCCCTCATTAGTATTCGTTTAACTCTTTGGTTGCAATCGGCTTCTCGCGGCGAGCGAACGCTTAACCTTATGAGGTTGAACCGCATCGGTATTCGCGCTGCGCCGCCGGCCCCGTCCCGAACGGTCGCTCCGCGCTCTTAACCGTTCCCCTGAGTCCGGTGGCTAGGACCCCGGCCCTTCGCCCCAGCCGGCGTGCGGCTGGCCGTCGCCCTTGAAGAAGGCGGCGATGTGCCGGATCATGCCGTCCTGGACCTTGAACACTTCCATCACCACCGAGCCGTTGTTCCTGGGATATTCAGGCGGGGTGGTGAAATTGCCCACGGCCAGCACCACGCCGCGTTCGACGTCGGCGATGTAGAAGCGCCGGTCCATCACATTCCATTTCATCGACGGGACCTCGAACTCCCCGCCGCAGCTGCCCGCGGTGGCGGGCGCGTTGACGGTGAAGACGCCCAACTCCACCCGTTGGCATTCCGGATGCCAGGGGACCTTGTGGTAGTCGACCTTGTGCGAGACCGCGTCGAAATAGAGATCGGCGATGTGGAGCAGCTGGGCCCTGGACGAGCGTTCATCCACCGGCAGGACGGTGTCGAAGATCCGGTCCGGCAGGGTCAGGGTCGACGGGTCGGCGCCGAAGCCGCCGGGCGCGCGCTCATAGGCGATCTCTTCCACTTCGGTGATCCGGCGGTGGGCGAGCTCCAGGCGCGCCACATAGAACCACCAGTGCGCGGGGCCCTCGGCCGCCGGTGTATCGGGCCGCGCGGGCCGTGTCGCGGTGGTGAGGATCCCGTAGAACACCGCCGTCCCCGTGACCGGGTCGACGAAGGCCTGGCGATAGGGCAGCCGCCGCGCCGGCCCCCAGGCCGGGCTCTTGCCCAGGTCACCGATCACGCCGTTGGTGGTGACGCGGATGTTCGCCGCCAGAGGCAGGTGCGAGACGTCGTTGTCGGTCAGGGCCTCGGTATAGGCCGTCAGGGTCGCCAGCAGGCAGCGCCGGTCGCAGGCGCCGCTGTCCCTGGCCGCCGCCGCCGTCGTCAGCGCCAGGGCGGTCAGCCCGGCGGCGGCGATCGCAAGCACCTTGCGCATGACGTCCTCCCATTGTGTCTGTCAGGAAGGCTAGGTTAGCCGAGGGCGCCCGTCCAGGCGGCGCGGGGAGGGACCGGAATGGAACGCACGGCTCTGGTGACGGGCGGAGGCAGCGGTATCGGGCGGGCCTGCGCCCTGGCGTTGCTGGACGCAGGCTGGCGCGTGGCGATCACGGGCCGGCGGCCAGAGGCGCTCGAGGCCACGGTCGCCGCCGTCGGCGCTGGATCAAGGGCCCTGGCGATCCCCGCGGACGTGGGCGATGAGGTCCAGGTGAAGGGGCTGTTCGACCAGGTGCGGGCTCGTTTCGGCCGGCTGGACCTGCTGTTCAACAACGCCGGGACCGGCGGTCCGCCCGTCGGCTTCGACGAGCTGACCCTGGAGGCGTGGAACCGGGTGGTCGCGGTCAATTTGACCGGGACGTTCCTGTGCGCCCGCGAGGCCTTCGCCCTGATGAAATCCCAGTCGCCCAGGGGCGGGCGGATCATCAACAACGGCTCGATCTCGGCGCACGCGCCCCGTCCCAACTCCGCGCCCTATACGGCGACCAAGCACGCCATCACCGGCCTCACCAAGTCCATCTCCCTGGACGGCCGCGCCCATGACATCGCCTGCGGCCAGATCGACATCGGCAACGCCGCCACCGAGCTCGCCGCGCGCATCGCCCAAGGCGTTCCGCAGGCCAATGGGACGATCATGCCGGAGCCCACCATGGATGTGGCCCACGTCGCCGAAGCGGTGCTTTACATGGCCGGCCTGCCGCTGGACGCCAACGTCGAGTTCATGACCGTGATGGCCACCAAGATGCCCTTCATCGGGCGCGGGTGACGAACGGTCCCGCGGCAGGGTATGCCGTGCACGCAACTGGGGACACGCCATGACGGATGCTGCTGAAATCGTCGCCGAGCGCGACGTCGTCTATGCCGGCGGGGACCGGCCGCTGCGCTGGAACGTGTTCCGGCGGGACGGTGGGCCGACTGGCGCGCCGGCGGTGCTGCTGCTGCACGGCGGAGGCTGGCGTGTCGGCGACCGGGCGGCCATGACCAACGCCGCCACGGCGTACGCGCGCCTGGGCTATGTCGCGATCGCACCGGAATACCGGCTGCTGGGCGAGGCCCCCTGGCCGGCTCCGCTCACGGACGCACGCACCGCCATCCGCGCCGCGCGAGCCCAGGCCAGGGCGCTGGGGATCTCGGCGGACCAGATCTTCCTGACGGGCTATTCGGCGGGCGCCCACCTGGCCCTCATCGCGTCCAGCGGGGTCGCGGGGCCCGCTGCGCCAGGCGAGCCTCATGCCGACCAGTCCGAGGCGGTCGCCGGCGTCGCGG
>FTIH01002846.1_pt1 | contig 13447 bp, 13 predicted proteins | sample 1658451 | NCBI WGS metagenome assembly FTIH01 (sample SAMEA3914826, study PRJEB12502) | metagenome | biome: forest; material: soil | place: Canada | collected 2011-07-03 | depth 0.3 m
AGCTTGGTCATCTTGCCCTTCAGGATCGGCAGGCCGCGCTCGTGCAGGGCCGAGAAGCGGATCTGCACGTCCTGGCCGATCTGCAGGTCGTCCACGTCATTGGGATTGACGTTGGCGTCGATCACCAGGGCCTTGTTGTCCGGCACGATCTGCATCAGCACCTGGCCAGCCGGGATGACCCCGCCGACGGTGTAGACGGTCAGGCCGACCACCTGGCCGTCTACACCGTCGGCGGGGTCATCCCGGCTGGCCAGGTGCTGATGCAGATCGTGCCGGACAACAAGGCCCTGGTGATCGACGCCAACGTCAATCCCAATGACGTGGACGACCTGCAGATCGGCCAGGACGTGCAGATCCGCTTCTCGGCCCTGCACGAGCGCGGCCTGCCGATCCTGAAGGGCAAGATGACCAAGCTCTCCGCCGACGCCTTCCGGGACGAGAAGTCCGGGCGCTCGTTCTTCCGCGCCGAGGTCTCGGTGCCGCCCCAGGCGCTGGACGCCATCCGCAAGGTGCGCCACGGCAACCTGGGCCTGCGCCCGGGCATGGCGGTGGAGGTGGTGGTGCCGCTGCACAAGCGCACGGCCCTGGGCTACCTGCTGGAACCGCTCGGCCACACGGTCTGGACCTCGTTCCGCGAGCACTGAGGCCAGCGACCAGGCCTCACGCTACGCCGTAATAGTCTCTGTACCAGCGGCAGAAGGCGTCGACGCCTTCTGCCGCTGGTACAGAGACTATTACGGCGTAGCGTGAGGCCTGGTCGCTGGCCTCAGTGCTCGCGGAACGAGGTCCAGACCGTGTGGCCGAGCGGTTCCAGCAGGTAGCCCAGGGCCGTGCGCTTGTGCAGCGGCACCACCACCTCCACCGCCATGCCCGGGCGCAGGCCCAGGTTGCCGTGGCGCACCTTGCGGATGGCGTCCAGCGCCTGGGGCGGCACCGAGACCTCGGCGCGGAAGAACGAGCGCCCGGACTTCTCGTCCCGGAAGGCGTCGGCGGAGAGCTTGGTCATCTTGCCCTTCAGGATCGGCAGGCCGCGCTCGTGCAGGGCCGAGAAGCGGATCTGCACGTCCTGGCCGATCTGCAGGTCGTCCACGTCATTGGGATTGACGTTGGCGTCGATCACCAGGGCCTTGTTGTCCGGCACGATCTGCATCAGCACCTGGCCAGCCGGGATGACCCCGCCGACGGTGTAGACGGTCAGGCCGACCACCTGGCCGGTGGCGGGCGCGCGCACATAGGCGCGGGCCAGCTGGTCGCGCACCGCCCTCAGCTTGGGCTGGAAGTCGTCCAGCTTGGACTGGGTGTCGCGCAGCTGGTCCGCCACGTCCTGCATCACCTGCCGCTGCGCCTGCAGCGCCTGCAGGCGGGTCTGGCCGATCGCCTCCTGGGTCTTGGCCATGTCGGCGGTATAGGAGCCGTCGTCACCGCCCAGGCCCGCCGCCGTTCGTTCCAGTTCCCGCACCCGGGTCATGGGCGCGTAGCCCTTGGCGGCCAGTTCCTTGACGCCCTTCAGTTCCTCGCCGATCAGGCGCTGCTGCTCGCGGTTGGCGTCGAGCTGGCGGCTGTAGCCGGAGATCTGCTGGCTGAGCTGCTTCTCCTGCTGGCCGAAGACGCCGAGCTGGCTGCTCAGGGCGTTGCGGCGGGAGGTGAACTGCAGCTGCTGCAGGCGCATGGCGTCCTGCGCCAGGGGGATATCATCGGCGGAAAGGGCGGCGAATTCGGGCGGCGGGGTGATCACCGGCAGGCTGTCGCGCTCAGAGGTCAGGCGCGCGCGCTGGGCCAGCAGCGCCAGCACCTGGGCGGTGGTCGAGCGTTCCTCGGCGCGGATGGCCTCGGCGGAGATCTCCATCAGCACCTGACCCTGCTGGACGTGCTGGCCTTCCTGCACGTGCAGGGCCGTCACCACGCCGCTGTCCTGATGCTGGACGTCCTGCTTGTTGCCGACGACGCTGATCACGCCGCTGGCCGGGGCGCCCGCGTCGAGCGGCGTGATCGCCGCCCAGCCCAGGAAGCCGACGAAGAAGGCGCCGGCGATGGCGAGGCCGATCTGCATCTCGCGCTTGGGGTCGTCGCGCATCTCGGGCCGGGCGGGCGGGTGATACGGGATGATGTCGAGTTCGGTCGATGACATGAGGCTTTGACTCGGGCTGGCTTCAGGAGCGCGCGGCGGCGAGACGGCCGGCGTTTTCGGAGGCCGACAGATAGGCGTGGACGTCGGCGCGCGGGCCCCATTGGGTCACTACGCCGTCCTGCAGCAGCAGGAGCTGGTCGACAACGTTCAGGATTCCGGCGCGGTGGGCGACCACCACGATCGCCGCGCCGCGCGCCTTGGCTTCGCTGAGGCACCTCAGCAGCGCCGCCTCTCCGACCGCGTCCAGGTGCGAATTGGGTTCGTCCAGCACCAGGAGGGACGGGGAGCCGTAGACCGCCCGCGCCAGCGCCACGCGCTGCGACTGGCCGGCCGAAAGGCCCGCGCCGTTCAGGCCCAGGCGCGTATCGTAGCCCTGGGGCATGCGCAGGATCATGTCGTGGATCCCTGCCGCCTGGGCCGCCTCGATGGCCAGACGATCGATGTCGTCAGGGTCGGCGCCGGTCCAGTTGGAGAAGCGGCAGATGTTCTCCTTGATGGTGCCGGCCATCAGGCCGGAGTCCTGGGGCAGGTAGCCGATATAGCGGGCGAGGTTGTCCGGGTCCCAGTCGGCGGTGTTGGCGCCGTCGATGCGCACCGTGCCGAGATCGGCCGAGATCGCGCCGGCGAGCACCCGGGCCAGGGTGGTCTTGCCCGCGCCGCTGGGGCCGATGACGCCGAGCATCTCGCCCGGATTGAGCACGAAGGAGACGTTCTTCAGAAGGGCCTCGGCGCCGCCGCCCGGCAGGCGGGTGACGATGCGCTCGGCCTGCAGCCGCCCGGCGGGGGCCGGCAGGCGGGTGCGCGGCGGCGCGTCGCTGTCGGTCTCCCGAAACAGCCGGCAGAGGTTCTCGAAGGCGCTGCGCGACTGCATGATCAGGCTCCAGCTGCCCACCACCTGTTCAATGGGCTGCAGGGCGCGGGTCATCAGCACCGAGGCGGCGATGATCGAGCCGGCGGAGATCTCATGGTTGATCGCCAGCAGGGCGCCCATGCCCAGGGCGCAGGACTGCAGGAACAGGCGCAGGAACTTGGTCCAGGACGCATATTTGGAGCCCAGGAACTGAGCCTCGGCGGACAGGTCCAGCCCGACACGCCGTTCGGCCTCCTGGCGGGTCACCATCGCCCGGCGCATGCCCAGCGCCCGCACGGTCTCGGCGTTCTGGGTCACCGCCTCCTGGGTCATGTAGGCGATGGAATTGGCCTGGGTGGCGGTCTGCAGGCGCGCCTTGGTGGCGCGCTGGTTCAGCACCGACACGGTCAGGAGCACGCCGGCGCCGACCACGGTCAAGAGGCCCAGCTTCCAGCTCAGCATGAAGGCGACGAACACATAGATCGGCGTCCAGGGGGCGTCGAACAGGGCCATCGCGGCCGGTCCGGCCATGGCCTGGCGGAAGGTGTCGAAGTCGCGCATCACCTGCTTGATGACGTTCGCGCCGGGCCCCGACGAAAGGCGGGTCAGGAGCGAATCCAGAATGCGGGTGGAGAGCAGCCGGTCCAGCCTCAGGCCCGCGCGGACCAGCAGACGCTGGCGCACGGCGTCCAGGGCGCAGAGGGTGCCGAGCGCGCCGGCGGCCACCACGGTCAGATAAAGCAGCGTCAGCGTGCTGCCGCTCTGCATGACGCGGTCGTAGACCTGCAGCATGTAGATCGTTGGCGCCAGGTACAGGATGTTGATCAAGGCGCTGAACAGCGCCGCCATGGCGAAGTGGCGTTTGCATGCCTTGAGCGCGCCGGCCAGGGGCTCGGGGGCGGCGGGCAGCCACGACCATGGCGATCGGGCGGATGGGCCTGAAGCGGTGACTGTCACAGACTGGTTCTCGACGGAACGGGGCGGCGAAAGTCAGCCGCGGTTCTGCCCCCATAGCGTTGAAAGGCTACCATTTTCCAAAGCGCCCTGGCGAGGCCGATCATGCCGCAGGGGCGCGGCGGCGCGGCGGGCGCCCAGCAAGGCGGCGGCGGGCTCCAGTGTGCGCATGCGGGCGGCAGAGTTGCAATACGTGCGGACGCAGGTCAGGGTTATGGGGCGGGCCTACCTGGACGACCACAGCAATCAATGAGGTGAGCCATGTTGGTGACCAAGCGCAAGCCCGCGACCGTGGCCGAGATCCTGGTCGAGGAGTTCATGGCGCCTTGAGTGAGGCCGACAAGATGATGCCGATCCAGGTCGCCATCGGACTTGCTCTGCCGCTGCGGCCGTAGGACCCTTACCGGCCCGGCCGTGTCCGCCCCTCGTTTGGAAGCCCCTGTCCCCGAATGATCGAGAGTCTGGACGCCGCCGAAAGCCCGACGACCGCGATGACGTCGGACGACTGGCGCCGGCGGCTGTCCGAGCGGCGGGCGAATGGACCCGCGGACGCCCTGGCCGCCGTCGATGAGGCCTTGGCCGCCTTTCCCCTGGACGCCGGATTCCATTCCTTTCGCGCCACGCAGCTCTACCTGATGTCGCGCCTGGACGAAGCGGAAGCCGCGTTCAAGCGGGCGCTGGCCCGCGAGTCGTCAGCCGCGACCATGCTGAAGCTCGCCCGGGTGCACGTCGCGCAGGGACGGCGGCGAGAGGCGCTGGAGCTGGCGGGCCAGGCCCTCGCCGACGGGCAATACCGCGCTCGCGGGCTCAGCCGGGCGAGCGTGCTTTACGCGGCCTTGGGCGATCACCAGTCCGCCGTCGAACTCCTGACCGAAGCAATCGCCACCTCACCGGCACAGGACCTCAAGGCGGCGCGTGAACGGGCGCTGGCCTGTCTGGCCGAGGACGCCGAGGCCGGCGTCCATCCGCCGCACAAACGGCTCTTCGGAGAGGCGCTGGAGCATCTGAGGCGCGGCGACCCCGCCGCCGCCGAGCCGTTGTTCGCTGAGCTCACCCAGTGCTGTGCGGCCTATGCGCCGGCCTGGATCGGACTCAGGGGCGCGCTCGTCGCCCAGGGGCGGACCGCAGAGGCGCAGGCCGTGCGGAGCGCGTGGGCGGCTGCGGCGCCCAGCGCGGCCAGTGTGATCGACGCTGGGATGGACCGGACGCTCGGCGGGCGCGGGTTCCTGTTCGATCCCCGCGACCGTTTTCCATTCAGACCGATGGCGAAGGTGCTGCGACGGACGGACAGTCCAGAGGACTTGAAGGCGTCGGACGACGTCTATTTCGTCATCGATCCGGGCGGAACGCCGGTCGAGTACGACCCGGTCGTCAGCCTCGACGGCCGCGGCCACGACCGGTTCAGGGTGCGCTACCGGACGGCGCCCAAGCACGTCGCGGCGCTGAAGGGCGCCATGATCGTCGGCGACGGCGTCGTGATCACGGCGCACGGTGAGATCATACAGGACCTTTGCCCGACCAAGCCGTCCAAGTACGGCGCGCGCCGGGAGGGCGCCTGCCTGGCGTTCGAGCCGGGTCGTTTCGGCGACGGCGTGCGCGCCATCCGGTGTTTCGACACGCCGGCGTTCCTGATGACCGGCCCCACGGACACCGCCTTTGGAGACTGGATCATCAACTTCGGGTCGCGGCCGGCGCTGCTGGAGGCGGCGGGGCTGGACTGCCCGGTGGTGGTCCGCTCCACCCTGCCGGCCAAGTCGCTGGACATGCTGCAGGCTCTGGGCGTCAGCCGCGACCGGATCCTGCGCCATGATCCGGAGACGATCTCGCTGTTCCCCAAGCTCTACGTTCCGTCCTGGCCGTCCGGGAACAAGTTCCAGCCCATGGCGGGGGTGTTCGACGTCTACCGCCGCGCCGCCTTGCCCCCGACGCCCGGCGCGCGGCCCTTGCTCTACCTGACCCGGCGCGGTTCGAGCAAACGGCGCATGGTGAACGAAGATGAGGTGTGCGCGCTGTTCGCACGGCGCGGATTCCAGATCGTCGATCCCGGCGGCCTCGGATTCGAAGAGGTGCGCCGCCTGTTCGCCAACCCGGCCTGCGTCGCCGGAGGCTTCGGCTCGGCCTTCCATAACCTGGCGTTCTGCGGGGGACGGCCGATCAATCTGGTGCTGCTGCCCACCCACACCGAGCTGCACCTGGACGAAGTCGCGATCTGGCATGGCGATCATGGCCTGCGCTTCGGCTACGTCTGGGGCGAGAGCCTGCCTGACCCGAGGTTCGGCGCCGACCGTCGCCAGGCCCCTTGGCAGGCGCCGCTGGAGGAGGTCGAGCGCGCCATCGACCAGATCCTGGATCTGATCGCCCAGGAAGACGATGAGGGGCGCCGCAGGGACAGCTGAGGGCGGGGGGCTCCCTGGATCTGAAGTCTCCCAGCGTCCGCTCGGTTTTGGCCCGGACCAGAGGATACGCCCCTTCCGGCCGTCTCGTGTCCCCAATCCGCACACTTTGCAGGTCAAGGCGCGCGGGGCCGCAGTCCAGCTGGCGCGTGATCCCGGTCGCCCTGAAGTCATCGCCAGGGGTCCCGCCGCCATTTGCTTCGACGGAAAAGCATTGTGAGACTGGATTTGCGCTGAATTCAGGCCGTATCCCCAAACCTGCCGGGTCGCCAGGCACGCCCATTGCAAAGGCCGGTTCGACGAGCGGACCAATCAGGTCGGCCGCCTTGTAGGATTGGGAACGATCAAATGAAGATTCGCAGCATTCTCGCCGCCACGGCCGCTCTCGTGCTCCTGGGCGGCGCGGCTCACGCCGCCGGCACGCCGGCGCTGACCATCGACGACCTGAACGGCCAGCAGCTGGGCAACGGCCCCTTCACCCTCGGGTTCGAGTTCCAGGCCAACGCCAACACCAAGGTCGTCCAGCTTGGCGCCTTCGACGACGCGCAGGATGGCCTGGGCCAAAGCCATGACGTCGGCCTGTGGGACAGCCTCGGCAACCTCCTGGCCTCCACGACGATCGGTTCGGGGACCAGCGGCGCGCTGATCAACCAGTTCCGCTACAACGACATCACCCCGGTCTCTCTGACCGCCGGCCAGGACTATTTCATCGGCGCGGTTTGGCTCGATGGAACCGATCCCATGGTCTTCGGTGCCACCAACCTGGCGACCGATCCGCGCATCACGTATCTCTCTTCCGGCTACGCTGCGGGGGGCTCCCTTGTCGATCCGACCAGCCTCGACGGCGGTTTCGGCGGCTATTTCGGGCCGAACCTGACCCTCACGTCGGTTCCGGAACCCGCGACCTGGGCTTTCACGATCCTGGGCTTCGGCATGGTCGGCGCGGCCGTCCGCCGCCGTTCCGTCGGCGCGGTCGCCGCCACCGCCTGATCCACTCCGCCTTTTCGACATCCTCGCCGCCAGCCGCAAGGCTGGCGGCGTTCGTCGTTGGGGCGCGCCAGGACGGCCTTCCGACGCGCGCGCCGCCATTCGGCCCGCCGGTTGCAATGGTCCCGCTTGAACACGCTGCTTCGTTTCAAGGTGGGACATGGCTGTACGTCGACCCGTGCGAACCGCGCACCGCACCGAGCTCCTCGGCGTCCCGGTCGACATCATCGATTCCGAGGATGTGCTGGACTTCGTCGCCAGCGCGGCCGAGCAGGATCGCAAGGCCATCGTGGTCAACCACAACCTCCACAGCATCCACCTGATCCGCAAGAATCCCGACATGGCCGCCCTCTATGAGCGCGCCGACGTGATCGAGATCGACTCCATGCCGCTGATCCTGTGGGGCAAGCTGCTCGGCGCCCCGGTGTGGCGCGGCTATCGCTCCACCTACCTCGACTGGCGCGAGGCGTTCTGGGCCATGGCCCAGGCGCACGGCTGGCGGGTGTTCTACCTCGGCGGCGCGCCCGGCGTGGCCGAAGAAGCCGCGCGCCGGCTGGTGGCCCGCTGGCCGGGCGTCGAGATCGCCACGCGTCACGGCTATTTCGACCAGGCCAAGGACTCGGCCGACAACGCCGCCGTCGTGGCCGAGATCAACGCCTTCGCCCCCCATATCCTGTTCGTCGGCATGGGCATGCCGATCCAGGAAGCCTGGATCACCCAGAACTACGAGGACATCGAGCACGGCGTCGTCCTGCCGGTGGGCGCGGCGTTCGATTATGAGGCTGGCGTCCAACTCGCCGCCCCCCGCGTCCTGGGCGAACTGGGCCTGGAATGGCTATTTCGCCTGGCCTGCCAGCCGCGCCGCCTGTTCGGCCGCTACATGATCGAGCCCTGGACCCTGGTAGGCCTCGCGTTGAAGGACCTGGGCCGCCATCTCAGCGGCAAGAAGGGCGCGCAGACCATCCGCCGCATCGATCTGCGGCCGCCGCTGGAAGTGCGTGAGATCATTCTAGAGAGCGGCGCGGCGCGCCTGGCTGCGTAGGACGTCCGATAGGGCCACGCTGAGCGCGATCACCAGCATGGGGATCCAGGCGACCACCCACACCAGGATGAGCGCGAGCAGCTGCGCGCCGGCCAGAAGGCGCGATCCCGTCGTGGCGTGTGGAAGCCCCAATTCCATCCGGTAACCTTACCGCCGCCCGTCGCGGGCGACAAGCGGGGGGGCTTGACCGCCTCGCATTCCCCTTCGAAGTCATACCGAACGGCCGACAGGCCGAGGCGGAATCCCTGCTCGTCGCCCCGCGGTGCGGGGCTGCGGCCGGGATGACGACCCTGGTTGGGCCCCCCTATTGGCGTCTGGGGGTGGGCGTCTTTGCATCGAGCGCGAGGGCCTCGGCCTGCGCTTCGGTCATCAGAGCTTTCAGGACGGCCATGGCGTCTTCCAGTCGTCGGGTGACGCCGAGGAAGTCGTCTCCGCACTTGACCGCCCAGGTCTTGCCGTGAGGCACGACGGTGAGGCGAGCGGCGTTCATGGTCCTGCTCCCGGAGGGCCTTGCCGCGCGGACTGTCGCGGCTGAGACCCTCGGGCGCAGCCTAGCGAGGCGCCCCGCCCCGCTTGCGCGCAAAAGGCGCATTCCCGGAAGAACGGACCCCGTCGCCCATATGTTAGGCGCCACTAACCGGAATTCGCGCGCGGTGCGAGCCAGGTGACGAGGTCCCACGCGTTGCGGATGCTGATCAGCAGCAGGGCAAGCAGGTCGGCGCCGACGCCATAGGCGGCGCCGCGCGGGGCGGCCCAGATCATCGCCGCCGCGGCCGCGAGCCCCAGGTAGACCACGCCCGGGACCACGCCGTAGCACCAGAAGTCCGACCAGTGAGGCGTCTCGGGCGGAATCCCCTTGCGCAATGGGGGTGCGATCACGGCCACGTAGACGACCCCGGCCAGGGCGCACGCCATGACCGCCAGGCCCGCGACGGCGGCCGTGAGCCCCGGCACGGCGCTGAGCGCGCTGATCACCAGCACCACGGCGAAATGGAACACGATTGGCGTGGTGTAGAGGCTCGCGCCCCTCATCGCCCGGTCCCGGTCCACGCCCGACATCAGGGTCATGACCACGAACAGCAGCCCGATCAGCCCGGCGGAAGCCGACCCGATCAAGAGGTAGAACCCGTCCCAACCTTCAAACATGGAGCGCCCGTCCGGTGGAGGAGGGGAACAGCGTTGCACGACGCGCCGCGAGTGTGAAAGGGCGGCGGGGGGGACGGGCCAGCGCAGATCCCCTTTCACCGCTTTTCCCCGCGCAGCGGGACCCAGGCGTTCCTGTCAGCGTTGCGGTGCGTCGACGTCGTCAAGGGGAACGCTGAGGGCGCAGAGGTCTCGCTGAGGACGCAGAGCGACTGGTGAGAACCGAGGCTCTGCGCGCTCCGCGGCTCTACTTTATTCTTTGCGATCTCTGCGTCCCGCTTGACGACGTCGACGCTCCGCGTCGTCGGAAGGACGCCTTGGTCCCGCTACGCGGGAGTTCAGGGTCTTGCGGGCCCAAGGGTCATGCCCGGGCGGCCCTTGTCGTCGGCGCTGTCGTGGTTGTTTTCCTCGCAGATGTATTCCTGGAGGGTCCAGTCGCGGTGGCGTTCGTAGAGCGTGGTGGTGCTGAAGGGCTCGGCCAGGGCCTCGGGGTCGGTGATGGTCGTGGCGATTTCCAGGATGTCGGGGGCGACCAGCCGCAGCCGCTCGTGGATGGCCATCTTGTCGCTGTGCGCCAGGCCGCCTGGGGCCAGCGGCGTCTGGGGATCGAAGCCGACGGTGTCGACCACCAGGGTCTTCCCCTCCCAATGGCCCACGGAATAGCCCTGGAATGTCAGGTCGGGGTCGGCGGGCAGGGGGCGGCCATCGGTGAAGATCCGGCGCATCTGGCTGTCGGTCTCCATCAGCACGGTGATCTTGCCCGGCGTCGGCACGAATTCGATGGGATAGAGGGTCATCACCATCGGCATGCCGAAGGGCACGCAGTTGGCCGACGGCGGCTGCAGGTCCTCGCCCCTGGCCTGGGCCGCGACATAGGCGTCGCGGGGGCGGCGTAGGCGGGGGTCAGCTTCGGCCGGGGGCGCGGCTTGCCCATGGACTTGAACTGGTCCTTGACGTTCCAGACGCCGGTGAAGTCGGGCAGCCTGGCCACCGAGGCCCAGGCGCCGCCAGGCAGGGCGGCCGGATCCGGCGCGGCGCCCGACGGAGCGCAGATGGCGAGGGCGGCGGCGCAGGCCGCGGCGAGGACCAGGGCGGACCTAGTCATTGAGCCGCTGCTCCGCCTTGCCGCCGGGGTCGGCGTAATCATGGTTGTTCTGCTCGCAGACGAACTCGCGGATGTCGTCACGGGCGCGGCGGTAGGGCCACACCAGCGTCCAGGGCCGTGAGAGCACCTTGGGGTCGGTGATGGTCTGCACGATCCTGAGATGTCCGGGATCGGTCAGGCTGACGCGCTCCGTAATGCGCATCTGGTCGCTGTGAGGCACGCCGAGCGAGATTTCGGTGAGCGGCGAGAAGCCGACGGAGTCAACCACCAGGGTCTGGCCCTCCCAATGGCCGATGGAGTGGCCCTGGAAGGTGAGGTCCGGGTCCGCCGGATGGCGGCGCCCGTCGGTGAAGATGTGGCGGCTCTGGCTGTAGGTCTCGATAGCGACCACCACCAGGCCCGGGTTGAACAGGAATTCGACGGGATAGGGCTGCATCATGATCTGCGGCATGCCTGGCGGCAGACAGTTGGCGGTGCGGCGCTGGGCGTGCGCGCCGCGCGCCTTTTCGGCCTGCCAGGCCTCGTACCTGGCCTGGGCCTCGGGCAGCAGGGGCGGCGCCGCGGCGCCCTCGGACAGGGAGGTGTTGGCGCGCAGCTCGGCGAACCACAGCCCGCTCCAGTCCGGCAGGCGGGCGACCTGGGCCCAGGTGCGGCCCTGCGGCGAGGCCGCGTTGGCGGGCGCGGGCTGGGCGAGTACGGCGAGCAGGGCGGCGGCCAGGATGTACGACGCGCGTCTGGCGGATGCCTGCCCCATGTCGCTGTTTCCTCTCGCGCCCAGGCGACGCGCCCTTCGGGGAGATTCGCCACGAGTGGGTCGTGATTCAAGCTCCAAAACGGAGTTTTTCGTGGATCGCTTGAGTTTGACGGATGCTCGATGGGCGAAAATAGAGCCGCACTGTCTGGGCAAGGTGACCGACCCTGGCCGCACGGGTGGCGATGGACGTCATTTCCTTAAAGCGGTGTTGTGGATCGCCCGGACGGGCAGTCCCTGGCGCGACTTGCCGCCTCCATTCGGCAAGTGGAACTCGGTATTCAAGCGGTACCGAGACTGGGTGAAGGCCGAGTTTTTCAAAACGGATTTTCGATGCCATATCGGATGAACCCGACACGGAATACGCCATGGTCGACGTCGCCATCGTCAGGGTTCGCCGCCATGGGCAGGGCGCAATGGGGGGACTTCGGGCCGGGCCATAGGCAAGCTGAGGGGCGGCCAAACGACCAAGGTCCTGGCCTTGACCGATGCGCTTGGAACCTGCTCCGCTTCGCTCTGCTGCCCCTGCAGCGCTTCGACACATCGGCGTCGCGCCGTCGTTCGAAGGGGTCGAGTTTGGCGGGCTGATCGCCGATTAGGCCTTCGACGCCAACTTGATCATCGCCGACCTCAACGAGCGCGGGGCGAAAGTCGTCATCTCCCAGCACTCACGAAGAAGCCAGCCGCTTAACATGGATCTCGAAGTCTACAAGTGGCGACACCTCGTCGAGAACTTCAACTTCAAACTCAAAGAGTTCGAACGGATCGCCACGCGCAGCTACAAACCCGACCAAAGCTTCGCCGCCATGACCTACTCCGCCTCAGTCATTATCCGTTCCAAATGAATCTCAACAGATTCTAAAATGTACTTCTGAAGGAATATTTCAAAGCGTTTGGAACAAAAACTCCCGGCGCGCTCTTTCTCTAGCGCAAAGGTCGGTCCTGTCGGCATGGCGAGCTTTGACGCCCGCGATATTGTTTGTCACGGCCAGGGAGGTGTTCGGTGGCCGTGATCTTACTCGTCGAAGATGAAATATTTATCCGCGAAAGTGCGGAATGGGTGCTCGAGGAGTTGGGCCATAATATAATTTCAGCCGGCGATGTAGATGGTGCGCTTATACAACTTGGTACTTCGCAACATATAGACGCTCTCTTTGTCGATATCCGCCTTAATGCATTTGTCCTTGGTGGGTATGACATCGCAAACCAAGCTGTCAAATCTCGGCCGAACTTGCGAGTGCTCTACACATCCGGCACCCCATTTAACGCGGTAATGAAGACGTTCTTTGTCGAGGGCGCACACTTCCTGCAAAAACCCTATAGAGAAAGTCAGCTGCAAAATTCCTTTGAAGGTCTGCTTGCAGCGTCTTTTTGAATTCTCGTAGTCCATGCGAACAATTGGACGATCGCAAGTTGACGGGGCGACATCATCACTATTGGAAACAACGAAACGGGGACACGGATCGACTTCTCCGAGGCCGCCGACCACGCCACGCGCGAGCAGGCCGAAGAGGCCCTGCTTCAGGCGGGCGCCCTGCAGAGCGCGATCTTCAACAGCGCCAACTTCTCCAGCATCGCCACCGACGCCAAGGGGGTCATCCAGATCTTCAATGTCGGCGCCGAGCGGATGCTCGGCTACACCGCCGCCGAGGTGATGAACAAGATCACCCCGGCCGACATCTCCGATCCGCAGGAGCTGATCGCCCGCGCCGAGGAGCTGAGCGTCGAACTCGGAACCCCGATCACGCCGGGCTTCGAGGCCCTGGTGTTCAAGGCCTCGCGCGGGATCGAAGACATCTATGAGCTGACGTACATCCGCAAGGATGGAACCCGGTTCCCAGCCGTCGTGAACGTCACCGCGCTGCGCGACGCCCAGGACGCCATCATCGGTTACCTGTTGATCGGCACCGACAACACCGCGCGGAAGGAGGCGGAGGAGGCCCTGCTCCAGGCGGGCGCCCTGCAGAACGCGATCTTCAACAGCGCCAACTTCTCCAGCATCGCCACCGACGCCAAGGGCGTCATTCAGATCTTCAATGTCGGCGCCGAGCGGATGCTGGGCTACGCCGCCGCCGAGGTGATGAACAAGATCAC